>Ga0075030_100004505_pt1 | contig 12588 bp, 11 predicted proteins | sample LitLauG_LLR_2012_FD_71393 | JGI IMG/M metagenome (GOLD analysis project Ga0075030, IMG submission 71393) | Freshwater sediment microbial communities from Pennsylvania, USA - Little Laurel Run_MetaG_LLR_2012 | ecosystem: Environmental > Aquatic > Freshwater > Creek > Sediment | place: USA... | reverse complement strand
GGACAATCCCAAAGTAGTACCGGTTCGCGTCACCGAGGTGCTCGCGCAAGACGGAAACGGGCCGGCCGTGATCGCAGCAAGTTTTTCGGTGGCTCCAGGGAGCGATTCACCTGATGCCGCAGGTCCTGTTCCGAAGCTGACTGGATCACCACCAGGCGATCCCGAGCGCTGGCTAGCGTCGCCTGGACGTCTCACCAACATCATCCGCGATGATCCCGCTGCATCGTTGTTCGGTAGCGATGCAGCTGAGGTGGCAGTCGGTACCGCGGCGGTTCGCAAGACTCTAGCGGGATGGAAGAACGTCGCGCTCGAAATTCTCGGCGACGTTCGCGTTATCGATGGCAAGGGGTACCGGGTCGTCCTCGGTCTGGCACGGTGGCAGTCGTCGAAGCGGACCGTTGTGTTCCGTGTCCTTGGGGTTTTCCTTCCGAGCAGCAGCGACTGGCAGTTGGCGACGGTGCACTACTCGGTCGCGGTGCCGCCTGGAGCCGTGTCGACCGCCATCGTCGGCTCACAAGGTGAGGCTTGTACGGTCAGTTCGCTCAACTGCGATCAGTTCTCGTCGCACGGACAGACCGGGCAACAACTCCAAGCGCTGGTTTTCAACGCCGAGCAACGCGGCAGGCATGCCGAGGCCATCTGCTTGGCACGATCGAACATGAGATCAACCGACAACTGGCTCGTAGGCGCAGCGAACTTCGATTCAAGCCGTGCGTGGGAAGCGCTCGGGTGTCATGAACTAGCCGTTGCGGCGATCGAGGCTTCGCTCGAGGTGCGTCCTCGCGATCGGGGGGGATGGCAGGAGACGTGCGCCTGGTGCAGGCAGATCGGTGGACACTGCACACCGTGCGACAGTGTTCCGACGCCGCCAGCCCTGCGGTCAGATGATCATCCAACCGATCCAGATGGTCTGATCAATCCAAGTCCCCCCGATAGAACCGCAAGTCCGTCTGGGTCTTCGGGGACAGCGAATCCTCCCTGAAGAGTAGCTGGTGCCCGTGATCGGCGAGGCAGCGAGCCGCTGCGAGGCTTCTGTCTGTTGATCCCACCCAGCTCGCGCGTGCGCGTGATCGCGGGCGGCCTTCGCGACGAGCCGCAACCACAGCGGCTGTAGTCACTGGTACCTACCGCCGCGCGGTGATCCGATTCACGCTGCGCGCGCCCATCGCGCTCGTAGAGGCGTGGTCGTGAGCTTTGCCCCCACGATTACCGTGGGCGGCCGATTTGATCGCGCCGTGTGCGCGAGAAGGAGAAGCCATGTCGGTAACGAAGATGATCCGCGCCGCGATCTATCACCGGGTGAGCACGCTCGACCAAGATCAGGCTGGGGCACGCGACGAGCTACGTGCCGCGGCTGCTGCCCGCGGGATGACGGTAGCGCTCGAGATCGAGGAGACCGGGAGCGGTGCTCGCAACGATCGACCTGGTCTCGCGAAGATCTTGGACGCAGCTCGACGCAACAAGATCGACGTCGTGATCGTGTGGAAGCTCGATCGGTTCGGCAGGTCAGCGCTCGATCTGCTCGCCAACATCCAGATCCTCGAAGACCAAGGCGTTCGCTTCATCGCGATCACTCAGGGACTCGACGTTAAGCCGAACGGTGACGCGATGAGCAAGCTCATCCTGACCGTGCTCTCTGGGGTCGCGACGTTCGAGCGCGAGCTGATTCGGGAACGCACCCGCCTCGCGCTCACCAAGGCCAAGGCAGCCGGCAAGTTGCTGGGTCGTCGGGTGAGCCGTGACGCGCCACAACCTCACGTGGTCGCAGCGCTTCGATCAGCTGGTCGCTCGTGGAGCAGCATCGCGCACCAGCTCGCCTGCACCAGCTCGGCAGCTAGGCGTGCCGTCACCAGGGTTGCCGGAAAGGGAGGTGACGCGCAGGCCGCCAAGTAACCGGCGCGCGTAGGCCGCTTGGCCTTGCCGTACGCCGAACGATTTCGACAAGCACCGATCACCCTTCTACCCTCACCAAGGAGGCCACCTTGTGGCTCTTCGTCCCCGCCTGCGGCTTCTACTCGATTGTGCTCAAGCCACGCGAGACCGATCTCACCGTACGCGCTCGCGTGCGCACGGACCTCCACGAGCTGCGCTCGCGCTACCTACCGGAGCTGACCAAGACGGTGGTGCTCGATCGCTCAGACTACAAGTACCGAGCGACCGCGCCGTGTACCGCGCTCGCGCGAGCGATGTCGGCGATCGTCAACGACATCACGTACGACAACTTCAAGGCCGAAGTCGAGCTGCGGCAAGGCCACGAGCGCGAGCTGGTCTACAGCCGCGTGTGGGGTGTGCTGCATGACGGTCTCCCGAAGCTCGACGCACCGCGTGCGGCGATCCATGACGTCACCAGAACCGACCGGAACAACACCCGGCCCAACACCAACTCGCGCTCGGGTGACCGGCCGCAAGCGGCGAGGAGATCGCGATGAGACGCAGAAGAATCACGCGACGCTACAAGCTAGTCGTCGTTGGCGAGGTCGAGATCCTGGTCCCGATCTCGGATGATTCGATCGGCGAGCACGCCGGGACGAGGTCGACCGGTGCATGCGAACCATCGATCGAACGGTTGGACTTCGGGCGACGACGACGAGAGCCAGGCAAACCGACTCGGAAGTGAACGTGCAACAAATACTGCCCTGAGGAGAGCACGGCGCTACCAGGTGACCCAGGGGGCTCCTTTTTTTTTGCAGACCATCCCGCTCTGTCTTCGGGAACGACTCGCGCTCGCGCTAAGATGTTCGGCGGAGGGGGATCGATGAGGCGAATCATTGTGTTGTTCGCGGTGGTGTTCGTTGCATGCGTGGGGCCAGCGGGCAAAGACGGTGTTCCAGGTCCTGAGGGGCCGGCGGGTTCTGCAGGCTCGAATGGGATGAATGGAAGCAACGGCGGTTCCGGCAGCAATGCCACTTCGACGCAGTCGCCGGAGACATGGACAAGCGGTACTCGAATTGTTGCTCGCGCGACGACGACGACGACGACGACGGCGGATGGTTTGCAGCACTCACAGACGTTCTTCGGCGGCTACTTCGACACCACGCGGAACGAGGCCTGCTCGCCTGGGCTCGCGTCAGACGGCGCGACGCGGTGCCTTCCATTCGCGCTGACGGCGTTGGGCATCTACGGTGACTCGGCATGTACGATTCCGGTCGCGGAGTACTCTCCATCCTGTGGCTCGGTGGCTCCAGCTTACGTCGCTGTTCTGCCTGCAACCGCTACATGCCCACCGACGACAGGGGCTTCGATCTACGCCGCCGGCACTCCGTACACGAGCTACTACGCCAAGGTCGGAGCAGCATGTGACGGACCGACTACAATCGGGAGCATCGTGTGGATCCCGCCGTCGGGAGCGGAGATTAGCCCGCAGAGCTTCGCCGCGATGAACGTAACCACAACGACGCAATAGCTCAGTTGAGCACGGCAGTCGCCGCACGTCGCTTGGGATGTACAAGAAGACGGAGCCGATAGGCGAGCACCCGCGACCATCGCACTCTGCGGGTCTTGGCGATCCACGAGCACCTCGCATTGTGCGAGGTTGGGCCATGGCCACGAAGCGGAAGCGACGCCCAGTTAGTTTTGCCGCGGAGCTGCTGAAGCCCCCAGTAAGGCTTGACGCCTCGGAAGCAGTGATCGATCGGCTGGTGATGGTCATTGACCACCTACAACTTCGCGACAAGGACGGTGTTCGACGTTTCCACAAGTTCAAGCCCGAAGAGGAGAAGACCGGCAAGAAGCGCGACCACGAGTCCCCGTCTACCGCCGCGGAGTGGCGCAAGGTTGCCGCAGACCTTGTTGCTCACGCGGAGGACGATGACGAAAAGCTGTTCGAGTTGGTCGAGCGCGATCCGAGGTATCTCGCATCGCCCCTGGTCATCGCGCGAGTCCTAGAATGGCGCGCACGGGTCGTGCTCTCACGTTACACACGCGGAACGAGCGCGAAGCGCGCAGCGGAGAAGCCGAACGTGGACTTTGACAGCCAAGAGAAGCTCAACCGCCTTGGTTCGGCGATCTCATCTTCCGGGCGTTCGGGAAGCAGCAGCCACATCTCGTCGGCTGATGTCGTCGATGCTGAGGCATACGTGCGGGAGAGGGTTGACCTGGCTGTCAAGCTTGTCAACGGCGGCGTCCGCAACGCGGTGGAGTTGGCCAAGCGCGTTGACCTCACTGGGTACCAAGTCCAGCTAGAGGAGTTGATTGTCAAGCCGAAGGCGCGAGCCACCGTTGTTACCGAGATCCTGAAAGCGTGGTTTGGAACTGAAGCGATCGAGCGGCACCGACGGCTCGCAAACCGCCTCTCGCTTGAACCTCGGGACTAGCTCTTGAAATCTTTTTTTTCGAGCTGAGATCGAAAATCGTCCGACCCCTTAGAACGGGGTCATGAAGCCAGCAGTCTCTCGGATCGTCTGCGCTGCCGCTGCTCTTGCCGACATCTCTGCGACGGAGTTGGCCTCCAAGACTGGGTTGTCGCTGTCGCGCGTGTCGCAGATTCGTTCCGGCGTGCGCGGCGACACCGCTGAGGTGGAGCGGCTCTTGGCGACGCTCCACGTTCAGCCAGAGGCTCTTATCAAGCACCTAGGCAGGATGGATACCTGGGGTAGTCGAGATGCCGAGGAGACGCTTGCAGCGCTGCTCTTGAGCTTCGATCCAGATCCACCACTGATCGGTACCGCTCCTGCACGGGTGACCTGTGATCGCCTAAGCGCGACGTTCTCGCCTACCAGCCGTGGCACGGCGCTGATCGAGGAGTTCTTCGCCAAGGCTCGTACGAGCGTACATTCCAAGTACACGCGTACAGGTCGGTACGCCGGGATCTGGATTGGCGATGGTCTGAAGTGGCGTGGGTGGCGTGACACCCGCGTCGAGTTCAACCCAGCGCTGCTCTCTCCCGCCGGGACCAGCCTCGTTGCCCGGATCTTTTCCAAAGCGCGGGATATCCGGTTTACGCGGGTGGACATCGCTGTCGATCTCCCGGTTTCGCTTCGCGCGGTGCAGGCGATCGGGACGCTCTCCCGAAGAGCGTGCGGGGTCTGGTCCGATTCGATCGAGGCCATCTACGTCGGGGAGAAGAACGCTGCGCGCTCCTTTGCGATCTACGACAAGCAGTGCAACCTGTTCCGACGCGGCGATCGTAGCCCGTTGCCTGATGATCTCACGCGGTTCGAGGCGCGCCGCAAGAAGCTCAAACTCGCACCAGCCGAGTTGCACGGTCTAGAGAACCCGTTCCGAGTACTCCAACTCCTCTGGCTCGGCGGAGAACACCTCTCGTTCATTGATCGTTTGCTCGTGCGCTTCGCGCGGCTCGTCGGGTTTCCCCTGGTCATGAACGAGCTATCGCGAAAGCGTGCGGACAAGCTGCGTGACCAACTCGCCGCAGAAGCGAAACGACGTCGTGTGCCGCATCCGCGGGATGCGTACGACGAGCTGTGGAAAGCCGAGGCCGAGCGTGTGCTCGATCGTCTGGGGTTGAACAAGTGACCGCTGACAATCCAGCCGACGACGAAGACCGACGGCCAACGATCCTGATCACGACCGATCATCACTACGTCGTCGATCAGGCGCTTAGCGCTCTCGTTGCGTTCGGCGGCGTATACGTTCGCGCTCGCACCCTCGTCCACCTGGTGCGGGATCGTGACAAAGGCAGCGCAACTACGTATCCCGATGGCGAGTTCGTGATCGCTCCTGTGCACCGCGATCATCTTCTGGAGTTGCTCGGACGTGCGGCCAGGTGGGTTAGAGGCGAGCGCGATGCTCCGGTCCCTGGATGGGTCGCTTCGATGCTACTCGCACGCGGCGAGTGGCCAGAGTTGCCTGCGCTCGATGGGGTGACTGGTTCCCCGGTCCTACGCGCGGATGGAACCATTCACGCCTCACGTGCCTACGATCGAGTGACACGGATCTACTTCGACCCTGGGAAGACGTCGTACCCGCGGATCAAAGCGAAGGCGACCCGGCGGGACGCGGTGCGGGCCATCGACGACCTGTTGTCACCGTTCTGCGATTTTCCGTTCGTCGCAGAGAGCGACCGATCTGCGGTCGCTGCGTTGATTTTGTCGATCATCGGTCGTGGTGCGATCGACGGCTGCGTGCCGATGTACGGCATTGGCGCCCCAACGCCCGGCACAGGCAAAGGGCTGCTCGTCGATGTGGCCGCACTGATCGCCACCGGTCGTGTGTCGCCCAAGATGGCTCCGGCGCCTGACGATGAGATGCGTAAGCGGCTTCTTACGTACGCGATCGCCGGTGATCCCATCGTAACGATCGACAACGTCTCGGTTCCGCTCGGTGGTGCATCGCTCGCGATGGCGCTGACAGCTGGCGTCGTGACCGATCGCGTGCTCGGACGGTCAGAGAAGCGGACGGTGCCGCTACGCGCAGTGTTCACTGCGACAGGCAACAACCTGCAGTACAAAGGTGACCTCGGTCGTCGTGTCGTCCCAATTGACCTCGACCCCCGGTGCGAACATCCGGAGGACCGGCAAACGTGGCGGCATTCTGACCTTGTCAGCTACGTCCGTCGTCAGCGACCGCGGCTCGTTGTCGCCGCGCTGACGCTACTCCGTGCGTACACCTTGGCCGGTCGACCAGCGCACGGGAAGCCGCCCAAAGGTTCTTTCGAGGCGTGGGATCGACTCGTTCGAGGTTGCATTCTTTGGGTCGGCGCCGCTGATCCGCTTGGTGGCGTGTCCCGTATCCGCGCACAGGCTGACGACGATGTCGATCGCCTACGTGCGCTTCACGCAGCGTGGTACGGCCAATTTGGCGGTCGCGCCGTCACCGTTGCCGAAGCGGTCGACAAAGCGGGGAGCGCAGGCCCGCTCTACGACGCACTCGTCGCGTACTGCCGCGACAAGCCGAACTCGCTACATGTTGGGTTTGCGCTGCGCAAGCTCCGAGATCGCGTCGTCGGCGGCCGTCGTCTCGAACGCGAGTCGATCAATCGTAACGGCATCGCCAGATGGCGGGTGCGGGGGATGCGGGGGATGGTTTCGACGATCGGTGCTGCGCGAAGGTCGCACACCAAGTGACGTCCTCGCCCTACCTCACGACCGAGGAGGCCGCGCGCTATCTCCGCTATCGGAGCGCGAGCGGAATCCGAATGGCCGTTCGGCGTGGCTGGCTGCGACCAAGCGGTCGTCGCGGCCCTAACGGCGTCCTCTTGTTTCGTCGCGAGGACCTCGACGCACTCGTCGCAGGTCGGCAACCCAGCCACCCATCAAAGGAGGAGCACGATGAGGCAGTACAAACAACGCAACCGCAGCGTCGGCGTCGCGATAATCGGTCCCAACCGCTACCTGCTCCGTGCGCAATTGATCAACCCGAGGACGGGAGAGCCGAAGGATCTCCGAAAGCGCGTGGAATGCTCGACGTTCGCCGACGCCGTACGCGTACGCGCCGAGATGATCGCGGCGTTTCAAACCGGCGTCGGTCCGGCGACTCGCGTTCGGCTCGACGAGTACGCGATGTCGTGGATGCTTGGGAAAACACCCACTCTGAAGCCGTCGACGAGAAGGACGTACGCTGACGCACTCGATTACCACATTCTTCCGGTGCTCGGTCGCTATTTCCTAGATGCCCTTCGACCAGATGACGTTCGTCGCTGGTTCGCGACCAAGGCTGAACACTACGCACCCGCTACAGCCAACGGCTTCCTGCGCGTGCTCAAGACCTTGATGGCGGATGCCACCGAGGAGATGGATCTTCGTGACCCTACTCGGCGGATCGGAGCGATCCCCGAAGATCGAAGCCGTCTGCTTCGTCGGTTCAATATCCTTTCAGCAGACGAGATGCGGCGCTTCCTGTCTACGCTCCGCGAGATTTACCCGAAGTGGCACGCGCTGGTGTTCACGCAGTTCGTAACAGCGACCCGGTTCGGCGAGGTGTCCGCACTCCGATGGGAGGACATCGACGAAGCGCACGGTGTCATCCGAATCCGCCGTTCACACTGGCGCACCATGATCGGCACAACCAAGACGGGGTACGAGAAGGAGGTCGTCTTGGAGGATGAGCTTCGCGACGTGCTTCGCGATTGGCGCAGGTCGCTGCAGCGCTCGCAGCACCCTCACCTCAACAGCGGCTGGGTGTTCCCGTCCCGGGTCGGAAAGCCGCACCACGCTGCGAGCTGCATGCGCAAGGCGTTCATCGACGTGCTCGAGCGGATCGACGTCGACCGCGCGTTCTCCTCCCACGGCCTTCGCAGGACCGCCAACGACCTCCTACGTCGCGTGGCGACCGGCGAGGTCACCCGCGCGATGACCGGCCACCTAACCGTCGCGATGACGGATCACTACTCGTTCGTGGACTTGTCTGAGAAGAAGGCCGCGGCCAAGAACATGCTGCAGCTTGTTCGTGCCAGCGGTAACGATGTGGTGCCGAGCGAGGAGATCCCCACCGAGGTAATCTCGGAAGAGGAAACCGCGTCCGCACGGCTAGATCGCTAACCGCGACCTGGCAACCCCACGGATCAATGGTTCTTCGCGTTGAATCGGACAGAGCGTCTGCAGCGCGCGTGTGGGTCTGCTCAAAGCACCATGTAACGGCGGCGATCAACGCCTGCGCTGAGCGCGTCGTTATAAATCGACGCACGTGCTCGTCGCAGTGCTACCGATCTACGTGCAGTGATCAGGCACATCACAAGGCATTCTTTGGTCGACGAGGCTTCCGTTCGATTCGGATCGCGCTTGACTTCGTCCACGATGACGCTAGGTTCGGCGTCCTCTGCGGGATTAACTCAGCGGTAGAGTGTCAGCTTCCCAAGCTGAAGGTCGCCGGTTCGAATCCGGTATCCCGCTCGATAGTTACGAGACACCGGGCACCCGAAATCGGGTCAGTTCACACCGGAGTTCACACTTTTCTTCCTTTCGAGCTCGGCCTTCGCGACCTTGAGCACGTTCATCGCCGCGTTCATCGCCTCGCGCTTCTCGGCGACGTCGACGGTCGAGTAGTGGCGCTGCATCTGCTCGGTCACGTGGCCCGTCAGCTCGCGGCGGGTGACAGGGTCAACCTTCGCGAGCCGAGCGAGATCGGTGAACGAGTAGCGACAGCCGTGGATCGTGAAGCGACGATCGATGCCGGCGAGCTCGAGACACCTCTGCTTGGCGAAGTCGAGCGTGTTCGGTGTCCGCAACGTCCCCGTCGCCGACGGGAACATCCAGCCACCTGGGTTCGGCGTCTTGTCGAACTCGAGCCACCCACGATGCTCCTTCAGCGCGTCAGCGAGCTCGGGCGTCACCGGGATGAACGGCGGCGCCCGCTTCTTCCGAGACACGGACCCGATGCGCCCACGCGACTGCTTTCGCCGCACGTAGATCACACCGAGCTCCTGATCCCAGTCGTCCCACTTGAGCGCGCTCGCGTGACAGAACCGCAGACCGGTGAAGGCCAGCAGCGCCGTCAGCCCGTGCTGACGCGGATAGTGCTTCCTCATCAGCTCGAGGAACGTGAGCATCTCCTCGGGCGTGAGCTTGTTCGGCTCGCGCTCGGGATCCGGCGGGAACCGGATCCGCAACGTCGGATCACGCTGCAGCTCGAGCGTATCGACCGCATCGCGGGTCATCGCGCGGAACACGCGAAACCAGCCCTGCACGGTGTTTCTCGCGTACATCTTGACGACGTCCTTGAGCAACTCGTTCTTCCTCCTCGCTCGCGCGGGAGTCGCGGCCGTCCTCTTCATCTTGTTCGACTTCTTGATCGACCGCCACGCCGAACCCAGCGACCGATCCACCCAACCCTGCACATCGATCTTCGTGATCACGTCGTAGTAGAGGTCGCCGAAGACCGGCAGGATGTGCTGGTCGAGCACATCGCCGTAGGTCCTAGCGACTGCCGCGTCGAGCCCGATGGCCTTGGACCTCATCCACGATTGCGCGAATTCCCCAACGCGAACTCGCTGCGCCGTTTGAACCGGCCGCTGAATCTCTTCGAGCATCTCGGCTCTCAACCGCGATGCTTGCTGGGCGCTGACCCCTTGCACGAGCTTTTCCACCTGCTTTCTCTTGCCGGTCCGCGGGTCCACTCCGACCGCGCGGATCCTGTGCGTGTTGTCGTCCACTCGATAGACGCCCGCGTATCGGGTCGCCGTTCCTGTCTGACGCATCGTGAGTCTCCATGACTCCACGCGTCTCTGGGCGAGGACCAGGATAGCCCGTCCGCACCTGAGCGAAGCGAAGAAGCTCGTGGTGAGTAAAAAGATGTGTGCCGCGCGGACCGATCCCGGCCGGGATGAGCAGGCCACGCGACACGGCGGTGCGGATCCCGGACGTCGTGCGGTACCGCAGGTACTCGGCCGCCTCAGCCGTGGTCAGGAACGGCGAACCAGCCATCACTTGCCCGGCGTGTGGTCGTAGAACAGCTGGTCGCGAACGTGCACCATCGCGAGCGCCTCGCCGATCGTCCACTGGTTGAGCAAGCAGATCGCGGTGAGCTCCCCCGCTGCGAGCGCTGCGTCGCGTAGCGACTCGACCGGCATGTCGTACGTCGAATATCCGGACCGGATGTCGGCGACGAATCCGGTGATCGTCGGGGCGAGCGTGTCGCATGACCACGCGGCCGCGTGGAGTCGTTGTGCGCACGAATGGATGGCCCCCAAAAGGCGATCGACAGAGAGCGCGGCTTCGGTCGGAATGCCGGCCGTCGCCGCGGTCATCTCCCGCTCGGAAAGGTGCTCGCAAGTCCGGCTCACGACAGCACCTCACCGTCTCTGGTGTGCCGGTCAGCAGAGTCGACGAGCCAGCGCTCGACCTCCACGAGATTGAACCGGACCAGCCGTCCTACCCTCCCGAAGGGAATTGCCCGGCGGGCTACGAGGGCACGGATGTGATCGACGCGACAGCTAAGGCGCTGCGCGAGCGTTTCGGCGTTCACCCAAGACGGTGGGGTCGGCCGGGCACGGTCGTCTGCGGATGACCGCGCTCGAGATGTATTTCGCATTGGGTCCTCCACAGGGAGGACGCGCAGACAACTCGCCGAGCTTGTCGGGGTGGGGGCTGGTACGCTTGCGGGGTACTGCGGCAGGGTCAGGCCGTCGAGCCCGTTCCACGCCTCGCCGTACCGCGTTTTGAACGGCTTGGTATGGGATCCCGAGGCTACGTGCTGCGTCGATGATCGTCGCGCTTTCGACGACACGTCGGCACACCTCAAGCTGGCGGGGCGTCGCCCGATCGGCGTTCGCGACAACCTCTTCGGCGTCCAGGAAGATGCCAGATCTCGGTGGCGCGCTACCGTCCGTGGGCGGCCGCCTACGCTTCCTGCTCTCGCACTCGGCTTCGCGTGACTTTTCGAGCACGAACATGGCCGCACGCAGCGCCGCGATGAGCTGGATCTGCAAATCGAGCTCCAGCATGGTGCGCAGCTCGGACGGCTGGTCCCAGCACCGCGCGAGCACCAGATACGCGATCGTGGTCGGCGAGAACCGTAGGATCGATAGTAGGAGCGGCCGATGACCGAAGATCCCGTCGAACGACATGGGACCCGACGTCACCAGCCGCCACCGCAGATAGAGCTGCTCGAACAGACGCACCTCGGGCGCTGTGAGCCCCATCTGTGCGCGGAGCGCGTCGAGGATGATGCGGTTGGCCTGCTCCACCAGCGCGTCACCCTGGCAGCTGTATCGATACGCTGAGGCTCGGCTCGCTAGCTTGTCATCCGGCAATCTGTCGAGAAGCATCTGTCGAATCCGACGCCGCCCAGCACACTCGTGGGGCGTTGGTTTTCGGATCGCGCGGTCAAGATTTCCAGCGTTCTCTCGTCTCAGCTGCGCGAACAGCGCGTTGTGCTTGAGCGCCACGGACTTTAGAAACAGCTGGGCCGGTTGTTGCGCTGCGGACACCTCGAAGGGCAATCGCATCAACGCGCTCACGAGCTCGTGGTCGAGATCGGTGCCGACTTCGATCTTGCGCGTGTACGAAGAAACCAACGCTTCGAACTTGCCGATCCACGTCGAGCGGTTGCCAAGCGTCTTCGCATGCAACGAGTTCTCGAGATCGCGGGCAGTCAGCGCGCGATGGTTCAGGACAGTGTCCGGGTTCAGGTACAGCCCCCGGAGGTGCACCGCGAGCTGCTGACACGCCACCGCATCCGATCCCGCCCGGTTCATTAGATCGTCCACGAGAACGCGCAGCACACCCCGGCGCATGCTCGCGAGTGGGCGGACGTGGCGGAGATGGAACTCGGACTCGCCGTTCACCGGCATGCCGGTCGTGAAGGACCAATCCTCGATCATGAGGGGTTGCTTGACGAGCTGGCCGTTCACCGACACGTCGATCTCGATCAGCTCGGAGCGCTTCCTGGACATCTCACTAATGATAGGGCGCACCCCCGTCTGGGGACCACTCGACCATGCTCGACGCGGCTCTCCCGACGAGAACACGGCTCGAGTTGTCTGCGCGTCCACCCTGTAGAAGGCCAGCGACGAACGCCCGGCCAGGCCTCAACACAGGGAGACGATCATGCACTCGAATGGAACCGACCAGGACCAGAAAGACGCCAGCACGCGCGCCGCCACCGGTCTCCGCGCGACCGGCGGCCTCAACCGCGATCAACTCAGCAATGCGACGGTCCCGGCCGCAGATCTGATCGCGTCGGACACTTTCATCG
>Ga0075030_100004504_pt1 | contig 12588 bp, 32 predicted proteins | sample LitLauG_LLR_2012_FD_71393 | JGI IMG/M metagenome (GOLD analysis project Ga0075030, IMG submission 71393) | Freshwater sediment microbial communities from Pennsylvania, USA - Little Laurel Run_MetaG_LLR_2012 | ecosystem: Environmental > Aquatic > Freshwater > Creek > Sediment | place: USA... | reverse complement strand
TTTTTAAGAAGTTTGGCCGTTCTATATTTCATAGTTTAAAATCAATTAATTTATAGTTTGATTAAACACTTGTTTTAGTTTAGTAATTTCGCTTTCGGCCAACTTAATTTTATCAGCTAATTCTTTTTTAAGCATTGAAAGCAATACATTTAAAGCCTTATCATAAGTTTCTTCGTTAGCTTCACGCGCATCTATACGTGCTTTCCATGGCTTAACGATTCCATAATCTTTGCCAGAATAAATTATATATACATCGGAATCACTTCTGCCCGAAATAGTCTGATAAATTTCCCGAATGTTTCGTGAAACTAAATCAATGTCCATTGACATCCTCACTTAACTATAAGTTATATTTTTTAATACGATTGCAAATGGCTAAATGCTTTTGACCAGCATCATAAAGAGATGAGCTTGTCATATACAAATAATAATCCTAATAAGTTCTCCAACAATCAGATTCAAAAACTGTTCTAATTATAACATCAGTATCTTTACACTGAACTCTAGTTTTAATGCTAAACATCTTGAACCGCTGTAGCCGAATACTCTTCAGTTGCAAGCCAATCAGCCTGTCCTCCAATAAGGCCTCCAATTGGAGAGGAATGCTTTAGCTTTACCTTAAAAGAAACCTTAAAGGAAAGTGTTTCACCTGCTGGAAGGTGGCGCATATTAAGCCACAAATTAATAGCCTCTTCCATATCTTTTTGTGTTAATATATATTGAGTTGGTATCTTTTTCATCATCCTACCTCTGCACCATCAGGAACATTATCTCCCGGTGATGTTAAATATAACTTATTTTCGTTATCAGTTGCTGCCAATAACATTCCTTGTGATTGGACTCCAAACATTTCCCTGGGCTCTAAATTAAGAACTGCCAATACTTTTTGGCCTACTTTAACCCTATCTGGATAGGCAGATGCTACCCCGGCCAAAATAGTTCTTGTGCCTAACGATCCAAAATAAACTTCTAACCTTAACAGCTTTTTACTTTTTGGAACTAACTCTATAGAGAGAATACTTCCTGCTCGCAAATCAAAACGAAAAAAATCTGTAGCAGGTAAATTAGTCGGCTTACTATCCATTTTAATATCCTTCACTTAAATCTATTCTCTCATCTAAACCTGGTGGTGGAACAGGATCTCCAACTTCCATTAATGTTAATTGTTTAACCGGAATATCTAAAATAAGATCGTTCCATTTATCAGTTCCCCAATATGCCTCTACTATACTTCTGGGAAAGATAGAAACTGGGAGTTTTATTCCCGCTCGTTTAGCGGCCTCATGTCTATGAGTTCCACTCAATAATTGTATTACACCGTTTTTAGGATAACCTATTAAAGCAGGTTTATTTATATCAAAACCTTGAGATATAAAGCACTCTTGTAATTTTTCTACTTTATTTAAATCTCGGCTGCCCAAAGTTAGATCTAAACCATGAGGAGGCTCGCAATCTTCTGCACTCAATAATGTATAATGATTACTATATCTTTTCATAATTATTTTATCCAAAAAGTTATATTTAAATAATAATTCTTATTATCTATATTAACAACTTCTCTATAGTTATTATTAACTAACCATTGCCTAGCTTCTTCTAAAGAAAGGAAAGCATCTAACTCTCCAGTATAAAAAAGCGGGCATATATAAAATTCTTGTGCATCCTCACGAGTATCTATATATAGATAATTTTTAGGAAGCTTAACTTTTTCTAAATGCTTGTTTTTATTAACAAAAGCTTCATGTTCTACTTCAGAACAAATCTGTTCCCCTCTTAAATGAAATGGGAGTAATGGCAAAGAAACTATTAATAATGGAATTGCCCAAAGCAAATCTAAAGGATTACCATTAAATCCTGCTATTACTCCATATACGGCAAATTCAACCGGCTTACCTAATGTGATAAGCATTTTACCAATAAAGGCTTTCATTTGTTTCCTTGACAAGCTTTGCGAAAACGGGCTTCATCAAAGAGCGGATTATCATTTTTGAAAAACTCAATAAAGGCATTTTGCAATGTTAAATTATTAGGCTTTGTTTGAAGAATAATTTCTACAGCCCGCAAATAATCTTTTTTAGATGTCATTTTTATTTCTCAATCTTTCAAATAAACTGGCTTTAATCCACTTGGTTCCATGAATAAAATGATTTTCCAAATTTTTATCCAAAACTTCTATGTATCCTAAAGATGATAAAAAGTTTCTAGCCTCTTCTTCAGAATAGAAATATTCTTCTTGATCATCAAGAGATTGATGACAAAAAGGTTCTACCCACCATTCTCCTTTTTCTTCATAGATCCCGGCAATTAAATTATAACCATCTTCATTCCAAAGGGGGAGAGAAATTTTCGGCAAATGATTATTCTTTTGCCAAAAATTTTCCTCATCTAATTTAGATGTTTCAATTAACCCATAAATTGAAAATGGGAGCAATGGTAGAGTAATAATTATACCAGCTGTAGCTAAAATAAAACGAAAAGGAAGTTTATCATCTAAGCCTGCTAGCGCTTGGTTGCAGGCAAGCTTAAATGGCAAGCCTATTGTTTTAGATAAATTAGCTATAACCTTATTAGACATAATTAACTACATTCAATAGTCGAAGAACGCCATCCTAATTTATTGATTTGGCTCAATAAATCTCTGGAATCAAAATTACACTTTGATACTATCTTATCAGCTTTTTTAGCTAAATCATTGGCGGCTTTTAATGAAAGCGCAGCTTCATTTAATTTGGCTTGAATAATTATTTTATACTCATTGAATTGTTTTTCAAGAGCATTCTTTTCTTCTTCTAACTTTTTAATTAAATCTTGAGCGTCAGCCAAAGACATTATCTCGGCCGGATCTGCTTTTTCAATATAAGCTTGAGAAGCAGCTTCAATAATTATAAATTTATCAGTTATACTAATAACTGTATAAACATAACTATAACTATAAATATCGTTAAAAGCTATACAGCTATTTTTATAAACTACTTGATCATTTATTTTAAATTGATGATTAATCATTAATCTCTTTTAACAATAAGTAGAGGATGTATTCCAACCTAAATCAGATATTGCTTCTTCTAAAGGTTTTACCTTAATTTTTTTAATTTTTTGATAAAAATCTTCAGTCATTTGACTAATTTCTTCTTCTGATTTACCCTTATTAAAATAAGCTATATCTTCCGAAATATATGATGTATATATCAGACTTATAAGTCCAGCTTTATTTTTAAGCGAATTAACCTCTTTAAGAATTAAAGATGCCTCTACTATTTTAGAGTTAATTTGTTTTGCTAATTCGTCAAAGTCTTTTTCTAATTTGTTCATAATTTATGAATATTCCTTTAGTTTAGGTGCCAGTTTTCATTTGAGAATTAAATGGTCTAACTTTGCCATCCTTAACAGCCTTTTGAAACTTATCTAAATAATCTTTAGGATAAGAATTTAAAGCTTTAAATAAATTATTAAATGCATGGGCGCGGAAATAACCGCCACAAATAGTGGAAGAAACTTTTGCCAATGCAAAGTGAAAAGCATATTCAGGTGTCCATACGCCTGGATGTGGAAGGCAACTTCTCTCTAATGCTAGAACAAGCGCCTCTTCTATTACTCCGCATAATTGGATATGTTCCGAACATTCAAAAAACTTTTTCTTTGAAGTTAAAACTTCCGAACCATCCTTTAAATAATATTCATATGCAGGTTTATCATTGATAGCTACCGCCCTATGAATATCGTCATGAATATATATTTGCACAACTCCATTTTTATCACTATCAAAAAAGTCTTGCTTGGAAACATTTAACTTCGGAAGTTTATGTGTATAAGTTTCCTTTTCTCGAAGCTTAAGAAAGCTTTCATATTCCGGGCGGACTTTAGCTCCTGCATCTCTCATAGAGTGCCAATCAAGAGCAGTCTTATAAAAGTTCGCACATCCACGCGGACTTTCAAACTTCTTATATTTATGACTATCTTTAATTGTAAAGAGAAGATCTAAAGTTGGAAGATGTCCAAATGGAGTTTCTATTGACTCAGGGTCATTATAAACTAAATCTGCCAGCAATTCTGAACTATGACCGGGAGTAGTAATTTCGAATTCTAAAATAGAAGAACCTTTGACAATCCATTTATTATATTCAGAAAGAAAATATACTTCAGTTGGATTAACTAATCCACGGTTTTTTTCTAACCAATTATCAAATTCTGCTTTAGTAGCAACGAAATCAAAGTCTAATGGGGCGCGCCCTAAAAGATCTTTATTACGTAATGCTAATGCCCGAGAACCTATTAATATCATTAAATATTTTATCCTAAAAGTTTAACAATGATTCTGCCCAATCAATTTTATTTTTAACAATTCATGGAAGAAGTATTCCATCCAGCATTTGTTAATGCCCGTTCTAATACATAAGAAACATCATCATAAATAAGACTGATGTTGTTAGCTCTTGCTAAAGCGTTAGCTTGATTAATTAAATTAGCCGCTTCATCCAATTTATTTGTAAGTTCTAACCTTACTTTTTCAAATTTTTCTTCTATTAATTTTTCTTTTTCTTTTAAAGCTTTTATTTCTGCTAAACCTTCTTTTTCAGATAAAAGAGTATCTATATTAACTTTATATAAGCCTCCTGCTGTACCTTCAATAACCACTTGATTATCTATCAGTAGAGACATAACTGTAGCTTTAATAAAAGGTTGACCATCAAACTTTTGATAAACTATCGATCCTATAGGGAACTTTTTATTCTTCGCCATAACTTTCCTTAATATTTTGTTTTAATTCTTTTTTAACATCTTTTAAAACAGATGAGACAGATTTAATTACCCAATCTGTATTCTCTGCCAAGTCCATAACAATTGAATATAATTGAATATATTCATCTAATTTAGGAATAGATTTAATATAATTATTTAATTGTTTATTAGTTATTTGAAGTTTTTTAACTTGAGCTTTTAACTTTTTTTCCTGTTTAGGCAGGACTTTAAGTCCTTGTAATCTTTTAAGATTATTCATATTTTTTTAACCTGCTCTAAATACCAATTACGAGCTTTAATTTCAATCGATTTTTGCACTTGTTTCCAAGTTAAGTTGGAAGCTTGCAATTCATCTTGCGTTTCTTTTTCTATATCTTTAGATATCCAAGAAACAAACTTTCCGGTATTTTTGATATCAAAAACCATTTCTCCATTATTAGAGGTTTTAGATACACCTTGCTCCAATCTGGCATTTGTCAAAACCATTTCTACGAATTCATTAATATTTGAAGCAACAGACGGATCTGCTTGAGCAGGTTTAGCTACACTTATATTCTTATGTGCCTCGCCTTTTGCTTTAAAGCAAAGATTGCTAAAATTAGCATAACCCAAATGGCTTCTTGGATAGAAAACTAATCCTTCACCAGTACCTTTAATGCCAAAAGTCTGTTCTACCCAAGGATCACATTGTTCTACGGCTGCAACCCATTTGTTAATGAGATTAGTTTTTTCAGTTAATTCTTCTGATGAAGAAGACCAATCAATAAATATACCATCATTATACCAAGGTATAACATATACATCTGGAATGCTACTCACATATAAAGATAATATATCTGGATCATCTATTAATGTATCTGAAATAGATCCATCTTTGTTAAAAGGGCGCATGGCAAATACAGCAAAACATTTTTTGGGTATTTGAGATACTGCTACATTCTTTTGTATCCCTGGCCCTATCCATTCACCATATACAATGGGTGATTTATTTTCAGAACTAAAATCTTTTTTAGCTCTGAAAGCATTTAACCAATGTTCTTTGGTGCTTTCAACCCAACGAGCAAATCCAGCATTATCTTTTTGGATAGAAATAAAATTCTCACGACTTTAAGCTATTAGAAAACTATCTTGAAAGATTTGAACGGCAGCATTCGTTCCATGAAATTTACACTTTGGTCTATATTCAACTACACTATTACCATTCAATATTTCTGGATGTGCAGCTGTATATTTTCTAATATTATAGAATGCTTCTATCTCTGTCCAAGCTACAAAATTCATCAATTAAACTAAACCTTTCAAAGGATAACATTAAGTCTTCGTTTTACTTTTAATTTATTAATGCCATGTGCAGCGAAAGCAATTCCTCGATTAGAGGAATACAAATAATCTGTACGCATACACAATTGACAATCAGAACAACCAACATCTCTAGTCTGTGCAGGACATGGAATAAACTTGGTATCTGTTCCCGAAAGATTAAAAGCTTTAGCCGAGGCAAACTCGGGTACCACCAAAGCTGGAGCATAACCACGCTCCCGAGCCAACGCAATATCTTTAACATTATCGACCGAAGCTAAAATACCAACATTCGACCAAGTACTCCGAGGTACATGCTTCCAGGCGTGTGTATATGAATACACCTGTCCTCCACCTCGCGCCTTCCAACGTCCAATAGCTGCATTGATAACTCGCGTTCCCTTAATAGTTCGTGAATCGCCTGCGACATGAAGTCGCAGCATTCTACCAAAAGGTACTGGACCACCATTATAAGCGGCATCAATAACTTTAGCTTCTTGCCGAGCCATCTCTAATGGAGAATTAGATTTCGCTCGACGTTGCATTCGCGCATTAATCATTCCAACAAAAGAACTTAATGCATAACACCCTTCATTTTTAAAGGCACAACTATTAGGACAAGTATTTTTAATACTAACATAGGTGGCATCAATTTTTTGAGAACCCATTAATTTAGTATTACCTGAATTAACTACATAAAGTGCACCGCGCATAATTATTCCTTATCTTTAAGGTAGAGTTTAACTATCTCTAAAAGATCAGAGAGTTCTGAAGCTGACAGAATTACTATTGTTTGATCATCAATAACCGCGTGATTAATCATACGCTTGTAAAGATCGTCATATTTATCTTTAGTAATCATAATTTATGAACTATCTTCTACATCATAGAGAGAATAATCTTCTCCAATGATAACTTGTTTAGACTTAACAGTTTGAAGTTTTTCTAAAAGTTTTTCTCGACTTATTTTAGCATTAATAAAATTAGTTTCGGCTTCAGTATGTCGTTTTTTAGCCTCTGTTAAAGATCGTTTAGCCTCTAAATATTCAAGATTAAGGTTTTCTAAAAGAGAAAGAAGTTGAGCTTCTGTTTCTTCGGGCATTAACAAGTTCCTTTAGGTTCGACATTCAAAGCATAAATATTGATCATTAGATTGATTAGCTGTAGCATACGGATTATACACATTGCATTTTATGCAATTATATATTTTATTTGTTTTTATAATATTAGAGTTAATATTAGCTAGGTATATAGAAAAATTTGGCAAACATTCTAAATGCCAAGAGTGTTGACCATTGATCCATTTATCGAAAGATAAATAATCTAATATCATAGTAGTGCCACGTAGGGCTACTAATTTATATACAGTTAAAGGAATATCATTTTCATACAAACCTAGTTTAAATATTGTATTTACAGGAGGTAAATCTTTCTGTATTGGTCCCCATTTTGATGGCTCATTAACATCTTTAATCAATTGTTCGATATTTTCCATATTCAATTACTCACAGCACTCAATATTTTTAATATTGAACTTTATTTATTTTTAATCGATTTAATCACTTTACCAAACATTTTTGATACTTTATCTTTAGTCATACCCGGCGTATCATTAAAAGCACTAATACCAGAACTTTTAGTATTTTTACTTAAAAAGTTAGATAATAATCTTATTGCATTACTCTTATCAAGATATGAGCGAACTTGAACTAGATGCAATGCTCCGTACGCACAAACGTGCGTAATTAAATTCTTATCATATTTATACATTCGGCCTTGACACCAACCAAGATGATCAATAATATATTTTGCGGCTATTAAAACCTCTTTAGGAGAGGAAGCCACTATATTAGCTTTAGAAGATATTTTAAAATTTTTCATTTTATTAAATGATGAAAATTAGGAAATACATCTGTAATTATCTAACCCGCGCAACCTAGCGATTGAAACTAATTGCTGGTATTCAGCCATTAAGTTATTGACCACAAATAAAGATTTGTCAAATCCATAAATACTTTCTAAGTTATGGATGGTAGAAACTACCTGATCAATCATCATCAATAATTGGTCATTGGTTTCAATAACATTTGATTTTCGATACTTTGTCCAAACATTATCTATGTTAAACTTGTCCATTTTATAATCCTTGTGGCGGGAAGTTCGCGACTTTTAGTCGCGGGGGACATTTCAGATTTCCTGTAGGAACATTTCTCGTTCTTCCAGAGACCAAGTCTCCCAAAGCTCTCGGCCCTTTTCCGAGGCATTTATTTCTTTGACAGTCTCAAAGCCGCGACCACATTCAATCTCAACCCACTTATTCGTATCTTCATCTCGAACCCAACGATAATATGTCTTCTCCCGAGTAGAGACGACAATCTTATTAAGCTTCTCACCAGGCTTGCTAAACATCCCTGTAATCTGACACATATACATTTTTCTTATTCCTTTATTTAATTAAACAATGTAAATTAACTTCTATCTTTTTATTAATATCTTGATAAGATATCGTATATTCATCGTGAATATATTCTTCACCACAAATAATAGGATGTGTATCTATTTCAGTTCCATCAAGATGGAAACATGACACTTTCATTAAATGATGATACTTGAATGGGTCGCTGCCCGAAACATAACATTTCCAAGGATCATTATCATCCATTTCTAATTGTGAAGAAATGGGATTAATTATATGATAATCTTTAAACTTAAAAGAAGCTATATCAAAAATAGATATTTTATAAGCTGGCTTTAGATAAGTAGTAATATCAATTATTAATTGTTTTTCTTTAGAAACTTCTGATAATTGAACCGCATAATTTTTTGTTTCTGGTGGAATATGAATTTCCACCGGGACCTCTACTATAGGCCTCGAACATCCCAAAATAAAAAAGAAAGGTAATATTTTATTTATCATTTGGTATTTTATCAATATGGATAATAATATCTCCAGATTGATTATGATCTGTCATTTTTTCTACTTGAGCCCAAGTATTCTTATAAGTTAGAAGTTGTGCTTTAAGCATACGTATTAAAATAGCTTGTACTATAATACATAAAACTAAAAGCACAACAATGATTTCCATAAGCAATCTCTTAATCAGTCTCTTCTAATTTACGACGATGAAAAGAAACTTCAGGACCACTTAAGTTCTTAAAGACTGGAGCTTTAACCAGAACTTCGGCAGACAGAATATAATCTGGCTCCTTAAGATCTGGAAACTCTACTACAAAAGTCTCCTTTTGATTATGCACCCGCGCATGAACCCAACCATCTACTGGTTTACCATCTTTGGTCAGGACATTTCGAAGACGTTCCCCCGCATAATGCACTTTATCACCAGGCATAAAAATAGGATTATGATTATAACTCATTTAATTTCCTTAATTAGTTTTAAAAATACGAACGCAAGCATTTAAATCATCTAAATCAGCCGCATGCAACGCACAAAAAGTTTGATTAACATTGGCAGTCTTTTGACAAGAAGTCATAAACTTAACATCAGCTCCGCCTTTAGCCGATTGCTGACGTACTTTATTTACTTCATCTACCCTTTGTTGAGGGGTCATTTGACTTTCTGGATGCTCTGCCTCCCAAAAATGCTCGGCAACCAATGTTAGCACATGCTCATACACATCTTTGCAATCTTGCAAAGATGCACGTTCCGGATTAGTAGGCATCACTACTCGCGCGGGTTTAGCAGTCGAACATGCAGTCATACTAACTAACCCTATAATAACTAACAGGTTTTTCATTTAGAAGTCCCTTCTGTTGGTTTGGCAGCCTTACCAGAAGTCTTGCGACGAGCATTCTTGCTCGCCTGCTTTTCCAGGGTAATACGAGCAATATTCTTATCGCTTCGCTTTTGATTGCAGGCGCCCTTCTTATTGGCAAACCAATCTTTGGCATCCTGATTGCCAGAGGCGGCAAGCTTACGAGCAAATTCTAATAGAGAGGGAGTTCCCTTCTTCTTGATCCAAGCCTGCTTACGAGGATTGCGCTTATCGCCTACATTCTGGCGCAGGTGTGTTTCTTGACGCCACAACTGCTTAACCTTAAGCGCAGGGGTTGATATACCTACAACTCCTCGCTCACCAGGAGCGGTAGTAGAAGTATCCGGATCAGCGGTCGCAACCGGAAGCTCACTCTCAACATTCTTCTTTTTCTTAACTTTAGCCATTTTTATTCCTCAATTAATTATTTGGTTAAATCTTCAGGCGGTTTAGGTTTCCATTTTTTTAAGAAAGCTTTAGCAAAAGTCCGAGGCGGTTTCTCATCACCTTTGCCTTCAATTCTGCATTGATATCCTTTTTCTTCAGAGCCATAAATAGAAAATACTTCTCCAGGAAACTCTATTACTAGTGCAGCAATTAAATCAGATATTGCTTCTTTTAATTTATGATCTATAACTACTACATACATTATAACTCTAATACTCCATATTCATTTATTCCTAATGTATAATAAACTTTTTTAACTTTGGCTCGTCGCAGCTTTCTTTGACAAGAGGGGCAGGGCTTACTACAGGCCCACTGACCCAGTGCATTAGTTCTGGCTAAAAAAACAGTTGCTCCTCTATCAAGTTTTCTAACTAAACGAGCTTCACAATGAGCAGAAGGATTAGGTATCTGAGAATTACCATTACAAGCATAAACCATAACATCATCTTTGCGAATGGCAACTGCCCCCAATCGAAAAGTCCTTAAGTCTTTTCGAAGATTAGAATAATCTGCGGCCATCTGCAATAATTTCTTAACATTCATATTTCCTCAATTGAGGTTTATCAAGAGATCCTGAAAACCTCGGTGTATATATTCTTCTAGAAAATCCTCTGTAGTCCATCCACAAGCCTCAATAAAACTTTCTATATATAGAAGATGTTCATCAATTGTTTGATTTTCTTTTAATTGATAATGTGGTGGATATAATTGATCTACTTGATGAGCTAATACTTCGTAGGTAATTTTCATAATATTTTTATAAAGATATCATCAGCCTTGTACTGTTGGCCATTGACTTTAATATGTTGGAATAAGGGACATATTTTCTACTAAAATCATATCAACCTGATCGGGAAGTATCTTAAACTGTCGAAACTTACCAACAGGAGTTTGATACCGTAGGCGGTCCTTGGCAATTGTCAAGGGCTTTTTATTAGTTTTCGTGTAAGTGCCCGGAATTAATACTTTTTTATTCATAACTAATCCATAAAGATGGAGCGTATTAGTAGCAGGATGCAATTTAATTCCTTTAATTAGTTCTCCATTTTCATAGAAACGAGTATATGTTTGATCAATCTCTTCCATATTATTAGAAGACATCCTACCTAAAGATTTAGCAAAGCTATCTAACAATTCAAAACGAGCTTGCTTATCAAGCTCACTAGTTAAATCCATATCAGCCAGAATTTTTATACTATTTTTAAGTGCATTATGATAGGAAATATTAAAAACAATTTGATAATCAGCCACTTCTCCACTATCATTGCGATAGCCTTTAAGGCTAAGGAAGGTTGCAGAGGGACGAAGCTTACTTATTTCAGAAACAAAATCATTAGCAATCATAGAGGTTCCTGTAGAATATGGTTAATAACTTGATCCCAAGTCCAGCCATTAAGCTTTAGAAAATTGTCTATTGCTTCGGCTCTATCCTCGGGAGTTTCGTTTTTAATGAATGGGTTGAAAAATAATTGATCTAAACCGATAGAGATTGTTTGATAATTGGATCGCATTTTAATTTCTTTTTAATATGTTTATCTAATTTTTCCCAATTAATATCATACCATTGAGCGGCTCCCCGCCAAAGATATTTAAATTGTTCAATACAATGATGATGTTCAGCCGGATGCTTACAGCAAGCTTTCCCACAACCTTGACCAAAATTGGTGGCTGGCAAATCTCTCCAATCATCTACTCCATTATCTATTTCTGCATCATAAAACAATTTATTAACAGATGAACGGACAAATGCATGTGAGCCCATACTCCATATTTCTAAATTAGAAAAACTTTGATAAGCAATATATGCCCAAATAAAACAACGTCCTTTATTTATTTTTTCTATCTCATCTAAATCATTAGGAAAAAATAATCTATTAATTAAAGAAACATTAATTGGTTGATTTAATTTTTTAAACATTGACAAGATTAAAACAATAGTTATAATTTACGTTTAAAGGATAAAATTATGATTATGAGCAAAGTAGCAGTTGGAAGCATTCCTAAAAAAATTTGTTATACTTTTAATAAGACTGAAAAAGAAGTAACGGTTGGTTGTTATTGGGACAACCCTGCATGGGACGAAGAAGTTGATAAATCTAACTTAAAAATGATTTCAGTCTTACCAGCATACCCCTGTGATAATGAGGATTTAAAATCTCTTAAAAGCGCTGAAGCTTGGGTTTCTTCTAAAGAAAAAGATTTAAAAAAAATATCTATTAAAAAGGAGGTAAGAGAAAACTTACCTATTAAGGATATTAAAGTTTTATCGTTAGAAGAACGAGGTAATGGTGGCAGAGCTTACAAAGTATTAATAGATAATTTCTATGT
>Ga0075030_100004503_pt1 | contig 12589 bp, 11 predicted proteins | sample LitLauG_LLR_2012_FD_71393 | JGI IMG/M metagenome (GOLD analysis project Ga0075030, IMG submission 71393) | Freshwater sediment microbial communities from Pennsylvania, USA - Little Laurel Run_MetaG_LLR_2012 | ecosystem: Environmental > Aquatic > Freshwater > Creek > Sediment | place: USA... | reverse complement strand
CCTTCGACGGGGTGCCGACGCTGATGCTGCGCGCTGCCAACGAACGCGGCAATTCGCTCATCGCGGCGCGGGTGCAGGTCAATCTGCTGCGCCAGGAGACCACCCTCGAGGGCTTCAATATCCGGCGTTTCTACGACCTGAAGCTGGCGCGTTCCGAGAACCCGACGTTCTCGCTCTCGTGGCTGATCATGCACCCGATCACACCCGACAGCCCGCTGTACCGGATCGATGCCGGGTCGCTGGCCCAGAGCGAATTCGCGCTGCTGGTGGCGATCACCGGGCTGGACGAAAATCTGTCCCAGACGCTGCACGCCCGCCATTCCTATTTCAACACCGACGTGCGGCTGAACCACCGTTTCCGCGACATGCTCGAATTCAACGCCGCCGGGGACCGGCTGCTGGACCTGCGCCGCATCGACGACATCGAGGCCGCGCCGCGATGAGCCGCCGGCCGCGCGGCGGAATGCGGGTGTGGCGGCTGGCGGCGGCCTGCGCATTGTGCGTGGCGGTGCTCCGGCCGGCCGCGGCGGCGCTGCCGCAGTGCGCGGTGCGCGCAACTGCCGCCGCGGCGCTGGCTCGCCTGCGCGAGACCATGGCCACGGGCCGCTTCGTGGCCTACGAGCCCTCGGCCATGCGCGTGGTCAACGGGGCGGTCACCGCGCCAGATGCGGCCAGCATCGACGCCGACCTCGCGGTGCTGCGACCGCACTTCGATGGCCTGATCACCTACGGCGCTCGCCATGGTGCAGAGGCGATACCGGCACTGGCGCTCGCCCACCACTACCGGGCCCTCATCATCGGCGTCTGGGATCCGACCGATCAGGTCGAGGTCGAGGCCGCCCTGGCCGCGGCCAGGCAATATCCGCGGCTGGTGGTCGGCCTTTCCCTGGGCAATGAACTGCTGTTCTTCAGAACCCGTTCCTACGCCGAAATGGCCGGCCTGATCCGGAGCATCCGCGCCCGCGCTCCGCAGCTGGCGCTGTCCACCACCGAGCCGTTCCACATGTACTACGAGCCGCAGGCCGCCGGGCTGCTGTCGCAGATGGATTTCCTGCTCGCCAACGTCCATCCGGTCTACCAGAGCTGGTTTGGCACCGCGACCGCCCCGCAGGCGGCGGATTTCGTGGTCAACGTGGTCGCTGAGCTGGGCGCACGCTACTGCGGACCGATCCTGGTCAAGGAGACCGGCGAGCCGACGGCACCGGCCGGCCAGGGCTACTCGAGTCAGCGCCAGGGCGCCTACTACGAGGCCCTGCAGCGGGCATTCCCGCCGAACGGGATGCGCGCCTTCGCCTATTTCTCGGCCTTCGACGCGCCCTGGCGCATCGGCGATTCGGGCAACCGCGAGTCCGAGGGGTACTGGGGACTGTACGATGACCAGCGGCGTCCGAAGCCGTGGGTCACGCGGCTGCCCGTGCTGCCCGCACCGTAAGCGGCCAGCGAATGGCCCGGCGCGCGTCCGGGTCGCCCCAGAGCGGGGCCATGGCCGCGCGCAGCGCCGGGACCGGGTCCACGCCCTGCGCCTTGACGTACAGCATCGTCGCCGACCAGCTGGCCACATATCCCATCAGCTCTTCCAGGTTCCAGTCGAACGCCATCTCGAAGGGCGGCACGGGCAGTTCCGGACCCGGGAATGGCAGGCTCCGATAGCCCGATTCGACGTGGCGGCGTTCCGCCGGCCAGTAGGGTCCGACGACGTTCCGGTAGTAATCCGTGAGCAGCGCATCGCCGGGAGCCGAGTCGATGTGGCAGATCCCGTAGCTCCACGCGGCGAGCAGGCCCGCCGGCCGCAGTACGCGGCGTACTTCGGCATAAAAACGCCCGCAATCGAACCAGTGCAGGGCCTGCGCCACGGTTACGAGATCCACGCTGGCCGGCTCCAGGCCGCTGGCCTCGGCGGTCGCCACGCGATAGTCGATGCGTGGATGGGGTGCGGCCTGACGCAGTTGTTCGCCGCTCAGATCGGTGGCGATGACCCGGGCAAAGTGCCCGGCGAGGTCGGCGGAGGCCTGCCCATTGCCGCAGGCGCAGTCCCACGCGGACTGCCGCTCCGGCACCTGCGCGGCCAGCCAGGCAAACAGCGCACCGGGATAGCGCGGGCGGTAGGCCGCGTATTGCCTGGCACGGTCCGAGAAATAATCCTTCTGGGGCGTCTTCTCGGGCATCTTCCGGGGCATCGCGGGGCGTTCCTCCGCCTCTGGGCGGTCAGGAGTCCGCGCTCCGCCGATCGGGCTGCCGGCGCCGCTCCCGTTGCCGATAGTCTACATAACTGCGGATCTCGCCGGAGCGCAACGCATCGGCGGCCCGGCGCGAGCGCTGCCGCCGATCGTCGAAATGCCGGTAACGGCACTGGCAGCCGCCCGGCCTGGTGCATTGGGGCAGCGGCAGGAGCGGCGCCTCATGGCAGAGGAAACGACGACTGCCGAGTTCCTGGCTGGGCGCGCAGCCGCCGCTTCCCGGCGCAATGCCGACGGCGCGCCAGGGATTGCGCAGGGTGATGGCGGTGGTCGACGCGGGTGGCGCGCGGCGCGACGGCGTCGCGGCCAGCGCCCGCAGGCCGGTGCGAAGTCGCTCGAGAATGCCCATGGCGCATTTGCGCACGACGGCTGATGCTGGAACACCCTCCAATTGGAGGGTAACGAACTCAAAGTGCGGCGGGTCAATTGGGGACGATGCGCCGCATGGAGAGGGCGGGCGGCGCGCAGGCGGCGAGCGGTACGGAAATGGTGCGGTACCGCTCCTAGACATCCCGCAGCAGCATTTCCCGCAGGGCCAGCTCGCTCACGGCCTGGGTGCGCGAGCGGACACCGAGCTTGCGCTTGGCCTGCTCCACGTAGCCGTGCACCGTGGTCACCGAAAGCTTCAGGATACCGGCGATCTCGGTGTCGCGCTTGCCCCGGGCCACCCAGTGCATGACCTGCAGCTCGCGCGAGGACAGCCTGGGTTCGGAGCCCTGGGCCGCGTCACCGTGGCGATACAGTTGCCGGCCGCGCTGGTGGCCCGCGTGCGCCACCGCCTGCAGCAGGGCGCGCTCGGTGGCGCTGAGCTCGAGCGCGCCGCCCGCGAAGGACACCAGCGCCACGTAGCCGCCGGGGCCGTGAATGGGCACCGCCAGCCCGTCGGTCCAGCCCCGCTGGCGGCCCAACTCGATCAGCTCGCGCACCGACTGGGGCAGGTCGCCTTCGTCCCACAGTTCGCGCCAGGTGAACGACCCCATGCGACGCCGGGCCTCGTGCACGAGGGGATCCTCCGCGAAGATGGATTCGAGGTACGTGGACTTCCACTCGGTCGACCAGTTGCCGAAATAGAAGCGGCCGGCCACGTGATTGCCGCGTACCAGGATGGCGCCGGCCATGACCGTGGTGAGCCCGAGAGGCGCGGAGACGCGAATTGTAGCGGCCGCCAGGTCGCTGGCCGTGGCGATGCCGGGCAGTTCGGCCAGGAAGGCGCGCACCCGTTCAAACAGGAGCACGTCATTCATGGTCGCGCCAGGGCCTGGGTCAGGGCCGCAAGGTCGGTCAGCGGCGGCGAGCACTGGCTGCCGCGGCACAGGTAGGCGACGCCCGCGGATGGCGCCGCCTTCGCGGCCAGCGCCGGCGGCAGCGATCCGGGACCGGCGTCCGCGGGGATCGCCAGCACCCAGCGCCTGGGCGCGTAGACCGCCGCGAGTTGCCGGCGCCACCGTTCGATGACCTCGCTCGGACCGCGCAGGATCACGATCTCGGGCGGATGCAGGGCTTCCTCCAGGGCCTGCAGCAGGCTGGCGTGGCCGGACGGATAGTCGGCCATCGCCGCCCAGGCCGCGCGCAAGGTGCCCTCGGCCGCGGCCAGGTAGCGCGTCTCGCCGAGCAGGAAACCGAGTCGCTGCAGCACCACGGCCGCCACGCCGTTGCCGGCGGGCAGCGCCTCGTCGCTCAGGGATTTGGGCCGGCTGATCAGGTCTTCGTGATCGTCCGAGGTGAAGAAGAAGCCACCCCGGGCGGCGTCGCTGAAACGGTCGAGCACGACATCCATGAGCTCACATGCGAAGCGCAGCTCCGCGGCGTCGAAACGCACGGCGGCCAGTTCCAGGAGGGCATCGGCCAGGAACACGTGGTCGTCCAGGTAGGCATTCAGACGGGCCGCACCGCCGGCACTGGTGGCCAGCAGGCGCCCGTCGCGCCAATGCCGGTCCCGCAGGTACCGCAGGGCCGCGGTGGCGGCCTGCGCGAGGTCGGCGCGATCGAAGGTCCGCGCCGCGGTCGCCAGGGCGCGTATGGCCAGTGCGTTCCAGCTGGTGAGGATCTTTTCGTCGCGCTGCGGTCGCTCGCGCCGGGCCCGCAGCGCCAGCAGCCGGGCGCGCGCCGACTCCAGCGGCGCGGCGGCGGCCGGATCCGCGGGGCCGGCCGCGACATGCAGGTGGTGCGCACGCCCCTCGAAATTCGGCGCACGATCGAGGCCGTAGCGGGGTGCCAGGGCGGCATACTCCTCGTCGCTCAGCGCCGCGCGCACCGCGGCCGCGTCCCAGACGTAGTAGCTGCCCTCGACACCGGCGGCGTCCGCATCCAGGCTGGCGTAGAAGGCGCCGCCCGGCGCGCGCAGTTCCGCCAGCAGCCACTGCGCGGTCCCCTCCGCCACAGTCCTGAACAGCGGCTCACCGGTGGCGCAGGCGGCCTCGGCATACGCTCCCAGCAGCAGCGCATTGTCGTAGAGCATCTTCTCGAAGTGCGGAATCACCCATTCGCGATCGACGCTGTAACGGAAGAAGCCGCCGGCGAGCTGGTCGTAGATCCCGCCTTCGGCCATGCGCGTCAGGGTCAGCGAGGCGATATAGAGCGCCTGGAGGTCCGGCTGCGCGGTCGCGGCACTGGCATGCCAGTCGCGTAGCGCCCGCAGCACCAGCGGCGCATGCGGAAATTTCGGCGCGCTGCCGAATCCGCCCCATTCCCGATCGAAGCTGCGATCGAGCTGCGCACGGCACTGGCGCAGCGGACCGGCGTCCAGCGCCACGCCCGCCGCCGGCGGCGGCTGCAGTTCGCTCAAGGCCCGCACCACGGCGCCGGCGCTGGCGCGCAGCTCCGGCTCGTGGTCGCGGTAATAGTCGGCGACGTGGTTGAGCAGCTGCGTGAAGGCGGGCATGCCGTGACGCGGCACGGGCGGAAAATAGGTGCCGCCAAAGAAGGGCCGCTGGTCGTCGTGCATCAGGAACATGGTCAGGGGCCAGCCGCCGCCGCGCCCGGTCAGCATCTGGTGAGCCAGCTGATAGAGGCGGTCGAGATCCGGGCGTTCCTCGCGATCCACCTTGATGTTCACGAAGCGCGCGTTCATCAGCGTCGCCGTGGCCGCGTCGTCGAAGGACTCGTGCGCCATGACGTGGCACCAATGGCAGGCCGCATAGCCGATCGACAGCAGGATCGGCCGCCGTTCGGCCCGTGCCAGGGCGAGCGCAGCCGGACCCCAGGGATACCAGTCCACCGGATTGGCCGCGTGCTGCCGCAGATAGGGACTGCTTTCGCCGGCCAGCCGGTTGCCGGCCGGCGTGTTAAGCATTGCTCATGGGTGCGGCGGGCACTTTGAGTAGAATGGTGCGTCACTATACGCCAGACCCGCCGCCGCCCTTCAAGGATCCTGAAGAAACACCCATGAATTCCGTGGAATTCCCGACTGCGGCCGAAGATGAACTGCCGACGGCGGCGCCGGCTGCGGTGCTGCCCATCCTGCGCCTGAAGCGCGGCGAGGACCGGCGGCTGCGCGCCGGGCACCTGTGGGTATTCTCCAACGAGGTCGATACCGCCACCACACCGCTGACCGCGTTCGCGCCCGGGTCGCATGCGCGCGTGCACGATTACCGCGACCAGTTCCTGGGGTACGCGTACGTGAATCCCCATGCGCTGATCTGCGCGCGCATCATGAGCCGCAGCCCCGTGCATCCGCTCGATCAGTCGCTGCTGGTGCACCGCCTCAGGGTCGCGCTCAGTCTGCGCGAGCGGCACTTCCCGGTTCCCTATTACCGGCTGGTGTTCGGCGAGAGCGATGGCCTGCCCGGGCTGGTTCTCGACCGCTATGGCGAGGTCATCGTCGGGCAGATCGCCACGGTGGGCATGGAGACGATGCGCCTCGAGATCGAAGCCGCGGTCGCCAAGGTCATCGCGCCGCAGGCGCTGGTGTGGAAGAACGACGGCGGGGCGCGCGATCTCGAGCAGCTGCCCAAGCAGATCATCGCCGGCATCGGCAAGCTGCCCGATGAGCTGCAGGTCGTGGAAGGCGTGCTGCAGTTCCGAGTGCCGCTGGCCGGCGCGCAGAAGACCGGCTGGTTCTACGATCAGGGCGCCAATCGCGAACTGTTCCGCCGGCTGCTGTGGCCGGGGACGCGCGTGCTCGACATCTGCAGCTACGGCGGGGCCTGGGCCATCACCGCGCTGCGCTGCGGGGCACGCGAAGCGCTGTGCGTGGATTCCTCGGAGAGCGCACTGCAGGTGGCGACCAACAACGCCGCGGCCAACGGCGTGGTCGTGCGCACGCGGCGCGGCGATGCCTTCGACGTGCTCGACCAGCTGCAGCGCGAGGGCGAGCGCTTCGACGTCGTGGTGCTCGATCCGCCGGCGTTCATCAAGCGCCGCAAGGATCAGCCCCGCGGCGAGGCGGCCTACCGCAAGCTCAATCAGCTGGCGATGCGGCTGCTGGAGCGTGACGCGCTGCTGGTCAGCTGCTCGTGCTCCTTCCACCTGGGTGCGGACGACCTGGCCGGACTGATCCAGGCGGCGGCGCGCCACAACAGCCGCTTCGTGCAGATCCTGGCGGCCGGCGGCCAGTCCAGCGACCACCCGGTCCACCCGGCCATCCCCGAAACGCGCTACCTGAAGGCCTATTTCTGCCGCGTCACAAGAGCCTGAGTTGCGGTTAGAATTGCCGCCCCGATGCTGACCTACCCGCATATCAATCCCATCGCGCTGCAGCTCGGGCCACTGCGCATACACTGGTATGGGATCATGTATCTGGTGGCCTTTTCAGCCGCCTGGTGGCTGGCGCGCCGCCGCGCGGCCCAGCCCGCCTCGACCTGGAACGCGCGCGACGTCGACGATTTCATCTTCTATGCCATGCTCGGCACGATCATCGGCGGACGCGTCGGCTACGTGATCTTCTACGGCGAGGCCATGTGGCGCGCGGATCCCTGGTACCCGCTGAAGCTGTGGGAGGGCGGCATGTCCTTTCACGGCGGGTTCCTTGGCGTGCTCACCGCGATTGGCCTGTTCGCGCGCCAGCGCGGCCGCCGCATCTGGGACGTGTTCGATTTCACCGCACCGCTGCCCGGCATCGGCATCATTGCCGTCCGCCTCGGCAACTTCATAAACGGCGAACTGTGGGGCGCGCCGACCGACGGCTGGTGGGGCATGAAGGTCAGCGATTCGCCGGGCGGCCCGCTGGTCGCGCGGCACCCGTCGCAGCTGTATGAAGCGGCGCTGGAGGGCCTGCTGCTGTTCCTGATCCTCTGGACCTATACGCGCAAGCCGCGCCCGCGCTACATGCCCTCGGCGCTGTTCCTGCTGTGCTATTCGGTGGCGCGCATCACGGTCGAATTCGTGCGCCTGCCCGATGCGCAGATCGGCTACCTCGCCGGCGGGTGGCTGACCATGGGTCAGCTGCTGTCGCTGCCCATGCTGGCCGCGGGTCTGGTGCTGCTGGTCCTGGCGCGGCAGTGGCGGCAGCCCTCGGGCAACTTCCGGCCTGCCTCATGAAAGCCTACCTCGACCTGCTGCGCCAGGTGCGGACGCAGGGCGCCTCCAAGGGCGACCGGACCGGCACCGGCACGCGGGCGCTGTTCGGTCACCAGATGCGCTTCGATCTGAACGCCGGCTTTCCGCTGGTGACCACCAAGAAGATCCATCTGCCCGCGGTGGTGCACGAACTGCTGTGGTTCCTGCGCGGCGACACCAATACGCGGTACCTGCGGGACCACGGCGTAACGATCTGGGACGAGTGGGCCGATGCGCAGGGCGAGCTCGGACCCGTCTACGGGCGCCAGTGGCGCAGCTGGGGCGCGGCCGATGGCCGCCAGATCGACCAGATCAGCGAAGCGCTGCGGCTGCTGCGCAGCACTCCGGACTCGCGGCGCATCATCGTCAGTGCCTGGAACGTAGGCGAGCTGGAGCAGATGGCGCTGCAGCCCTGCCATGCGCTGTTCCAGTTCTTCGTGGCCGACGGCCGGCTGTCCTGCCAGCTGTATCAGCGCAGTGCCGACGTGTTTCTCGGCGTACCCTTCAACATCGCCTCCTACGCGCTGCTGACCCACATGGTGGCGCAGCAGTGCGAGCTGCAGCCGGGCGAATTCATCTGGACCGGCGGCGACTGCCACCTGTACAACAACCACCTGGAGCAGGCCGACCTGCAGCTGAGCCGCGTTCCCCTGCCGCCGCCGCGCCTGGCGCTGCGCCGCGCCCCCAGCCTCTTTGATTACCGCTACGAGGACTTTGAGTTCGTGAACTATCAATATCATCCGGCCATCAAGGCACCGATCGCAGTATGAGCACCCCCAAACCGCAGATGTTCCGTGTCCGGCGTTCGCGCGTGCACGGCCTGGGCGCTTTTGCCACCCGCCGTATCCGCAAGGGCACGCGCATCACCGAGTACCTGGGCGAGCGCGTCTCCCACAAGGAGGCGGACCGCCGCTACGAGGCGAAGAGTTCGGACGACAACCACACCTTCCTGTTCATCGTCGACCGCGGCATCGTGATCGACGCGGGCGTCAGCGGCAACGATGCCCGTTTCATCAATCACGGCTGCGACCCGAATTGCGAGTCCGTCACCGAGGACCGCCGGGTGTTCATCGAGGCGATCCGGACGATTCAGCCGGGCGAGGAACTCAAGTACGACTATTCCATCGGCCGCGCCAAGGATGACCCGCCCGACGTCGATGAGGTGTTCGCCTGCCATTGCGGGGCCGCGACCTGCCGCGGCACCATGCTGTGGCCGGCCAAGCGCCCGAAGCCGCGTCCGAAACCGCGTCCGAATTCGCGCCCGAAGCCGGCCGGGCGCGCGGGAAAGACCGCGCCGCGCCGCGCGGCCACACGCCGTACCGCAACGCGCGGGAGCGGGGCTCGCACGACCGGCAAGCGGGCAAAGCGGGGCGCATGAACGCCCGCAGCGCATGAACGGCCGCAGCCCATGAACGCCCGCAAGCTGTCGTTCCGGGCCGCGCTCGGCGCGACCGGCGTGGTGTATGGCGACATCGGCACCAGTCCGCTGTACGCCCTGCAGCAATCGCTCGGAGCCGCCGGCGGCGACCCGCACGCGCGCGCCACGGTGCTGGGCGTGCTGTCATTGATATTCTGGAGCCTGCTGGTCATCGTCACGATCAAGTACGTGGTGCTGGTCATGCGCGCGGACAATGATGGCGAAGGCGGCATCCTGTCGCTGTTCGCGCTGGTGCAGCGGCGCCTCGAGGACATGCATCGCTGGGGCCGGGCGCTCATCGCGCTGGCGGTCATGGGCGCGGCGCTGTTCTACTGCGACGCCCTGATCACGCCGGCAATCTCCGTGCTCAGCGCGGTCGAGGGCCTGGAGCTGCTCAGCCCGAACATGGCGCATGCCGTGGTGCCCGTGACGCTTGCGATCATCGTGCTGCTGTTCGCGATCCAGCGCTTCGGCACCGAGCATGTCGGCCGGCTGTTCGGCCCGGTCATGGTGCTGTGGTTCGCGGTGCTGGCCGTCACCGGCGCGGTGGCGATCGTGCGCAACCCCCAGGTGCTGGCGGCGCTCAACCCCTACTATGGCTTCTACCTCCTGTACACGCATCAGCTGGTCGCCCTGACGATCCTCGGTGGCGTGTTCCTGACGCTGACGGGAGGCGAGGCGCTGTACGCCGACATGGGTTCCTTCGGCAAGGGGCCGGTACGGCTGGCCTGGTTCGGCCTGGTCTGGCCGGCGCTGCTGCTGAGCTACTTCGGCCAGGGTGCGCTGGTCCTCAGCGATGCGGCGGCCGCGCAGAAGCCGCTGTTTTCGCTGATGTCGGCGCCGGTGCTGCCATGGATAGTGCTGCTGGCCACGCTGGCGACCATCATCGCCTCGCAGGCGACCATCACCGGCGCGTTCTCCGTGACGCGCCAGTGCGTGCAGCTGGACCTGCTGCCGCGCCTGCGGATCCTGCAGACCTCGGCCCATGAACACGGCCAGGTGTACGTGCCGATCGTCAATGCCCTGGTGTTCATCGCGGTCTGCGTCTTCGTGGTCGGCTTCGGCTCCTCCGACGCGCTCGGCAGCGCCTACGGCGCCGCGGTGGCCGGCACCATGGGCATCACCACGATCCTCGGCATGGTGCTGGCCGCCTCGCGCTGGCGCTGGCCCCTGTGGCAGGTGGTGTTGAGCTTCGGTGCGCTGTTCGTGATCGATCTCATGTACGCGATCGCCAACATGACCAAGTTCCTGGAGGGCGCCTGGGTGCCGCTGCTGCTCGCCACGCTGCTGTTCGGCGTGTTCATGACCTGGCGGTCCGGCCGGCGCCTGCTGCGCGCGGCGCTGCGCGAACAGGCGGTGCCGCTCAAGGCACTGCCGCAGATCCTGGCGGCGGCGACGCGCGTGCCGGGCACGGCCGTGTTCCTGGTCAGCGAGCCGAATTTCGTGCCGACCGCGCTGCTGCGCAACCTCGAGCACAATCACGTCGCCCACGAGCGCATCGTGTTCCTGAACATGGAGTTCGTGCGCACGCCGCGCCAGGATCCGAGCGATCGCGTGCGCATCGACACGCTGCTGGAAAGCGTCTACCTGGTGACCGCGCGCTTCGGCTTCATGGAAACCCCGGACGTCAGCGAGGCGCTGAAGCAAAGCCGCGCGCGCGGGCTGAAGCTGTTCGGCCAGGACTGCTCCTTCTTCCTCGGCTGGCACCTGGTGCGCTCGCGCCCGCGCAGCGGCTACGAGGGCCTCAGGAGGCGGCTGTTCGCGTGGATGCAGCGGCGCAGCACGCAGGCGGCGGAGTTCTTCCGGATGCCGGAAAAGCGTGTCATCGTGCTGGCGACCCAGGTCGAGCTTTGAGGCACGCGCTTGAAGATCACGATCGTCGTGGCAGTGGCCGACAACGGGGTGATCGGGCGCGCCGGGGGCCTGCCCTGGCACCTGCCGGATGACCTCAGGCGCTTCAAGGCACTGACGCTGGGCCACCCCGTGCTGATGGGCCGGCGCACCTTCGAATCCATCGGCAGGGCGCTGCCCGGGCGGCGCAACCTGGTCCTGACCCGGCGTGCCGCCGGCGGATCGCCGGCCGGAGGGTTGCCCGCCGGCGTGGAAGCGGTGGCCAGCCTGGCGGCGGCGCAGGCGCTGTGCGCCGATGCGGCCGCGCTGTGCGTCATCGGTGGCGCCGAGGTCTACGCCCGGACCCTGCCCCTGGCAACACACATCGAGATGACGCGCGTGCATGCCACGGTCGACGGCGACGTGCGTTTTCCAGACTTCGAGGCGGGCGAGTGGCGCGAGCTGTCGCGCGTGGAGCACGCCGCCGACGAGCGGCACGCCTGGCCGATGACCTTCCAGACCCTGGAGCGCGTCGGGCCCGTGCGCGCACCGTCGCCATGAGCGGCACCTCGGCGCCGGCGGTCGTGGAACTCGACCGGCCGCGCCACGCGCTGGTCACCTCTTCCGTGCTCGCGGCCGGACTCCTGCAGACGCTCGACAATACGATTGCCGCGGTGGCCCTGCCGCGCGTGCAGGGAGCGGTATCGGCAACCCAGGACCAGATGGCCTGGGTGCTGACCTCCTACATCGTCGCCGCGGCGATCGCGACGCCGCTGAGCGGCTGGCTCGCCGGCCGCATGGGGCGCAGGCGGCTGCTGCTGTATTCGATCTTCGGCTTTACCGTGGCCTCGATCTTCTGCGGCGCCGCGCAGACGCTGGTGGAAATCGTCGCGGCGCGGCTGTTGCAGGGGCTGTGCGGCGCTGCGCTGATGCCGATCTCGCAGTCCGTGATGCTCGACATCAATCCGACCAGCCAGCACGGCCGCGCGCTGGCCACCTGGGCGGTGGCAGCCAGCGTGGGTCCGCTGATCGGTCCGGCCATCGGCGGCTGGATCACCGAGCACTACAGCTGGCGCTGGGTGTTCTACATCAATGTGCCGGTCGGCATTCTCTCGTTTCTGGGCGTGCTCAGCGCCCTGCCGGAGACGACGCTGCGCAAGTCGCGCTTCGATTTCTTCGGATTTGCGGCCCTGGGGCTGGCCATCGGCGCGCTGCAGCTGATCCTGGACCGTGGCCAGCTGCGCGACTGGTTCAATTCCCCGGAGATCTGCATCGAAGCGGGCTTGAGCGCGCTGGCCTTCTACCTGTTCGTCGTGCACATGCTGACCACGACCCGGGAGCGGTTCGTGAGTCTCGCGATCTTCAAGGACCGCAATTTCATCGCCGGCAACGTATTCATGGCGATCTGCGGCGGCATCATGATGTCCTCGACGGCACTGATCCCGCCGCTGCTGCAGCAGCTGCTCAGCTACCCGGTGGCGACCGCCGGCCTGGTCAGCGTGCCGCGCGGCGTCGGGGGCATGGTCTCGCTGTTCCTCGTCGGACGCTTCGTGCACCTCGTCGATATCCGCTTCATGATCGCCTTCGGCTGTGCCATCAGCGCCTCGGC
>Ga0075030_100004501_pt1 | contig 12590 bp, 10 predicted proteins | sample LitLauG_LLR_2012_FD_71393 | JGI IMG/M metagenome (GOLD analysis project Ga0075030, IMG submission 71393) | Freshwater sediment microbial communities from Pennsylvania, USA - Little Laurel Run_MetaG_LLR_2012 | ecosystem: Environmental > Aquatic > Freshwater > Creek > Sediment | place: USA... | reverse complement strand
CCGGCAATTTTTTTCGCGTCGCTGTCATTGAAGCTCGCCACCTTGCCGCCGAATACGGGGGCGCGGGAAAGCAGCGCATATTTCATTCCCGGAAGGCGGAAATCGATCCCGAAATTTGCCTGCCCGCGGACTTTCGAAGGCGTATCCACCCGGGCGAGGCGCTGCCCGACAATTTTGTAGTCCTTGCTTTGTTTGAGCGCGACGTCAGTGGGAATGGGCAGAGTCGCGGCTTTGGCCGCGAGCTCGCCATAGCTGAGACTGCGGTTGCTGACGGCATGATGGACCGCGCCACTCGACGCCGTGCAGGTGGAGCGGCCCACGCCCCAAGTCAGCGCGGCGGCGGAGATCAGCATTTCGCGCGCGGCCGCGCCGGCCTTGCGCATGGGGTCCCAGGTGGTGCGGACGCTGGCGCTGCCCCCCGTAGTCTGGTCGCCGAAGAGCGTGCTGGCTCCGGCCTGCTCGATCGAAATCAGGTTCCAGTCCGCTTCCAGTTCTTCGGCGAGAATCATGGGCAAGGCGGTGCGGACTCCCTGGCCCATCTCCGAGCGCGCGACCACGATGGTGACTTTATTGTCGGGCGTGATCCGCAGATAGGCGTTGGGCGAAAACGGATGCTTATGAGAATGGCGGTGGGGCAGAGTGAAGCCGATCACCAACCCTGCGCCTGCGGCGACACCGGCGGTAAGAAAGTCGCGGCGGCTGACCGGGCTCATTGCGCGCCTCCGCCGGCGGCGCGATGAATGGCCTTGCGGATGCGCTCATAGGTGCCGCAGCGGCACAAGTTGCCCTTCATCCCGCTGGTGATCTCGTCATCGGAAGGGTGCGGCGTTTTTGCGAGAAGGGCGGCCGCCGCCATGATCTGGCCCGGCTGGCAGTAGCCGCATTGCGGAACTTCCTCGGCGATCCAGGCTTGCTGCAGCGGGTGCTGCCCGTTCGCGTCGAGGCCCTCGATGGTGGTGACGGACTTGCCGTCGACCTGCGAAACCGGAGTAGAACAGGAGCGGACCGCGGCCCCATCCACATGAACGGTGCAGGCGCCGCAGAGTCCAGCGCCGCAACCGAACTTGGTTCCGGTCATCGCCAGCGTGTCGCGCAGCACCCACAGCAGCGGCGTTTCGGGGGCGACGCTGACTTTTTTCAGACTGCCGTTGACCTGAAGCGTGTAGTCGGCCATGGGAAGTTCCGGACTGCCGTCCTATCGAAGCAGCTATCCTAATCAAAAGTGGCCGGGAGTGGAAGCGGTGCTAAATGGTTGCACACGGTGGCGCGATCAGTTCATCCACCATGAAGGACACGAAGTAACACGAAGGATTGACTCGCGGGGATTTCCTTCGGGCCCGGGATGACCGCCTATTTTAGCTCCGCCAGTTTCTGAGCCGCTACCGCTCCCGCTTCATTCTGCGCGTTGCCACGCTTGATCTCTTCGTAGAGCCGCTTGGCGTCGAGCGGTTGGTTGGTGGCTTGATACAGTTCGGCCAGTTGCAACTGCGCTGCGACCTTGCCGACGGAGTTCGTCGGCTTGGCGATCAGCTGCTGATACAGGGCGACGGCATCTTTCGGCCGATTGGTATCGGCATAAACCGACGCCAGTGCGAAATTGGCGAGCGAGGCGACCTCGGTGCCGCCATGGGACGCGGCTTCTTTCAACCAGCGCTCGGCGGTCCCGTTGTCGCCGACGCCGGCGGCGGTCACTCCCAGAAAATATCGGGCGACGTCGGCGGTGCGGGTGTGCGGATAGTTGTCGACGATGGACTGGAACTGCTTGCGGGCGGCTTCGGAGCGTTCCTTTTCGGATTCAAAGCTGGGGAAATCGGGCTGGGCGGGAGTGCCCGGAGCGCGCAGCGGGGTCTCGAGCGTGCGTACCGCCTGCGAGAGCACCACGCTGGCTTTTTCGTCCTGCTGGTTCAGGTAATACCAGCCGCCGAGCACGACCGCGAGCAAAACCACCAGCGCGATACCGGCGCGAACCAGCACATCGCGATGCTCGACCGACCAGTGAACAGTCTTTCCGGCAGCCTCGAGCGTGGCCCGGCTGAAGGCGTCCTGCTTAAGTTGATGGCGTGTTTCTGAGCGCACAGCGTCCTTCCGGCTTCAGGGATGAGCGAACAAACTATTAGTTTATCAGGCGAGAGGCTAAAACCCTGTGTCCCTTTGGTGGTGGCTGAATTCAGGGCACCTGCCAGCCTACCGCGAACTTGCTTCCAACTGGCCCTGTTCGATCTTTTCCTGGCACTTGATGCAGTAGCGGGTCCAGGGCACGGCTTCCAGGCGCTTGGCGTTGATTTCCTCGCCGCAACTGACGCACTCGCCGTAGGCGCCTTCGCGGATGCGCAGCAAAGCGCCCTCCACCATCTGCAGCAACTGGCGTTCGTTGTTGCTCTGGCTGAAGAGGAATTCCTTATTGTAAGAGCTGGCGGCTTTATCGGCGACGTCCTGCGCCGTGTCTTCGTCGGCAGCGCGGCCATCCTGCTCGGTGCGGATCACGGTGCGGCGCAGTTCCTGCTGCCGGGTCTCCAGCCGCTTCTTGAACGCCTCTAGCTTCTTCTTGTCCATAACTCCAACCCCGGCTTGCGGTCTCCCGGACAGCGGCAGAACCATCGCCGAAACTATGTATGATATGCGCCGCGTTTGAGGGCCGTCAACCGGAGGGGTCTGGGGTAGTTCGTCTTGACTTGAAATCGCGGAAGGCCAAAGCCTTGAAACGCGGAGAACTTCCGCACAGATCGCAGAAGGGGCCGGCTGGCTAGCGCGGCAGCGGGTCGCGCATGTTGGTCAGCGCATAGGCCATGATGGCCATGGCGGCTGCGTTCTCGCGCAATTCCGCGGGCACTACTTTATCCAGCGTGTCGGCGGCGGTGTGGTGATAGTTGAAATAGATGTGGTCGTCCTGGTTGAGGCCCAGCGCCGGAACGCCGGCCGTGCTCATGTCCTCGATGTCGGCGCCTGGAGAGAACTGCTCGGGGCGGAAGGCATCGGCGCCAAAGCTGTGCAGGATCTCCTGTAGCGGCGCGAGAACCTGCAGCGCTTTCGGCGATGTCTTGAAAGTGAAGCCTACGGGATGCGAAGCGCCGCTATCGCTCTCAATGGCCGCGACGTGTTGCGCAAACTCGGCTGCATGGTCGTGCGTGTAAGCGACGCGGCCGGTGCCGCCTGTCTCTTCATCCATCCAGGCGATTACACGCAGCGTGCGTTTCGGGCGCAGGTTGAGCCGGTGCATCAGTTCGGCGGCTTCCATGGCGACCACCACGCCGGCGCCGTCATCAATCGCGCCGGTGCCCAGGTCCCAGGAATCAAGATGTCCGGAGACGACCACAATCTGTTCAGGATGTTCGCTGCCTTTGAGGTCGGCAACCACGTTGAAGCAGTCGACATCGGGGAGTTTTCGCGGAGTAAGCGTTAAGTGCATGCGCACCCGGCCCTGCGCGGCGAGGTCGGCGATCAGGATGGCGTCTTCGGCAGTGACCGCCGCGGCGGGAATGGCGGCGGGCAGGCTGAAGCCGGTGTGCGGGAGGCGATAGTCGGCGTTGCCGACCGAGCGCACCAGGGCTGCGGCCGCTCCCAGTTCGAGCGCCGCTTTTGGCCCGGCGGCGCGGTAGCGGACGGCTTCGCCATAGGAAGCAAACGCCATCCCGGCGGCGGCTTTCTGCTTGTCGAAAGGCACGTCGAAGAGCACGATTTTGCCCTCCACCGCGCCGCGGCCCAGGGCCTTCAACTGGTCGAAATTGTGTACGACGACCACGTCGGCGGTGAGCCCGTTCTCGGGCGTGGCTGTGCTGGCGCCGAGGGCGGTCAGCACGATCTTCTGGGTCGTGCCGGCGACCCGGCTGGGATAGTCCGTCAGTTCGGCGGTTTCGACGCCGCGCACCCAGTGCGGAACCTTTACCGGCTCCAGCGTGACCTCCATGCCCAACGCCCGGAGCTCACCGGCAACATATTTTGCGGCGGCCTCAGCCTGCACCGACCCGGTGGGCCGCGGGCCGATATTCTCGGTGAGGTGGGCGAGCTGGCGGTAGGCGTAGTCGTCGGTCAAGGCCGCAGCGCGGATGTTCGCCAACTGCTGCAGCAGCTCCGGCGGCAGGTTCTCGGAATCCGCGGCAGGGTTGGGCGCGCTGAAAGCAGCGGCGGCAAGAGAAATAAGCACCGAACAAGTGAGGGCGACCGACAATGCAGCCTTGCGGATCATCGTAGGCAGTGTATCCGACCTGAACACTGGCTGACAAAGTGTTGCAGGAGAGAGCCAGGGGGAGCGAGTCAGAGATGCCGTAAAGGAAACCGGCCCCATTGCTGGGGCCGCTTTCTTAAAGAGGCGAAGTGGGTGGGCGGCGATCAGGAAAGGCGAATCATGAGACCGCTCCGGCACACGGAACGGTTGCTGGGTAACAGCGGTAAGCGGAAAAAGCTGAGGGTTATCACGTTTAGGTTGCGGCCTCTTTGTTACTCCCGGGAAATGCACTTGCCGCGCCAAAACGGGAAAAGGTTCGGGCAGACGTCGGTGGTTCATCTATGTTGTTGACGGTCAGCGTCTTACCTTGAAACGGCAAGGTGGCCGCACACGATTCGCGAGCGGAACGAAGGAATGAATGTGCAGTGTGCTGCACAAACGGTGCAGTTGGGTTCTGCTTGGCCGAGGTTGCAAACCAGGCCTGCAATAAAACGGGCGCCCGAAAACGGGCGCCGGTTGTGCCTTTTGCGCAAAATCGGCCTAGCTGGTTCCAGTCACGGTGCGCAGTTTGCCAGGCAGAAAGTGATAGGGAGGCCAGGGTCCGCTGATTGCCATCTCGCAGTTCTTAAGGTGTTTGGCGGCAGTGCTGTAGCGGTTCTGGTATTTCTCGATCGACTTGGTATCGATCAGGTGGGCGATGTCGATCATCATGCCCTCGGGAGCGACTTTCTTGCAGCTGACTTCCTCTTCGAGCGGGTTGAACAGCTTGTGGACCTGCACCGAAATGGCGCGGGCCTTAGTCTGGCGTTCGCGCTCGCGCGAAGCCTTCTCCCGCAGCTTGATCAGGTAATCGCCACCCACGGTGTCGGGCAGTTCGATGTCCATCATGGCTTCGCGCAGGGAGCCGTCGCGCACCACCAACTTTAGGTGCATTTCGGCCTTTCCCCGCAGACGGGCCACGGAAGCGCCGAAAGCGCGGCGATTGACGCGGACGGCCTGTCGCAGGGCCTCTTCGCTGTCGAAGATGGTGCCGAAGCGGAAAGGCAGGACGGTCACGTTGCGGAAGCATCCGCTGACCACGCGGGCGTGGTCGAGGGCCGCTTTCTGGTCGAGTGGCGTTACCTTTTGGTCAATTTCGCTGACGATAAGAGCGAATTCGCCACTAGGATAGCTGAGTACGGGGGCTCCATTGACACCCTGAACATTTTCCAGAACGTAGGGCCTTCGAGTGCGGGTGCCATTGGGGAGGGCTTGGTGTTCAGCAAGACAGTACGCGTACCACGCCATTTTCAACTCTCCGAAGGGGGACGGAGATGGAGGAGATCCACCTGTCCTGAGATTTTTGGCTAAAGCTGAAAGTGAAACCTGAGACTTGAAAAGTACAGGCGGTACAGAAATTTTAATGAATCTGGAACGATTGTTGTCTTGTTCCTCAGGCATACTACTGCGGGCCTGTGGGAAAAGCAACCCAAATGGTAGAAATCAGCATCGAGCGATCAGTTTTTTGCAGCGGAGGACCTGGCGCGTTCCTGTTGCGCCAAAAGAACTACTCTCAGCATTTCGTCCCACGGGGCGGGCTTGCCGGTCCAAATCTCAAATTGACGCGCCGCCTGATGGACGAACATCTCGATGCCGGGAATGATCTGCGCGCCCCGCTCACGCGCCAGTTTCATGAACCGCGTTTCCGGCGGATCGTACACAATGTCAAAGACATAGCGCGCATTGATTTCACTTTCGGCAAGTGGGGTCTCGCGCGTGTTCTTCATCCCCACCGAGGTGGCGTTGATGATCACATCGAAGGCCAACTTCTTCAGGCCTGCGCGTTTTAGAACCTTTGCCCGCGCCTGGCGGGCAAGCTTTTGCGCCGGGGCTGCGCTGCGGTTCAGGATGTAAACTTCGGCCCCGCGTTCTTTTAGCCCGAAGGCGGCGGCGCGCGCCGCTCCCCCCGCGCCGAGAACGAGGATGCGGGCATTTTCCAGCGTGCTGAGCCTGCGCTCCAGCGGACGCACGATGCCGGCAACGTCGGTGTTGAATCCGTAGAGCTTTCCATCCTGTGCGCGGACCACGGTATTGCACGCGCCGATGCGCTCGGTGTGAGAGTCGGCATTGTCGAGGAAGGGAATGATGGATTCTTTGTAAGGCATGGTCACGCTCATGCCATGCAGGGGAATCTCGCGGACGCAGGTCATCAGGTCTTTGAGCGCCTTGGCGTGAAGCGCGACGTAAACAGCGTTCACATTTTCGCGGCGGAAGGCCGCATTCATGATCGTCGGCGACAGAGAATGAGAAACCGGATCGCCGGCGACGCCATACACGCGGGTCGCGGGATCCACCTGCTCAATGCGGTAAACGTCGCGCAGCTCGCGGGCGGTCGCCTGGCCCGGCGCGGTTTCTTCACCCGGCGTGACGGCGGCGAAGGTGAAGGCGCTGCCGGCGCGCACTCCCAGCACGCGGCTGATGATGCCCAACTCGCCCATGCAGAGGCCGACCAGCGAGTGCTTGTCGCTCTCGCGCCCCAGAAACTTCATCATGGTTACGTTGTCGGAAAGTGTGATGGCGGTGCCGACGATTTTGTAGAAATCGGCCGGGATGGTGAGCATCTTGCCGAGCGTTTCTTCGAGTTTCTTGGTGCCGCGGAAGTCGTGAAAAGAAAGCACCAGCGCGGCGCGCGAGCGCAGCTTCTGCAATTGCTTAGGCTTGCACTTCGCCGCCGACTGATATTCCAGGTCAACCAGTTGACATCCGGCCTCGGCTGCCTTGGACAGTACATCAAGCTCGGCTGCGAGCGACCCGCGGAATTTCCCTCCGTTTGCGACCCGCCTGCAGGTTGCGATTAGCACCGTCCCGGGAAAGATCTCGAGGATGCGGCGAATGCGCGGCAGGGCCAGGGCGGGCCGCGACAGATAATCCAACCTGAACTCCAGAAAGGAGTTATCCCGGGCCAGCGCTTCGGCCTTCTCGGCCATTTCGGCGGCGTCAGTCCCGGTCACGGCCACGCAGACGCGAGGCAGCCGCAGCGTGCGTAGCCGCGAGATGTGTGCTGCCGAAAATGCGCTCATTTCTATATTGCGGCCGGGCTTGTGTGCCGAGCGCGAATATTACAGAAGCACACCCTGCATATGCAACACCTCACCGTCCGGGGCGAAAAAAAACTATTGCCCTCTGTTCCTGCTGACACCCTCGTAACCTTGACCCCCCTCCCCCCGGTTGTTACTTTCAGCCTGAAGCTTTGCATTTACCAGTTTTTCACTGCAGGACGGGGTGCGTCTGGCGGCCTCGTTCCGGAGGTAACATGAAGAAAACAGGACTTTTAGTTATTTTGCTGGCGGCTTCGGCCTGGGCCCAGGCCCCGGCTGGCGATGCCGCCGCTCCGGCCGCCCCTCAGGGCACTGAGATGAACTCGGCCACGTTCCCCACCGAACGCGTGCAAACGCCCACCTACGCGGACCTGTACTGCGCAGGCTTCATCAACCGGCAAACCCTGCCCGACGCTAATTTCGTGGCCGGGGGCCTGCATACGCCCAGCACTACCAAATTTCAGCCGGGAGACGTGGTTTACCTGAACGGCACCGGTTACGCCGTCGGCAACGAATATGAAATCGTGCGTGCACTGCGCGATGTGAACGAATATGAGCTTTATCCCGGCCAGAAAAAGATGCTGAAGGCCACGGGACAGCCCTACGCCGAAATCGGCCGCGTGCGGATTACCGACACGCGCAACCACACCGCGGTTGCGGTCGTCGAATACGCCTGCGATCCCGTCAATCCCGGTGACACGGCGATCCCGTTCGTGGAGAAGCAGGCGGTCCAGTTTCGCGCGCCGGTCAAGTTCGATCGCTTCCTGCCTTCCAGCAACCGCTTGAGCGGAAGAATCGTGATGAACAAGGATTTCGACTCCGAAGTCGGCACTGGAGAAAAGGTTTACATCAACGTGGGAGCGAACCAGGGAGTGAAGGTCGGAGATTATTTCCGCGCAACGCGCTCTTATGATGCCGACCTGCACGATCCGGTCGACTCGCTCTCGTTCAAAGCTGCGCTGAGCGAAGATACGCAGAAGAAGCAGGCCTCGGTGGACCCGGCCAGGTTCACCCGTTCCAACGGGCCTGTGATTCACGTTCGTGATCTGCCGCGCCGCGCGGTCGGCGAGTTTGTGATCATCGGCGTGACCCCCACCACGGCCACCGGTATGGTGGTGTTCGCTCCGGAAGATATTCACGCCGGGGACGGTGTGGAGATCGACCCGCAGGGCCAGTAGTCCCGTTACGCGCATTCGTTGCAAAGGCCGGAAGCCTTCGGGCTTCCGGCTTTTTGCGTGGGTTGAACATGTGCATGGCGGCCGCGGAAGCGCCGATTGACAGCCTATTCCGGGCATGCGAAAATCCGGCCCGGATTCCAAGGAGACTGCCCGTGATGAAAAAACACCTCGCCCTGGCTGCGTTGACGCTGCTGTTCTGCTGCTCCGTGGCGGCGCAGCCCAAGCACGCCGCAATGAAAAAGCCCTCCGGCCCCGCGCCGGACAAGGCCTACATGCAGAAGATCTGGGACGGCTGGAGCACACTCGATCCGGCCAACGTAACGCAGTTTTACGCGTCGGGCCCGCACGTGTTTTACGACATTGCGCCGCTCAAGTATGCGAGCTGGGTGGAATACCAGCAGGGCGTGAAGCAGGTCCTGGCCGGCTACAAGAGCGGGAAGTGTACCGTCAACGACGACGCGGAGATCCACGCGGTCGGCGACACGGCATGGGGCACGGCGACCGTGAAGTATGAACTGGACGGCAAGAACGGCAAAGTGGAGATGGGAAACTTCCGCTGGACCGTGATCTGGGAACGCCAGGCGGACGGAAAATGGCTCACGGTGCATGAGCACGTGTCGGAGCCGCTGCAGTAAGCGTTGCGCTCTCCCAACGTCGTCGCTGCTTCTCCTGCACGCGCGAGGAACTCCACAATCCGCGCTGAAACCAGCGATTGCAAAACCGCTTTCCAATGCTAGTGTGTGCATCTGCGTCACGGGCCGAACCCAGGGGTTTTTTTAGTGGAGGGTCTGATGGCGTCACGCCGCAGTGTTTTGTTCCTCTCGCTTGTTCTGCTGATTGCTCCATGCGCTCACGCAGGCCAACCCACGCCCAAACCACAGGAGTCGTTTGCGCCATACTGGACGGTAGAAGCGGGCTGGGAAACCGAGTTGCAGATGCGCAACAATCTTGCCACCGGATCGTTGACGGTGACGCCGGTGCTGCGTCTGGCTAACGGCAAAGAGATACTGCTTGATCCCGTGACGATTTCTTCCAACGCTTCCGCGTCTATTATTGTTAGTACGGCGCTGCTCAAGCAGGCTCCGGGTTTGATTAATCAGCTGGAAAGCTTTGGGTCGGTCGCGTTCCACTACACCGCTCTGCATGCGCGCAACCTCTCCGCTGTGGCTGCAGTCCACATGCACGGGCAGCCGATCGGCTACCACGTGGACGCCTATCCCGTGGCCCATGGCGCCACTGCGGGGAGTCTGGAAGGAATCTGGTGGCAGCCCCGTCCCGCGGTGAAGGACGTTCTGGTCATCAGCAATAGCTCCGATAAAGCGATCGGCGGAGTTCTGTCCTTTTCCGACGCGAGCGGCCAGCAATGGCACGGCCGCTGGTCTTTGGCGGCGCACGAGACCCAGCGCATGAATGTTGCCGACCTGGTGCGCAATGCCGGATTGAGCGGCACCTATGGCGGCTTTAGTTTGGCCTCGGCCTCTGTAGGGTCGCTCGACGGCGCGCATTTTCTCTACGACGAGACTGCGGGATTTTCCGCGCTGATGAACATGATCGGCCGCGATCCGTCGGCGAAGCTGGAGGAGCGCACCTGGGCGGGCAACAAGCAGTGGACGATGTGGGCGCCGATGCTGGCCTTGCAGGCGCCCGATCCGGCGGCGGGATTTCCCGGCGGCACGGTGCTCGAGCCAACGATTTTTCTGCGTAATGCGACTGCCAAACGACTTGCCGCTGGCATCACACTATCGTGGCGGGGAGAGACGGCCAAAGGGCGCGTGAAGCTGCCGGAAGTAAGCTTGAAGCCGTTTGAGACGCGGCTGCTGGAGATCGGTCCGATGCAGAAGCAATTGGGCATACCTGACGACGCGCACTGGGCGCTGGTAACGCTGACCAGCCCGGCATCGCCCGACGATCTGCTGGCCATAGCCGCCAGCTATGACAGCACGGGCCGCTACGGGGCGCAGACGCCGTTCTCCGACAATCTGGGGGCCTACTGGGCGGGCGGTCAGTGGCAGGTGGACGCGACCCATAACGCGCTGGTGGCGGTCACCAACGGCGGCAACCGCGCCACCGAAGCGCTGCTCACGCTGCATTTTGACGATGGCAGGAAGAACTACGAAATCCAGCAGACGATAGAGCCGGGCGAGCAGATGTGGCTGAACTTTGCTGACGTGATTCATCAGGGCGTCCCCGACCGCAAGGGCAACGCGCTGCCAGCCGATGTGAGTTCAGGGACGTATGATCTGGCAGACCTGAACCCCGGGTTGGGCGGGAACCTGATCGAGGGAAAGGTAGCGCTGGACAAGACTTACGGCCATCTGACCTATGGCTGCCTCACTTGCTGCGGCTACACGCCGTATCTGGCGCTGGATCCGACCCTGGTTGGAGTGGGAGGAGATGGAAGCATCAGCGCAGATGGAACGAACAACTGTACCGGGGTGAGCGGTTTTAGCCTCCACAACTATTTCAATCAGAGCAATGCTCGCTGGTGGAGCGGAAACACGTCGGTTGCGACCGTGACCAGCTTCAACGGACACGGGGTCGCGCCCGGAACGACGAACGGCTTCGCCACCGCGACCGTACCGAACGGCGATGGAGGCCGTCCCAGGCCACCATGCCCACAGAGCACACAGCAGGGCGAGAACAACGTGACGGTATGTGACTTCACGGTCGGGCCTGCCACCGTATACGCGCAAGACTGTACGGGGCAGACACAAAACGACAATAATTTCAGCGCTACCATCAGCCCTTCATCCTGTCTGGCCGACTCAGTGAGATCCAAATGCAGTGCAACGTGGGTTTCTGGGAATATCGATATCGTCGGCACTAAATGTGTCTTTAATCTCGGTCCGCCGTCGGCCCAGGTTACGTATTTCGCAGGGCCCAAGTTACCAAACGGTTCCGCCGGTACCCTCGACGTGACATTCGACCTTTACTTTGGCAGCACCGGCACGGACCAAGCGCGTTATATAACGGCGACGGCACAGTGCCCTTAGAGGCGAGAACTCGGGCTTCCAGCGGGACAGTTTCGGCTAAGGAACTGGAGGAATACGTCATGAAGTATTGGTACGTTCTTTCACTATGCACGCTGTCTATTTTTTCCGCTTTCACTTTGCAACAGGACGCGTTCTCTGTACCGATAGTGGACAAGAGTGGTGCCGGCACCCCCTTCGAGGTAAGCGGCAAACTCACACTACGTGAATCTGTCCGGGCGAATGAGTTGGAATGGTCCTGGGGAGAGAAAGTTGTGATTAAGAATGTTTCCGGAATGGCGATCTTGCTATTCGTGGCGACTATCACTGAAATCGGTCGCCATTCTGCCCCTGTTAGTCGGCGACCCGCACTTGGAGATGGAGCGACCTATCAACTCGAGGACGACAGATTTTTTAGCGAGAAGCTACTCGAGCCGGGCGAAGCCATCGTGCTTCGAGATACCAAGCCGGGGATCCCGGATGTCGCATGCTGCGTTAACCAGCTGGCCGAGACGCATGACCCCGTTGCCGAGGTTCGTGTGCACTTTGTGCAGTTTGCTGACGGCTCCGTCTTTGGGGACCCGGCCGAAGCAAGAGATAGCCTTGCTATACGCCAAACGATCCTGCATGGCCTGCACGCGCTGCTTCAGCGTTACGAACAGTCTGGCGAGTCAAGTTTTGCTGCCAAACTAAGCGAGCTTCGGTCCTATCAGGAGGCCCCCAGCCTAGCTCCCAAGGCGGAAGAGCAGGTGCCCTTCTTCCAGACGACGGTTTTCAGACGGATAATTGCGAAATATGATGAGGGGGGGAGCAGCGGGGCGATTAGGGAAGCTAGGGATATTCTAAAAACCGCCGACAGACATGGCGAAGCCATGAATTCGCTTCACCCCTCCTCGGGAGCATCTGGCACAGGAGCCAAGTGACTCAGGGACGGGTGGCCCGTTTTGATCGCGATGACATAGCAACGCTCTCGGTGCCCTGTCCCCAGACGATTGGACCGGGCGAGCAGATGTGGCTGAACTTTGCCGACCTGATCCATCACGGCGTGCCCGACCGCAAGGGCAACATGCTGCCCGCCGATGTGACTTCAGGGACCTATGATCTGGAAGACCTGAAACCAGGGCTGGGAGGGAACCTGATCGAGGGTAAAGTGGCGCTGGACAAGACGTTCGGCCATCTGACCTATGGTTGCCTGACGTGTTGT
>Ga0075030_100004500_pt1 | contig 12590 bp, 6 predicted proteins | sample LitLauG_LLR_2012_FD_71393 | JGI IMG/M metagenome (GOLD analysis project Ga0075030, IMG submission 71393) | Freshwater sediment microbial communities from Pennsylvania, USA - Little Laurel Run_MetaG_LLR_2012 | ecosystem: Environmental > Aquatic > Freshwater > Creek > Sediment | place: USA... | reverse complement strand
GAGATAAGCGGCGCCGAAATGCACGTCCGGCTCCAGATAGGCCGCCTCGCTCCATTCGTTCCAGGCGTTGACGGCGACGAGGCGGGCGCCGAACAGGGGGTGCGCCCGTTCAACCAAGGCGACGAGCCAGCGCGCGAATTTGGTTGGCGTCGAGCCAACCAGCGTCAGGCCGTGACCTTGCCGGCGCGCGTCGTTGTCCCAGGAGGGAACCGCCGTCTTGATAAGCGGGTAGGGGGGTGGGCTTTCGGCGAGCGACGCCTCGACGACGTGATCGTAGGCATAGACGTCCGCATCGAAACGCTCGTCAAACACGTCCAATCGGTCGAAGACCTGCGGCAGCCCGCGCGTCAGTTTGTGCGGCGGAAACTCAATGGCCGCGTCGAAGCCGAGCGGGCGCGGGTCGCGGTCGTCGAAAGTCTGCGCCATCGCGAAAATCGGATTTTCGCCGTGCCGCTCGTCAAACAAACGCCGCCAGCGCGCGATCGTCGCCGCCGTGTCGGGAATGAGGCTGGCGCGATAGACCATCAGCACCGGGCGGCCCTCCAGCCTCAAATAGCGGGGATCGCGGAAATGGCGCGCGAAATCGGCGATCCGTTGGGCCTCGTGTTGGAGCGAATAATCCTGCTCGACCAGAACGTCGTCGTGCGCGCCGTCCCAGCGCCGCGTCCAGTTCTCATTGGCCCACATCAGACAAAAGCCGATGTCGATGTCGGGCGTCGCCAGTAACAATTCGACGGGCGCCTGCAACAGCCGCCGCCCGCCGAAATCGTAGTGATAGAACACGAAGGCGCCGATTCCCGCGCCGCGAGCGAGCGCAGCCTGCGCGCGCAGCGTCTGCGGGTCGGCGAGATCGTAGAAGCCGAGTTCGCCGGGAATGCGGGGTTGATAATGGCCTTCAAATCGCGGCTGGCCGCGCGCCAGCGCCGTCCATTCCGTGAAGCCCGCGCCCCACCAGGCGTCGTTTTCGGGAATGCGATGGAACTGCGGCAGATGAAACGCCAGCGCGAGCGCGCGGGGGTTTCCGCTGGGCGGCGCCGGGGTCTCGAACAGTGGGCCGCGTCGCGTGAAGGCGCGCGCCGCCTCATGAGGCCCGCCGGGGCGCGGCGCCTCGAAAACCCGCCCGCCGCCGCGCGCGCGCATATGCGCGACCGGGTTTTCGCCGGCCGCCTCGCTCATGCGCCGCAGCGCGTAGAGCCGGGGCGCGAAGCCCTCGAACGGCAGGCGGAACTCGCGACAGCCGATCAACAGGTAATGCTGAAACGGGTCCAGCCGCGCCGCGCCGACGTCTGGATAGACTTTCAGATAAAATTCGGCGTCGAACTCGGGCACGGGGCTGAACGGCCCAAACCGATGCGTCAGATAATGCGCGAGCGGCTGCCCAACGCTGTAGGTCCGGCGATACCACGCGACGTCGAACAAAGGCGACGGGTCGCAATCGGCGGCCTCGCCGACATCAGCATAATGTCGCAGCGGGTCGCCCGCCGCGTCCGGGTTGCGGGCGACGTACCAGGCTGTCTCAAACACGACATTGGGCTTGAGACCGTGCGCAACGCCCTCGCGGAGAAAGTGCGCAAAGGCGTCTTCGCCCGCCTGGAGCCCCGCCGTGCGGGCGTAAAAGCCCTCGTCGAACAGCGCCCGCGCCTCGCTCACGCTTGGGCGGCGGTCGCGCCCTCCCGCGCGGCCTTGGCCTTGGCGACCCATTCCTGCCCGGCCTGTTCGTTGACCTCGACGCCGACGCCGCGCACCAGCATGGCGCCCCAATTGTGCATGCCGTCGACGTGGCCGCCCTCGGCGGCGAGCCGGTACATTTCGGCGCCCTTGACGACGTCGAGCTCGACGCCCTCGCCGGTGCAATACATTACGCCCAGATCGAATTGCGCTGCGGTCATGCCGGACTCGGCGGCGCGGGCGAACCAGAGCGCGGCTTGCGCGGAATCCTTCTGCACGACGCGCCCGTGCCGGCGCATCACGCCCACAATATATTGCGCCTCCGCCTGCCCGGCCTCGGCGGCGATCTGATACCAGCGCACAGCGTCCTCAGGTCGCGCCGCCACGTCATAGCGTCCCGAATAGAGATGGCCGAGCTGCATCGCGGCGGCGGTGAAGCCGGACGTCGCCGCCTCCTGCAACAAAGCCTCCGCCTTCGATACGTCGCGCGTCGACTTGTCGCCGAGCAAGAACACGGTCGCGAGAAGCGCCTTGGCTTCCGCGTCGCTTTTCGCGGCGGCGCGCTCCAGCCAGCGGCGCGCCTCCGCCGGATCGCGCTCGCCGCCTTCGCCCGAAAGCATCAACCGGGCGAGCCGCACCTGCGCGGCGGCGAACTCCTGATGCGCGGCGACCTCATACCAGCGGCGCGCCGCCGCAAGATCTTGCGGCATGCCGCTGCCCGAGGAATAGAAAGCCGCAACGTTGAAGGCCGCGATCACATGGCCGCCTTCGGCGGCCTTGAGGAAATAGCGCGCGGCGTCGGGCAGGCTCTTAAAGCTGCCGTCGCCGGTGGCGGCGAAGCGCCCGGCGATGAATTGCGCGTGCGTGTCGCCCGCGTCCGCCGCGCGCCGCCACCAGGTTTCGGCCTCGCGCAGATTGGGTTCGTGGCCGTCGCCGCGACTGTAGAAATCGCCGAGCGCGACCATCGCGCCGCGGTTGCCCGCCTTGCCGGCGGCGCGCAGCAGCGTTTCGGCGCGGTTGAGATCGCGCGGCAGATGCTCGCCGCTGATCAGCATGAGTCCGGCTTGATGCAGCGCGATCACGTCGCCCGCCGCCGCCGCCTCCTCAAACAGCCGCGCGGCGCGCGCCGGGTCCGCCGGTCGGCCGTCGCCGTCCAACAGGATCGCCGCGAGGGCGGCCTTGGCGCGCATATGGCCGGCGGCGGCGGCGCGCTCGTAATGGTCGGCGGCGCGGGCGGCGTCCTTGTCGACGCCGTGGCCCTGAAACCAGACGTCGCCGAGCAGGAATTCGCAGTTCGTCCGGCCCAGCGCCGCGCCCTTTTCGAGCAGCGGACGGGCGCGCTCATAATCGGGCGTCTGATCCCATTGGCCCAGACACAGACAGGCGAGCAGTTCGATGGCTTCCGCGTCCCCGGCGTCGGCGACTTCGGTCAGCAGCGTTCGCGCGCGTGAGCGATCCGCCTCGACCTTCTCGCCGCGCGGGTAGATGAGCGCCGACATCTGAGAGGATTCGGCGGAATCGGGATCGTGCCGCAGGCGACGGAATTGGGACGCGTCCAGATCGGCGGCGCCTGACAACAAGAGCTTGGCGAGATCGAGCTTGGCCTCGCTATGACCCCGGCTCGCGGCGCGGCCGAACCAATAGGTCGCCTCCGCGAAATTCTGAAACACGCCCTTGCCCATCAGATAGAGCTGGGCGATGCGGAACTCCGCTTCGCCGTCGCCGGGCGCGCGCTCCGCCGCGATCCGCCATATCTTGAGCGCATCGACATAGCGGCCCGCGCTGAATTCGATCTCGCCGGCCCTGACCCGACTGGCGAAGACTCGTCGAATCGTCGAGGGAAGAGCCATCCGCGCTTACGGCTCCCGCATGGATTCGCCGACGCCGCGCATCAGGCCGCCCATCACGTAATCCCAGATCGAACGGCTGCCGACCTTGATGTCGGCGGTCACCGTCATGCCGGGCAGCAGGGTCGCGGTCGGGGGCACGTTGACGAGCTTGTTGCGGTCGATGGAGACGGCGACGTTGTAATAGGGCGCGACGGGCTGGCCGTGCAATTGGGTGGCGGTGTTGTCGCCGACCCATTTGACCGCGCCTTCGAGCGAGCCGAACTCGTCCGAGGGAAACGCCTCGACCTTCAGCTTGACGGGATCGCCGGGCCGCAAAAAGCCGACCTGGGAGGCGGGCACTTGCACGAGCCCCTCGACGGGATTGCGCACCGGCATCAGCGAGATGACCGTCGTGCCCTGCGAGACGACGGAGCCGACCGACATGCTGGGCGCGACCGAGAGCACAATGCTGTCGTCGGGCGCGGTCCAGCGCACAAGGTCCTGACGCTTGAGCGCCGCGTCGAGCTGGGGCAGGGCGCTTTCCAGCGTGTTGCGCACGGTGAGCATGTCCTGCGAGATCGCCGCCTTGAACTGCTCCTCGTAGCTTCTGCGGTCGGCCTGCGTGGCGGCAAGCGAATGCTCGGCCTCGACGCGGCTGTTGCGCGCGAAATCGGCCTGGCGCTGCGCCTCGACCTTCATCTGCGTCGCGGTCAGCAAGTTCAGCATCGAGCCGTTGCCGTGCTGCTCCAGCGTGATGCGCATCTTCTCGATCTGTTCGTTGGCGGCGGCCTCGGCGGCGTAGCGCGCCTCGTCTACACGGTATTTCTCGATGGTGGTCTGGGTCGAGGCGATCTTCTGGTCGAAGCTTTCGAGCGCGGCGCGGCGTTGCTCCATCTGTTGACGATAGAACTCCACGCTGTCGCGCTGGAAACGCGCAATCTGGTCGCTGGAGGGGGGAGGGAAAGTCAGCGGCGTCTGGGCGATCAGCGCCTGATCGCGCGCGATCTGGCTGCGCGCGCCCTCGATCTGGGCGCGTAGCTGATTGACCTGCGCCGCTGCGAAGGTTGGGTCGAGGGTGGCGAGCAACTGACCCTTGCCGACGCGTTGACCCTCTTTCACGTCGAGGCTGCGGATGATCGAGGGGTCGAGCGCCTGATAGACGAGCGGCGGATCGGCGGTGACGAGCGCGCCGGTGGAGCTGGAGACGACACGGTCGATTCGCGACACATACATGAACAAGATCCCCGCCACCATGAAAGCGAAGATCAAATGAACGGTCATGCCGGCGGCGCGCGGATAGGGCGTCTCGCGGCGCGCGGAGACCTCGGACTGGTATTCGCGCACGATCGTGAGATCGACATTGCGAAAGTCGCGGTTGCGACGCTGGACGGCGGATTTACGAAACACGGCTGGGTCCTCGCGTGATCGGACGCGGCTCCTGCGCAGCGGCGGCGGCGTTGATGTGGCGGTTCTGCTGCTGCCACAGGTTGCGGTAGATTTCGCAATTCTCCAGCAATTCGGCGTGCGTGCCGATGGCCTCGAACTTGCCGCGCTCCAGCACGAGGATGGCGTCCGAGGCCACCAGCGAAGACAGACGGTGCGAGATCACGATGACGGTGCGACCCTGGGCGATGCGGCGGATGTTCTCGTTGACGATGGCCTCGCTGTCGGGGTCGAGCGCGCTGGTCGCCTCGTCGAGAATGAGGATTTTGGGATCGAGGATCAGCGCGCGTGCGATGGCGAGGCGCTGCTTCTGACCGCCCGACAGGTTGGGCGAGCCTTCGTAAATATAGGTCTCGTAACCGCGCGCCAATCGGTCGATGAACTCTTCGGCGCCGGCCAGGCGGGCGGCGCGCACCATCTCGTCGAAGGTGGCGTGCGGCTTGGCGGCGGTGATGTTTTCGCGGATCGTGCCGCTGAACAGGAAGTTCTCCTGCAGCACGACGCCCAGACTGCGGCGCAGATGTGCGACGTCATATTCGCGCACGTCGACGCCATCGACCTTGATCAGACCCTCGTAGTCCGAGTGCAGGCGCTGCAACATGCGGGTCACGGTGGTCTTGCCCGAGCCGGAGCGTCCGACCACGCCGAGCGTCCAGCCCTTGGGAACCTCGAAGCTGACGCCGTCGAGCGCGTAATTGAGCGCGCCGCTATATTTGAAGCGCACGTTGCTGAACTCGACGTGCCCTTCCAGCGGCGTGCGCACGCCTTGCCCGCCGCGCCCTTCCTCGACGGGCTGGCTCATCAGCCGGCCGACGGTTCCTACCGCCGCGCGGGCTTCGTCATATTGGGTGATGAGGTTGGCCAGGCCCAGCAGCGGGGCCTGCGCGCGGCCGCTGAGAATCATGAAGGCGTAGATGTCGCCGACCGCCATCGGATTGTCGGTGCTCATCGCCACATAGACGCCAATCGCCAGCGCGCCCGTGGTCGAGAGCTGCGCCAGCGGGCGCATGAACGCCTGAACGACGCCGGAGATGAAGCCCAGATGGAACTGCGCGTCGCTGGAGCGCACCGTCAGCACGTCCCACATCGCGCGCTGGCGCGGCTCCAGGGTCAAAGACTTGACCGTCCGCATGCCGGCGAGGTTTTGATAGAGGAACGTGCCCTTGCCGACTTCGGCCGCGATCACCTCGCCAGTCGCGCGGCGGATCGCCGGCAGCATGATCAGCAGGAACAGCACCATCAGCAATGTGAGGCCGAGCACCACGAAGGTCAGCAGAGCCGAGAATGCGAACATAACCGGCAGGATGATGATCAGCGTCAGCGAATCCAGCAGCGTGACGAAGCCGGATTCGTTGATGAAGCGCCGGATTTTGCTGGATTCGCCGATGTCGTGCGAAATCTCGCCAATCGGGTGGCGCTCGAAGAAGTCGATGCGCATGTTGAGCAGGCGGTCGAAGATCAGCTCCATCATGCGCGTGTCGACGCGCGCGGTGATGATCTGGATCAGGTAATTGCGCAGGAAGACCAAAAGGCCCTCGAGCAGGAACAGCCCGCCGACGCCGACGCAAACGACCGTGAAGGTGTTGAAGGCGCGATATTGCAGCACAGGGCCGGCCAAAAGGCGCCAGGCGATCATCGGCGCCAGCGCCAGCGCGCTGAGCGCAAACGAACCCAGCGCCACGTCGCGCAGCATCCGCCGCTCGCGCAGGAACAGCGCGAAAATGAGCGGCCAGCCAAACGGCTTCTCCTCGTCGAGCAGCTTGTACTCGCGGCGCATCAGCACGAGTTCGCCGGTCCAGATCTCCTCCAGCCGCACGCGGTCGATGACCAGCCCCGCGCCTTCGTCGGCGTCGGGATCGCGCAGATGGACATGCGGGATCTCGCCCTTGTCCTCGACTTGCGTCAGCACCAGAGCGGCGCCGCTCTTCAGCCGAACGACGGCGGGGAGCGCCCTCTTGAGCTGCTTGAGGTCGTCGAAATCGAGCCGCACGCGTCGCGCTTTCAGGCCCGCCTTGTTGGCGCAACCGATCATCTGATCGACAGTGACGTCTTCGCCGTCGAGCAGATTGTCCTTGATGAGCTGCGGCACGCTGAGATTGAAGCCGTGCGAGCGCCCGACGATCGACAAACAGCGCAGCCACGCTTTGGAGCGGGTTTCCGCGCCTTCGGCGTTTGCGGAGATGGTCAACGACTTCATGCGCTTGGTCCCAACTCGTGCTGTTCCGACTTCGACCCGATTACGCCGCAACGACGGCGGCAACATGGCCGCCGCTTGTGCGCGTGGCAAGCTCGACGCCCAGCAGATCGAGGGTCCGCTTGACGCAGGCCCTCACATCGAAGTTTGCGCGTACAGTCTCGCGCGCCTGACGGGCCAGCCGGGCCCGGCGTGGCGCGTCGGCGGCGAGGGCGGCGATTTTTTCCGAAAGCGCGGCGGAGTCGTGAAATGGCGTCAACACGCCGTTCTCGTCATCGACGATCACGTCGCGCACCGGACCGGTGTCGGACGCCACCAACGCGCAGCCCGCCGACAACGCCTCGATGCACGACCACGACAGCACGAACGGATAGGTCAGATAGACGTGAACGCAGGAAATCTGCATCAGAGAGCGCAAATCCGCATGCGGCAACCAATTGAGGAAATGGATGCGCGAGACATCGAGGCCGGGCAGGGTTTGGCGCAGGCAATAGTCCTTCCAGCTCAGGCCGTCGGGCGGACGGACGCCATAAAAGACATCTTCCGTTCCCACGAGCACGAATTGCGCGTCAGGGCGCCGGCGCATCAGATCGGGCAGCGCGTTCATGAGGACATGAAAGCCGCGCGTGGGCTCGTAACCGCGGGTGAAATAGGTGATGACCTCGTCGTCGCGGTCGAGCCGGGGTCCGCCGGGGATCTGAAATTTCGCGGTCGCGTCGGGTGAAATCCAGTCGGTGTCGACGCCTTCGTGCGCGACATGGATCTTCGACTGGAATTCCTTGGGGAACGTCGCCTTTTGCCAAGGCGTAGGCGAAATGCCGATGTCGGCGTCGATCAACGAAATCAGCGTGCTCGCGTTCTTGGCGCCGATCAGAACGTGGCCGTCGACCCCGAAGCGGCCCATCGTATCGTCGAAACCCACATCCTGCCCCTCGGTGCGATAGAAGAACTCGCAATAGACCGCGATGCGCGCGCGAGGGAAAAGGGCGCGAAGCGGCAGCGTCTCGCCCCAACCGCAATGCGCGACAATCAACTCGGGATCGAAGCCCTCGGATTTCAGTTTCGTCGCGGCGAACATCACACGTTCGGCGCGGCGGCACTCATGCTCGAAGCGGCGCGCGAAGGCATGGGTCTCGGCGCTGGCGCCCTCCATCCTCGTGTAGCGGCGCACATCGACGCCCTCCACCTCGCCCGCTCCCTGCTCGCCAATCGCCGCCAGCCGGAAACCGCCGGCCTGGACGAGCGCTTTGGCGATATGGCGGAACTGGGCGGGAAAATTGTTGTGGACGAAGAGGACGTCCATTTTCTGCCTCCTCGTCGGGCTGGCCGGACCTCCGCGCCAGTCCCCTCGCCGCCGGCTGCAAATGATCGACGCAAAAGAAACGACGCGGGAACGGTCTCGTCCCCGCGTCGTCTGATCTGTAATAATCAATCAGATCGTAACGGGACCGTGGCCGTTGAACGTCAGAGTGACGCTATTGCCAGTGGGATCGTTGATCGTGAGCGTCTGGCCCGTATCCGAGAACGTCACCGTATTGACCCCGCCCGCCGCTGTGCTGAGCGAATAATTGGCGAAGGCCTCGTTGGTGACGATCTTCATCGTGCCAGCGCCGGCGGTGATCGTCTGATTGCTGGAGTTGGAGACGGAAACGCCGGCGACGAGCTGGCTGAGGGCGATCGTCTCTGCGCCTGCCCCGCCCACAATGGTGTTAGCGCCCGACAAGTCCGCGACACGCAGCGTTCCGGACGACCCCACGATGCTGAGCGCGACATTCGTCAGGCTCTTGGAAACTGACACGGTGTCGGCGCCAGACCCCAAGAAAATCGTGTCTTTTGCGCCCGATACCGATTCGACGATGCGGGACGAGCCCGAACCGATCTGGAATGTGGTGTTGCCGCCTGAAACCAGGGTGTCTTTGCCGGTCCCGCCCTGCAACGTGTTCGCGCCCGCTCCCGCAACGAGGCGGTTGTTGCCGGCTTGCGCCACGAGCAGGTCCGCGCCGGCGCCGCCGACGAGCGTGTCAGCGCCGCCCGTCAGCGTGCTGCTCTTGAGGATGTTGGCGCCGGTCCCAGCGACGAGGCGTGACAAGCCACCGCCCAGCAGAGTGTCGGTCCCAGCCCCGCCGAGCAGCGTGTTCGCTCCGACGCCGGCGACCAGGAGGTTGTTCCCCGATGCGGAAACAAGCCTCTCGCCAGCGGCGCCGCCGATCAGCGTATCGGCCGCAGTCGTGGAGCTGTTGCTGTCGCGGACGACGACATTCTGATCGCCCGCGCCAATGACCACGCCGCCCGCGCTCGTGAGCGAAATCGTGGGCGCAAGCGTCTCGGCCCCGAGCGCCGGCGCGGGGAAAATGGAGCCTGTAACCGACGTCGAGGTCGGCAATGTGATGAGTTCGAGTTGGATGCCCGCGCCGATGGTGTCGGCGGTCGCCACAGTATAGCCCCCCGGAACCGTGTTCGCCGGGCCGTTGGTCTGCTGAACCTTTGTCGTGCCGAAGGGGAATGCTGCGCCAAAAGCGCCTTCCAGGCTCTGCAAGATCGCCTGCCCGGTCTTATTGACTCCGCCAATAGTGACTTCGGTGCTGGTCAGCAGCGTTATAAGGTCGGTCGCCGCGAGGTTATAAGTGGCCATCTGTCAATCCCCTTGTATCAACTGAATCCTATGCTCGACGGTCAACGCGACGCCGAAGCCCTGAACACTCTCACGCGCGGTTCGCGGACCGAGGCCGAAGCCTCCGTCGCACCGCTGACGCCGAGGCTTCGCTCGGTCGCCTTCTCGATGGCGATTTTCACGCCCACCAGCGGATCGACGCCCGATCCGCTCAGAAACTCCACCATCTGACCGCGTTGCGAAGCAACAAGGGCGCCAAGGAACAGCGCTTCGGCCGCGATCTCCAGACCCGCCGCCTCGGGACTCAACCGGAGCCTCAAGCCCAGCAGCGGCAAACCGTAACCGCGCGTGCCGGCGTATTGGCCCGCGCCCACCCAATCGGACCAGCGCGCGGGACGCCCCCCCACCAGGACCTGCATTTCAAGAGGCGACACGGCGTCGCTGACGATGCCCAATCCCTCGATTGCGCCGGGCGTCTCGGGGCCGCCGACCCAGACATCCTGACCGAAACTCGCGTCGCCGACGTTAGCTATATGCGCAAAAAAAGTGATAGATGACGTCGGCGCCGCAACGATAGGCGTAACCGCCTCCTCGCAGCGCACAATGACGTCAAGCCGAAAGGAAGCGTCCAAAGCGCCGTCGGCGGAGCCCTTGCGCAAGCCGACCGTCGCCTCCCCCGCGTGGTCCGCGCGCACGACGACGCAATCGCCCGGCGCCAGCAGGCGACCGCCTTCTCGGCCCGGCATGTCGACCACACTCATTCCATTGCTATCAGGCATAAATTTCGCAATCGCCGGGGCGCCCGCGCCATCGAAGCTCACGTATCGAAAAACGTGCAACCCGCGCGCCACCGAAAGCGCGGACACGCGATCAAATCGTTCTTCAACCTCGCGCAACGCCCGCTCCAGCGACGACCCTAAGGAAACTTCGATAACCATTCGTAAACTATAAAAATGTCAGTCTTGCAACCGTGAAAGTTGTGCGGCGCCGGATATTTTCGCTTCCTATTCTTAACGCCGTTGGGGAAGCTGTGGGGCGTTCGCCGCCCGAAGGGCTTTGAAATTTCAGGGCGGCGCCCTAAGCACGATGCTCTTTCGGACTGCCGAGCCCGCATGACGTCGACCCCGGATTTCCTCGCAGCCCGCCGCGAGTCGCGCCTCTCCGGCCTGCGCGCGGCGGCGTCGGCGCAGTCGGGGGCGCTCGCCGCCGAGGGGCCGCGCCGCGACGATTTCGACGCCATGTTCGCCCTCGCCGACCGTCGTCGGCGTCGGGGCGCCCCCTCGGCGCGCGATGTCCTTCTGGCCGCTCAGGCGCTGCGCGCCCTCGGGCGCATTGACGCGGCGCAGCATGAACTCGACGGCGCGCTGGCGCTCGATCCCGGCGATCTCGCGCTCGACCGCGCCGCCCTCGCCTGGGGCGGGGACTCCGCCCGATTAGGCGCGGCCGCGCGAATCGCGGCGCGCGACGACGTCGAGCCCGACCTGCGCGCCCACGCCGTGGCGACGATGCTGGAGGCCGGGGCCGGGGCGGCGCAGGTCTGGCGGCGCACTGATGAAGGCGTCGCAGGCTGGCTGGCGTGGCTTGGCGACGAGCCGCTCGAACTCGAATTCGTCGCGGACGGCGAAACGCAGACCTTTGTTGTCGACCCCGACACCGACCATTCGCTCGCCGGTCCCGGCGTGGCGGCGGCGGAAGTGCAGATAGAATCGACTTCGGCGGGACCACTGACCTTACGTCCCCGTGCGGAAGGGGCCGCCGCCGTGCGCCTGCCCGCCGTCGCTCCGCCGGATTCGGCGACGGCGATGTTCGATGACGGCGCGCTGACCATCATCGTGCCTGTCTACGACGATTTCGCCGCCACGCGCGCTTGTCTGGAGGCGCTGCGGACCGCGCCGCCATCGACGCCGCATCGCGTCGTCGTGGTAGACGATTCCTCGCCCGACCCGGCGATTTCCGGCTGGCTCGACGCCGCCGCCGCTGCGGGTGCGTTCACGCTGCTTCGCAATCCCGAAAACCGGGGCTACGCGGCCTCCGTCAACCGGGCTTTGGCGACCCGTTCGCGCGGCGACGTGCTGCTGCTTAACGCCGATGCGCTGGCGCCGCCGGGGGCCATCGACCGGCTTGCCGCGCTGAGCCGCGCGGCGCCCGATGTCGGCGCGCTGACGCCGTTCTCCAATAATGGCGAACTGACTAGCTATCCCGTGCGCCATGCGGCAAATCCGCTGCCGCAGGAAGCCGACATCGCCGCGCTCGACGCCTGCGCCCGCGCCGTCAATGGCGACGCGCTCGTCGATCTGCCCAACGGAATCGGTTTCTGTCTCTATATCGCGCAAGCCTGCCTCGACGCCGTCGGGCCGCTGCCGGAGGTCTATCGGCAGGGCTATTATGAGGACGTGGAATTCTGCCTGGCCGCCCGCGAACGTGGGTTTCGCACCGTTGCGGCGCCGGGGGTCTATGTCGGCCATGCGGGCTCGCGCTCCTTTGGCGACCGCAGGGGTCCGCTCGTCGCGCGCAACCTCAAGCTGATCGAAACGCGCTTTCCCGGCTATCAACTCGAATCGGCCGCCTTCGTGGCGCTGGACCCTCTGAAGACCTACCGCGCAGCGGTCGACCGGGCTTCGCCGCCGCAAGGCCCCGTCGTTCTTATCGCCTGCGGGCCGCGCGCCGCGCTCAGCCTGGGGCGCCAGCGCGCGGCAGAAATGGCGACGATGCATCCCAGCGAGGCGGTGCTGATCCTCGCCGCCGATTCGCGCGGGCGGGTTGAGCTGACGCGGGTCGGCGGCGGCGCCCCGCAAGCGCTGGCTTTCGACGACCCCCGAGACGCCGCCGCCTGGCTCAACAAGCT
>Ga0075030_100004498_pt1 | contig 12598 bp, 9 predicted proteins | sample LitLauG_LLR_2012_FD_71393 | JGI IMG/M metagenome (GOLD analysis project Ga0075030, IMG submission 71393) | Freshwater sediment microbial communities from Pennsylvania, USA - Little Laurel Run_MetaG_LLR_2012 | ecosystem: Environmental > Aquatic > Freshwater > Creek > Sediment | place: USA... | reverse complement strand
AGTTTGTTGCGGCCGGTCAGCGCGTTAATGAGACTTGATTTGCCGACATTCGATCGCCCCGCGAACGCGACCTCCGGCAGATCGGCATGGGGAAGTTGGTCCATGCTGACAACGCCGCGTTCAAAGGCGATCGGCCCGGCAAAGAGCAGGCGCCCCACTTCCAGCCATTCGGCTTGCTCGTCGGGGTTCATCACTCGGCGGCGGCAGGTCTTTGCCGCAAGCGCGCCAAGAGCTTGTCGAACTGGGTCTCCACGCCCTGCCTGCGCATGATCACATATTGTTGGATGATCGAGAGCGTGTTTGACCAGGTCCAGTAAATCACCAGCCCGGCGGGGAAAGCGCCAAACGTGAACATGAAAAAGAGCGGCATGAGTCTGAAGATTTGCGCTTGCGTCTTGTCGGGCGGGGGCGGCGAGAGGCCTTGCAGCGCATACATCGAGACGCCGTAGAGAAACGGCCAAACGCCGATGCCAATAATAGCGCCAATGACGGGAATAGAGTGCAAGTCAATCGGCAGGATATGAAACGGATTGAGCACCGAACTTGGATCTGGCGAGGAGAGGTCGTGGATCCAGCCAAAAAATGGCGCTTGCCGCATTTCGATGGTGACGTTGAGCGTCTTATAGAGCGCGAAAAATACAGGAATCTGTAAGAATATCGGCAAGCAGCCGGCGACCGGGTTGGCCTTCTCGGCCTGATAGAGCTTCAGAATTTCCTGCTGCGCCTTTTGTGGATCGGCGCTGTAGCGCTCCTGAATCTCCTTCTGCTTTGGCGCAATGGCCCGCATCTTGGCCATCGATTTGAAGGACGAATAGACCAGCGGGAACATCAAAGCTTTGATGACGATGGTCGAAAGCAGAATAGCGATGCCGAAATTGTAAGCAACGCCAAGCGAGGCGAGCCAGGTGGCGAGGGGATGCAAGAGCCAACCGAAGAATGGCCGGGTGAGCGGCCATGTCATGTTGCCCCAATCCACCGCCTCGTCGAAGCGTGGGATCGACAGGTCGTGCTGGTAAGATTGTAGAAGATCAACGCGCTTGGCGCCGGCAAAAAAGTGCTGGGTGTAGGTGATCGTCCCGCCTGCGGGGATATCGCGGAATTGGCCGCGATAAGCGGTGCGATAGTCGATCTGGTCGCCAATGTTGCGGCTGTCGAAATAGCCGCTGATTTGTTCGTTTTGCGCCGGGACCAACGCTGCAAGCCAATAATGATCGGTCAGTCCAAGCCAGCCGCCGGGGCCGCTGGCGTCGACGATATGGGCGCCGCGTGCAATTTTGCCGGCGTCGAGGTCGCGGGCGTGATCTTCCCCCTTATTGTGGGTTTCGGTGTGTAACTCGTCGTGTTCGCCGAAGGCGCCGACATAGCCCTCATGCACGATCGAGCGATTGCTCCAATCAGCTTTCACGCCAAGCCGGCGCACGACCCCGTAGGGTCGCAGCGAGCGGGTCGCCGGGCCGGTGTTGCGCACATTATCGACCACCGTCAGCATGTAGTTCTGGTCGATCGAGATGGTGCGCACGACTTCGATGCCGTCATTGGACTTAAACGAAAGCGTCAAAGGCGTTGATGGGGTCAACCGCGCTCCGGCGGGCGCGGTCCAGGTCTGATCTGCGCCAACTCCGCAGCGGGTTATGCACCCGCCCTGGGCGTCGAGGTTGGGGAATTTGTCTTCCCAACCCAGGAAGGCGTCGTAGCTGTGCGCCGCCGCTTGCGGGATAAGCAGCGTCACCTCGGGCGAATGGGGATCGATGGTCTCGTGGTAGAGACGCAAGCTCAAATCATCGAAGCGCGCTCCGATCAAAGAGATCGAGCCGTCCACTGTCGGGGTGTCGATGGCCACGCGCTCGGCGCGGGAAGCCTGGAGCGCCTCGACGCGGGTTTGCGCCGTGTTCGACGCAGTTGGGGTTTGACCGGCTTGAATGCTTGCGCTGGCTTGGGTCTGCGCGGCGTGGGCGCGTTGTTGGGCTTCGAGCCGGGCGCGCATGGGCGCGTTATAAAAGAACTCGAACCCGAAAAAGATCGCCGCCGACAAGAGCACGGCAATGATCAGGTTGCGGTTTTCGTTCGGCCCGCGCGGCTGTTGCATGGAATTCAATCGCTTTCGGTGCAGCTTTTTTGTCGGCGCGAGCGTGGGCGGCGGGGACGCGAAGGGGCGCCGCTTTCGAGGTCGGCGCGGAGCCTTATCAGCGCGTTTTGGAGATCGTCAAGCAGCGCCGCCCAGGGCGCATCTGGGGCCGCTTGCCGCGCCACTATGACGTAATCCACCCCTGGCACGCCGTAATCGGGCAACAGGGCGCGGGCGGCTTCGCGCAGCCGCCGCCGCGCGCGGTTTCTAACGACGGCGTTGCCGACTTTGCGGCTGGCGGTGAAGCCGACGCCGATCGCGCCTGTCTCGGCTCGCGCCCGGGCCTCGACCGAAAGCGTTGCGCGCCCAGTGCGTAACCCTTCTCGCACAAACAGAAATTGCCCCCGTTTGGTGAGGCGAACGATCGGGCATTTGATGGCTTTTTGGATCATCGCACCGGCCTCCCGGCCGGCGGCGTACTAGGCTGAAAGGCGCTTGCGGCCCTTGGCGCGACGGCGCGAGAGCACTTTTTGGCCCCCTTTGGCGGCCATGCGGGCGCGGAAACCATGGCGGCGCTTGCGCACCAGACGGCTCGGCTGATAGGTCCGCTTGGTGCTCACTTTACGCCTCTAATTGGTCCGGGTCGGGAAAGAGGCGAGCCTCTAGCCCACACTCACGTGAGCGTCAATCTCGGGTGTCGAACCGCGACAGGTCTGGCCGGCTCGGCTAAGGCCGGAGGCGCAAATGAACGCCTTGGACCTGATGGTCGGCTTTCCTGCCGGGCTTTGGCGGCGCGCCGTCGGCTTTGCCGACAGCCTTGCAGGACGGCTGCTCGGTCTGACGGTGCTGGCCGTGATCATTGGCGAGATCCTGATTTTCGTGCCCGCGCTCGCGGATTTCCATGGTCAATGGCTCGAAGAGCGAATCAACCAAGCCCAGATCGCGGCCTTGGCGCTCGAGGCCTCACCCGACAACGACATTGCCGATGGCCTGACCAACGAGCTGTTAAACAATGCCGGGGTCCAGCACGTGGCGCTGCAACGCGACAACGAGCGGGTGCTGCTTTTGGACGATCCCAACGCCGATGCGCCGGTGAAGCTGGTCACCTACGATTATCGGCGTGCGAGCCCGGTGCAACGGTTCAATTGGGCGTTTCAGACTTTCTTCGCCCCCGACGGGCGGGTGCTGCGGGTATTGTCGAGGCCGCGTTTCGAAAACGGCGATTTCATCGAAGTGGTGCTTCGCGAGGCCGCGCTCAAAGCAGCGATGCTCGAATACGCCCAACGTTTTCTCTGGCTCTCGACGTTCATTTTGATGGCGGCGGGCGCGCTCATCTATGTGGCGCTCGCCTTGGCGTTTGTGCGCCCGATGGGGGAGATCACCGCAGCGATCGAGCGCTTTCGCGACAAGCCTGAGGACGTGACCATAGCCTTCCCGCGTTCGCCCCGGCGCGACGAGATCGGGCGCGCCCAGCGCGCCGCGGCCGACATGGCCGAGCAGGTGCGCATCGCTTTGCGTCAAAAAGAGCGGCTGGCCGCGCTCGGCGCAGCTGTGGCTCGGATCGGCCACGATCTGCGCAACATGCTCTCGACGGCGCAACTGGTGGCCGATCGGCTTGGCCAATCCGAGGATGAAAACGTGCGTCGCCTGGCCCCCCGGCTCGAGCGGACCATCGCGCGCGCCTCAGGACTGGCTGCCAGCACGCTCAAATACGGGCGCTTTGACGAGCGTCCCCCGGTATTGCAACGCATCGACGTCGCGCCCGCCGTAGCCGACGCCATCGACGATGCGCTCGCCAGCTTTGGCGACATTTTGCAGGACGTCGATGTCGAGCCGGGGCTGGGTTGCATCGCCGACCCCGAAAATCTCCACCGGGTGCTGGTAAATCTTGTTCGCAACGCCGCGCATGCGATGAAGCGCCACGATGGCGCAGAAAACATAGTAACCGTGCGCGCGCTCCGCCAGGACACCCAGTGCGTGATCGAGGTGATCGATTCCGGCGCTGGAGTGCCGGAAAAAATCCGCGAGCGTTTGTTCGAACCGTTCGCCACCTCAGCGCCGGAGGAGGGCGGCACAGGTCTGGGTTTGGCTATCGCGCGCGAACTGACCCGCGCCATGGGCGGGGAGCTCGAGCTCACGCGCACCGGGGCGGTTGGCTCAACCTTTGTGGTGACCCTGCCCGCCGCTTAAGGCGCGGGGATCGAGGCGACGACGCCCTCCCGGCGCGGATCGGCTGCGCCAACCAAACCCTGCGGCGTCACTTCAATGACATGGAGGCCGCTTTCTTCGCCAAGCTGGGAGGTGCGGAAGGTCCAGCCGCGCGAGCGCAACGCATCGAGCACGCCGGCTGGCATGCGCGCGTCCTCGACGGCCACCGGCGCTGCGCGCGCCACGACATTGGCCTGGGCGAGGGCGTCTTGGGGGCTCATGCGCCAATCGAGGATGGCGATGGTGGCGCGGGCGACGAAGTCGATGATCGACGAGCCGCCAGGCGAGCCGGCCACCAGCACCAAGCGGCCCTCCGCGTCGGTGACGATTTCAGGCGACATTGAAGAACGCGGCGCCTTGCCCGGGGCCACGGCATTGGCGACAGGGCCGCCATTGAGGCGCGGCATGAAAGAGAAGTCGGTCAATTGGTTATTGAGCATGAAGCCATGCACCATGCGCTGGGCCCCGAAGGGGCTTTCCACGGTGGAGGTCAACGCCACCGCGTTGCCCCAAGCATCAACAATCGAAAGGTGTGAAGTGCCCGGATCGTCGCTCCAGTCGCGGCCCCATTGATCGCGTAAGGCTTGGCCCGCGGGCGCGCCCGGCGGGGTGGCGCGGGGGGCGTGCGCGAGGTCAATCAGCGCCGCGCGTTGATCAAGATATGAGGGCGCGATGAGAGCCTGGGTCGGAACTTGCACGAAACGATCGTCGGCCATGTAATGGTCGCGGTCGGCGTAGGCCAGACGGCTTGCCCACAACAACGCTGACCAATCATCGGGGCTTCCAGCGCCATCTGGATGGGGCCTGGCGCGCGCATAGAGGCCAAGGATGGCGATCGTGGCGTTGCCAGAGCTCGGCGGCGCGGGCACGCACACGCGATAGACGCGGTAAGCGCCGCAAACTGGCGCGATGCGCCGGGCGCGCGCGGCGCCAAGATCGGCGAGCGTGAGCGCGCCAGCGCGCGGTTGGCGCTGAGCGGCCGCGACGATGTCGTTGGCGATTGGCCCGCTGGTCAACGCTTGGGGACCCAATGCGGCGATGGCGCGCAGTGTCTCGGCGTAGGCGCGATTGCGGATTATGTGTCCGGCTGGCCAGGGATTGCCATCGCCATCAAAGAAATAGGCGCGCGCCTCGGGATCAAGCTTCAACCGCTCGACGGCGCCTGAAAACGCCACGTAGTGGGCCATGCGCGGCGAAATTTCGAAGCCGTTCTCGGCAAGCGCGATGGCTGGTTGGAAGAGTCGCGCCCACGGCAAGCGTCCATGATCGTCGTGGGCAAGCTTCAGCATCGCAAATTCAAGCGGGACGCCAATCGAACGACCGCTGGCGCGCGCGTCGAGAGAGGTCATCGGCCGGGCCTGGTCATCCAGGAACATGGTAGGGCTCGCCCCGGCAGGCGCATGCTCGCGCCCATCATAAGCCGAGATTGCGTGGCTGGCGCGTTCGTAGAACATCAGAAAGCCGCCGCCCCCGACGCCCGAGGATTGCGGTTCGACCAAGCCAAGTACGGCTTCCGCCGCGATGGCGGCGTCGACCGCTGAGCCGCCTTCGCGCAACATTTGTATCGCCGCTTCGACTGCGTGCGGGTTAGCGGCGGCGACCATGGCTTCGCCTCGGGGCGGATCGCTTGGGGCTGCCGAACCGGTCGCGCACGCCGCCAGCGCTGCGACGATTATGAGCGCAAACCCGCTTCGGGGCTGTCTTGGCTTGTCAAACATGTCCATGCTTCCTACACGCCGAACTCGGTTTGACAAACGCGGAAGCCAAGATGGCGCGCCCGGGCCCACTCAATTCTCTTTGCGATGTTGCAGGATTGACCGTGGGTTGCGCGGAGGCGCCCGCGGCCCTGACCGGGGTCACCGTCATTGTCCCAGACGCCCGCGCGGTATGCGCAGTTGAAGTGTTGGGCGGGGGGCCCGGCACGCGCGAGACCGACGCGCTCGTCTCAGGCGGTCTGGTCGACGCCATCGACGCCTTGGTGTTTTCCGGGGGCTCGGTATACGGACTGGCGGCCGCCGATGGGGTGGTTGCGGCGATGGGGGCTGAAGGTCGGGGCTTTGGTCTTGTCGATCTGCCCGGCGTGCCGCGCTCGCCGATTGTGCCCGCCGCAATTCTCTACGATCTCGCCAATGGGGGAAACAAGGCGTGGGGCGATGGCCCGCCCTATCTTGCGCTCGGGCGCAAAGCCTATGGGGCGCGGGGTCGCGAATTTGAGCAGGGCAACGCCGGCGCTGGAATCGGCGCGTTGGCGGGCGCGCTAAAGGGCGGGCAAGGCAGCGCCTCTATCGTATCCGCAGATGGCTACACGCTCGCAGCGCTCGCATGCGTGAATTGCTTTGGCTCGACCACCATGGCGAGCGGGCGGGCATTTTGGTCCTGGCCCTTCGAGATCGACGGCGAGTTCGGCGGCGTCAAGCCTGACGCGCGCTTGTTTGCCGATGGCGAAGATTGGTCCGGCGCCAAGCTCAATCCCCAACTGCGCGCCAATACGACACTGGTTTGCGTGGCCACGGATGCTGCTCTCACCCTCTCCCAAGCGCAGCGTTTAGCGCAGATGGCGAGCGCGGGGCTGGCGCGCGCCATTCGTCCGGTGTTTGCCCCGTTCGACGGTGATGTGGTGTTTGCGCTTTCGACAGCGGCCAAGCCATTGCCGGCGCCGGCGCCGCTTGCTTTGGCCCGTCTCGGTTCGCTGGGCGCCGATTGCGTGGCGCGCGCCATCGCCCATGGGGTGCACAAAGCGCGCGCAATCGGCCCGCACCAGGCTTGGGCCGGCTGACGGATTTAACCAATGCATACGGTATGAGCGGTGCATTTTTCTCTCCGCGCATCGGGGCAATGCCCGATTTGGCACAAGGGCGCCCGATGTGGCGCTAGGGGCCCGATTTTGGGCGAGGGGGATAACGCATGCATGAGCTGTTGGAGCGTCTGGGCCGCGGCGACGCCCGCATTCTCGACATGAGCATGCGCGCCAATGCGGCCTGGACCGCGTTCTTTAACGAATTGCACGGCGCCGATATCGGCACGGTGGCGGCGCGATTGACTTTTTTTGAGCCCCAGCTCGCCAAAGTGTTTGACAGTCCAACGCTCGGCGAAAGCATGATGGCTTGGACCGCCTTCGCCAATCTTTACGACACAGCGCGGGGATGGGGATCAAACCAGAAGCGGGTGGTTGAACTCTACATTTCATTCCAGCGCAGCAATTGCTCTGCTCAAGTCAAGGAAGAGGCGCGCAGCGCAGCTATTTCTTATGGGATCGACAAGCTGGCGGGTTTCCCCGCCGAGCCCGGCGCGCCGAGTTTGGCGGAAGATCGCAGGAAGCGCCCTGGTCGTTAAGCTCGCCGTCGCGTGGGCGAAGCGCTAGACTGGGCTTTATGCATCTTCAATTGAAGCTTCACCCCGATTGCGCCTCCAGCGCGGTAGAGCGCATCGAGGCGCAGGTGTGGCAACCTGCGTCTGGCCAATTGTCGCTCCGCTATGTGGTGACTGGCGCCATCGCAGGCATTCGTTTGGCGCCGCCCGCTCCCTCCGCGCGCGGCGATGAATTGTGGCGCAGCACCTGTTTTGAGGCCTTCGTAAGCCAGGGCGCTGAGGCATACGCCGAGTTCAATTTCTCGCCGTCGACGCAATGGGCGGCCTATCATTTCAACGCCTATCGAGAGGGCATGCACAACGCGCCCGGCGCGCCCATCATTAGCGTGCGAAGCGGGGACGGGCGGTTTGAGCTGGAGGCCGCGCTGGGGCTGCCCGCTGGGGCGCAGCGTTTGGGGCTCTCAGCTGTGATCGAAGAGACCAATGGCGTCAAATCGTACTGGGCTTTGGCGCATCCCGCGCCCAAACCGGACTTCCATCACCGCGATTCGTTTGCGTATGAGTTGGGTCCATGAAATTTGGCATCGATCGCCTCATTGCTGAGCCTGCCTTGCGCGCCCCGCTTCAGGGCAAGCGCGTCGCCCTTTTGGCTCATCCAGCCTCGGTCACCCATGGTCTCACGCATGCGCTCGATGCGTTGATGGCGCTTGGAGACATTCGCATCAACGCCGCTTTCGGTCCCCAGCACGGCATGCGCGGCGACAAACAAGACAATATGATGGAGACCGCCGACTATACCGACCCGGCGCACGGCATTCCGGTGTTTTCGCTCTACGGCGACGTCCGCCGTCCTTCGGGGCAGATGATGTCGACGTTCGATGTCGTGCTGATCGATCTGCAAGATCTCGGCTGCCGCATCTACACCTTCATAACGACGCTGCTTTACATGCTCGAAGCCGCCGCCAAGGACGGCAAGTCGGTTTGGGTGCTCGATCGCCCTAATCCCGCCGGTCGTCCGATCGAAGGACTGGCGCTGCGCCACGGCTATGAGAGCTTCGTGGGCGCGGGCCCCATGCCCATGCGCCACGGACTAACACTCGGCGAACTCGGCCGCTGGTTTATCGCGCACTTCAAACTCGATGTCGATTATCGGGTCATTGAGATGGAGGGCTATAGGCCCGACGAGGGCCCCGGTTTCGGCTGGCCGCTGGGTGAGCGCGCTTGGATCAATCCTTCGCCGAACGCGCCCAATCTTTGGATGGCGCGCGCTTATGGGGGCACGGTGATGCTCGAAGGCGCAAGCTTGAGCGAGGGGCGCGGCACCACCCGACCGCTCGAATTGTTCGGGGCCCCCGATATCGATGCGCGGCGGGTGATCGAAGAGATGCAAAAGCTGGCGCCCCATTGGCTTCGGGGTTGCCGCTTGCGGGATTGCTGGTTCGAGCCGACGTTTCACAAGTACGCTGGGCGGCTCTGCAATGGCGTGCAAATTCATACCGAAGATCAAAGCTACGACCATCAGGCCTTCAAGCCATGGCGCTTACAAGCGCTAGGCTTCAAGGCGATCCGAACGCTCTACCCAGATTATCCGCTCTGGCGCGGACTGGATTTCAAATATGAGTACACCAGCGGGCGCCTTGCCATCGACGTGATCAATGGCTCGCAGCTCTTGCGAGAATGGGTGGACGACGCGCAGGCAGCGCCCGCCGATCTTGAGGCGATCGCGGCGCACGACGAAGCGGCATGGGCCAGCACGCGGGGCGCGCATTTGATCTACTAATTTACGCCGCGCGCGCGACCTTGCCAGAACGGTTCGCGCAATTGCCGGCGCAGCACTTTGCCGGAGGCGTTGCGCGGCAGTATGTCAACGAAATCCACGCTCTTAGGCGCCTTGAACGCGGCAATCCGTTGGCGCGCGTGGGCGATGATGCTTGCCGCGTCTGGGGTCACCCCGGGCTTGGGCGCCACAATCGCCTTGACGCTTTCGCCCCATTGCTCATCGGGCACCCCGATCACCGCCACGTCGCCAACGTGGGGATGCCCAAAGATGGCGTTCTCGACTTCGGTCGGGTAGATGTTCTCGCCGCCGGATATGATCACGTCCTTGATGCGGTCTTGCAGGTATAAATAGCCGTCTTGATCGAGATAGCCGGCATCGCCTGTCAGCAGCCAACCATCGTGGTCGATGGTCTCGGCGGTGGCGCTTTCCATGCCCCAATAGCCGGCCATGTTTGAACTCGAGCGCGTGGCGATCTGGCCGGTCGCGTAAGGCGGCAGGGATTTGCCGTCATTATCGACAATCTTCAGCTCCACGCCTGGGAGGGCCTTGCCGGCCCCGCGCATGCGCTCGTTGCCGGCAGGGTCATGATCCTCCGGCGGCAGATAGACGATGGTGCCGGTGGTTTCGGTCATGCCGTATTGCTGGCAGAAGCCGCAGCCGAATACGTCAATGCATTCGCGCAGCAATTCGAGCGCGATCGGCGAGGCGCCATAAAGAATGTATTTCAGCCGAGAGTAATCGACCTCGCGCGCGCGCGGCTGCTTGATGACGATGTGCAGCGCCGCGGGCACCATGAAGAGTTTTGAGATGTGATCGTGCTCGATGTAGTCGAGCACTTTGAAGGGATCGAATTCGCGCGCCACCACGTTCTTGGCGCCGTTGACGAGCCCGAGCAAACCCCAGCCAGTGCCGCCGATGTGGGCCACCGGCATGGCCACCAGGCTCACATCGGCGGGCGTCCAATCGTTCCAATCCATCGAGATTTGCGCCGTGGCGCGGCGGCTGCTCAAGAGATTGCCGTGGGTAAGCATTGCGCCTTTGGGCCGCCCCGTCGTGCCGGAAGTATAGAGCTGCACTGCAACGTCGCGCTCGTTGAGGGCGAGATTGGGATCCTTGGTCGAGGCGGCGTCGCGCCACGTCTCAAAGGCGGGCAAGCCGCGATCGTTGGCTTCCATGGCGATGATTTTCGGCTTGACCTCTAGAGCGTCGATCGCCTGCAACGCTTGATCGAGCACCTCGGGGCCGACGAACAGAATTGGCGCTTTGGCGTTGTCGGCAATGTAACCGATCTCCGGCGCGGCAAGCCGCCAGCCAATGGGCGCCACCACCGCACCCATCTTGGCGGCGCCGAAGAACAATTCGAAATAATGGTCGCTGTTCTTTCCCACATATGCGACGCGGTCGCCCTTGTGCAGGCCTTCGCCGATCAGCGCGTTGGCGATCTGGTTGGTATGCGCATCGAACGCTCTGTAGGTGGTTTCGCGGCCTTCGAAACTCTGCGCGACGGCGTTTGGGCGCTCTTTGGCGTGATAGCGGGGGACATCGCCGAGCGTCAGCAATTGCTCGAAATTGACGAACGGATTGGCCATGCAGGGTCACCTCAGCGCCGCCGATCCTAACATCGTCAGCTGCGGCGAACAGTCATCGCGTTGGGGAAGCCCCCGCACTATACTGGCGTCTCTCGATGGCTGGGGGATGAACCTCAATGACCGCCAAATTACATTTCCTCGGCGCGGCTGGCTGCGTGACCGGCTCGTGCATGCTGCTGGAAACCGATCGCGCGCGCCTATTGATCGACTGCGGCATGTTCCAGGGCTCGAAGTCGCTAAAGGAGCTCAACTATCAGCCATTCCCGTTCCCGCCCGGGTCGCTGAACGCGGTGTTGCTGAGCCATGCGCATATCGATCATGCGGGCCAGCTGCCAAAATTGGTCCTCAACGGCTACAAGGGCCCAATCTTCGCCACGCCTAACACTATCGACCTCTGCGGTTTCTTGTTGCCAGATTCCGGCGCCATTCAGGAGAGCGAAGTCGAAAGCCTCAATCGCCGTCGCGAGCGTTTCGGCGAGGCGCCGGTGAAGCCGATCTATACCCGCGCCGACGCTGAAGACGTCATGCCCCATTTCCGGCCGGTGTTGTTCAATGTCTGGACCAATGTCGCCCCCGGCGTGCGGGCCCGATATTGGAATGCCGGGCACATTCTGGGTTCGGCCTCCATCGAAGTCGAAGTCGGCGAAGGCGCGGAATTGCAACGCTTTCTATTTTCCGGCGACGTTGGCCCCGGGGGTCGTGAATTCGCCGATGATCCCCAAGGCCCGAGCGGGGTCGACTATTTGGTCGTTGAAAGCACCTATGGCGATGCTGAGCGTCCCCCGCTCACGCTCGAAGCGCGGCGTGCTGCGCTGACCAAAGAATTGCTCGACGCCCATGGCGCGGGCGGACCGTTATTGGTTCCCGCTTTTGCGGTGGAGCGGACCCAGGAATTGATCATGGATATCCTCGAAGCCATGGAAAAGGGCGATGCGCCGCGCGGCCCGATCTTTCTCGATTCACCGCTCGCCATTCGCGCCACCGAAACTTTTCTTAAGGCGACGCGCCCTTCCGACGGCGCCCATCCATTCGCTTTGCTGCGAGAATCCAACTGGCTGCGCTTCACCGAGAGCGCCAGCGAAAGTCAGTCCATCGCGCGCGTCAAAGGCTGGCACATCATCGTGTCGGCGAGCGGCATGTGCGACGCCGGGCGCGTGCGTCACCATTTGAAGCGGTTGCTTTGGCAACCGCAGGCGACGGTGATGTTGATCGGTTATCAGGCGGTCGGGACGCTTGGGCGGATTTTGCGCGATGGCCACAAGCGGGTCCGCATCCAAGGCGAGGAGTTTCAAGTCAATGCGCGCATCCGCGTGCTCGATATCTATTCTGGTCACGCCGACGCGCCGACGCTGGCGCGTTGGGTGGAGGCGCGCGCCCCGATCAGCGGCTCGGTGTTTTTGACCCACGGCGAACCCGAAAGCGCAGCCGGGCTGCAAAAGCGATTGCAACAACTGCCCTCCTTGGGCGATCGGGTGATTGTGCCTGACCTTGATCAGTGCTTTGAGGTCCCGCTGAAGGGACAAGCGATCGCCAGCCTCACCCGCGCGCCGGCACGCTTGGCGCCGGCGGCTTCGGGCCGGCTCGATTGGCACAATGCCCGCGCCCAGCTCATGGCTGATCTCAACCGCGCCATTGGGGCGGCAAAGT
>Ga0075030_100004496_pt1 | contig 12602 bp, 12 predicted proteins | sample LitLauG_LLR_2012_FD_71393 | JGI IMG/M metagenome (GOLD analysis project Ga0075030, IMG submission 71393) | Freshwater sediment microbial communities from Pennsylvania, USA - Little Laurel Run_MetaG_LLR_2012 | ecosystem: Environmental > Aquatic > Freshwater > Creek > Sediment | place: USA... | reverse complement strand
TCCATGCGACGACTACCCGGCCGGGCCGGAATTCGGAAACTTGGGTGCGCGGCTCCCCGGCGACATTCCGTACCAGACCTGGGCCGCGGAACTGGTGCGGTCGAAGGCGCCCGGCATGGGAAAGGATGATCCAGTAGCTCTGTGCAAACCCGGTGGAGTGGTCCGCTTGCTGACCTACCCGCAGTATCGGAAGTTCCTGCAGATGCCAGGCCTGTTCCTGATACTGTCCGAGCGCGAGACGACGTTCCGGCAGATTTTCCTGGATGGCCGCTCGTTGCCGAAGGACCCCAATCCGACATGGCTGGGTTACTCAGTGGGGAAATGGGACGGCGACACGCTGGTGGTGGAGACGATTGGTTTCCGCGACGACATCTGGCTCGACCGCCGGGGCAGTCCGCTGACATCGGCGGGGAAAATCACGGAGAAATACAGCCGGGCAAATGCGGGCGATTTGGAGATCGAGATCACGATTGACGATCCCAAGGCCTACACCAAGCCCTGGACTGTAAAGCTGCACGAAGTCCTCGTGCCCGACACAGATCTGCTGGAGTACCAGTGTGGCGATAACGAGAAGGACGCCGTGCACTCCGTCGGGCGGTGAGATGCGCGGGCGCCCCGCGTGGATCGGACGCCGCACGGCATGGAACAGTTCAAATAACTTCTACATGGAGGACACGGTGGAACGTTGCCTTAAACCGATGCTAGCGAGTGGGCTGCTCCTAGGGGGCTTTTTGGTGGTTGCCACGTTGCTGGCGCAAGGTCAGAGCAAGAGTAAGACGGCGGTTACGCCCGCGGACTATCTTCGATGGCGGACGGAATTCAAGAACTGGGGCCGATGGGGGCCGAACGATCAGCGCGGCACGACCAACCTGATCAGCGCGGCGAAAATCCAGAGTGCGGCTAAGCTGGTCAAGGCCGGGCAGGTGATCTCGCTGGCGCACCCTGTGCCGGAAATGGCGGACGCGGAGGTTCCCGCGGCCGCGGTCTTCCACCGCGTGACGAACGGCATCACGGCGACGAACACGACCGATAACTATCAGGTGAGTTACCACGGTCTCGGGGTGTCTCATATGGATTCTTTCTGTCATTTCTTCGCGGACGGAACGATGTACAACGGCTATACGGTGGCCGACAACATCACGCCCGAGACCGGATGCAAGAAGGACGGGGTCATGGCTTGGAAGGACGGCATCGTGACGCGCGGCGTCCTCTATGACATTCCGCAATTAAAGGGCGTCGACTGGATCGAGCCAGGGACGCCGATCACCCGCGCCGACCTGGAAGGGTGGGAGAAGAAATCCGGAGTCAAGGCCGGACCAGGCGATGTCATTTTGCTCTACGTCGGGCGCTGGAAAAGAAGGGCGTCGAAGGGGCCGCAGGCCGGCATCGTTGCGGGCTACTATGCCGACGCCGTCCCTTGGATTAAGGAGAGGGAGGTTGCGTTTATTGGTCACGATTTCAATATCGACTGGAATCCCAGGCCCGGGTGGGGAGCGGCGGAGGGCATTCCTGCCAATCCGATCCATCAAGCCGTGCTCAACTGGATGGGTGTGAACATCATTGAAAACCTCGACCTGGAGCAGGTTGTCGAAACGGCGAGGCGACTGAAACGTTACGAGTTTATGCTTACGTTCGCACCAATCCCGGTAGAGAGCGGCACCGGATCGCCGATAAATCCCTTAGCGGTTTTCTAGCCTCGCAGGCCGCCAAGACTAACCACGGCGCAGGAATTTCGCCAACCGCTCCAGGGCGGGCTCGAGGATAGCCCGTTCGGCGGCGTAGCAGATGCGCACGCTGCCTTCTCCGCCTTCTCCGAAGGCCACGCCCGGAGCCAACCCTACGCGCGTTTCCTCGAGCAATCGTTTGCAGAAGGCGAACGAATCGGTGAGGCCGTCAATCCTGGGGAATACGTAGAAGGCGCCGTCAGGGGTGGGCACGGTTACGCCGGGCATGGCGTTGAGGGCCGCCAGGCAGAGATCGCGATTCTGCTTCAGCCGCTCGAGCATGCTCACCAGCTCGGCTTCGCCATCGGCCAGGGCCGTCTCGGCGGCCTTCTGCGTAAAGCTGGGGGCATGAGAGATGATGAACTCGTTCAACTGGGTAGCTTTTGCAGCCAGATCGCGCCGGGCCACCAGCCAGCCGACGCGCCAACCCGTCATGCAGTAGCTTTTAGAAAACGAGTGGACCACGATGACGGCATCGTCCCGCGTGGCCCTCCGGAGAATCGAGGGAACCGGAGAACCCAGCCGCGGGCCGGCGTAGTACAGGCGGTCGTAAACCTCATCGGCGATCAGCCACAAGCCGTGGCGGCGCGCGAAATCGAGTAAGCCGTGTTGCTCGTCTTCGCCGGCGACCCATCCCAGCGGATTGGAGGGCGAGGTGTAAAGCAAGAGACGGGTGCGCGGTGTGACGGCGGCTTCGAGCGCCTCGAAATCGACGCGGTAGCGGTCGCCGCAAAGCGGATGCGGGATCTGCCGCGCGACGGCATTGGCCATCGCGATAATGGACGAGCCGTTGGGCCAGACCGGCGACAACACCAGCGCTTCGTCTCCGGGATCGAGCACGCAGCGTAAGGCGACGTGGAGGGCCTGGACGCCCGAAGCGGTGATGACGATCTCGCCGGCCGGTTCGAGATCGACGGCCTGCAGGCGGCGGTAGTGTCCGGCAATCGCGCGGCGCAGCGAGGGAAGTCCCGCATTTTCGGTATAGAAGGTGTAGCCCTCGGCAAGCGCCCTGGCCGCCGCCTGCTTGATGTATTCGGGGGTGGGCAGGTTAGATTCGCCGAAGTAGAGCCGCAGCACTCCCTCCATCGACATGGCGATTTCAGCCAGCTCGCGAATGCGTGAATGCGGAACGTGTTCGACGGAGTGGGCCAGGCGCGGCATCGGCGGGACCCTCGCTACTTTTTCTTTTCCAGGTTCCACAGGCCGCGCGAGAGCACGCGGCCGCAGAAAGGGCAGTAATTCAGGCCTACGAACTGATGGCGCTCCTCGCCGAAGACCAGGAAGTATTCGGTGTCGATTTCATTGAGGATGGTGCCGTTAGAGAGCTGATAGGGCTGGGCGAAGCGCGCCAGGTCGCGGTCCAAGAGGCGCTCGAGTTCCGCACAGCAGGTCATTGGATGGTGCTGGCGCCCTCCACGCCCAGGTCGCCCGGAACCACGTTGCGGTTGATGTGGCGGTCGAGATTGATGACGTAGGTCTCGGGCGCCTCGATCAGCACGGGCGAATGTGTGGCGCAGACGATCCGGAAATTCTTCTGGTCCACCAGTTCTGCGAGCATCTTCAAGATGCGCCGCTGATTGGAAATCGAGAGGGCCATTTCGGGCTCATCGAGCAGCAGGATGGTCCCACCGGGGAGCTTGGGAAACGATTCGCGGAACAAGGAAAGCATCACCTGGCCGTGGCTGGCCATCTTGAGGAACTCCACCATTTCGGGCTGATCCTGGAACAGCTCGAGTTGAGTGCGAGGGTTATGCTGCTCGGCGTCGAACAGAAAACTGCGGCCGACCTTCACGGCGCCCGGGTCGAGACGGTAAACGTATCCTTCGACGCGCTCGTTTTTCAGGGCGTAATGAATGGAGTGGAGCAGGGTAGATTTTCCGGAACCGTTTTCGCCCTGGAGCATGATGAGCGGATGGGACAGGTCTACGAGCATCGGCATGTGAAAATTCAGGTTGACGAAGATGGGGTGGGCCAGAATCTTCAAATGCATGGATGAGAACAGGATAGCAGGCCGGAGGCCGGGGTCAGGGAAAGGTGCGGCGCTGCCGGACCGGTCATTTACGGCCGGGTGAAATTGACGCCTTCCTTGAGGAGCTTTTCGTAATATCCGGGATCCAGGTTATTCTCCGGGCAGACGTACTCCTGGAGATGCGTGCCTTCTCGCAGCATCAAATTGGAATGGATGATCCAGGGCTTGGTCAGCACCTTGGGATCCTCCATGGTCACGTCGTAATTGATCTGGTCCTTATCCACACGGGTATAGCGCTCGACGATGTGCAGGGAATCCGAGTGAAATGTCCCCGTGCCCGACAGCCAGGTCTTGTCGTTGAAGCCGGTCACATCGACCACGAGGGTGTCTCCTTCCCAATGGGCCACGGAGTTGCCCATGTAGCTGGGAAGCAGGTCGTCGGGATGGGTCGTACGGAACGGAATCACGCGGAAGACGCTCATATATTCGTAAAGGATCACGATCTGGGTGGGAGTTTGCACGATCTGCTGGGGGAACAGGCCCAACATCGGCAAGCGCGGCAATCCCAGCGGCAGGCACAATGCGGCCGGATCGTCGATACCTCGCTTGTTGTAGGACTCGAGAACTTTCCGGGCTGCCCAGGGCTGGTAAGGGGCGCCCTCGCGTCCGGCGGGCCGGTCGTTGGAGGAGAGGACAACCGGGGCCGAGGCATCCTTTCCCGTGCCGCCCACGCCGGTTCCGGTGTTGGCTTCCTCCCAGGATCCGCGGATGGTGGTGCCGCCTTGCCACACGCCGGTCAGGTCCGGCTTGCCCTCGCGAGTGCGCGGGACGGCACTCTTCCCGGAAGTCTTGGCGCGGGTTGGCGGGGAGGTTTGAGCGGACATGGAACCTGACAGCCCGACGATGGCCAGAATCGCAGCCGTGGCAACACCGCGCATCACTTCACCTCGACGGCCGGGGTGTTGCCGCCATCACCGGTGCCGGAGGGAGGCCCAAAGAACAGTTTTTTCCCGTCGGCAAACGTGACCTCCCGCGAGTGGGCCCAATTCGTGCCGTCCCGCGCTTGCCAGCCGAAGACCTTGACCGCATCGCCGGGTTTCATGGTGACGTCCTTTTTCCATCCCGTCCGGACCAGGACGCTGGGCGGATAGCCTTCGAATTTCCAATTGGCGACATTGCCCTTGTCGTCCTTCACGTCCATATAAAAGTAGCTGTGTGGATTGGTCCATTCGACCTTAGTGATCACACCCGTGAGGGTGAGGGGCTTGTTGGCGTCATATTCGGCGCCGAAGGAGTGGTGAGCCCATAAAGGGACGGTCAGAAGCGGCAGGGCGACAGCCAGCCGCCACAACCCAGATCGGAGTTTCATATGCCTCGGCCTTCCAGTTTACGAAATTTCGGCAGGAGAGCGCCATGTACGCTAGGGAAAAGTCCCGATGAATTTTAACTTGCGTATTGCAAGTGAGTTGATTATTCTGTCCCTGTTGTGACAGGGAAGCCTAAGTCCAAACGCCGATCCGGCTGCCCGGTAAATATCTGCCTCGAAATTTTCGGAGATCGCTGGTCGCTGCTGGTAGTCCGCGATCTGATGGTTCGCGGGTTCCGGACATTCAAGGAATTCGAGGAAGCGGGCGAAGGGATCGCCACCAACATTTTGGCGGACCGATTGAGGAAACTCGAAGCGGCGGGGATCATCACGGCGGAGGTGGAGCAGAGGGATGGACGACGGGTGAATTACCGGCTGACGGAAAAGGGAATCGATCTGGCGCCGGCGCTGCTGGAGTTACTCATTTGGGGGGCGCGGCACGAGGAGACCGCGGCGCCGTGCGCATTGATCGCGAAACTGGAGAAGAATCGGGAAGAATTGATTGCGGAAGCACGGCGGCGGTGGCGGGATCGCGACCCGACTCCGCTGATACCCAAGACCGGGGACGGTGCGGTGGGTCTGAATTTGGCAGGGGCACGAAAATCGGAAAGGAGATAGAGATAGATGAGCAAGGTAAGGGTATTGGTTGGCACACGGAAGGGTGCGTTCATCCTGACTTCGGACGGGAAGCGCGAGCAGTGGGACGTCAGCGGGCCGCATTTTGCGGGTTGGGAGCTCTACCACATGAAGGGATCGCCGGCCGATCCGAACCGGTTGTATGCCTCGCAGTCGAGCGGCTGGTTCGGGCAGCTGATCCAGCGCTCCAACGACGGTGGCCAGACGTGGGAGCCGGTGGATAACAAGTTCGTATACGACGGCGTCCCCGGCACGCACCAGTGGTACGACGGCAAACCCCACCCCTGGGAGTTCAAGCGAGTCTGGCATCTGGAACCATCGCTGAGCGATCCGGATACGGTGTACGCGGGGGTGGAAGACGCCGCGATGTTCCGCTCGACCGACGGGGGGAAGTCGTGGCAGGAACTTTCCGGACTGCGCTGCCACACGACAGGGAATCGGTGGCAGCCCGGCGCCGGCGGGTTGTGCCTCCACACCATCCTTCTCGACCCGAAGGACCCGGGGAGGATGTACATCGCCATCTCCGCGGCAGGGGCATTCCGTACCGATGACAGCGGCCAGACCTGGAAGCCCATCAACCAGGGACTACGTTCGAACTACATCCCCGACCCTACTGCCGAAATCGGCCACTGCGTGCACCGCATCGCCATGCACCGGTCGCGCCCCGACGTGCTGTTCATGCAGAAGCATTGGGACGTCATGCGCAGCGACGATGCCGGCGATTTATGGCGTGACGTGAGCGGGAACCTGCCTCACGAGCAGGTGAACTATCCGCAGAAGGACGGAAGTGTGAAGCAGGTTGACTCGAAAGGCTTCGGGTTCGTGATCGACGTTCACGCGCACGAACCGGAGACGGTCTACGTCGTGCCGATCAAGAGCGACTCGCAACACTTTCCCCCCGAGGGGAAGCTGCGCGTGTTCCGCAGCCGCACGGGAGGAAACGAGTGGGAGCCGCTAGGGAACGGCCTGCCGCAGAGCAACTGCTACGTCAATGTGCTGCGCGATGCGATGGCGATCGATTCGCTCGACCAGTGCGGCGTGTATTTCGGCACCACGGGCGGGCAGGTGTACGCATCCGCCGATGCCGGGGAGCACTGGGCCCCCATCGTCCGTGATCTTCCAGCGGTGCTTTCGGTCGAGGTGCAGACGCTGTCATGATCCGGGTGTGGCTTCCGGCGCATCTGCGGACGCTGGCCCGGGTGAGCGGGGAGGTAACGGTGGCGGTCGAGGGGCCGGTGACGCAGGCGTCGATCCTCGACGCGCTGGAACTGCGCTATCCGATGCTGCAAGGGACGCTGCGCGATCACCTCACGAAACAGCGGCGGCCGTTCGTCAGGTTCTTCGCCTGCGAGGAGGACCTGTCGCACGAGCCGCCGGATGCGCCGCTGCCGGAGGCGGTGGCGTCGGGGGCGGAGCCCTTCTTGATCGTTGGGGCAATTGCCGGCGGCTAGGGCGCGCTGAAGATTTAACAAGAATCCACTCCATTTCAAACCCGCCGGTCAGGGGAATTGCTTTGAAACGCCGGTCCCGCCAGAATCACTCCCTTCTTACCTCACTTGACAATCCGGTTATGGGGAGATACAAGAAACCAAGCTGGGAGGGGAAGCAGATTGAGCTGCAATCGGAGTGATCCGGGGCACGGGGCCTCCGAAGTGGGCACCTTGGCGCTAAGCGGGGCCGAGCGAGTACTGCAGGAGTGCCTGGGATTACACCGCGGGGAATCCTTAGCCCTGTTCTACGACGAGACCACCAGAGATTGCGCCGATGTCGTGAGGTCGGCGGCGGGACGGCACGGCATTTGCCTGATCGAACGCTTCGTTCCGTTGGACGACCAAGTCAGAGCGGCGGTGGGAGACCGGCTGTTCGACTCGGACGAAGACGCCCTGGAACGGGGACGGGCCATTCTGCTGTGTTTCGCGGCCACGCTGGAGGCGACGCCCTATCGGAAGCAACTGGTCAAGATCGGGGTGCGGAACGGCCGGCTGGGCACGATGCCCGGCGCCACCCTGGAAGTGCTGGCGCATGCCGTCAACGTCGATTACAGCGACGCCTTGAGCCGTTGCAGCAATCTGGCGCTCGCCATGCTGGCCGGCGACAATACCATCCTCACCAGTTATGTATTCGACCGGGAGGGGCACCCGATCGACTCCCGCGAACTGCGTGTGCGGCTCGCCGGGAGAATTCCGATCACCAGCCCGGGGATCATCGAGAATGGCACTTGGGGGAACCTGCCGGGCGGTGAAACCTTCATCGCTCCCATGGAAGCCTGTGCCAGCGGCACGTTCGTGCTCAATGGGGCGTTCACCGGTCACGTTCTGCGCCCGTGGGAGCCGGTCTTTCTGCACTTCGAGAGGGGCAACCTGCTGGAAATTGAAGGGACGTGTTCGCACGCCGACGCGCTGCGCAGAATGATCAAAGCGGGGCAAAACGGCGGCGGTCCCCTCGGCCTGGCGGAATTGGGCATCGGAGTGAATCCGGGGGTCGGCGAATTAAGAGGCAACGCGCTCTTCGACGAGAAGAAGGAAGGCACCGTGCACGTCGCGGTGGGGGACAACAGCGAATACGGCGGGCGGCTGAAGGCGCGCATCCATGAAGACTTCATCACCTCCGCCCCGTCCCTGACCATCGACGGCCGGCCGATTCTTGCCGAAGGGCGGTGGGTGCTGCGGGAAGAAGACTGGCGGGAGAACCATGTGCGGGCCTTGGAACTGGGCCACGAACTCCCGGAGCATTTCCTGGTGCAGCGTTCGGGGCTGGAGGCGTCCGAGGATGCCGCCGGCCGTCTGCGGGTGCGCCGCGATGTGGGCGCCAACCGGGTTTGCATCTATACCGTGGGCACCGACGCGCTGAGTTCCAAACTGGCCCGCGTCTACCGTCTTCTCCCCGAACCCCCCAATTTCCTGCGCTTCGGTCTGCTCTGCGAAGATTACGAGGCGAACTTCGGGGCCACCAATGCGGGAGCCCTGCGAGGCTTTCTGGCGGTCCTTGTCAAGCAGCAACTGGCGGCGATTCGCGAAGCGGATCTTGACGAGTAGGACGGACTGATGTCTACCAATGCATTCCTCGAACAGACGCTGGCCAGCCGGTTGGGGAGAGGCCGTCCGGACGAAACGTGGAACCAGAGCTATCAGGTGACCTTTCGCGACCTGCGGCCCCTCAAATTAAACCTCGGGGCGTATGTCGCGTTTTTGACGCAGGCGGGCTTCTCTCCCGGCGGCATCTCCGACTGGCACCGCCTGGTCGACGATCTGGTCTTGTATTCGCGCGAAAAGACGAATGGCTCCGCCACCATATTCGTCACGGACCAGACTTGCCCCGGCCCGATTTTCGACCATCCACTGCTAGCCCAGCACTCCGTCGCCATCCTGGACAAGGAAACCACCGGGGGGTTCCTGGCGCAGCGTGAACTGCTGCCCCGTTACCTGGTATTAGGCCGGGCAGTGGCGCGCGGGGTCGGTTTCAGCGCGCTGTCGCCCTACATTCCCGGCAAGCCGGCCTCCGGGGGCCGCTTCTTCGGGAGAAGCCGTCTGCTCGATCAGATCGTGTCCGGGAAGATGATTCACAACTGCACCATCGTGGGGAACCGGCGCATTGGCAAGACCTCGCTGATGCACGAAGCGCGCGAGCGGCTCAACGAGGTTTATATTTCGGGCAAGAACATATTTTTTGCCGACCTCTATGGCGCCAAACTCAAATCCACGTGGGACGCGGTGTACCTGGTCTGCTCGCAGATTTCACTCAATGTGCCCAAGAATTACACCAAGCTGGGCGCCATTTCCGAACGTTATATCCTGCGCTTCCCCAAGCTCCTGCACAAATTCGCCAAAGAGAGGGACGCAGCCGTGGTGCTGTTCATCGACGAGTTCGACAGCTTCCTGGAGATCGATTCGCACCAGAACTACGAGTTTCTTCATCTCCTGCGGGAAGCGGCCATGGCCGACGCAAATTGTTACGTGATCATCGCAGGTTTCCGGCGCCTGATGGAGACCCGGGTGCGCCAGGAGAGCCCGTATTTCAACTTCACCAATGAAATCCCGATCGGAAGGCTGACGAAGGACGAAGTGCTGGAGATGGTCACGACTCCGCTGGCGCGCATGGGTATCGAAGTCGATCCGGAGCTGCCGGCGCTGATCTACAAGGAGACGCGGGGCCAGCCGGAGCTCATCCAGATGTATTGCGGGTCGATCGTCGAGCTCTACAAGAAGACGGGAGCCACGCCGACGCCCAACGAACTGCTTTCCCACGTGCACCGGAACCCGGCGTTCAACCGGACCCTCCTCCACACGTTCCTCAAGAATACGAATCCGTTCGAGCAGTTAATCTGTCTCCACCTCATCCGGAGAGCCCTCAAGGAAGACGCCATTAGACACTTCGAATTCAGCGTGAGAGACGTGGACGAGCTGCGAATCGCAATGCAGTTTCCGTTGAGCAACGCGGACACTTCGACACTGCTGAACAACCTGTGCGTCGGTTCGATTATCGATCGCGTAACGGGGGCGCCCGGACGGTATCAGTTCGCGGTACCACAGCTCATCCGGTTTTTCAAAAAAGACCTGGATATCTCCTCGCTGCTGCCCGTGGCCGAAGCCGAAGCTAAACGCCTGCCTCCCACGATCCAGGCGCTCAATATGGACACCCCCGAGGAAAGCGAGATTCCGTCGGGTTGGACAGCATAAGCGCACTATGTCGTGGCTGGAGACGGCGGAGCGGATCGGGAAACGGGTGGTGGAGGCGCGGCAGGACGATCTGCCCGTCTTGTGCCTGCTGGGGCCGCCGGGATCGGGGAAGACGGACAGCCTGCGGATGGCGGTCACGTCGGTCCGGCAGGCGGGCCGGGCGGCATTCTATTTGGATCTCCGCCAGGCGCCGGAGCCGGACGCAGACGGTTTTTTCAAATGGATGCTTTCGGAACTGCGCCGCCAGGGATGGTCTGTGCCGGCCCGTCTCGCTTCGGCGCGGCTGGACTTTGTGCCGCGGCTGGCCGAGGCCTCGCGCAGCCACCCGGACGGTGCGCTGCTGGCGCTCGACCACATTGAAGCCACCTCCGAGCCGGTGGCCAAGGCGCTGGTATCCGATCTGCGGGAGTACCAGGAGCACTCCGCGTTCGATCCCGGCAGGCGGATTCTGTGCGTGCTTTCGGGCTGCGCCAGCATGATCGATTTGCGGAAGCGAGCCAACTCGCCCAACCTGCAGTTCACCTGCGAGATTCTGCCCGCCTGGAACGGCGACGGTTCCACGGGCTGCGTGAAGCAGTACCTCTCGCAAAACGGATGGAAGCTGGCGGACGAAGCCGCGGTGCGGCAATTGGCCGATTGGACCGGCGGCGAGCCGGCGTTCCTGGCGATGTTTACGGGGCAGTTCGGCGGCGGGCCGATCGGCGTTCGCGAGGTGCAGCGGGCGGCCCGGGCGATTCTGCAGCACGCCGGGGACCTGCCGTATCTGACCCAGATTGTCACCCGCTACTGGATCGACGCGGAACTGCGGCGTTGCGCGGACCTGCTGGTGAACAAGCGTCCGGCATTTCTCAAAGACGCGGCGACGGTTTTCTCCGACCTCGACCGATTGCAGCTGAGAGGCGTCCTGGTGGCGCAAACGGAGCCGCCGTTCCGTTACCGGCTACGCAATCTCCTCGTCGAAAGAATGATCGGAGCCCTGCGGGAAGCGCATTTGGGGCGGCCCGGGGCCCAGGTGGACGATGGAGTAGTAGCGATTGGGCACACCCTCAGCCTGTGCCATGAGGCGGCTACGCTGGAGCAGTGGAAAACCGGGGTTGTCCGCGCGTGGGCGTTGCTGCTGGGCGAACCGGCGGATCACCTGGAGATCCAGTTTGCAACGGGACCGGCGAAGGAAGGCGCCGAACCCTGGTGCCTGGGTTTTCCGCGGGCTTCCTGCTGGGTGGAGGAGTACGGGAAACGCCTGTTTGTTGAGGCCGAGGTCCAGGCTCCGGACCGATGGTTCGTGCGGGCCGAGGTACGCCCCGGGCAGGGGTTCCGGCCAACGGTGCAGAGCCGCCACTCGGTGGAGTGCTGGCTATCGTTCTTCGCCGGCCGGGCCGAGCGCGCGGCTCTGCTGCACCTGGCGGAAACCGGATCGGCGATTCTGCGGAAACAAGCGGAAGACGATGCCCGCCGGACCGGCAAAGTGTTCGTGGTCTTTGGACGCGATGCCAGGCCGCGGGATGCTCTATACAAGTTCCTGCGCCAGCACGGGCTGGAGCCGATCGACTGGCCGCGCGCCAAGGAATTGACCGGGTCCGCCGCGCCTTCCATTTTCGATGTGGTCGACACGGCCATGCGGCACGCCCAGGTGTGTATGGTGCTGTTGACCGGCGACGACGAAGGCAGGCTGCTCAAACCATTCCGGAAAGCCAGCGACGAAGCCTGGGAACACAAGCTCACGCCGCAGCCGCGCCCCAACGTGATCTTCGAAGCGGGCATGGCGCTGGGGCGCTACCGGGATCGCACGATCTTGATCAAGTTCGGCCGGACCCGGCCGTTTTCCGATGTCGGAGGCTTCACCATGATCGAGTACAAGGCAGGCCCCCGTTTCCGCCGGGAACTGCTGGGCGCTCTGCGGACGGCGCAACGTCCCGGCAATTCGTACTCTGTCCAGGCAGTGCGCGACAGGCCGTTCACTCCAAGCGGCAGCAGCGGCGTTGAGCGCGCGTCCGGCGGCCCTCAAAAAACCAGCTTCAAGCCGAATTGAATCTGGCGGGAGGTAGTTGCCGTGGAGGTGATTAATCCCGCCGAGCCGCTGTAGGCGGCGCCGGAAAAAACGACCGCGTTGGGGGTGCCGAAGTTGGCGTGGTTGAGAAGGTTGAACAACTCGGCACGAAATTGCAGGCTGATCCGTTCGGTGATCGAAGTTTTCTTGAAGACGGACAGATCGAAATCGGACAGGCCCGGAC
>Ga0075030_100004495_pt1 | contig 12603 bp, 13 predicted proteins | sample LitLauG_LLR_2012_FD_71393 | JGI IMG/M metagenome (GOLD analysis project Ga0075030, IMG submission 71393) | Freshwater sediment microbial communities from Pennsylvania, USA - Little Laurel Run_MetaG_LLR_2012 | ecosystem: Environmental > Aquatic > Freshwater > Creek > Sediment | place: USA... | reverse complement strand
CTCGTGGTGAAGTCGCGCTCGATGCTCGGCTTCCGCGCGCCGTTCGTGCCGGGCTGGGACTGCCACGGGCTGCCGATTGAGTTCAAGGTGGTGAAGGAGCAGCGCGGCCTGGAGCCCGCGGAAATCCGCCGCCGCGCCGAGGCGTTTGCGCGCAAATACATTGATATCCAGCGTGGGCAGTTCAAGCGGCTGGGTGTGTTCGGCTCATGGGAGGATCCGTATCTCACGCTCGTGCCGTGCTACGAGGCGGACATCATCCGCGCATTCGGCAGGCTCGTGGAGAAGGGCCTCGTGTATCAGTCGAAGAAGCCCGTGTATTGGAGCACCGGCGCGCAGACCGCGCTCGCGGAGGCGGAGGTGGAATATGCGCAGCGGACGGACCCGGCGATCTATGTGAAGTTCGCGGCCGTTGGTGGAAATGACGCGCTGAAAGGAACATCATTCGTCATCTGGACGACGACGCCGTGGACACTTCCAGCCAATGTTGCCATCGCAGTTGATCCGAAGGCTGAGTACGTCGTTGCTGAATTTACGCGCCCCGTTGCTTTCAGCGACCCTTCAACAATCATCACGAGCTATCCAGTTGAGCGATTGGTTATCGCGAGAAGTTTGCTGACTCAGTTTCAGACAAGATCTGAGTCCGCCAAAGGCCGCAAAAACATCAGCCAGACCGGCCTCGCGTTTAAGCAAGAGATCGCCTCGTTTAGAGGCGACCAACTTGTCGGTCTCGAAGCTCAGCATCCTTTCCTGCCGCGTAATGCGCGCATTATTGCTTCTGATTTCGTGACGATGGATACCGGCACAGGTCAGGTCCACATCGCGCCCGGTCACGGTAAGGACGATTACATTGCGGGTCAGCAAAATGGCCTGCCGGTGCTCTCGCCTGTGGATGACTTCGGCAAATTCACCGAGGACGTTGGCGTGCCTGCGTGGGTTGGCAAAAATGTGTTCGATGCGAACTTCGACGTAATGAATCTCCTGTGGAGCGTAGGGGCGATGGTTTGGGAGGAAATTGATTACACGCACGACTACCCGCACTGCTGGCGCAGCAAGACGCCCATCGTCTTCCGCGCGGTGGAGCAGTTTTTCATCAAGGTGGACGCCATCCGCGCCGATGCGCTGGCGGCGATTGACAAGACGACGTGGGTGCCCGCGTGGGGGCGCAACCGCATCTACGGCACCGTCGAGTCGCGGCCCGACTGGTGCATCTCGCGCCAGCGCACGTGGGGTGTGCCGCTGCCGGTTTTCTACGAGGAGAATGGCACGCCCATCGTGCGCGCCGACCTCGCTGCGAAAGTCGCCGACCTCGTCGAGAGCGGCGGGACGAATCTGTGGTTTGAAAAGGACGACGCATGGTGGGCTGCGCAGCTCGGGCTGCCCGCCGACACTTCGCGCCGCAACGACACGCTCGACGTGTGGATTGATTCCGGCGTCTCGCATCAGGCCGTGTTGATGCGTCATCCGGAGCTGAAGGCGTGCGGCGGAGTCGCCGACGTTTATCTCGAAGCGACCGACCAGCACCGTGGCTGGTTCCAGTCGTCGCTCATGACGAGCGTCGCGCTTACCGGCCACGCGCCCTACAAGACGGTCATCACGCACGGCTTCGTCGTGGACAAGGACACGAAGAAGAAAGTCAGCAAGAGCGACCAGGGCACCTACAAGAAGCCGATGGAGGCCGAGTATTTCGTCGGCAAATACGGCGCGGACATCGTGCGCCTATGGGCCGCGAGCGTGGAGTTCACGAACGACGTGCCGTTTTCCGAGGACGGCTTTGCGCGTACGAGCGAGGCATATCGCAGCTTCCGCAATGTGCTGCGCATCCTGCTTGCGAACATTGCCGGATTTGAATTCGGAAACCATGAAGCCACGAACGGAGCGACGACGGTGGACAAGTGGGTGCTGTCGAAATTGCAGGGCGTCATCGTGACATGCCGCGCCGCGTATGAGGCCTACGACTTCCGCCGCGTGTTCGAGACGCTGAACCAATTCTGCACCGTCGAGCTGAGCGCACTCTACGTGGACATCACGAAGGACCGCCTCTACTGCGACGCCGTGAATTCGCCGCGCCGCCGCGCCACGCAGAGCGTGATGCACGCGTGCTTCGACGCCGTCGCAAAACTTCTCGCGCCGATCCTCGCCTACACCGCCGACGAGGCGTGGGAATTCGCGGACCACAAGACGAGCATCCATATCGAGACGCTGCCGAATGCAACCCCCGCGCTCCGCAGCGAAGCGCTCGAAGCGAAAGTGGACGAGTGGCTGAAGCTGCGCGCCGCCATTTACCAGCAAGCCATCGAGCCCGCGCGCCAGGCGAAGACCATCGCGAAGTCCCTCGAAGCCGCCATCACGCTCGACATGGCCGACGCGCTGCATGCCGCGCTGAATGCCGACAAGGCCGAGCTGGAGGAATTCCTCATCATCAGCGAACTCACGCTTGCATCCGGCACCGATCCCGTCGCGAAAGTCTTCCGCAGCGCACAGCCGCAATGCCCGCGCTGCTGGCGCCACCAGCCGCTCACCGCGCGGGGCGTCTGCGCGCGCTGCGACGAGGTGCTGCCTGCGTAGATGAAGTTCCTCGTTTCCATCGCGCTGCCGGCCTACGCGCTTGATCAGCTTACGAAGTGGTGGATTTTCACGCACTTCGCGCTGAGGTCGGACGAGCGGAACCTTGCATTATTTCCCGAAGCCATCGCGAAGACCAAGCATCTCCCGCTGGCGCACGACGTGATCCCCGGCTGGTTTTCGATCGTGCATTGGGGCAACACCGGCGCGGCGTTCAGTTTTCTCAGCGATCACCCGTGGGTGTTCATCGTGTTGTCCGTCGGCGCATTCATCGGTCTGCTCGTCGCGTGGAAAAAGAATGTGTTCACGGATGCCCCGTCACGCGTCGCGGTGCCACTGCTGCTCGGCGGGATCCTCGGCAATGTCACCGACCGTTTCATCCACGGTTACGTCGTGGATTTTCTCCTCGTGGATTTGCACGTCCGTTTTGCGAATCCGTGGCCGGCGTTCAACGTCGCCGATTCGTGCATCTGCGCCGCCGCCGGCCTTTTCATCATTGCGGCGATCCTCGATGCACGAAAGCCGCGCACGCACTGAGGCCGCCGCTATTCCGTGCGGAGATCAGCTTCTTCCGCCGGTGCGAGCAGCTTCGCGCCCTTGATGAGCCGGCAGAATTCCTTCTTCGTCACGCGGTGATGTTTCCTTTCGCCGGTGGCGGGATTGGTCACGTTCTTGTACTGCACCTCCAGCCGCTCCAGCGCGACGATGCGCAGGAATTCATCGCCCTGTTTCCAGACTTGGTTTTGCCGCAGCTTCATGTCGCGCAGCTTGTCACGTGATTCCCCGCTCGCGGCGAACCGAATCTTTTGCCGCCGGTTTCTTTGCTCGACGTCGCGCGCGGGGAAAAGGAAATGTCTGCGCATGTTCCGCGCGATTCTTCTCCTCACCATAGGCGTCCTCCGCGACACGCGGCTGCGCCGGAATGTGATGCTTTGGGTGATGGCGTCGGCGCTCGTGATGCTGTTTCTCGGCTCGTGGTTGCTGTCGGATGACTGGGCGCGAAAGCATTTTGTCATTTATTTCCTGTACTGGGCCGCATGCGGGTGGCTCACGCTCACGGGCGTGCTGCTCGCGGTGTTCGACATGCTGGTGATCCGAGCGGCTGCGAAGGCGATGCGGCGGCGGATTGAGGAGGACATTGCGCACATTGATGCGAAGACGAAGGGGGAGCCGAAGTGATTCGCTCGCGCGAGGAGCTCGAGGCGCAGGAGCGCGTGGTGTTCGCGAGTTACGCGCAAAAATCGGGTGATTCCGAGGGGCGGATTTATCCAGAGCCAAAGCATCCACACCGCACGGATTACCAGCGTGATCGTGCGCGGATCATTCACAGCCGCGCGTTCCGCAGGCTGGAATACAAAACGCAGGTGTTTCTCAACGGCACGGGCGATCACCTGCGCACACGGCTCACGCACACATTCGAGGTTGCGAACATCACGCGCACCGTCGCGTGCGCACTCGGGCTGAACGAGGATCTTGCCGAGGCGATCGCGCTTGCGCACGACCTTGGGCATCCGCCGTTCGGCCACACGGGTGAGGAGACGTTGGACGCGCTGATGTGCAAGCACGGCGGATTTGATCACAACGAGCAGAGCCTGCGCATCGTGGATGTCATCGAACTGCGCTATCCGAAATTTCCGGGCCTCAATCTTAGCCACGAGGTGCGCGAGGGGTTGCAGAAGCATGCGCGCTTTTACGAGAGAGTGAAGCCCGGGGGAACGCGGACGGCGCAGCCTTCGCTCGAAGCGCAGGTGGCGAACCTCGCGGATGAAATCACTTACTACAGCCACGACCTCGACGACGGCCTCGACTCCGGCCTGCTGGAGCCGAGGCAGCTCGTAAAGCTACAGGCGTGGCGGGAAACGGAAAGGCAGGTGCGGTGCGATTTTCCACAGCTCAAGGGCAAGGAATTCCGGGCGTATGTCATCCGTTGCCTTATTGACCGCCAGGTGGCCGACGTGATCCGCACGAGTTCCGCGCGCATTGATACCTCGGGGGTACGCAGCGCCGACGATGTGCGCGCGCAGGCAAAGCCACTCATCGCGTACAGCGATTCGCTGCGCCGTGCGAATTTGCAGCTGCGGAAATTTCTCTACCAGCATCTCTACTACCATCCACGCGTCGCCGGGGCGAACAACGCCGCGTGCAGGATGCTAGGTGAAGTGTTCGAGGCGTATTTGAAAAAACCCGAACTGCTCGGCGAGGCGACCTCTCGCCGGGTGGAGGAAGTCGGCCTGCACCGGACGGTATGCGATTACATCTCCGGAATGACCGACCGTTACCTGCTCGACGAACACGTGCGGTTGTTCAAGAGTGCGCGAAAGTCTCCTCGGAAAATCCGCAATCCGAGCGAAACGCGGATGAAGCGCGTGCTGCATGTCTCGCGATGAAACTTCCCAATCCAACGACACCATGACCGAACCACAGCAAACCTCCGCCGCGAACCGCGGCTGGATCGTCACCTTCGCCGGACTCGGCATCAATCTCGCGCTCGGTGTGCTCTATGCGTGGAGCATGTTCAAGGACGCTATCACGAGGGAATTTGTGAACGACAAAGTCGGCTGGAAGGCGTCGGACCTCAATGATCCCTACACGCTGTGTTGTCTCGTCTTTGCCGGTGCGATGATTATCGCCGGACGCTGCCAGGACAAACTCGGCCCACGTGTCACCGCGACGCTAGGCGGGCTGCTCATCGGCGCGGGCATGATGCTTGTCTCCACGACGACCAGCTTCGCGATGTGGATGATCGGCTTTGGTGTGCTCGGCGGACTTGGCATGGGCTTCGGTTATTCTTCGGCGACCCCGCCTGCGCTGAAATGGTTTCCGCCCGCAAAGACTGGCCTCATCGCCGGCCTAGTCGTGGCAGGCTTCGGACTCGCGCCGGTGTATCTCGCGCCGCTCTCGAAATTCCTCGTGACGCACTACCAGTTGCAAAAGTCCATGCTCATCCTTGGCAGCGCGTTCCTCGTCGTGATCGTCGCCCTTTCGCAGTTGCTGAAAAATCCGCCTGCGGGATATGTGGCGGGCGGCGCGGGCGCGGGCAGTAAGCCCGCGGCAACGGGATTGTCGCCTGGTGAAATCATCCGGACGCCGTCGTTCTGGATTCTGTGGCTCATCTATTTTGCGGGTGCGGGCGCGGGCCTCACGGTCATCAGCAGCATCAGCGGCATGGCGAAGACGACGATGAAGGAATCCGCATTCATCGCGGTTGCCGTGATGGCAATTGGAAATGCAGGCGGACGCATCGCTGCCGGATTGCTTTCGGATAAAATCGGACGCCGCTGGACGCTCATGCTTGTGCTGCTTTTCCAGGCGGCGCTCATGTTCATCGCCATCCCCGTGACGAAATCCACCGATGGCGCGAAGTACGTGATCGTCCTCGTGGCCACGCTCATCGGCTTCAACTACGGCGCGAACCTCTCGCTCTTCCCGTCCTTTGCGAAGGATTTGTGGGGCTTGAAAAACTTCGGCATGAATTACGGCATCCTTTTCACCGCATGGGGCGCGGGGAGTCTGCTAAGTTCCGTTGCGCAACGGCTCAAGGCGAGCAGCGGCAACTTCGACTCCTCGTTCCAAACCGCCGCCTCGCTGCTTATTGGCGGCGCCGCTCTTACATTCCTTATCAAGCCGCCGCAAAAGGCGGGCTGAACGGCCCCGAACTGATGCGATTCTAGCGCGAAAGATCGTCCTGGTTTAGGATGATGAAGCCGCTGCCGCTCAGCACGGAAGTCGCGCATTCGTTGTCTTCCACGTGCAGCGCCAGAGTCGCGTGGCCGCGCGGGCGGGTGAGCAGCGCGTAGGCTCCATAGATATTCACCTCCGCGGCGAGGAGTGCGGTGAGGACTTCGCCGAAATGCGCGGCCTCCTTCAACTCGACAACGACAAGCGGCCACGTGGAATAGGGGATCGAGTGCAGATGGAAGATGCCCTCGACGGCTTCCGGATCGCTCACGACCACGCGCACAATTGCCGTATCCGCGCTCGGCTCGATGGTGGTGCCAAGCACATTGACTTGGTGTTCCTGCAGGAGTCTCACCACATCGAGGAAGGCCCCAACCTTGTTGCGCAGGAAAATGCTGAATTGGACGACGCGCTCGCGTGCGGCGCGGGTTTCAGCGGATGTTGTGGTCGGGCTGTTGGGTTGCATGGCTTACTTGTAGGAATAGACGAGGCAAAAAGGCACGGGCGTGCCGTGGGATTCACTGACAGCGATGAGGTATAAACCGCTTTGCGATGGTGCGAATCCCGCCGCAGCGAGCGGACCATCCTGATAGGTTTCCGCAGTGACTGGGGTTCCGTGTTCAGTGTAAATATTGACTGAAATGAAGGTAGAAGCTGCGTTTGTGGCAGCGCTGAACCAATATCGATTGCCAGCGATGAGATTAACGCGAGCGAGCGCGGGTTTGCCCGCAGGGAGGATGCCGGCCCAAGGTCGCTCACGAAGGCGGAAGCCGTCGTTTGTCCACGCCCCCGCGATCTCGAGTGCGGCTCGGCGGCACGTGATGACTGCATCACCTCTTGCCGGGCTGGCATTCAAGATTGTTGCGAATGCGAGCAGGGATGAAAAAAGCGAAGAGTGGATCATTTTTCCTGTGCGGTGATGAGGCTGAGCATGCCCGTGGTGAGGCTTTGCAGGCTGGCCACGGCATCAATCGAAGGTGGTGTTCCCGCCGGAAGCGACAGCGCCGCGCTCAGCGCGGGCAGGCGGCGTTGGATTTCCACCACGGCTGGGACCGTCCTGACTTTCGTCGGCAGCGCACCGAGGCGAGCCGTGAAAAACTCGCCGACTCCAGGCTGCCGGAGGATGCCCGCGCCTTCCGTTGTGTAATGGGCAGCGAGCTGAGCGCTGACAACCTCCATCGAGCGGAGCCAGCAGCCGAACGACATGAGTGTGGCGAGTTCGTCATCATGCCTGCCGCTCATAGCAGATGCAAGTTCGCTTTGCACAGCCTCGAGTTCCTCGTCGAGCGCCTCCCACTGCCGGTTGTCGGCGAAGTCCGCGATGCTGTTGTTTCGCACCATGAATTCCTGTTCCAAGCCGATACTCTTCGCGAGCAGCTTGATCTCGCGCGACACATTTTTCACTTGCTGCCTGTCCTGCGCCTCTGCTGCGAGAAAACCGTCAGCGATGAGCGTTCCGAGGTTGAGCGCGATGAGCGGGCGGCTGGTGATGGAAGTTGGAGGTGGTGGGCGGAAATGCGATGTCCAGTCCGGTTTGCCAATTTTCGCGAAGGCCGCGAACAGTTCGCCGGCGTTCGGAATGGAAAGGTTTTCGAGGAATTCCGCGCCACGGATCTGTTCCCTGTCGAGCGGCTGGGGTGCGGAAACTACAGCGGATGCAAACGCCCCCAGTCCCAGCAGTGTGGGCAGGCAGACACGTCGGAACATGTGGAAACGGTAGTCCCACGCTGGGAAGGGTGTCGAGATGAGACTGACACCGGTCGAAATTTTCGTGAACGAAACGGGAGTGCTCGACACGTGCTGGCGGGCTCTCTACAAGCCCCGCCTCCTATGAAAGCAAAAGTCATCGTGATGCCGAAACAAAGCATTCTCGACCCGCAGGGCGTGGCCGTGCGCGAGGCGATGCGCCACCATGGCTTGCCTGGTGTGAAGAGCGTGCGCGTCGGAAAGGTGTTCGAGATAGAACTGGATGGTGCCGACGACGGCAAAGTGGACGAAATCTGCCGTGACCTCCTGAGCAACCCGGTGATCGAGGATTACCACATCGTCCCCGTCGAAAAACTGGACATCGTGGGCTTGAACGAATGAAGGCCGCCGTCATCCGCTTTCCCGGCTCGAACTGCGATCAGGACTGCCACTTCGTCCTGCGCGAATTCGGCTTTGCTACCAATTACCTCTGGCACAAGGAAGCCAGTGCCGCAGGCTATGATCTCATCGTCCTGCCGGGCGGATTCAGCTACGGCGATTACCTGCGTTGCGGGGCGATTGCGCGGTTTTCCCCGGTGATGAAATCCATCATCGAGCAGGCTGCGCGCGGCGTGCTCGTGCTCGGGATTTGCAACGGTTTCCAAATCCTTTGCGAGAGCGGCCTGCTTCCCGGTGCGCTCATTCGCAATCGCAGCCTGCACTTCCTTTGCGAACACGTGCGGATCCGCGTGGAGAATACGGCGAACCCGTTCCTGTGCGCTTCGGAAGTTGGCCGCGTGCTTCGCGTGCCGATTGCCCACGGCGAGGGAAACTACACGGCGGATGCGGAGACGCTGCGCACGCTGAATGCCGGAGACCGGGTGCTCGTGCGCTACTGCGACGAAGCCGGCCGCGTTGCGCCGCGGGCGAATCCAAACGGTTCCGCGGAAAACATCGCGGGCATCTGCAATGCGCAGCGCAATGTCTTCGGCCTCATGCCGCACCCGGAGCGCGCGTGCGACAGTGCGCTGCTGAGCACGGACGGGCGTGCGGTGTTTGACTCGCTGTTGATGACGCTCGGCAAATCGCGCGCGGCGTAGTGCACGGAAATTCACCGAATGATTTACCACGACCTTTCCTGGCTAACCCTCAAGAACACGATGCTCGCCATCGGCATTCTTTTGCTTGTGACGCATGCGCTGGCGTTGGTCAAAGTCCGCGTCGTTCAGGAGTGGCTTCGCAATTTTCCGAGAAACCGCGAGGCGGGCGTCGTGCTCACGCTCGTTGCGGGCGCGTGGTTCTTCTTCCTCGTGCAAAAGATGGACCTCGGCGACTTCGATCCGTGGCGGAGCACGGTGCTTATCGGCGCGCCGATCGCGGCGGCGCTCGCGATCATGTTTATCCCGGACTTTCTCGCCGTGCGCGCGCTCGGTGCGTGTGCGCTGCTGGTGGCGGAGCCGCTGCTTGAGTCGGCCTTTTTGCGCGAGGAGAAAATCCGGCTGCTGCTCGTCGTGCTTACCTATGCTTGTGCGCTCTTGGGCATGTTCTGGGTGGGAATGCCTTACACGCTGCGCGACCAGATCCGATGGGTGAGTGCCTCGGAAAAACGCTGGCGAGCTGCGGCTTTCGCAGGGCTCGCCTATGGAGCGTTGCTGATCGCAGGCGGCCTATTTGTTCGCTGAGACGATGTCGCTCAGCTTGAAGATCGGGAGGAACATCGCGATGACAATCCCGCCTACGATCACACCGAGGAAAACGATGAGCAGCGGCTCAAGCAGTGAGGTGAGCGCCGAAAGCGTGGCCTCGATTTCTTCGTCCCAAAAATCCGCCATTTTTTCGAGCATCGTGTCAATTTTTCCCGTGCTCTCACCGGCGGCGACCATTCGGAGCATCATCGGCGGGAAGATCGCCTGCCGACTGAGCGATGCCGTGAGGTGATCGCCGCGTTCGACGTCGGCAGAGACGGCCTTGAGCGCCTTCGTGACGACACTGTTGCCGGACGTGTCGCCGACGATCTGCATGACCTCCAGAATCGGAACGCCTGAGCGGATGAGCTGCGCAAAGGTGCGCGCAAAGCGGCTCATGCAAATTTTGTGCGTAAGCGGGCCGAAGACGGGCATTTTCAGTTTCCACCGGTCCCAAGTGTCCGCGCCCTTCTCGGTGCCGAGCCACGCGCGGATCGCGTAGATCACGCCCACGATGCCGCCCACGAGATAATACCAGTAGTTCCGCATGAACCCCGAAAGATCGATCAGGAACTGCGTGGGTGCGGGGAGCTTTGCGCCAAAGTCGGCAAAGATGCTGCCAAAAACCGGCACGACTTTCACGATGAGGAATGTCGTGATGGCAAGCGCGATGCTGATGACGATGATCGGGTAGGTCATCGCGGACTTCACCTTTTTGCGCAGGCGTGCGGAGGCTTCGAGGAATCCGGCGAGACGATCCAGCACCTCCGATAACATGCCGCCGGATTCACCGGCCTTCACCATCGAAGTGTAGAGCCGCGAGAAGACCTTCGGATGTTTCGAGATTGAGTCGTAAAAGGTCGAACCTTCCTGAACTTGCGCCGTGATTTCCCCGATGACGCGACGCAGGCCCGCCTGTTTCCTCGGGTCCGCCTGCTCGAAGAGCGCGGTCAGCGCTCCGACGAGTGGCAAGCCGGCGTCCACCATCGTGGCGAGCTGGCGGGTGAACATTACGAGATCCGATTCGGGAACCTTTGCCTTGGCGCGGGCCAGCTTGCTTGCGGCCTTCTGCTGGATGGACAGGACGAGAAGCCCGCGTGCCATCAAAGCGTTCACGGCGTTCTCTTCGTTGATTCCTTCCTGGACGCCGTTGGAGATCTTTCCGGCAGAGTCGCGGGCTTGATAGGCAAAGGTGAGCATGCCTGGCAGGGTAGCAATGCGAATGCCAAACACGGGGCGAAAACTCAGGCGATTACAGTGGCAACAGCGGAGACGTCAGGCTTTCCGCAGGATCGTAGGGCGGATGTAGCGGTCGTCCAGATTCGGATAATCGAGCGTGTAATGAAGCCCGCGGCTTTCCTTTCGCAGCAGCGCACTGTCCACGATCAGGCTCGCGACCGTCGCGAGGTTGCGCAGTTCGAGCAGATCGGTGGTGACCTTGAAGTCCCAGTAAAACTCCTGGATTTCCTGGAGCAGATTCCGCAACCGTGCGCCGGCGCGCTGGAGTCGCTTGTCCGTGCGCACGATGCCGACATAGTTCCACATCAGCCGCCGGATTTCGCCCCATACGTGGTAGATCACCACGAGTTCGTCCACGTCCGTGGCGTCGCCGCTTTTCCACTCGGGCAAATCGGTGAGCGCCGGTTCGGAAGGTGCGCGCCATTTTTCAAGGCTGATCGCGGCGCGGTGTGCGAGGACGACGGCTTCGAGCAGGCTGTTGCTTGCGAGGCGGTTTGCGCCGTGCAGGCCTGTGCAGGCGACCTCGCCAATCGCGTAAAGACCTGGCAGCGGCGTCGCGCCGTTTGCATCGGTGGCGACGCCGCCGCACTGGTAATGTGCGGCGGGCACGACGGGGATCGGTTGGTTTGTGATGTCTATGCCGAAGCTGAGGCACCGCTCGTGGATCGTCGGAAAATGCGTGTGGATGAAATCTGCTGGCTTGTGGCTGATGTCCACGAACACACATGGGCTGCCGGTGCGTTTCATCTCCGCGTCAATCGCACGGGCGACGATGTCGCGAGGAGCCAATGCGCCGCGCGGATCGTAGCGGTGTGCGAATTCATTTCCGTTCGTATCCACAAGCCGCCCGCCTTCGCCGCGCACGGCCTCGCTGATTAAAAAACTGCGCGCCTCCGGGTGAAAAAGGCACGTCGGGTGGAACTGGATGAACTCCATGTTCGCCACGGGCGCGCCCGCGCGCCATGCCATCGCCACGCCGTCGCCGGTCGCAATGCTCGGATTGGTCGTGTAGCGGTACACTTTGCCGCAGCCACCCGTGGCCAGCAGCACGCGGTCGGTGCGCAGCGTGAGCACTCCGCCGGTCGCTTCGTTCAGCACATACGCGCCGACGCAGCGATCCCCAACTGCAGAAAGTCCGAGTTTTCGCAGGGTAATGAGATCCACCGCCATGTGGTTTTCGAGCAGCGTGATGCGCGACTCCTTTGCGACGGCCTCCAGCAATGCGCGCTCGATCTCGCGGCCCGTCGCATCGCGTGCGTGCAGGATGCGTCGCGCCGTGTGTCCCCCTTCCCGTGTGAGGTCCGGGCGGCCATCGGAATGCTGGTCGAAGATCACGCCGAGTTCCATCAATTCCGCGATGCGTCCTGGCCCGTCATGCACGATGCTGCGCACGACCTTTTCATCACACAGCCCTGCCCCGGACACGAGAGTGTCCTGCACGTGTGACTCGATGCTGTCCGTCTCATCCGTCACACACGCGATTCCACCCTGCGCCCACGCGGTGTTGGACTCGGCTTTCGCCTTTTTTGTGATGATGACGACGGTGCCCGTACGAGCGGCTTTGAGCGCAAAGCTCAACCCCGCGAGGCCGCTGCCGATCACTGCATAGTCGAAATGGAGCATAGCCATTGAACGGGCATTCTATCAAAGCTGGATGTTATCTATCAACCGTGTGCGTCCGAAAAACGCCGCCACCGCCATCGTGTCGCTGGCGCATGGAGTCCGAGTCGGTGCGAGCGTGGACGCGTCCACG
>Ga0075030_100004492_pt1 | contig 12606 bp, 6 predicted proteins | sample LitLauG_LLR_2012_FD_71393 | JGI IMG/M metagenome (GOLD analysis project Ga0075030, IMG submission 71393) | Freshwater sediment microbial communities from Pennsylvania, USA - Little Laurel Run_MetaG_LLR_2012 | ecosystem: Environmental > Aquatic > Freshwater > Creek > Sediment | place: USA... | reverse complement strand
CGAAGAGTCTCACGGTCCTGTTCGAAATCCGCAGCCGAGTAGTCGAAGATTTCGTGCTCCTTTAGAAAGGCATCGACCTGCATCCGCGTCTCGAAAACAAGGAGCCGCCCAAGCTGTGCAGCGGTGAGCGCACGCGACCGATATGCCTCGAGTGCTAAGCTTTCGAGCGTCGCACGAGGCAGATCCTTCCACCTCGACTTAAGACCCACGGCGATGTCCTCCTGCAGCTCTATCGTAATCTGCATGGATGCCCGCCCCTCGTGTCAATTGTCTCAGGAGCAACTCTCTTCGGCCACTCGGGCCAGCGCATCCAGCACTGGCTCATGCACAAAGGCTCGGTATGCTCAGGTACCGGGTTTTAGCGCGCCGACGGGTACCGGCCCTTCGGCGCGGGCATGCGATCGTCCTCCCTTCCGAAGGGAATGGGTCTCGCGGCGGACTTTCGCGGCGCCGGGGCGGCCTTCCCGACTGACGGAATGGTCACCAGGTCCAACTCGTCGTGAACATCGGAGACCGGCGCCAGGTATGAATTGAGGGCGGCCGCGGATGCCAAAATTGTGGACTCAAGCAGCGAGCTATCGTTGCGCTGCAATCCAGCGCCGAACCGTTTCGATTGCACGACCCTGCTCTCCTAAGAGGAGGCTTTCGTCATCCAATTCTCTAATCACTTGCAGTTCCGGACGCGCTAGGCGGTCGACGGCGACCATGGCAAAGAATTCATCCGGATCGGCAAGCTTCGCCATGAGAAGGGGAAGGATCTCAGGGCCGAGTACTATAAGCTCCAAGAACTCCGTTGTCTGTGCCCGAGCGGCTGGAGCGGAACTCACCGCGATCAGGGGATGTTGCCAAGTCGCTCTCCAAGCGGCATAGGCCTGGTCGAAACGCTCCTTGAGTTGTTCATCGACTTGGCTAGCCCGCGTACGCACGTCGTTCAGTTCGTCGTCGGTCAGGCTGATAAGCTCCTTCGTGGTTTCGGCCTCCAATAGTGATTTTAAGCGTTCGGTAGCCGGCCGAAGGCCGGTCACCAGCGGCGTTGGTTTTGCTCTCGCATAGAATCCAAGGACGTTACCATACTGACTTCCACCTTCCAATTCACCAAGGCCATGCTGAATACGTAACCATGCCCCACACTTGCTCTCCCATCGCGGACCATGCCCCGGCCCGGTGATGCTGCCATGGGTCATTGAATTGAGGTTAAGACCAAAGCCGGCAATGCTTCCAGAACCGGCCGGATTGAATCCATAACTCCTATAGAGCGCGTCGAATTCAGACTTGGTCGCGTTACGGGAACCCCAAGGCCAAACCCAACTTGTCGTGATTCCAAGCGTCCAAGCAAGGCAATTGTACCGGTTAGTGGCCTCATCAGTGACGACGACAGCGTCGACATTGAGCCGTGGCCAGACTTGCCGGGCCTGGGTTTTCTCGTTTGGTGTGAGTGGTCTTGCCACCGTGAACCTCCTTCAAGAAATATGAGATCTAGATTACCACTGATTTCTCGCCACAATCCCACTCGGTTGAGAAGACTTGAATTGATGGGTATTTCGCTGTCTCAGGTCAGAACGCCCGGAACTCCCCCGTGGTCTCGGGTATCACGGGATATCCTTCGAGTTCGCAAGGAATTCGCAGCTTCAGTTCCGGCGTCATGCGCTCTACGTACACCTTGATGGCAAGGCCCGTCTTCCGGTCGTTATTGCCAACCCCAACGCCCGTCACGCCCGGGATTGTCATAATTTCCGACTCGTACTTCTCCTTGATCTCGTAGATGGTAGCGAGCTTTGAGCCTTTTTCGCGGGCCATGACTGCAACTCTTCTGCGGAAGGCGGAGGTCATCTACCAGGCGCCAAGATGACCGACAACGCCCCCCTCATGGTTCAAATATACCCCTCCCACCGGTTCCACGAATTGCTGTCCGGTTTCTTAGACGATGATTGTGATGCCCAACGCTGCCAGAACCGCCTGAATCGGATTGGCAATCGTGTGGCTGGTGCTGCCGGCGAAGAGGAGGGCCACTGGCTGATTCGCTTCGTTTACGATTAACGAGCCAGAGTCTCCGCCCTGGCTGAACGGGTTGGCGTTTAACGACTGAACGATGACCTGCTTCTGAAAAACGGCCGTCCCGGCAGTACCATAGCCCACTCTCACTGTGGCGTTCGTGTCCGAAATGCGGCCCCTCGTCAACTGGGTTGTGCGTCCGCACTTGCTCACCAACATGTTCAGCTGGGCGGGAACAATAGGCAGTTTGAGTTTGCCCAGAGCCTTGTTCAGTGGTTCCACCAGCTTCGGCTGGGCCTCCGCGATCGCGCAATCGACGGTGTTAGGCTTCGTGAAATCGATGGGAATAAAGGATGTGAGTTTTGCGATTTGATCCGCCGGTACGTGGCCGCCATCGAACGGTCCCGGCTGCACGATCGCATCGCCCGGCTTGCCCTGGTTGACATCCGCGAGGACGTGATTATTGCTCAACACACATACCAAGTCGCTCTTCTTTACAAGGCAACCGATCGTCCCGGCTGTAATCTTGAAGTGTCCGACCGAAACTCCGCCCGGCGCCGGTCGGTATCGTCCCTTGAAAGGAAAAGCATCGATCTCACCGATCTCCACCACGTCGGTTGATACGCCGCCGACTTTTTCCGGAACGCGTGCTTCCTCTTGTATTTCGCCGAGCGGTGCCTTCGCCGCTACGTACACGGTGATGCACGGGTCCGACGTTAACCAACCGTTCACGATCTTTTCGCTGATGCCTACGCCTTTGATGTTTTCGAAGCCATACGTCTTCGTACCGCTTGCAGCAGAGAGTGCCTCTTGAACGACATCCAGGATGAGAATGTGCTCGAGTTGTTTGTGAGCGGTCCGAAGGTTCCGTGAAGGTCCGTCGGAAATAAGCTTGCGGGCAGTCTTCTTCGGCATGATCTTTATTCCGTTCCCACCGTCGCTGCGAAAAGCCGATGCAGGGCGGTCAATGTTGAATGTGTCGATTTACTTTACTCCGACGTTCCGTTCTGTGCAACTGCGCACGCTGCAGTTGGTCGGCTGCACCTGCGGGTTCGTGAAACTTGCATACGGCCTGTTCCCGGCTGCGATGGATTATGCGCTTTGCGCTGCCGATCGTGCAACAACGAACTGGAGCGGGTCAACTACGCCTCTAATCTACCGTGGCTCGAGCGTCCGGCCGACCAGGCTGGTGTCGCCCGCAACACAATCCAACCTTCGGATTCTGTAGTCGCTGTACTGGACCGCATGCCTGGCGATGCTTTACTTCGGCCCTTGGTGGGACTCACGGCCCCTGCACGCTGGCGTCCTGGATTGTTCTTCACGTCTCTTGCGCAAAAAGGCACCCGCAGGTTTCTAGATTGTCGTGTGAACACAGCTATACATGAGAGGCTGTGTCACCCCTTGGCTTTTCCGTGTTCCCCGGTCCTCACGTGGAATGCCTTGATCGTCTGAGGGACGTTTGTCGAATTCGCCATGCAGAGGAATGGGCGAGGGGGGTCGCGAAGCGAAACTGAGCGGCCTGCCATATGATTGCAACCAATATGATTGCACCATATGATTGCAACTCGCAGCGGGAGGCGTTTTTCGATATAATCAGCGAAATCCATTTTCCTGAACGCCAGAAGGCCCTCTGGTGCGACGGGAGCGTACTGATGACGAGTCCTAAACTGAACCTCCGCAATTTACGGTTGGCAAGTTTCCGCGCCCAGTCTACGCATCGCCTTTGCTGCTCGTTGCCTCGCGCCAAGCCCGTGAGACCACGCCGAATGGTCTTGGATTGTCGGTGTACTCCCGCAGCCCAAGTTTGCTTCGCGAAACTACTCAGCCGTACGGCAATTTCATTTCGCACCGCTCCAAAATCTACAGGGGGAATCCGATGCACATCTCGCAAAGATTTAACTTGGGTGCTCTGAGGAAGAATCACCTGAGCCGCCTCCCGCCGTCGGGTGCGACCTTACTTGTTTCGCGTAGGGAACTCTTGGGGATGATTGGAGTCGGCCTGCCCTCTGCTTTCCATCAAGATACGCCATTTCGACTTCAAAACAATGGCAGGGCCCTCAGCTTTTTTGTAGGAGACCGCGCTGCGTGGGTCATCGACCCCGACCGATTCTCTGGATCGCCTGTGTTGGACGTTCGCGAACAGAAGAAGCGCATCGACATCCATCTGCGGGATGCCTTCTTTCCCGGAACCGAGTTGCCGGCTTCCTTCCAGTGCGTTCTTTCAGACGATAGTCCAGGTTGGCAACTATCCCTAAGCCTGGACTGCGGCATGCAACTCGATGCCCCATTCACGGATTGGTTGTCTGGCAATACTCCGGCGGAAGGCTGGTGGTCGCCGTCCGACCTGAGGTTCTGTCCGGATCTCCGGATTCGTTTCTTCGGTCGAGCTAGGGTACAGTTCCGCCCCGATTGGAGTTTTGACTTCAACGGCAAAGTTGCCGTCTCTCTACATGACTCCGAGCCACTTGAGTCGGGAGGCGCACGCCTATCGCTCACCGGTGACGAACAACTAGCTAACGTGCCGCTCCTACGCCGCACGCTGCTATCGCTCAACCGCGGACAATCGGATTGGAACATCAATCTCGGTCAACAGTCGACGAACGCCTGGACCCTCGACCAAGACCAAAACCTGTTTGACTTGTTGACGGCAGAGGCTGGGGAAACGGAGCACCAACGAGTCTACACTAGTCTGCTATCACAAGCACCTCAGAATCCCGCACGTTTGCAGTTTCGTCCTTCTAGCGCCTTAAAGGGTGAGACTGGCGAGCCGTTTTTCTTGAATCTCACAGCGCCCCGTCTGGCCGCAGCTTTGGGCGAGACGCCCAGGACTTCGGCGTTGATCGCCGATTTTTCTTCTGAGAAGAAGTGGGTGCAGGGGCAGGCGTTTAGCATCCTAGTCGGCGCGGGCGCCGACACTCAACCATTCGAACTGCTCCGTCGAGATGACAACACGGAGACGTTGAACGCCACCCCTGAATTGTTCGAAGCCGCAGTGCCGAGCGAAGAAGATATTTGTTCTTCCCTCAAATTCGAAGACCGCCGCGGGATTCGGTTTACATGGGCCAACATCGTCCAGCCATTGGAGCGCGGTCTGGCGGCACTGCATCTGACGCCGTGGGAGCATGGGCTCCGCATCGACCTCACAAACTCCGTACTATCCGTGCTGCGCACGTCGGATCTACTGAAACTCGATTTCCGTTTTGAAAACCTGCATCTTTCCACTTGGTTCGGGCCGCGGCTGGAGCCGGTGGATCACGGCAATCCCGCCAAAGCACCTATAATCACGGTTACATTCCCACCACAGAACATCGCCGAGCAGGCGTTCCTCGAACAGCCCCCGAACTTCGAGCTTAAAGACTTTACGCTGCCGGAAAAAACCTTGACCTGGGCACAGAAGCGTGAGTACGAACCAGATCTTCCCGCAACGCAAGGGGGCTCCCTAACACCTCCGGAAATGCCCGTGTGGCCTGTGCAAGCCCGGATCGCTGGGTCTAGCCGTCTGGTTTTTCAGATACCGTCCAACATCCACCACATTCCATTCCGCTTGAGTGCGCTACTCGATTGGACCAAGTGGGATCTTAAGGTTCACCCAGTCGCTTTGAGCGTCGACGACGCTGCTGCCCTGTTCCCGACACCCGGCAGCGTCACGCTCCCAAAGATCCCGGATTCCGACCCAGCCGGCTATACATCGATCGAGATGCCGTATCGTATGATGATCTCGCCGCCGAAGGGAGCCACCTGGACCCATTCTCCTAAAGCCGTAAACTATGGCACCCAGTTCACTGAACTATGGCATACACGTCTCGCCACTCTGGCGCTCAAACTGGACGCCAGACGCAAGGCCGATGAGCGCAAGGCCGATGAGAACGATGCGGCGCACCGGACGATTCGTGCCATCTGGTCGCCGGACTACGTGAAAGCCGCTGACACGTGGCCGACGCACAAGAATTTCCCCTTCCGCATGTCGCTGGACGCGCTGGACAGGCATGAGATCGTCCATCTGACGTCCGACTATTGGATCGGCAAACAGCCCGACTGCGATAGTCCCATGCTGAAGGATTACGTCCCCGGGGCGGTCCAAGTGGATCAGATGATGTTGTCCTCACTGGGTGGCTGGCTCAAGAGCCATGGTAATTGGGAACCGCCAACGATAACGTCGGTAAACAAATTCCTGACCGTCGAAGAATGGCGGCACACGGCGGGAATGGGGCGCGACCACTACGTCAAGGTTGTCTACAAAGGCTACCTGATGCCATTCGGGCACCGGGCGTCACTGGTTAAGGTTACCGAGCGTAAGTTCAACCAGATTGGGAACGTTTGGGGAGCGTTCCTGAGGCAAAGATACTACATCATTGTGCGGGAAATTCATAAACAATTCCCCGCTTATGGGATGACACCAGATGTGGCGCGGGCCTTCAAGTACGACATGGTCGAAGCGGTTACGTTGGTGACTCCCACTCTGGAAGACCCGAACGGGGAAGGAGGTAACCAAAGTCAATTTTGGCCTCGCATTGGCCCTAAAACTCCTTTTAACTTCCACTTCCGCTTACACAACGGAGACGTAGTAACGGAATGCTCCCTGCCAATGTTATTCGTGGACAACTCTGTCGCCTATGACCCTGTAAAGAGCCAGAACGCGCGCCAGCAGTATAACCATGGCCACGAGAATGACTTAGACGATCAAGGTCACCCGCTACCCAAGCGGCAAGTTGTCCCTTTCGGCGGTCAGAAGATTGCATTCGGCACGGAAAATCAGCCCGGGGATACGCAGTACAACGTGAACTCGATCAAGTTCCAGGTGTCCTTCCCGGCGATGACCAACGCCATGCAGTTTCAGTGCCTGTACGGCAAAGGCCAGCCGGCCTTCTACCCGCAAAAAGACATCATCGATCTCAATCCGGAAGCAGTGCGCCGCATCGCCGGCAAGGACCAACTGCACGTGATTGTCCGATATACAGATAAGTACCTTCAAAACGGTTTCGATCCAGTGCAGAATCTCGGAGAAGTATTTTTCGAGATATTGGACCCGAACACGCTTGCACCCAGTTCTTTGGACTTGAGTTTCAGCGGGGGGCAGAACGGTACTCAATCCGGTGGCGTGGTAACGCCGAACGTGGGAATTGTTGGGTTCTCGAGGAAAAATGGTCCCGTTGGCGGAGGCGGCCGGAAGACGGGTAACACGTCGCGACTGAACACCAACTCAGTCCAGCGCGCCGCCAGCACTTCGCTGGTAGATAAAGTAGCTAGCGGCGAGTTCGATCCCCTGGACTTCTTCGGCGGCGCCCTCGCCGGGGCTAAGATCCTTGGCGCAGTCAGCCTTTGGGATATCGTAAAGCCGCTCGCGGCGGGAGCTCTCTCGAATCTCGATCAGGCCCCGAAGATGCTGGACCAAACGCTGTTCCCGCTCATTCAGGGTGCAGTCAAACTTGAAACCGATGTCGTCGCCCTTCTGACCAGCCTGCCCCCCATTGTCCAAAAGCAGCTTGGCGCCGAAATCCAGTCCGTTCGCGACAACCTGGCAAAGGTGCAGGCCAGTCCCACAGACCTTTTTCTGCAAGCCGCGTTCATCCGCAGCCTCACGCAGGTCGGCGACAAGGTGCGGACGGTGCTCAACAACCCCAGCAGTCTTCTAGATCCGGCTCTTCAGCAACTGACTCAGTGGAGAACGGACTTGGAGAACAAGGTTATTGGACAAGTGTCGAGGGTTTTCGCACCCTGGAAGGATACTTACAACCTGTTCCTAACTGGAATCCAGGAAATGGTGACTGGTTGGGTCCTTACAGCCCAGGACTATCAAGAACAAATAGAAACCTATCGCACGGAAATTCAAGGTCGGATCGCGGCGCTACGAACTCAGATGCAGGTTCTGATCTCGCTGGCTCAGGATCCTACCAAGCTAGCTCAAGTGCTTGTGGCCCAGGTCCCGGCTCTCGGCCAGTTGGAGGACATGCGGAAGCGTTTGTCGGCCCTCATTCAGCTCGCGGCGAAGCAGAGCGTTGACGGCTTGAACAATTTGCGGCTCGCATTGACGGACGTGCAGAAGTGGACACTGGCCACGGGTGCTGCCCAGGCGGAGCGGGATGTTCAGAATTTCGAGGCGCAAACCCAGGTCTGGATCGTTAGCATTCAGAACGCATCCGATCTGAGTTCCGCGCAGCAACTGGTGCGGCAGGCATCGGGAGCGATGCGGGCGGCGATTCAAAAAACCACCCAGGCGGGCGTCCAAGATTTCCAGGCACTGCAGACGATTCACAAGCAGTTGTTAACGAGTTTGCAGCAACTGCAGACCATGGTCTTCCAGCTTCCAGCCGGGGTCCGGGCGCTTGCCGTCGCGCCGCATCCCCAGGCGGCTCTGTTAAAACTGTTCAATCAATCGGTGACGGAATTCAGTGTTGTCCAGCAGGCATTGAGCGCGGCCAATCTGGAGACCAAACTCTCGGCCGTCCTTCCTTTGTTGCCCGCCTCCGTCCAAACGGATTTGATGACGCTGACGACTTCGATCGGCAACCTGCGCACGACTATCACTAGCGCGGGTGAGCAGGCCCAATATACACTTGTCGGTTATTACCTGCAGCTTTTCGAGTTATGGCAGCAGTATCAGGATCCTTTCAAGCTCGCTGTCGATGTCTTTGGCTTTAGTGCCGATGATATCCAGAAACTGCGTGCGCTCCAAACCCAGTACCAAACAATCATCGTGCTGGCCCGGCAAGTGCAAGCCAGCCTGAATGCACTAAGGACTGATTACACCAATCTGATTACGACCCTCCCCACCGTGGCTCAGGCTTTATTGAACACTTTGACGACTCCGGTGACAAATGCGATCGCCAATGTCGCGGCGGCCGCCGAGGACGATCTCCTCGACGCCGAGCGGCAAGCGATCAATGCTATCTCAGACCTCTATCTCGACATCCTTCGCCGTGTCGAGCGACCGCTCGACAACCTAGCCGATCTCGTCAACGCTAAGAATAGCATCGAAGCGCTAGTGAAGCAGTTCGGGCTCCCCCAGAGCGTGACCATGTCATATCAGTGGAAGCCTGTGATTAAGGATTTCGACCCTGTCTTCAAGGTCAATGATGGTGGCGCGTTAACCATTAACGCTGCTATCACGACTTACTTCAACGGAAATCCGCCGCAATTCGCAATCGACGGAAAGCTGACCAACTTCACCGTTAACCTGATCGGCAGCCCACAATTCATCGGCATTGTCTTCGATCATCTGAATTTCAGCTCGCACAGTGGCTCCAAGCCTGACTGTCAGGTTCAAATTAAGAGCGTAGATCTCGCCGAATCCCTCAGCTTCGTCAAGAAACTCGAAAGCCTGCTCAGCCCCAAAGACGGACCCTTCCTCGAACTGAATTTTCTCGGCATCCTCGCCGGTTTCCGTTTCGCCATCCCTACAATCACTGTGGGTGCGTTCAGCCTACAGAACCTCCGGCTGATTGTCGCAGTCAGCTTACCCTTTAGCGGCGATCCCATGCGCTGTGAATTCGGCGTATCGGAACGGGACAACCCGTTCTTGCTGAGCGTAGGCATCTTCGGCGGCGGCGGATTCTTTCACATGAGGCTGGGGCTGGACGGAGTGGAACTGCTGGAAGGCGCGCTGGAATTCGGCGTCGTGGCCGAGATTTCCATCGGTATCGCCACCGGCGGCGGTTACGTCATGGCCGGAATTTACTTCAGTGTTTCGAAAACCGAAGCGCAGGTGTGTGGATTTGTCCACGCCAACGGGCATCTCGACGTGCTGGGGCTGATCTCGATGGACATCGACGCCTATGTCCAGATCTGTTACGTCAAGAAAGACGGCAAAACGTACGCCGATGGTGAAGCGCGGCTGATCATTCACATCGAGATTCTCTTCTTCAGCGAGAATGTCGAGCTGCACGCGCATTATCAGTTTGCCGGATCCGACGATTCGTCGAGTTCCGGTGGAGGCGCGAGTCGTGCTTTGAACGCCGCCGCGGCGGCGCGAATGCCTGCCAATTCAGATTCTGAACGATCTCTCAAACCGCCACCCACTCCAGGCGATTATTGCGATCTGGGCTCGGCCGCGGATTGGAACAAATACAGACGGGCGTTTGCCTGGTAGAGGAATGACACATGCCGAATAACGTTACCTGGACCGTCTTACCGAACGGAAAATCGAACACTGGCAAATTGAGATTAACAGTATTGGCGACTCCCAGCCTGGGAGGAGGAGACTCCAGCCGCCTAGGGGATTCGGATTACACCACTCTCCATGATTGGCCGGGTTCTCTTATGCGCAAGAGGGCGCAATGGACCATTACCTTCCGAGCGAGCGGTAGCGCGACGGAAATGCGGGTATCGCCGGCCGCGCCGGATTTCCTAAAGGGCTTGAACTCCGGTATGTGGCAGGCGCTCTTCCGACCCGGCGTGCCCGTCCGCTCGCGCACCGGCAACCAGCGCTACAAGGATGCGGACGTCAGTTCGTATCCTGCCTCGATCCTGAACCAAGGCCACCGCGACCATCGCGCCGCGCTGTCCGCACGGTATCTGAACGCTCTGAATCCCTCGACATACACGATTGCGCCCCTTGTAGAGCAAATGGTCACCGACCGGCTTGCGTCCATGAATCTCTACCTGCACCCAAAGCCGGTTCAACAGATCGCCGCTATGCGAGCTAACGTCGGACAGGCGGTCCTGGATGGGATCTCCTTCGATCAGGCCGTCATTCAGGCACAGATCAGCGCCCGCAAGTTCGTGGATTGGGTGAAAACGCAGGATCCCTTGTTGAAAAGCCGGCTGGAGCGCGACTTGGCGCGGCTGGAACGATCTATCGGTGTGCAGGTGAGGGCCGAAGTCCTGATCTCCCTCGTGGACCATCAGCAGCGTCAGCTTCCCATGCCAAATCCAGATGTGGTGGCGAGGCGGGCTGTTGAGCTCGGCCAGAGTTTCTACCGCGTCGCTGGAATCGACGACTCCGCGATTCAGGACGTGTATCCACAACTGCGGTTCGCCTTGTTCCATTTGCGTCCGGAATTGAGCATCTCAGGCATTGCGCCGGGCACGGTGCTGGCAAACCAGCGCACGACGCTCACTGTCAAGGGGCGGGGCTTCCGGGAAGGCTTTTCCGCATCGGTCGCGCCCGCTGGGTCCGCGGTGCCTCGTATGTTCAAGGATTCGATGACAGTGGTAGTGGATGTCACCGTACCTTCAGCCGGGACATCCGCGCTATTAATCACCAATCCCAACGGGCAAACCCACACCTTCACTTTCCTGGTGGTTGGGGCGGAGGGCGCACTAGCGGTAGCGTTGGCAGCGGAGAACACGGAGAAAAATTTCCATCAGTTGTTGACTATGGTCGGCCAGTATCCCGCCATAATACGTCCCCTGGGTCTGGCCTTTGACCTCGAAGTGGACGCACCGTCGATCATGTCCGGGACTGTGGAGGCGAGTCTGTCCGTTTTCGACGACGTCACGTCCGTCGGATCTCCGTTTCCCACCGGCGATGCAACGCCAGTTTCGCTGCAAACCACATACCTTATCGACGGAATGACGTTTCAGGCTAGGCCAATGGACACCTCGCTGTTGAGCGGGCGAATGCTCAACGTCGCTAATGGTTTCCACCTTATCATCGACGACATCGACGGCTCCAATCTGAAGGACATGCTGCACGCACAGGGGAGCGGACGCGCTGAAGAATTCCAATCGACGGCCGCGGACGACGCAAACAATTGGCCGTCCGCACGTTCCGGTGGAATCACACTCCTCCACGACGGCCGTGAGGATCGAGTGAAGGCCGCGATCGCTCCGAGCGCGACCGCACAGCAGTTAACGGCGGCAGTAACGCAGGCGGTTGGCACTCCGCCGCCACTGCACGCGGAGGATCTGGTGCTGGGATACCGGGTCGATATCTGGGAGGACTATTCCAACCAGTGGTACTCCCTGTGCGAGCGCGCCGGGGTCTATAAGTTCCTCGATGCGAATCAGCCCGATCTGCGCGAGTGGGTGCCGCCGGACGATCTGCGACATCTCGAAGAAGGATTCGTACAGTTGGCCGCGACCAGCCCCAGTGACGCGCAGAATCAAGTGCAGGTGCATCATTCCGTCTTTTCGTTTACCGGGTGGAGCCTATCCGCGCCCTATCCCGCCACGACTATGAATCAGTCTCAGGGACCAGAGCCCGAGAAGCCGCTGCGAATGGAACCCGCTTTTGCCGTCAAGGAGCATAGTTTTCCGCCGCTTCGATTTGGAGTGAAGTACAAAGCGCGTTGCCGCATGGTTGACCTAGCCGGTAATAGTCTGCTTCCCACCCGGCAAGATACGTACTCGCCCACGATCGGCGCCGATCCCGGCGCCCCACTGCCGTACCAACGCTGGGAACCCGTGCGCTCGCCGGTGCTGCTGCTTACAAATCAACTGGATCCGAAAGTGTCTCCGGGTGAGCAGATGGATAGGTTCGTGATACGCGACGGTCAGAGTGCGGTTGAGAGAATCCTCGTTCCGCCGCGGGTCCCCCAGCATTTCGCCGAGATGCACAGCAAGTTTGATAAACACGGACTACCAGCCGGAGCCTTCGCGCACGTTGTTTTGAACCCTGATGGATCTTTCCCTTCATTTTCCGATTCAGATAAAGCTACGGTCGCCGAGCGCAAT
>Ga0075030_100004491_pt1 | contig 12609 bp, 8 predicted proteins | sample LitLauG_LLR_2012_FD_71393 | JGI IMG/M metagenome (GOLD analysis project Ga0075030, IMG submission 71393) | Freshwater sediment microbial communities from Pennsylvania, USA - Little Laurel Run_MetaG_LLR_2012 | ecosystem: Environmental > Aquatic > Freshwater > Creek > Sediment | place: USA... | reverse complement strand
GAGACATTGTCGATCTGCGAAAGCGCGACGCCCGCGATGCCCGCGATGCCCGAGCCAAGACCAAAGGTCATGGCGTCGACCACCGGGGTCCGGATGCCCATGGCGGCCGCCATCCGCCGGTTCTGGGTCACGGCCCGCATTCTGAGGCCAAGCGGTGTCAACTTCAGCACGGCCAAAAGCGCGACAAACACGCACGCCGTGAAGACCACGATCCACAGGCGCCCGTAGGTGATCTCGACGTGCAGGACTTGAAACGAGCCGGTCATGTAACTCGGTGCCGATACTTCCCTGTTGTTGGCGCCAAAGAGTGTGCGCACGCCCTGTTGCAGGACGAGGCTGACGCCCCAAGTCGCCAGCAGCGTTTCCAACGGCCGGCCATAGAGATGGCTGATGATGCCGCGTTCAATCACCACGCCGACGCCGCCAGCGATGAGGAACGCCGCCGGAATGGCGATGGGCAGCGACCAGTCGATGAGGCCGGGTGCGTGGGCGCGGAAAAACTCCTGCACGACGAACGTCGTGTAGGCGCCGAGCATCACCATTTCACCATGCGCCATGTTGATGACGCCCATGACGCCAAAGGTGATGGCGAGGCCGATTGCTGCCAGCAGCAGGACCGAACCGAGTGATAGGCCATACCAGGCGTTCTGAACTTGGGTCGCCACCAAGAGAGTGCGGTTGATGCTTGCAAGCGCGGCTTCGGCTGCGTGCTTCAAATCGGGGTCGCCGAGAGCCCCCATCGCACTGTTCAGTGTGCTCGCGGCGGTTTGATCGCTCGCACGGGCAAGCGTTGCGATGGCCTCGAGCTTGTCGGCCTTCGGGGCGTCGGCCTTGTTGAGCAGAATGATGGCGCGGGCCGAGAGCAGGGTCGACCTGATCCGCGTATCCTGTTCGCTCTTGAGCGCGGTCTCGAGTGCCGGCAGCGAAGTGGCGTCCTTGGAGTTGATGAGGGATTGGGCCGCCGCGAGCCGTTTCGTTGGATCGGGCGACAACAGCGTCAAGGTGCCGAGGGCCGCTTCGATGGCACGGCGCAGCCGGTTGTTGACCCGGACCGTCGTAAGGTTTGCGGGCGCGTTCGGCGCGGCTTTGCCCGTGGTCGCATCGATCAGCGCTCCGGCGTCATCGCGGTAAAAGACGGCCTTGCTCGCCGGGTCGAAAAACAATTTGGCGGACGCCAGCGCCTGCAATACGGCGACAGCGTTCGGCGATCCGGAGGCGGCGATCTCGCTGATTCCTGCTTCGGTCTCGGGAAAGCTATCAGCCGCGAAATGCGCCAGCGACGCCTCGAATGTTGCTGCCCTGGCGGACGAAACCGAGCCGATCACTCCCGCGCCAAGCAGCATCAGCGTCATCACCAGGACGCGAGCAATTGCAATGACCACGGATGCATTCACGGCTTTTGCTCCAAGTCCGTCGCAAGGACGGCCTCCCCGGCGCGTGCGACCGGGGAGGCCGTAATCCGACCAGCTACGGGATCAACCGCAGGTGTTCGTCTTGGTGTTGAAGTGGCCGCACTTCTTGTCCGCCCAATCGGCGATGATGCCGTCGTCCTCGGGCAAGAACTTGGACCAGGCGTCGCCGGGAACCACGCTCGGCGTCTTCCAGACTACGTCGAATTGACCGTCGGCGCGCACTTCGCCGATCATCACCGGCTTGGTGATGTGATGGTTCGGAAGGACCTTTGCGACACCGCCCGTCAGGTTCGGGGTTTCGAGGCCGATCATCGCAGCGATGACCTTGTCCGGATCCGTCGTGCCGGCTTTTTCGACCGCCTTCACCCACAAGTTGAAGCCGATGTAATGTGCTTCCATCGGATCGTTCGTGGTCCGCTTGTCCTTCTTGGTGAAGGCGTGCCACTTGTCGATGAAAGCCTTGTTGTCGGGCGTATCCACGGACTCAAAGTAGTTCCAGGCGGCAAGGTGGCCGACCAGGTTGGTGGTATCGACGCCGGCCAGTTCCTCTTCACCAACCGAGAACGCGACGACGGGAATGTCCGTCGCCTTGATGCCCTGGTTGGCCAGTTCCTTATAGAAGGGCACGTTGGCGTCGCCATTGATGGTCGACACGACCGCCGTCTTCTTGCCCGCCGAGCCAAACTTCTTGATGTCGGACACGATGGTTTGCCAATCGGATTGGCCGAAGGGCGTGTAGTTGATCATGATGTCTTCGTCCGCCACGCCTTTTGCCTTGAGATAGGCGGCGAGGATCTTGTTGGTCGTGCGGGGATAAACATAGTCCGTACCCGCCAGCACCCAGCGCTTCACATCACCGCCGTCCTTGCTCATGAGGTAATCGACGGCCGGGATGGCCTGTTGGTTGGGAGCAGCGCCGGTATAGAACACGTTGCGCTCGCTCTCCTCGCCTTCATATTGGACGGGGTAGAAGAGGATGCTGTTCAGTTCTTTGAATACAGGCAATACAGATTTTCTGCTAACGGATGTCCAGCAACCGAACACCGCCGCGACCTTGTCCTGCGCGATCAGTTCGCGCGCCTTCTCGGCGAACAGCGGCCAGTTGGAGGCGGGATCGACGACGACGGCTTCGAGCTTCTTGCCGAGCAGCCCACCCTTCTTGTTTTGCTCGTCGATCAGCATCAACATGGTGTCCTTCAGCGTCGTCTCGCTGATGGCCATGGTGCCAGAAAGCGAATGCAGAATGCCCACTTTGATGGTGTCTTCAGCGCGGGCGTCAAGGCCCCCAGCAAACAAAGTCGCAGCAAATGCTGGCACCGCCAGCATCCTACTCAAGCCAAATCTCATATCGACCTCCAGCAACCGACTGCTTAACGAATTGCTGCGCTGCAATACGCGTGCCAGAGGGTTAATATGACGTTAAAATGAACAATAACATATTGAATTTGAATGGTTTTAATGTCAACTGGGTGATTCCTGACATCGCGCCCACCACCTGTCGCGCAACACATTGTGGCATCACCAAAAAGCATCCTGCCCAATCCGCGGGCAAATGCGCGGCGCCGCCATCGCTTCCCACTCTTACCCAGCTATCGCACCGGGCCGGTCGAGGCGCGTGCCACCAGCTCCACCGGCCACAACTCGTGGATATCGGCCGGCGAGGCGCCCGACAACATCTGCAGGATCAGTTCGGCGATACGAAAGCCCGCCGCGCGCATGGATGAGCGCGTCGTCGAAATCGGCGGCACCATGTTGTCGGCGTTGAGGTAGGAAAAGACGTCGTCGTGGGCGATCAGCGACACCTCCTCGCCCAATTGCAACCCGCGCGAGCGTATCGCCCGCATCACTCCGAGCGCCGTCATCATCGAGCCGGCGATGATCGCGGTCGGGCGCGGATGCCGATCGAGAAACTCGTGGGTGACCCTGAAACCCACTTCGTCCGTGAACAGGCCATTGGCGATCAGATGCGGCACGACCTCCTGGCCGCTTCTGGTCAACATATCGCGATAGCCCCTCTCACGGTGTTCGGCGAACGTCATGCCGGCGGGACCGTTGAGCAAGCCGATCCGGCGATGTCCAAGCTTGAGCAAGTGTTTGGTCGCCGCCTGCATCGCGCCGTAGTTGTCGATGTCGAGCCAGGCGTGTGGCTGGGCCGTGTCGGTCCGCCCATGCAGAATGAACGGCAGGCCGAGGTCGGCCAGCAGCCGCACGCGCGCGTCGGTGGGCGTCGGCGAGTGCAAGATCACCGCATCGACGCGTTTTGTTTGGGCAAACCGCCGGTAGGTGCGCAGTTCGTCCTCGTAGTTCTCGACGGCGCTGACCGACACATCGATCTCGTCATGGGCGAGCCGTTCTCCGACACCGCCGAGGAACTCGACGATATGCGGGCCTGACTGGATTCCCCAACGCAGCACCATGCCGATCGAGCCGTTGCGCCCGGTGGCAAGTCCGAGCGCCGAGACGTTGGGCCGGTAGCCGAGCGCGGCGGCGGCGGCGGTGACCCTGGCGCGGGTTTCCGGCTTGACCTCTGGATAGCCGCTGAGCGCGCGGCTCACCGTGGTTTGCGAGAGCCCCAGCTCCTTGGCCAGCTGCTTGAGGTTCATGGAAGCGCCGCGCGACGATTGCGATCAATGGGGGCAGGGATTCTTGTCATCCGGTTAGGCTTAGCCATCACGCCGATATTGACAAGCCCGTCCGGTTCTGACACCTAATTTTGAAAGCGCTTTGGAAAGGCCGTCACGCTTCCCCGCGTTGCCCATTCGCAGACAAACGCGTGGTGATCGGACGGCCGCAGCCAAGGACGGCGGTTTTCAGCGCGACGGCGCATGAGCGACCGCTTCAACAAATTATCTTTGACCAGGGAGGTTATCGCATGAAGAAGGCACTAACTTTTGCAGGGCTGTTCGCTGGCGCATCGATGCTGGCGATGTCGGCGGCCATGGCCGCCAATCTCGCCATCGTCTCGGGCCAAACCGGCGGCGATCTGAATTTCATGCGCGCCGAGCTGGACAAGTTCGAGGCAGCGACAGGAAACAAGGTCACCATCACTCCGATGCCGTCCTCGACATCGGATCAGTTTGGCCAATATCGGCTGTGGCTCGCAGCCAAGAACTCGGACATCGACGTTTATCAGACCGACGTCATCTGGGCCCCGCAGCTGGCTGATCACTTCGTCGATTTGACCGACGCGGCCAAGGACGTTGTCAAGACCCACTTCCCCTCGATCATCGAATCCCAGACCGTCAATGGCAAGCTCGTCGCCTTGCCGTACTTCACCGACGCGCCGGCGCTCTACTATCGCAAGGACCTTTTGGAGAAATACGGCAAGCAGCCGCCCAAGACCTGGGACGAAATGACCGCGACCGCCAAGGAAATCCAGGACAAGGAGCGCGCGGCCGGCAACAAGGACATGTGGGGCTTCGTGTTCCAGGGCAACGCCTATGAGGGCCTGACCTGCGACGCGCTCGAGTGGGTCAAGTCGTCCGGCGGCGGACAGGTCGTCGAGCCCAATGGCGACATTTCCGTCAACAATCCCAAGTCGGCCGCCGCCATCGATCGGGCCAAGGGTTGGATCGGCACAATCGCCCCGCCAGGCGTGTTGGCCTATCAGGAGGAAGAGTCTCGCGGCGTCTGGCAGACCGGCAATTCGGTGTTCATGCGCAATTGGCCCTATGCCTTCGCGCTCGGCAACGATGACAAAAGCGCCATCAAGGGCAAGTTCGACGTGACGACGCTTCCGGCCGCAACGGCCGGCGACAAGTCCGCCGCCACCCTCGGCGGCTGGAACCTTGCCGTGTCGAAATATTCCAAGAACCCGGCCGAAGCCGTCAAGTTGGTCATGTTCCTGGCAAGCGCGGAAGTGCAGAAGGCCAACGCCCTCAAGCAGTCCCACCTGCCCACCATCGTGTCGATCTATGACGATGCCGATGTCGTCAAGGACCAACCGGTCCTGGTGCGCTGGAAGAACGTGTTCCTGAGCGCCGTACCGCGTCCCTCGGCGCCGGCCAAGACCAAGTACAACGAGGTCTCCTCGCTGTTCTGGACCGCCGTGCACGATACGATGTCGGGCAAGGGCAGCGCCACCGACAACCTTTCGACGCTTGAAGACAAGTTGACCGCGCTCAAGGGCGCCGGCTGGTAAGCAATCCCGGCTTATTTACTTTGGCGCGAGCAGCAATATTGTCAGTGTTGCTCGCGCCCTGAAGCCCAGCGGATGTGTTTGATGGACCGCCAACATGACCCTTCAAGCTGCCAAGATGGCCGATTCAGCTTCGCAAGGCCTTGGAAGACAGGTTGAACGATCGGACCTCGCGAACCAGCGCCTGCGCTCGGCTCTCTATTTCCTGCTGCCGATGCTCCTGACGCTGGCAGCCGTCGCTGGTTGGCCGTTGGCCCGCTCGATCTATTTTTCGTTCACTGACGCCTCGCTCAACAAACTCGGCGAGGCGCACTGGATCGGCTTTTCGAACTATTTCTCGTGGGTGACGACCAAGAGCGGCAAGACGATCTATATCGGCGTCCTATCCGACCCGATCTGGTGGAACGCCGTCTGGAACACCGTGCGCTTTTCGGTGATTTCGGTGGTCCTCGAAACCATCTTTGGCATGGCGGTCGCGCTCATTCTCAACGCCGACTTCCCTGGCCGCGGCTTCGTGCGGGCGGCCGTGCTCATTCCATGGGCGATCCCAACGATCGTCTCGGCCAAGATCTGGTCCTGGATGCTCAACGATCAGTTCGGGATGATCAACGACATCCTTTTGCGCCTGCACCTGATCACGGACAAGATCGCCTGGACCGCCAACGACCAGACCTCGTTGTATGCGATCATCATGGTCGACGTCTGGAAGACGACGCCGTTCATGGCGCTGTTGATCCTGGCCGGCCTGCAAATGATCCCGAAGGACGTTTACGAGGCCGCGGACGTCGACGGCGTGCATCCGGTCAAGCAATTCTACCGCATCACCCTGCCGCTGGTTTGGCCGGCCTTGATGGTCGCGGTCATCTTCCGAATGCTCGATGCCATGCGCATTTTCGATCTCGTCTACGTTTTGACGCCGAACAGCGCCGCGACCAAGACGATGTCGGTGCTCGCCCGCGAGAACCTGTTCGATTTCGACAAATTCGCCTATGGCTCGACGGTCTCGACACTGCTGTTTCTGATCCTGGCCGTTTTCGTCATTCTCTATATGTGGCTCGGCCAGATCCGCTTCGATGGAGGCGAAAAAACGTGATGTCCGAGGAATTTCGCTATCAGCTCTGGAAGACCACCAAGTGGACGGCGTTCTATTTCGCGGTCCTGGTGCTTTGCGTGGTCTCCATTTTCCCCTTCTACTACGCCGTCCTCACCAGTTTCAAATCGGGCACGGATCTGTTTAGGGTCAGCTACTTCCCCGACACCTTCACTTTGGAGAACTACGCGTCGGTGATGACCCAGGGAAGCTTCCCGCTGAACTTCCTCAATTCGATCATCGTTTCGGCCATCGTCGTTGCCATCTCCCTGCTCTTGGCCGTGACCGCCGCCTATGCGCTGGCGCGGGTGCGGTTTCGCGGCCGGGGGATCATTCTCCTGATCATCCTCTCGGTTTCGATGTTCCCGCAGATCGCGGTGCTCGCCGGCCTGTTTGAGCTGATCAGCGCGATGGGCATCTACAACACCTTGCTCGCCGTCATCTTCGCCTACATGATCTTCACCCTGCCGTTCACCGTCTGGGTTCTGACCACCTTCATGCGCGATCTGCCGGTCGAGATCGAGGAGGCGGCGATCGTCGACGGCGCCAGCCCCTGGATCATCATCCGCCGGGTGTTCCTGCCGCTGATGTGGCCGGCGCTCGTCACCACCGGCCTGCTCGCCTTCATCGCGGCCTGGAACGAATTCCTCTTTGCCCTTACGTTCTTGTCGTCGAACACCACGCGAACCGTCACCGTCGCCATCGCGCTCCTTTCGGGCGCCAGCGAACACGAGGTTCCCTGGGGTATCATCATGGCGGCCTCGGTCATCGTCACCGTTCCGCTGCTCGTCCTCGTCCTCATCTTCCAGCGCAAAATCGTCGCCGGCCTCACCGCCGGTGGTGTCAAGGGTTAGGATCATTTCGCGATGGCCGACATTGAACTCAAGAACGTCCGCAAGACCTTCGGCTCGGTCCACGTCATCAAGGGTGTGGACCTCACCATCAAGTCCGGCGAATTCATGGTCTTCGTGGGCCCGTCGGGTTGCGGCAAGTCCACCTTGCTGCGGCTGATCGCGGGCCTGGAGGAGATCTCCTCGGGCACGCTGTCGATCGGTGGCAAGGTGGTCAACCGGCTGACCCCCAAGGACCGGGGCGTCGCCATGGTGTTCCAATCCTATGCGCTCTATCCGCATATGAACGTGCACGACAACATGGCCTTTGGCATGCAGCTGGCCGGCTCCGACAAGGCCGCGATCGAAAAGCGCATCAACGAGGCGGCCGAGATGCTGCAGATCACGCCTTATCTGCAGCGCCTGCCCAAGCAGCTCTCGGGCGGCCAGCGCCAGCGCGTCGCCATCGGCCGGGCGATCGTGCGCGACCCCGCCGTGTTCCTGTTCGACGAGCCGTTGTCCAATCTCGATGCGGCGCTGCGCGTGGCGACCCGCCTCGAGATCGCCAAGCTGCACGAGAAGATGCACGACACCACGATGATCTACGTCACCCACGACCAAGTCGAGGCGATGACCCTCGCCGACCGCATCTGTGTCCTGCGCGACGGCCTCGTTGAACAGGTCGGCACGCCCCTCGAACTCTACGAGAGGCCGCAGTCGGTGTTTGTCGCCGGCTTCATCGGCTCGCCGAAGATGAATTTCCTCAACGGCAAGTTCGCTGACAACTACCGCGCCACGACCATCGGCGTGCGCGCCGAGCATCTGGAGCTCGGAGCACCCGATAAGGGTTGGCCCGGCAAGGTGATCCACACCGAGAATCTCGGTGCCGACAGCTATGTCTATCTCGACGTGGGGACGGAGGAGCCGATCGTCGTCCGGCAGACCGGAACCGTCCGGCTGGACAACGGCCAGACCGCCGGGATCATCGCGGCCAACCAATCCCTCGTTCACCGCTTCGGCCCGGACGGCCGGCCGATCGCCGCCTGAAGCTAGCCCCCAGCTCGCAAGCGGTGGATGTGGCGGATTCAGCCACCGGTGCAAAAGGCGCTTTTATCGCTCGGGCAATTCCCGCAAGATGGTGACGCAATAACGCGTTCCCCCATCTGGCGAGACCACCCTCGTGCCCTATTTGCAGCCGAAGCACCTCACCGAGGCGGTCGATGCGCTCGCCGGGCCGGGCATGCAAATCCTCGCCGGCGGAACCGACCTCTATCCCGCCCATGTTGGCAGGCCGCTGCCCGGACGGCTCGTCGACGTATCGGCCGTCGCCGAGATGCGCGCCATCGCGGCCTGTGAGGACGGATTGCGCATCGGCGGCGCCGTCACCTGGACCGAGATCGCCTCGGCCGGGTTGCCGCCCGCCTTCAAGGCATTGCAGCAGGCGGCTCGGCAAGTCGGCTCGCGTCAGGTGCAAAATCGCGGCACGGTCGCCGGCAACCTCTGCAACGCCTCGCCCGCGGCCGACGGCGTGCCGCCGCTGCTGGTGCTGGACGCAAGCGTGGAACTGACCTCCGCCGCCGGCGCCCGCCAGATGGCGCTTGCCGACTTCATCGTCGGCTATCGCAAGACGCAGCTCAGGCCGGACGAGGTGCTGAGTGCGGTGATCGTGCCTGCATCGCCTGGAGCCATCTCCGCCTTCGTCAAGCTCGGCGCGCGGAAATATCTGGTGATCTCGATCGTGATGGTCGCCGCGCTGCTACGCTGCGATAAAGACGGCACGATCACTCAGGCGCGGATCGCGGTGGGCTCGGCCTCCGAAAAGGCTCGGCGCCTCGAGCTGCTTGAGCGACACCTTATTGGCCGGTCGGCGCGCGGGGCCATGGCGGAGGCGATCCAGCCGGAGCATCTCGCGGTCCTCAGCCCCATCGGCGACATCCGCGCCACCGCCGCATTCCGGCTCGATGCCGCCCGCCACCTCATCGCCGACGCGCTCGAGCGCGCGGCAGGAGCCTGAGGCCATGGACGCCACCCACGCGATCGTGCTCAACGGCGAACCGGTGACGGTGGCGGCGCCGCCGGGTGCGCGCCTCACGGCGGTCCTGCGCGACAGGCTCGGACACACCGGCACCAAGGTCGGTTGCGATGCCGGTGATTGCGGTGCGTGCACGGTGTTGATCGATGGCGAGGTCGCCTGTGCATGCATGGTGCCGGTGGCCCAAGTCGCGGGCCGGGCAATCGTCACGGTCGAGGGGCTTGCCGCTTGCACAAGGTTCGGCGACGCACTCCAACGGGCGTTTCTCGCCAACGGTGCGGCGCAATGCGGCATCTGCACGCCCGGCATGCTGATGGCCGCGGCGGCGCTGCTGGAGGCCGATCCGGCGGCCGGAGACGGCGAGATCGAAGAAGCGCTCAGCGGCGTGCTGTGCCGTTGCACCGGCTATCGCAAGATCATCGCCGCCGTTCGCGAGGCGGGATCGGGCGCATCGACGGCGGCGGTGCAGCCGGCGGCGGGCAAGGCCGTTGGGGCGCGGATCGAACGGCTGGACGGCCGGCCGAAGGTGACAGGGGTGGAGCACTTCGGTGCCGATGCCATTCCGGCGGATGCGCTGCTGATCCGCGTGGTGCGCTCGCCGTTCCACCACGCCGGCTTCGAACTCGGCGATATCGCGGCCTATGTTCGTGCGACGGCCGGTGTCGTGCGTGTGCTGACGGCTGCCGACATTCCCGGCCGCAACGTCTTCGGAGTGCTGCCGCCCTATGCCGATCAGCCAGTTTTTGCAGTGGGGACTACCCGCTTCAGGGGCGAGGCGGTCGCCGCCATCGTCGGGACACGCGCGGCGATCGAGGCGCTCGATCTCTCCGCGTTCCCCGTCACCTGGACCGAGCGCAAGCCGCTGCTTGGTATGGACGAGGCACTGGCCAAAGCCGCCCCGCGACTGCACGAGACGCGGCCCGGCAACATCCTCATTCGCGGGCGGGTCGCTCGCGGCGACCCCGATGCGGCGCTTGCCACCTGCGATGCGGTCGTCTCGGGCACCTTCGAGACCGGCTTTGTCGAGCACGCCTATATCGAGCCGGAAGCCGGCTGGGCGCGCCGGGTCGGCGATCGGATCGAAATCGCCGCCTCCACCCAGGCCCCCTATCTCGACCGCGACGACATGGCGTTGGTTCTCGGCTTGCCTCCAGCAAGTGTACGGATCATTCCGTCCGCGTGCGGTGGCGGCTTCGGCTCGAAGTTGGATTTGTCGGTGCAACCTTTCATCGGGCTGGCGGCTTGGCTGACGGGTCGGCCGGTGGCGCTGGTCTATACGCGGCCCGAATCGCTTCAATCGACCACCAAGCGCCACCCCTCGCGGATGACCTCGCGGATCGGCGCCAACCGCGACGGCCGGATCGTCGCGATGGATTTTCACGGCGATTTCAACACCGGGGCCTATGCCTCCTGGGGGCCGACGGTCGCCAACCGGGTTCCGGTGCATGCCTCGGGTCCCTATGTGGTGCCACATTACCGGGCGCTCAGCCGGGCCGTGCTGACTCACTCGGTGCCGGCCGGTGCCTTTCGCGGATTCGGCGTGCCCCAGACGGTGATCGCGCAGGAGCAGTTGCTCGATGCGCTCGCCCTGAAAATCGGCGTCGACCCGCTCGAGTTCCGGATCCGGAACGCTCTCTCCGATACGACGCCTACGGTGACCGGGCAGGTCATGGGTGACGGCGTCGGCTATCGCGAATGCCTGGAGGCGCTGCGCCCGCGCTGGCGGCAAGCGCGCGAGGCCGCCGAAGCGTTCAATGCGGCGACTACGCGGCTGAAGCGCGGCGTGGGTGTCGCCGGTATGTTCTATGGTTGCGGCAATACCTCGCTACCCAACCCCTCGACGATCCGCATCGGCCTCAAGCCCGACGGACGGGTCGCGCTGCACCAGGGCGCGGTCGACATCGGCCAGGGTTCGAACACCGTCATTACGCAGATCGCGGCCGACGCGCTCGGGCTCCCACTGGCGGTCTTCGACCTTGTCTCCGCCGACACCGACCTTTCGCCCGACTGCGGCAAGACCTCGGCCTCGCGCCAGACCTTCGTCACGGGCAAGGCGGCCGAACTCGCGGGCCGGGCGCTGCGGGCCAAGATCTTGCGCCTCGCCAATGCCGGTGCTGACGCCAAGCTGTCCCTGGAAGGCGCGACGATCCGCATCGATGACCAATCCGTTGTCAGATCGATCGATTTGGCGGCGCTGACAGCCGATGCGCACGGCTATGCCCTCACCGCCGAGGAAACCTTCGATCCGCCGACGTCACCTTTGGACGCCGATGGCCAGGGCTCGCCCTATGCCGTCTACGGCTATGGCGCGCACCTTGCCGAAGTGGAGGTGGACGTTGCGCTCGGCACGGTCCGCCTGCTCAGGATCACCGCCGCCCATGACGTCGGCCGGGCGGTCAATCCGATCCTGGTCGAGGGTCAGATCGAGGGCGGCATCGCCCAAGGCATCGGCCTGGCGCTGATGGAGGAGTTTACACCTGGACGCGGCGAGAACTTGCACGACTACCTGATCCCGACCATCGGCGATGTGCCGCCCATCGAGTCGATCCTCATCGAGCGCCCCTCCTCCGTGGGGCCGTACGGCGCCAAGGGCATCGGCGAGCAGGCGCTGATCCCCACCGCCCCGGCCATTTTCAACGCCATCCACAACGCAACCGGCGTGCGCGTGACGCGGGCGCCGGTGACGCCCGATCGGCTGCGCGCCCTCCTCATCGAGCAAGGTTCCCCGACATGACCGACCAGCCCGGCAAAATCCGTTGCGATGCCTGCCCCGTGCTCTGCTACATCCGCGAGGGCATGCTGGGGGCGTGCGACCGCTATGCCAACCGGGACGGCAAGCTCACTCGCGTCGATCCACATGTGCTGCTCGAACGAACAAAGACGCGCGGCGGCGAGCTTGTCTCGTTCGCCGGCCGGACACCCGATTGGGACGGAAAGATCGTCGAAGGGCCCGACACGTTCGTCACCGCCATCGGCGCGGGCACGACCTATCCCGACTACAAACCCGCGCCGTTCATCGTGTCGTCGTCCGTCGCGGGCGTCGACATGGTCACCGTCGTCACCGAGGGCATCTTCAGCTATTGCGGCGTCAAGGTGAAGATTGATAC
>Ga0075030_100004488_pt1 | contig 12614 bp, 13 predicted proteins | sample LitLauG_LLR_2012_FD_71393 | JGI IMG/M metagenome (GOLD analysis project Ga0075030, IMG submission 71393) | Freshwater sediment microbial communities from Pennsylvania, USA - Little Laurel Run_MetaG_LLR_2012 | ecosystem: Environmental > Aquatic > Freshwater > Creek > Sediment | place: USA... | reverse complement strand
TGGGCAAAAACACTTGAAGGCAGAGAACAACTTGCAGTAGAAAAATTTGCAGATTCTTTAGAAGTAATTCCAATTACACTTGCTGAGAATGCTGGAATGGATCCAATTGATACATTGGCATCATTACGCTCAAAACAAATCAAAGGAAACAAATGGACAGGCATTGATGTTATGAAAGGTCAAGTTGCAAGCATGCATGCTACTGACATCTTTGAACCCCTTTCTGTCAAAATCCAAATAATTACATGCGCAACTGAGGCTGCATCGATGATACTAAGAATTGATGATGTTATTGCAACCGCAAAATCTGCAGGACCACCGCCAGGAGCTGAAGGAATGGGAGGCATGGGCGGAATGGGTGGTATGGGAGGCATGGGCGGAATGGGTGGTATGGGTATGCCACCAATGGATATGTAATTAGATATTTCTCTCAAAGGTTTATTTGACTATTCTAGATAGGAATTCTATGCAGCTAAGTGGAACTAAAATTCTTTCCGGCGCAAAATACATCTATCTAATAGCATTCTTTGCCTTACTTTCCGGAATGTTCTACCCTGTAATCACTCACAGCAGCTGGGATAATGTAATTGCAGGAACTTTAATTCTCTTTGTGGGTCTTGCAGGAACTGTTTCTTTATACAAAGCAACTACTGCAGAAAGACACAAAAAAGCCTATCTCATTATTGGTTTGGCTATAACCTCACTTGCATTGTTCCTTGTGTATGGTGTAATAGGAAGAATCTAGATATCAAAATAGAGATAAAACTCATGTGGATGAGGTCTTATTGAGATCTCATGATCATCTGCTCTTTCTACCTCAATTATTTTATCAACTGTTTCATTTGAGAAGATTGGTGAGAGGAACTTTCTATCACTCTCTAATTCATTTAGTGCTTCTCCTAAGCTTGCAGGTAAATCCTTGATTCCTTTTGCAACTCGTTGAGGCTTGCTCATTTTGTATATGTCTTCATAAATTGGATCTCCAGGATCCATTTTCTTTTTAATTCCATCTAATCCTGCTGCTTGTACTGCAGCAAATACCAGATATGGATTAGAAGATGGATCAGGGGCCCTGAACTCAATTCTCTTTATCTTGGCATATTTTTCTCCCTTGAAATGAGAAGGAATTCTAATTATTGCAGATCTATTGCTTGCGCTCCATGCAATGTACACTGGTGCTTCATAACCTGGAACTAATCTGTGATAAGAGTTTGTTGTAGGAGCGACAATTGCAGACAGTGCTCTTGCATGATTCATGATTCCCCCACAATAGTACCTTGCTATTTGACTGACTTCTTCTTTATCATCTTTATCAAAGAACATGTTCTTGTCACCTTTCCACAAGCTGACATTTGTATGCATTCCGGAACCAGCATCCATTGAAATTGGCTTTGGCATCATGGTAGCAACTTTATCATATTTCTTTGCAATGTTCCTTATGACATACTTGTATGTCTGAGCTCCATCTGCAGCATTTGTTAAACTATCATATCGAATATCAATCTCACACTGTCCTGCTGTAGCTACTTCATGGTGATGATTGTCACATAAAATTCCAAAATACTCATTCAAGCACTCTACACAATCATTTCTAAACTCCGTTAGTGTATCAGCTGGTGTACTTGGATAGTAACCCTTCTTTAATGCCATCGGATATCCTTTACCATCTTGGCTCCATGGAGCCTCGTTGGATTCTATTGAATATGACTGACCTTTGTAAGGAGTAAGGACATCCCAATTAATTTTATCAAATACAAAAAATTCTACCTCTGGACCCCAATAACTATTGTCAAACCCTTGTGTTTTTAGGTACTTTTCTGCCTTTTGCGCAATACCTCGTGGATCAGATTCCAGTCTTCCCTTATCTCTTCCCCAATATACATCACAAATCAACCTAGCTGTCTTGGCGTTTTCCATCCAAGGAATTATTGCAAAAGTAGTAGGATCTGGTTTTAAGACCATGTCAGAGTCTTCTATTGATGCAAATCCTACAATTGATGAACCATCAAGTTTTGGGAGCCCATCTTGCATTTGTTGTGGGGTAAATAGATTTGCAGAAATTGTGGTATGATGGAATCTTCCTCTAAGACCGGTAAATTGTAAATCGATGAATTTTATCTGATCATGCTTTATTTTTGAGAAAACATCTTCCGCAGAATAAGAAACTGGTACCGGTTCTCCACCAATCACTTTATATGGCAATTTTGCACCTTGATCATAACACAAAGGGGTCTATGATTTAAGTATTGTTGGATATGGAAATGTCAGAAATAAAAATTGATGTAAATTCATTGTATGCTATTCTTCTTCGCGAAGTAGAAAATGACTCGGTTCAGGAGGTAGAACCTAACCTGTATCATAATATTGCAGGATTTCTTGGCAACTTAAAAAATCATGATTACGATGGAATAGAATCAAAGATTACTGAATCACTAGTAAAAATAATAACAGAAATGACTTCGATTCTTTTGAAGACCAGAATTGAAAAGGCAATATCTCTGGATGAAATTGATTATTCAAATTTACTTGATGAAGAGAGATTCATTCTAGATTCTGAAGATGAACTACGACAAAGAAAGGATACTATTCTTTCTGCAACACTCAATGGGAGATTAAAACTTCTTGAGACACTAGGACAAAATCACAGAGCTAGATCAATTGTGATTCGATTTCTTAAGCCAATAGATCAAATAATAGGTACAGATTTACAGACATACGGACCATTTGAAACAGAAGATGTTGCCACTTTACCATTTGAAAATGCACGCTCACTGATTGAAAAGAAAGTAGCAGTAAAGGTAAGTTGGGAAGACTAGAAATTAGACAACGTTTTACTGTAAAGTGATATGCATAATGGAATAGACCTAGATGTCTACTTTCTAATCATACTGTATCCTGTTGCTGGATTATTTATTATAGAAATGATCTGCAGAGCAGCCAAGATCCCAAATTGGATAAAACTATTAACTCAGGCTGTGATGTGCGCGGGCTTTGGAATTGCATACCTTACAATGCATGTTGCTCACTGGCTAACAGCTGGAGTCTTACTTGCCTTGGCAATAGCTCTATTTTATCAGGCAAAACTTTCAAAACTTAATCCCCACAAAGCTATCTATTAGCCAAATCTTCCAAAAATTCGCTTAATGAAGCTCTGTCTACCAATTCCCTTTGTTCGGTGAATTTTTTTTCCTCCAAATTTCTTTGCTCTTATTTGGAATAATTTTACACACCTATGATCCTCTGGTAATCTATGTTCTGCACAAAACTTGTCTTTACAATAACTGCACTCAAAAGGTAAATCTTGTTTTTCCCCACAATAGGCGCAGTCAAATTGTTCCATGATTACAATTGATTAATATACTAAATTAGTGTTCGCAAGAAAAATTACTTTCATAATTAGATATTGATTAACAAAACTTATTTACACAAGGCGGCAAGATGAAAAATAGTTTTCAATATGATCAAAGGTCATGTAGCTGTAATAACAGGCGCCAGTAGTGGAATAGGCTATGCTACTGCATTAGCAATAGCAAAAGCTGGTGCAAAAGTTGTAGTTGGTGCTAGAAGAATTGAGAAATTAGAACAACTCAAAAAAGATATTGAGAAAATTGGCGGCGAGTGTGTTACAGTTTCGTGTGATGTAACAAAACGTATTGATTGTGAAAATTTGATTAATGCTGCTATAAAAAAATGGGATAAAGTAAACATTCTAGTAAATAATGCAGGGTTGATGCCTCTGAGTTTTGTAAAGAGTCTTAAAGTAGATGAATGGGAACAAATGATCGATGTAAACATCAAAGGGGTAATGTACTGCACTTCCTCTGCAATTCCTCATATGATCAGGCAAAATTCTGGTCATATTGTAAACATTTCATCAATTGCTGGAAGAATAGTTTTTCCTGCAGGTAGCGTTTATTGTGCAACTAAATTTGCGGTATGGGCTTTTAGTGAAGGACTGAGGCAAGAACTATCTGTTAGAAACAATATCCGAGTTACAACAATAGAACCAGGAATAGTAGCTACTGAACTTACAAATACTATTACTGACAAATCTCTAGAATCATTTGTGACACACTCAAAAACAATTCAATCTCTCAAAGCTGAAGATATTGCAAATTCTATAATGTTTGCACTTGAATCTCCCCCTCACATGAATGTAAATGAAATTGCAATTAGACCTACTACACAAGAAAGGTAGTTACGATATATTGTCATGAGACCAGTAAATGTTATAATTTTAGGAGGTGGTTTTGGAGGTCTTGCGGCAGCAAATGAATTGCGAGAGAATCTTCCTCAAGATATACGAGTCACGATAATTGATAGAAAGGACTGGTTCATGATGGACCTTGTGAAGCTTTGGATAATTAATGGTACAAGAGATTTTGAATCATCTAAAAAACCTCTGGAAAATATAACCAAGAAGGGTATTGAGTTTGTAAATGAAGATATAATGAAGATAGATCCTATTGGCAAACTAGTCCGAACAAAATATAGGCAATTTCATTATGACTACTTGATAATAGCACTAGGTGTTGAACTTGCACCAGAGAAAATTCCAGGTCTGAGGGAAAACAGTTTCATCCTTTATGATATTAATGATGTTCTAAAAATTAGAGATACGCTAAGACAAATGAAATCGGGCAAGATTGTAATGGCAATTACTGGTCTTCCATACAAGTGTCCTCCTGCCCCATTTGAGGCAGCGCTTCTAATCAGATCTATTCTTGAAGAAACTGGAACAAGTAATTACATTGCAATAGATTTCTACAGTCCAACATCAATTACACTTCCTGCAGGAGGACCGCAGATAAGCGAAGAAATTTTTCAAATTCTAAAATCTAAGAAGATAGAATTTCATGGAAACCACAAGACCATATCCGTTGAGCCCAATAAAATAAAATTTGAAAATTCTGAGGTAGTCTTTGATGTTTTAATTACTGTACCTCCTCACAAGGCTCCCTTGGTTGCAGTAGAATCTGGCTTTGCAGAAGATGGAAAATTTGTAGAGGTGGATAAAACTTGCAAAACAAAATATGAACACGTATACGCAATAGGTGATGTAAACCAAATAATGGTAACAGACAAGATTGCGGTGCCAAAGGCAGGAATTTTTGCCGAAGCCCAAGGAGTAACAGTTGCAAGAAACATCATTTCACAAATAAAGAATGAATTGGAACTTGCAATCTTTGATGGAAAGGGAGGATGCTTTTTGGAAACTGGAAAGGGAACTGCGGGATATATTCAAGTTGATATGTTTGCAACTCCAGATCCACTTACTCAATTAAAGTCTCCATCCACAGAGTACTTTTCAGAAAAAGAAAAGTTTGAACAAGAAAGACTGAAAAAATGGCTCTAAATTTTAAAATTTAAAATTCTTTACTATAATTCAATCCGACAATTTAATAATTTCAACAATAGCCAGCACCTTGAGGGGGCCGTAGTCTAGCTTGGTTATGATGCTAGCCTGGGGTGCTAGAGGTCGCCGGTTCAAGTCCGGCCGGCCCCACCATGAAATTTGGTCATTATTTACAATCTGCTTGCTAATGTCAATTTGCCAAGCCATTTTTTGTAGAATTATATCTGTAAGTAGGCATGGGAAAAAGAAAATTCACTATTGACCTTGGTGATACAAAAATTGAGGTAGAAGGACATCAACACAAGAATGTTGCAATCAAATATCTCATGAAGCAACGAAGATCTCTTCTTATGACAAGAGACAAAGATAAAGTAGAGAAACTCTTCAAGTCTTTACCAAGAACAATTTCAATAGTGGGCAGTCACCTGATCAAATCCTACAAGATAAACTGGGAAAGAGAAGGAACAACAGAATTTGAAGGTTCTAGATTTGTCTTTACCTTGACTGAGCTGCCTGGCAAATCTGTACTAGTTACAAATTAAATTCACATGAACCCTTTTTGAACTAGAATTTTCTTACACTATAGATTTCATACTTGAATTATAGCTTGGAAATCCCAATACATCTTGATATGATTTAGGAATCATAAATTTTGATTGTAGCAAGAGATCGCTTGCAGCAGAGTCAAGAACATATGTAACTGCCCAATCTTCTTCACTTCGAATAGACCGTCCAAAACCCTGCAGTAACTTTGTTAATGTTTGCGACTTGTACCATAAAGGAAATTTTTGCATCTTGATCTTGGTTCGTTTCTCGCTTAAATTTGGATATGGCACCTTTGCTATTATCTGAAACCTAGACAAGTCATCTTTCAAATCAACTCCTTCCCATAACGATGATGAAAGCAATACTCCATCTTCATCAAAAGAGTGTTCCTGTAATATCTCATCTTGAGTCATTCCATTCTCGTTTCTGCTATGACAAATTCTAATTCGACGCCTATTTTTCTCAGAAAGATTATTTCTTATATCAAAACATCTCTTCTCTGACGAGGTAAGTATCAATCCTCTTTCTGTATCATGTTGCGACATGATCTCATCAATTTTTCTTATGACTGCAAGTTCGTCTTCCTTGCTTGCCGAATAACTTAGTTTTTTTGTATTAAGGAAATTGATTCGTCTCTTGTCAGGGGGAAAGGGAGATCTTGGGGTATCTACAAACCCAACTTTTGATGGTTCAAGTCCAGCATTTTCACAAAAACTGTCCTTGTCTATTGTAGCTGACATGAAAATTTGATGCTCTATATCAAAGAAAGCTTTGACATATTTTGAAATGTCCAGTGGTTTAATGGAAACTGATCTGAAATTTCCTCTCTCATCTTTAAAGGGATCATTTACTACGAAATTATTCTTGTTGGAAAATATTTCCGCATGAGAATTTGCCATCTTTTCATATCTTGATTCTAATTTGGCAAGTAAGACATAGTCAGGGTTTAGCATAAATGACCTGCTTTCTTGCAAATCAAGAATCTGTTTTGAGTATGATCTTGCAAGATCATCAAGCAACTGTATGATCATATCCATTTCTCCTAAATCATATCTGCTTGCATCTATGTCGCACTCAGAGAGATATCCATTATAGATATCAACTCCTATGAATTGAATTATCTGATCTTCTACTTTATGTGCTTCATCAAAAATTGCTATTGGTTTTGAGACATATTCAGAATAGGCTTTTCTGTTGAACTTCATCAGTTGAAAGTATGATGCATAGTTCCAGATCGAATGAGGCGAAGTTAATGCGCGATATTTTTGTTCATAATAATGGCATAAATCCTTGGTGATATCTTCCGGTTCTCCCAGCTTTGGCTTGAATTTACACATTTCCTTGACTTTCTTTCCATTCTTCATTGTAGTTTCTTCACAAAGTCCCTTCTCACAAGTAAGACCTTTCTGAATTGCATTTCGTATATCTGATTTGTCTACTGCTTCCTTCTCCATTAGTTTTAGACAAGCAAAATTTGATTTTCCCTTTACAGGCATTAGAAATTTTAGGTCTTTGGAATACTGATCCTGTAATTGTTTAGAAGCAGTAACTATGAAAGAACTACCATAGTATCTTGCTAGGGTTGCGGCAATGAGAGATTTTCCAACTCCGGTTGGTGCTGATAGAATGATTGTCTTGTAACCCAACTTGAGTTGTTGTTCTATTCCTTGCAAGATCTCTTTTTGTATTTCTCTTGGTTTGAATTCCTCTGGAAAATGTTCAAGAAGTATAGTCATATTAATTCAGATTGATAAAACATTGAAAGAACAATACTTAATCGCTTGTTTTGACAAATAATCCAAAACTTGGCAAGAACTTTTAGTTTGATAGATTGTAATTTTAATTCTACCTGATTAAACAGTGATATCATAATTTAATCTTACAAATAATTAACCAATTTTGTTAAACTTTTGTTGACTCTTCCAGAGATACCAAGTTGCAATAGTTCTATATGGCTTCCATCGCTCTCCTAATCTTTCAACCTCTCTTGGTTTTGGAATCTCTGGTAAAGAAAATAACATTTGAACTCCCTTTCTCAAACCAAGATCATCAACAGGAAAAACGTCTTGCCTTCCCAAAGAAAAAATAAGAAACATCTCAGCTGTCCATCTCCCTATTCCCTTCACCTGAGTTAAACAAGTAATTACATCTTCATCATTCATTTTTGAAAGTAGTTTCATGTCTAATCTTCCTTCTTCTACATGCCTTGCCAAATCCTTTAGATACTCAATCTTCATGCCTGACAGGCCAACTAGACGAAGCTTTGATTTTCTTGTAGAGAGGATTTCAGATGCTGATGGAAATTGTGGATATAGTTTTTTGAATCTCTTAAAAATTGCCTCTGCTGCATTAGTTGCAATCTGTTGAGAAATTATGGATTCTACAAGGACAGAAAAATGGTGGTTTTTCCGTTTTAATTTGTAGTTGCCCACACTATCAATAACAGCAGCTAATTCTGGATCCTTTTGAAGAAATACTATTGCATCCTTGATTGTCATTTCTAGCTTGGCTCTGGATGTATAGTGACTATGGCATTTTTTATCTGGTTTTTTATTTTGCTTTCTATCTCTGAGACTATATCATGAACCTCCTCAATTGTAAGATCTCTTTCAAATGAACAGTCAATATCAATTTTGAAGATATCCTGCAGGTGTAATGTTATTACTCGACCAATTTTTTTTACTTTGGGGTATTCTTTTATTATATTGGTAACTTGTTCTTCTATTGTAATGTCTTCAACGGGAACACTATTTGGAATTGAAACAAATGGTTCGAGATGAATGGTAATGTGGTTGACATTTGCAACAGCTTTCTTTATTTGAGATTCAATTTCATCTGACACTCTATGAGCATCTTCAAGTGACATGTTTCGATCAACCATTACATGCAAGCTTACAAAGATTCCATTCTCTGCAGAAAAAGAGTTTACATTGTGAATTCCCTTTACTCCTTTTACTGAAGTTGAAACATTATTTATGATATAATCTGCAGGTACATCTTTCCAGGTTGGCTGAAAGTGAATAGTTACATTAGAATTTGCAATAGCATTTTTGATATTTTTTTCTACATTAGCACTAATTTTATGTGCTTCTTCAAAGCTAGAGGCAGCACTTAACGATATTGTAATCTCTGTAAAAATGTCACTACCTGATCTGCGTATATGAACAGACTCTGTTTTCATTACTCCCACTGTATTGTTTACAATATCCTGTATTCTTTTGACCATGTTTGCAGGAACAGCATCTGTTAGTTCAAGACCACTCTTGTGTATTAGCTTCAAGCTCAATGCCGCAAGCAAACCTCCTAGAATTAATGCTGCGATATAGTCTCCCTGGTAAAATCCCATGATTACAAATACAATCCCAACTAAGGCAACCGAAGTGGCTCCCATATCCATGAGGGCATGATAAAGGTCTACTCTGAGTGAAGAACCATCTGTCTTCTCAAGAGCCCTTCTTAGAATTGCAATCCTAAAGAAAATAGATCCCAAGGTGTAGACTGCCGCTATGATTGCAAGAACTCCTGGCAAAACTTCGGGCTTTGGCTCTTGGAATCTTGATACAGATTCATAAATGAAAAAAGATGAAATGACAAGAATTATGATTCCTGCAACAAAACTTCCCATGGTTTCAATTTTTCCATGACCATAAGTGTGCTCCCTATCAGGTGGTTTTGTAGACCATTTTGTAGCAACAAGCAAAACCACAGTTACAATAGAGTCCAATATGGCATGAACACTATCTGTGATAAGGGCTAGACTGTTAGAATAAACTCCGATAAAAAATTCCACTGCAAAAGCAGAAAGTATCACTGCAAGCGAGATCTTTAACGCATTTGTCTTGACATCCTGCAGGCTCAAATCTTGCCCAACCCTAGCATCTTTAATATCTCATCAAAATTCTCTCTTGACTGATCATGCTTGTATTTTTTTAGAGGGTCTATCAATTTTTTCTTGTCTGGTATTTTTATGATTTTTTTAACTATGTTTGAAAGGGCAGAGCCTATGAATATAGATTGAGTAGCAGATGTAACGTTTGAAGTCCTTCTGTTTGTACTGGCACTTTCAAAATCAATTATGCAGGGAGATTTTCCCACAATGACATGTTTGTGAATGTAGCTCAACTCTCCATGATCAAGATGAATTGTGTCCAAAGTATGACAATCTTCTAGAACCTGTCTTACGACTGACCTAAGCTTTGCAGCACTTCCCCTGCCCTTTAGCTCTCTGACCCAGTCAGTTATCTTCTTACCCTCAACATACTCCATGATTATGAAATTCTTGCTATCGTCTACAATCTTTGGACCTACATTTACTTTGTTTGCAAGCTTTAGAAGTTTTGCTTCACTTTTCATCTCTTGCCTACTGGAATCAATTCTGCGAATCTTCAGAGCTACATCTTTGTTGTGTAATCTTGACAAGACTACAACTCCCACATAGCCTTTGCCTAATACATGAATATTGTTTAAGATCGTCTCACCTTGAAATGATACTCCTGTAATTCCAAGTTTTTTAAGCTCAGAGTATCTCTTTGTAAGCTCGCCCTTTGTAGCCTTTGGATATCCTAAGATAAGAGAATATGGTTCTTTGACAAGCTTACTTGTTGGAACCAAAGATGAGTTCATTGGTAGAGGTTAACTCAGCCAGAGCCTTTTTAATGGATTTGCTTGTCACCTGCTGGCCCCCTAGCACCTTAAAACCGTGTTTCATGTCCAAAATTATCCCATTTGGAATACCAGCTTTAGACAGATTCTTCTTTAAAAGAGACTGTAAGAATTTTTTTGCGTCATAAAACTCTCTTTCTTGCAGGGATAAAATCCTCCCATCATCATCAATCCATGTTAACTTGTTCTTGGAATTTCGTAAAATAAAGTTCTCAGTTTCTAATTTTCTAAATACATCCGGACCATTTTTGACCATGAATTTTTCAATTACTGGTGAATGTAGCAAAAAAAGCATTGCGGCCTCTGATTTTTCATCTGTCATGGCACTCTTGCGTAATACTTGAAATCCTCCAAGCTCAAGTTGACCTGAGAGGGCCGTTGCTCCTCTCTTTGCTTGACCCCAAATTATATCTGGACTTCTCCATTTGTAATTGAACTTGATAACTATGGTATTTTTTAGATTCTTTGTATTTGGTAGGAATTTTTTACCATTAAAAAATTCAAGTGATGGTTTTTTCAGATAAGCCCTTGCGGCAAGTATGAGTCTTCCAAAATTTTGTGCAGAAATTGCCGTACCTAGATTTCTATTGCTATCAATAGGATCTATCAATATTAGAGCAGTTTCAAATTTCTTTGTGGGATTTCCTATTATCTGTCCTTGAGTAAAGTTTGCCGCAGCCTCTAGAACCTTAATGAAACTATCATAATGATAAATCAAAACTTCTGCAACATATCCTCCAAATCCTTCCTTGGCTATTTCTGCACCATAAATGTCGACTCCTCTTAGAAACTTTTTGAGGAGTCTTACCTCATTCTTTTTTTCATCATCTAATTTTTCAAGTATGAATTTGGTATGAAAAGATGATCTATCTGCTGCACTCTTCCATTCTCCCTTTTCTACATCATAGCAAGGAACCACGTTTACTTTGGTGTTTCGTGCTTCTGCCTCAACATACGGATGTTCTGAATATCTGACATACGGATTAAAGTTTTTCATAGAGGTAAAACCTATTTCCTTGCCAATTTCTTCAAACTGTTTTTCTTGTACTTCTTTTTTTATCTTGACAAATATATCAAGATCCAATTTGCCCCTAAGCCAAGTTCCCTTTGCATACGACCCACCAAGCTCAACCAAAGTGACCTCTGGATGTTTTGCAGCTTCTTTCTTTACAAGTTCGACTAGATTATTCGATAGTATTTGCATCTTTTCTATTTCTTGTTTCGTGGGAATTGATGATTTTCTTGCTTGTTCCAAAATGTTTCTCATTTTGCTAAAATCACCTGTAAATCAGAGTATATTGGTCCATTTGGAGTTAAGATGCTTTGCTTCAGCTTTAACTCTGTTATTACTTCCTTGCCTAGATCAACTGCCTTGAATTTTTCTAGAGTTTGTGAAATATCTTCTACTTTTTTTTTGATTCTAAATATTGTCAGGTGTGGCTTGAAAGGTTTGTCTGATTTGAACCCTAAAGGCTCTAGTTTTTTTTCTACTTGAGCAGCAAGATCAATTAGTTGTTGTGATGCTAATTTATCTACTCCTATCCAAATAACACGTGGAAATCTTGGATTTGGAAATGCACCCATATGGGTAAATTTTACCTCGATTGGTCTGAATGAAATTGATGATAACTCTTTTTTTAAATCCTCTACAATTTTTTCATCAATCTCGCCCAAGAAAAGTAATGTGAAATGCATATTCTGCTTGTTTACAGGAGTTGCCTTTATCATAAAATCTGACTGAATTTTGGTGATTGCATCTAGTACTTGCTCATTGTGAATTTCAACTGCGATAAAGGTGCGCATTATTGAAATTCAGAATATAGTATCTATAATGATTTCCGGTAGCTTCATAGACTGGGGGATAAAATTTGTGATCGTGTCCAAACTTATCATATGCCTCACAGGAATGCCCGGTGCAGGAAAAACTACAATAGCTGATGGCCTGAAATCAAAGGGCTTTGATAAAATTACAATGGGTGATGCTGTAAGAGCAGAGGCCACAAGAAGAAAGATAGAGCCTACAGGATCAAATCTTGGAAGACTCATGATT
>Ga0075030_100004487_pt1 | contig 12615 bp, 13 predicted proteins | sample LitLauG_LLR_2012_FD_71393 | JGI IMG/M metagenome (GOLD analysis project Ga0075030, IMG submission 71393) | Freshwater sediment microbial communities from Pennsylvania, USA - Little Laurel Run_MetaG_LLR_2012 | ecosystem: Environmental > Aquatic > Freshwater > Creek > Sediment | place: USA... | reverse complement strand
TCCCTACACTGGTCCCCGTGACCCCGCGCGACGCCGACCCGACCGCTGACGGCACCCCCGCCCCGAAGGGCCCGGGTGCGGTGAGCTGGGACACGGCCGAGCGGGTGGCCGACTGGGTGGGCAGCCGCAGCCGGGTGCCGGCCCCCTACCGGCCCGATCTGCTGCAGGCCGAATTCGAGGAGCTGACCGCCCAGGCGGAGGAGCTGGTGGCCGCCTCGACCGGGCTGCGCTCGGCCGCCGGCCCCGCACGGGCCCGGGTGACCGACCGGGCCGGCTGGGTGTCGGCCAACGTCTCGAGCTTCCAGCGGCTGCTCGGCCCCCACCTCGACCGGCTCGACCCCAGCCAGCTCTCGGGGTCCAACGCGGTGCTGTCCCGCCTGGCCGGGCCGCTGGCCACGGCCGGCCGCGCCGCCACCGGCGCGCAGATGGGCGTGGTCCTCGGCTGGCTGTCCACCCGGGTGCTCGGACAGTACGACCTCCTGCTCACCGAGGAGGCCGCCGACGAACAGGACCTCGTCTACTTCGTGGGCCCGAACGTGGTGGCGCTCGAGCGCCAGCACGGGTTCGAGCCACGGGAGTTCCGTCTGTGGCTGGCCCTGCACGAGGTGACCCACCGCTGTCAGTTCACCGCCATCCCGTGGATGCGCGACTACTTCGTCTCGCTGGTCGAGGAGGGGATCGGCTCGCTCGAGCCCGACCCGGCCCGCCTGGCCGCTGCGCTCAGGCGGATGACCGACCAGATCCGCACCGGCAAGAACCCGCTGGAGGACAACGGCGCCCTCGGGCTGGTGGCGACCCCGGAGCAGCTCGAGGGGCTCCACCGGATCCAGGCGCTGATGAGCCTGCTCGAGGGGCACGGCGACGTCACCATGGACCGGGCGGGGGCGGCCGACATTCCGAGTGCGGCGCACTTCGCCGCCGTCCTGCGGGCCCGTCGCAAGCAGGCCCACGGGCTGTCGAAGCTGCTCCAGCAGCTGATCGGCATCGAGGCCAAGCTGCGTCAGTACGAAGAGGGCGAGCGGTTCATCGCCGCCGTCGAGGACGTGGGCGGCACCCAGCTGCTCGACAACGCCTGGCGGGGGCCCGAGTGGCTCCCCACCCTCGAGGAGATCCGCGACCCGTCGGGCTGGATCACCCGGGTGGGCGCGGCTGCCGCGCTCGTCCCCTGAGCCGGTGACCGGCACCGTGGACGCCGGTAGCGTGGCCGCCGTTCCCGCGGAGGTGTGGGACGAGGATCCCCTGGTGGCAGGCCTGCTGGCCCGCTGCACGTTCCCACCGGCCGGCACTCCGCTGGTGTGCGCGGTGTCGGGCGGCCCGGACTCCACCGCCCTGCTGGCCCTGGCCGTGGCCTCGGGCTGTCTGGTGACCGCCGTCCACGTGGACCATGGGCTCCGCCCCGGATCCGCCGCGGAAGCCGACGTGGTGGCGGCTGCGGCGCGGCGGCTCGGGGCCGGGTTCCGGGCGGTCAGGGTCGACGTCCCCGACGGCCCGAACCTCGAGGCCAGGGCCCGTGCCGCACGCCACGCCGCGGTCGGTCACCGTGCGGCCACCGGGCACACCATGGACGATCAGGCCGAGACGGTGCTGGGCAACCTGCTGCGCGGCAGCGGCGTGCACGGACTGGCCGGCATGCGCGCCGGTCCGGCGCACCCGCTGCTGGCCCTCCGCCGGCGCGAGACGGTGGCGCTCTGTGCGCACCTCGGCCTCGCCACCGTGCGCGACCCGTCGAACGACGATCTGAGGTTCGTCCGCAACCGGGTGCGCTCCGAGCTCCTGCCGCTGTGCGCGGAGATCGCCGGACGGGACGTCGTGCCGGTGCTGGCCCGTCAGGCGGTGCTGCTGGCCGGTGACGCCGACCTGCTGGACGACGCCGCCACCGCCCTGGACCCCACCGACGCCGCCGCCCTGGCCGCCGCGCCGCCCGCCCTGGCCCGGCGGGCCGTGCGCCGGTGGTTGGCCGCGGGGGTCCCCTACCCACCGCCCGCCGACGCGGTGGACCGGGTGCTGGAGGTGGCCCGGCAGGAGCGGCGGGCCACCGAGGTACCGGGCGGGGTGCGGATCACCCGGTCGGCCGGCCGGCTCTCCCGGGTGCCTCCCGACGGGCCCGCCCCCCGAGGGGTCGTCGGCACTCCGGTACAGTCGTGACGTGACCACCGCCGGCGACCACCGCCCCACCGACGGCCTGCGCCTCGAGGACGGTGACGAGGTCGGCGAGGTGATCGTCGCCGAGGCGGACCTCCAGCGCCGCATCGCCGAGCTCGGCGCCGCCATCACCGCCGACTACGCAGGTCGGCCCCCGCTCCTGGTGGGCGTGCTGAAGGGCGCGTTCATGTTCATGAGCGACCTGTCACGGGCCATCGCCCTGCCCTCCGAGGTGGACTTCATGGCGGTGTCGTCCTACGGCAGCGCCACCCGCACGTCGGGCGTGGTGCGCATCGTCAAGGACCTGGACGTCGACCTGGTGGACCGCCACGTCCTGGTGGTCGAGGACATCGTCGACAGCGGCCTGACCCTGAGCTACCTCCAGCGCTACCTCCTGGCCCGCCAGCCGGCCAGCCTCGAGGTGTGCGCCCTCCTGGTGAAGGAGGGCCAGCAGCGCACCGCGGTCGACCTCCGCTACGTGGGCTTCACCATTCCGGCCGACTTCGTGATCGGGTACGGCCTGGACGTCGCCGAGCGCTACCGCAACCTGCCGGCCATCCACAACTACCTCGGACCCAAGCACTAGGACGGGTCGCACGCCGCCGGGGCGGTCCCGGTGGTCCCCCGGGTGCGGAAGGGGTGCGGACGACACGTGGGCCGGTCCCACCAGGTAGAACGGGGCACCAGTTGCCGGCTGCGGGCCGATGGACGAGTGGAGAGGTGGCCGGACGATGAGCGTGGACACGAAGCGGATCGAGGCGGCGGTGCTGGAGATCCTGGCCGCGGTGGGGGAGGACCCCGGGCGCGACGGACTGCTGATGACCCCCGGGCGGGTGGCCCGGATGTACGAGGAGCTGTTCGTCGGGTTCGACGAGAACCCGGCCGACCACCTCGAGGTCACCTTCGCCGCCGACCACGACGAGATGGTGATGGTCCGCGACATCCCGTTCGCGTCGCTGTGCGAGCACCATATGGTCCCGTTCATGGGTGTGGCCCACGTGGCCTACATCCCGGGTGCCGACGGGCGGATCACCGGGCTGTCCAAGCTGGCCCGCCTGGTGGACGGCTTCGCCCGACGGCTCCAGGTGCAGGAGCGGATGACCAGCCAGATCGCCGACGCCATGCAGGGCGCCCTCGACCCCAAGGGCGTGCTGGTCGTGGTGGAGGCCGAACACCTGTGCATGTCGATGCGCGGGGTGAAGAAGTCGGGGACCTCGACGGTCACCTCGGCCGTCCGGGGCCTGTTCCGCAGCGACACGTCCACCCGCTTCGAGGCCATGCAGTTCGTCCGGGGCCGCTGAGACCCTCCCGACCGGCGGTGGGCGGCCCGGGGGCCGGTCGCGACCGGCCCCCACCTGGTTTACGCTGGGCCCGATGCCCGAAGCCTCCACAGGAGAACGCGCCCTGGTCATGGGGATCCTGAACGTGACCCCGGACTCCTTCTCGGACGGGGGCAGCTGGTTCGAGCCGGAGCAGGCCGTCCGCCGGGGGCACGAGCTGATCGCCCAGGGTGCCGACATCGTCGACGTCGGCGGCGAGTCCTCTCGGCCGGGTGCGGTCGAGGTGCCGGCCGACGAGGAGCTCCGCCGGGTGCTCCCGGTGATCGAGGCCCTGAGCCCGCACGTCCGGGTCTCGGTCGACACGGTCAAGGCAGTGGTGGCCGAGGCCGCGGTGGGCGCCGGTGCGACCCTGGTCAACGACGTGTCCGCCTCGCTGTGGCCGGTGGCCGCCCGCCACGGGGTCGGTTGGGTGGCCATGCACCGCCAGGGGACGCCGGCCACCATGCAGGACGACCCCCGCTACGACGACGTGGTGCGGGAGGTGCGGGACCTGCTGGCCGCCCGCGCCGCCGCCGCCCGCGACGCCGGCGTCACCGAGATCTGGATCGACCCGGGCATCGGCTTCGGCAAGACCTTCGACCACAACCTGGAGCTCCTGGCCCGGCTGGACGTGCTGGTCGCCACCGGCCACCAGGTGATGGTCGGGACCAGCCGCAAGGCGTTCCTCGGCCGGTTGGCGGCCGGACCCGACGGCGTGCCCGCACCACCGGCGGGGCGGCTCCCCGGGTCGCTGGCCACGGCAACCTACGCGCTCCGGCAGGGGGCGGGTATGGTCCGGGTCCACGACGTGGCGGCCACGGTGCAGGCCGCACTGCTGGTGGGCAGGCCCCGCGGTGACGCGGGGACGAGCACCGAGACGGAGGACGGATGGTGAAGGGCAAGTGGGCCGCCGGCATCCCGCCGCGGAACTTCACCTGGGTGATCAAGGATCGCCTGGCCATGAGCGAACGCCCCGGCGGATTCGCCCCGAACCACCGCAAGGTGCGGCGCCAGGAGGAGATCATCTGGCTCCAGGTCCAGGGCTTCGACCGGGTGGTGTCGCTGCTGCCGTCGTCGCACAACCTGCAGGCCTACGAGGAGAAGTCCCTGGCCAGCGTCCATTACCCCCTTCCCGGCTCGGGTGACGTCCGGGGCGTGCTGTCCGACGTCTACCGGGACGTTCACGGCCGTCTGGCGGCGGGCGAGCGGGTCCTCGTGCACCAGGAGGAGCTGGGCGACCGGGTGTCCGGGGTCATCGCCGGCTACCTGCTGTGGTCGGGACGCCTGCCGACCGGGCCCCAGTCGATCACCGTGCTGGAGCACCTGACCGGCCATCCGATGGGCCCGGCCGGACGCGAGCTGGTCGCCACCGCCGGACAGCTGGCTCCGGCTCCGGCTCCCACCGACACGGGCCCGGGCCGCCCGTCGTGACGGCCCCGTCCGGTCCTCCCGACGACCGGATCGAGCTGCGCGGACTGCGCTGCGTCGGCACACACGGGGTGCTGGTCGAGGAGCAGGAGCGGGCCCAGCCGTTCGAGGTCGACCTCGACCTGGCCGTCGACCTCCGGCCGGCCGGCGTGTCCGACGCCCTGGCCGACACCGTCGACTACGGCGCGGTGGCCGACGTGGTGGCCGCCACGGTCTCCGGCCCCCGCTCGTTCGCCCTGCTGGAGGCGCTGGCCCGGCACGTGGCGGACGCCGTGCTCGACGTGGACCACCGGATCACCGGGGTCACCGTGGCGCTGCGCAAGCTGCGGCCGCCCCTCGCCGTGGACATCGACACGGTCGGCGTGCGGGTGGCCCGCCACCGGTGACGGCGCCGTCGGCCGAGGCCCCGTCCGTCCGGGCCTTCCTGTCCCTCGGATCCAACCTCGGTGACCGCACCGGACACCTGCGTCGCGCCGTCGACCAGCTCCGGGCCGGGAGCGACCCGGCGGTCACCGCGGTCTCCCGGGTCTACGAGACCGACCCGGTGGGCGGTCCGGACGACCAGGGCGCCTTCTTGAACCTGGTGGTCGAGCTGGCCGTCCCCTCCGCCTCCGACCCCTACCGGCTGCTCGAGCAGTGTCACCGCCTCGAGGCCGCCGCCGGGCGGGTGCGCAGCGTGCGCTGGGGGCCCCGCACGCTCGACGTGGACGTGATCTGGATCGACGGCGTGGTCCTCGACGACCCCGACCTCACCGTCCCCCACCCCCGCTGGCGCGAGCGGCGCTTCGTGCTCGCCCCGCTGGCGGAGCTCGCACCCGACCTTGCCGACGCCGACGACATCGAGGCCGCTGGCGGTGAGGTGCGGGTCGTGGGTATGGTCTAGGGAGCAGCTCGTTGATTTCCTGATGCGAACGGCACCCTGCGGGGGCTGGAACGTCGAAAGGGGTCTCGTGACCACATTCCGTGTACTCGGACCGGGCCGTGCCGGCCGGTCGTTGATGGCAGCGCTCGACGCTGTCGGGGGCTATCGCTCACTGGGCGCCTGGGGGCGTGACCGCTCGCCGGTCGACGCCGCCCACGGTGTCGACCTCCTGATCATCGCCACGCCCGACGACGTGGTGGCCGACGTGGCCGCGGCGGTGCGCCCGGTCGACACCACGGCGGTCCTCCACCTGTCCGGCTCGCTCGGCCTCGACGTCCTGGCCGGGCACGTCCGCCGGGGCTCGCTCCACCCGCTGGTGCCGCTCCCCACGCCGACCATCGGCGCCGAGCGCCTGCGGTCGGGCATCACGCTGGCGGTGGCCGGGGACCCGGCCGCCCGCCGGGTGGCCGAGGACCTGGGTGGCAACGTGGTCACGGTGGAGGACGCCGACCGGGCCGCCTACCACGCCGCCGCGGTCATCGCCGCCAACCACCTGGTGGCCCTGATGGGCCAGGTCGAGCGGGTGGCCGCCACGGCCGGTCTGCCGCTCGACGCGTTCGCGGGCCTGATGCGGGCCGCCACCGAGGACGCCCTCGCCCTGGGCCCGGGGGCGGCCCTTACCGGTCCGGCGGTGCGGGGTGACTGGGACACCGTGGAGCGGCACCGCACGGCGATCGCCACGATGCCGGGGCACCGCGCCGAGCTCGCCGGGTACGACGCCATGGTGGGCCTGGCCCGGCGCCTCTCGCTCGACACGACCGAGGACCTGATGGAGGTCCTGGCCGACACCGGCGTGGCCGATGCGGCCGTCGCCTCGGGCGTGGGGGCCGCCGCCGAGCACGTGGCGTGACCACCACCACGACAGGGCCCTCGACGGGCCGGGTGATGGTGCTCGACACGCTGGCCGACTTCAGGGCCGGGCTCGAGGTCGAGCGCCGGGCCGGGCGCACGGTCGGTGTGGTGCTCACCATGGGCGCGTTGCACCGCGGGCACGCGGCCCTGGTGCGCCGGGCCGCCGACGAGTGCGACACGGTGGCGGTCACCGACTTCGTGAACCCCACCCAGTTCGCCGAGGCCGCCGATCTCACCAACTACCCCCGCACGCTGGACGCCGACGTCGAGGTCGCCGGCGCCGCCGGCGCGTCGGTGGTGTTCGCCCCCGGGGTCCACGAGATCTACCCGCGCTGGCCCGAGCCGCCCATCACCACGGTGTCGGTCCGGGGGCTGGCCGACCGGTGGGAGGGAGCCTCCCGTCCCGGCCACTTCGACGGCGTGGCCACGGTGGTGGTCACGCTGCTGTCGGCCGCCGGCCGGTGCCGCACCTACTTCGGCGAGAAGGACTTCCAGCAGCTGGCCGTCGTCCGACGGGCGACCGCCGACCTGTCGCTCCCGGTCGAGGTGGTCGGCTGCGCCACGGTGCGCGAGGAGGACGGACTGGCGCTGTCGAGCCGCAACGTGCGGCTGGCCCCCGACGAGCGCGCCGCCGCCCCCGTCCTGCACCGTGCGCTGCGGGCCGGCGCCGGAGCGCTGGCGTCCGGGGCCGACCGGCCCGCCGTCGAGGAGGCCATGGCCCGGACCGTCGCCTCCGAGCCCCTGGTGACCCTCGACTACGCCGTGCTGGTCGATGCCCGGGACCTCGAGCCGGCCGACGACCTGGGGGCCGACCGTCCGCTGCGGCTCCTCGTCGCCGCGACCGTCGGCCCGGTGCGCCTGATCGACAACCTCGACCCCCGGGACCCCGGGTGAGCGCGGCGTCGCCGGGACCGGGTCCGCTCGACGTCCTGGTGCTGGGCAGCGGGGTGGCAGGCCTGTCGGCAGCCGTCCGCCTGGCGGCGCCGCTGACGCCGACCGGCGGGAGCGCCGACGGCGGCGACGGCCTGCGGGTCGGGGTCCTGACCAAGGCCGAGTTGTCCCAGTCGGCCACGCGGTGGGCCCAGGGCGGGGTCGCCGCCGTCCTCGGCGGCGACGAGGACTCGACCGACCTGCACCTGGCCGACACCCTGGCCGCCGGCGCGGGACTGTGCGACGCCGACGCCGTGCGGGTCCTGGTCGACGAGGGCCCGACCCGGGTCCACGAGCTCATCGCCATGGGCGCGGTCTTCGACCGCCAGCCGGGGGGCGCCCTGGCGCTCGCCCGCGAGGGCGGCCATTCGACGGCACGGGTGGTCCACGCCGGCGGTGCGGCCACCGGCGCCGAGGTGGAGCGGGCACTGGTGGACGCCACCCGGGCGTCGGCCGCCGCCGTCCTGGAGGAGTGGTTCGCCCTCGACCTGCTGGTGGAGGGGGGCCGGTGCCGCGGCGTGGTGGCCCTCAGCACCGACGGGTCGGTGGTGGAGGTGCGGGCCACCCACACCGTCCTGGCCACCGGCGGGGCCGGACAGGTCTTCTCGGTCACCACCAATCCGGCCGAGGCCACCGGCGACGGGCTGGCCATGGCCCTGCGGGCCGGGGTGGCGGTGGCCGACGTCGAGTTCATGCAGTTCCACCCGACCGCGCTGCACCACCCGGCCATGCCCCGTCCGCTGCTGTCGGAGGCGCTGCGGGGCCACGGCGCCCTCCTGCGCGACGCCAGGGGCGACCGGTTCGTGGACGAGCTGGCCCCCCGGGACGTGGTCAGCCGGGCCATGGCCGAGTGCATGCACGACCAGGGGGTCGACAGCCTGTGGCTGGACGCCACCCTGCTCGACTCCTTCGATGCCCGGTTCCCGACCATCAGCGCCTCCCTGGCCGCCATCGGGCTCGACCCGTCGAAGGACTGGCTCCCGATCGCACCGGCCGCCCACTACCTGTCGGGGGGCGTGCTGACCGACCTGTGGGGGGCGACGGCGCTGCCCGGACTGTGGGCCGCCGGTGAGGTGGCGTGCACCGGGGTCCACGGGGCCAACCGGCTGGCCTCCAACTCGTTGCTCGAGGGCATGGTGTTCGGCGCCCGGCTGGCCGAGACGATCCTGGACGGTGCCGACGGTCCGACCCCGACCGGGGTCCTGGCCCCGCTGCTCGAGGGGCGCACCGAGCCGGTGGCCCCGGGGGCGACCCATCGGACCGATGCCGCCGCCGCACCGCCCGACGACGGGGCGGCCTCCTGGCCCGACGTGGCCAAGACCCGGGACCGCCTACAGCGGGCGATGACCGACGGTGCCGGTGTCGTCCGCAGTGCCGACTCGCTGGCCCGTGCCGGCCGCACCGTGGCCACGGTGGCCGCGGCCATCGGGTCCGGTGCGCCGGTGGACCGGGCCCTCGGCGAGCTGGTCAATCTGGCCACGGCGGCCCGCAGCGTCCTCGAGTCCGCCACGCTGCGCCAGGAGACCCGGGGTGCGCACGCCCGGAGCGACTTCCCCCTGGTGTCCGACGCCTGGCACCGCCGGATCCTGCACGGGGACGGCCACGCCACCGTCCTGTCGCCGGTCGGGTCGCCCGGGGGTGCACCGGGCCGTGCCGCCGCCCGCCGCCCGGACGGGACCCCGGCGTGACCGCGCCCGTGTCCGACGGGTGGGCACCGGTCCTCGACCCGCCACGGGCCGCGGTGGTCGACGCCGTCAGCCGCGCCATTGCCGAGGACGTCCTGCCCCTGGGGGACCTGACCGCCGGGCTGGTCGCCGCCGACCGTCGTGCGGTGGTCGACGTGGTGAGCCGGGAGCGAGGCGTGGTGGCCGGCCGGGCCTGCGCCGTCGAGGCCTTCGCCCAGATCGACCCGGGACTGGCGGTCACCTGGCTCCTGCTCGACGGCGCCGCGGTGGTCCCGGGGTCGGTGGTCGCCACCGTGGAGGGACCGCTGCACTCGATCCTCACCGCCGAGCGCACCGCGCTCAACTTCCTCGGCCACCTGTCGGGGGTGGCCACGCTGACCCGTGCCTTCGTGGACGCGGTGGGTGCCGCCAACCCGGCCACCCGGGTGCTGGACACCCGCAAGACCACCCCGGGCCTGCGGGCCCTGGAGAAGGCGGCGGTGCGGGCGGGCGGCGGCGTCAACCACCGCGGCAACCTGTCCGAGGGCGTGCTGGTCAAGGACAACCACCTGGGCGGGGCCACCATCGCCGAGGCGGTGGCCCGTGCCCGGCGCCAGTGGCCGGGCCGCATGGTCGAGGTCGAGTGCGACCGGCTGGACCAGGTGGCCGAGGCGGTGGCCGCCGGCGCCACGGTGGTCCTGCTCGACAACATGGGGCCGGAGACGGTGGCCGAGGCGGTGGCGCTGGTGCGGGGCGCCGGCTCCGACGCGCTGGTCGAGGTGTCGGGCGGGGTCACCCTCGCCACGGCGCCGGGCCTGGCCGCGGCCGGGGCGGACCTGCTGTCGGCAGGTGCGCTGACCCACTCGGCTCCGGTGCTCGACCTCGGGCTGGACCTCCGGGCCTGACCCGGGGCGCCCGCCGCCACCACCACCACGACACCGGCACCAGGAGCGCCGGATCCCAGGAAAGGAACGACATGCTGCTTGCCATCGACGTGGGGAACACCGAGACGGTGGTCGGGCTCTTTGCCGACGACCCGGGCGCGCCCGTCGACGAGTCGGTCCCCCGCGACGGCACCGAGCCGGTGGGCCTCGCCCACCACTGGCGCCTCTCCACGGTCGACGTGCGCACCGCCGACGAGCACGCCCTGCTGCTGACCCAGCTGCTCGACCTCAACGGGCTCGACATCGACGATGCCGTGACCGGGATCGCGGTGACCTCGTCGGTGCCGCTGGTGACGGCCAACCTGCGCCAGATGGCGACCCGGTGGTTCGACGTGCCGGCGGTGGTGCTGGAGCCGGGCGTCAAGAGCGGCATGCCCATCCTCTACGACAACCCGAAGGAGGTGGGCGCCGACCGGATCGCCAACGCGGTGGGCGCTTACGACCTGTTCGGCGGCCCCTGTGTGGTGGTCGACCTCGGGACGGCCACCACCTTCGACGCCATCTCATCGGCCGGCGAGTACCTCGGCGGGGCGATCACCCCGGGCGTGGCCATCAGCCTGGACGCCCTCTTCGCCCACGCCGCCGCCCTGCGACGGGTGGAGCTGGTGGAGCCGCGCAGCGTCATCGGCAAGTCGACGGTCGAGTCGATCCAGTCGGGCGCCCTCTACGGGTTCGCCGGCCAGGTCGACGGTCTGTGCCGGCGGTTCGCGGCGGTGCTCGGTGAGTGCACGGTGGTGGCCACGGGCGGACTGTCCGAGCTGATCTCGCCCTACGCCGAGGAGATCGAGTACGTGGAGCCGTGGCTCACCCTGCACGGCCTGCGGATCATCTTCGAACGGAACGTCGTCAGCGGCTGAGCGGCAGGGCCGTGCCTCAGCCGAAGCGCAGGCGGCTGACCGTGGCCATCGAGCACCAGTAGACGGTGGCGTCCCAGCCGAGGGCGGGGAACACGGCCGACTGGATGGGGCCCTCGGTGTCGGCCCGGGCCAGTTCGGTGCCGGTGGCGATGTCGACCACCACCACCTGTTCGACCATGCGCTCGACGTCGTGGTCGCCGGTCACCAGGGCACCGTCGCCCGGCAGCAGGAGCAGGTGGGAGGCGTGGTCGTGGTCCCGGCGCCAGCGCGGTGCGAGCGACCCGTCCTCGGCGATGTCGAAGGCGGCCATGACCCCGTTGCCGCTGTCGTAGCCGACGACGATGCGGCGCTGCACGTCGACGACGGGGGGGTTGGTGATGAGCCCGCCGGTCGCCTCGGAGACGGCCACGGTGGACACCGAGCCGTCGGCCAGGTCGACCCGGATAAGCTGCAGCGGTGTGGTCGACACGCCCTTGCCCCGGAACGAGCCGTCGAAGTTGGTCGAGCCGTCGCCGTTGTCGAGGAACCAGGCCGCCCCGAGCGCCAGCACGCAGTCCCACCCGTAGGTCTGTCCCTCGTCGGTCCGGTAGGTGGCACGGAATCCGGGGTCGGCCACGAACCCGCCGTCCCACCCGACGCGGAGCAGGCTGGTGTCGCCGACCACGTAGAGGTGGTCCCCGTCCGAGGAGATGCGGGCGATGGACGGCTCGGCCAGGTCGAACCGGTCGATGACGGTGAGGCCGTCGGGCTCGAGCGCGACCAGTTGGCCCGGCACCCGCTCGTGCGGCGCCACCGGCGCGCCGGGCAGCGAGCCGGCGAAGTCCTTGGTGACCAGGGTGCCGTCCGGGAGGATGACGAAGCTGTTGTAGGGCCGGGGCCGGGGGAGCTCGGCGGTGGCCAGCACCTCGAGGTCGGCCGACAGCCGGTGGGCGTGGGTCCCGAACACGACGTACAGCGAGCCGTTGGCATGGGCGGCGAGGCCGCCCGGCCACATCGGCCCGCCGGCCAGCGGCCCCGAGTCGGCGAGCGTGGCCAGGGTCAGGGGGTCGACCCGTTCGACCGAGCAGGTGGCGTCGGGGCCCATGCCGGTGCGCAGGAGGTAGACCTCGCCCGGGTCACGGGTGACGACCATGGTGACCAGCGGGTCGGTACGCGACACCACGTCGACCGGGCCGCCCGGGAGGATCGTCGGCGTCGGGCTGGCGTCAGCGGGCACGCCGAGCCGGCGGGGCCCGCCGTCCTCGCCCGGCCACGGCCCGGACCAGTAGCCGGCGTCGGGGTCCGTGCTCATACCGGGGCCTCGAGGACGAGCCGGTCGGGCCGGACCGGGGGCTGGGAGTCCCACAGGTCGGCCACCAGGTCGTCGCGGAGCGGACGGGCGGCGGGGTCGTCCCACAGGTTGACCTGCTGCAGCGGGTCCTCGGCCAGGTCGTAGAGCTCGCCCTCGGTGCCGTCGTGGCTGGTGCCGGGCAGGTAGGCGGTCACCACCCAGTGGTCGCGCATCATGGTGCGCAGGTGGACGTCGGTGCCGAACAGCTCGCTGTCCCACTCGGTCAG
>Ga0075030_100004485_pt1 | contig 12617 bp, 12 predicted proteins | sample LitLauG_LLR_2012_FD_71393 | JGI IMG/M metagenome (GOLD analysis project Ga0075030, IMG submission 71393) | Freshwater sediment microbial communities from Pennsylvania, USA - Little Laurel Run_MetaG_LLR_2012 | ecosystem: Environmental > Aquatic > Freshwater > Creek > Sediment | place: USA... | reverse complement strand
GTTCACACTTTTGACCAGCAAGTACGAAACCAGCGTTGTGCCAGGCCGTTTTTTCGAAATGCCGCAGCATTTCCGTGTCGGACTTGGTGGCGCCGAGCCGATGACAGCTGAGGCGTTCGTGCGCCTGGGCCGGGCACTGGATGACTTGGGCCGAGGATCCTCCTAAGGCGGTCGCGATCTACAAAGTGTCTTGAGACGCTGCAGCTTCACCTGCGCTCCGGCCACGACATGGCGTAAGCTGAGTGAATCACGTATCCTGTCTGGTCTGAAAAGTAGTCATTGCCAACTGCTCGTGACGCACCTTCTTAAGTGATCAGCCTGATCTCCATCGTCGCGTTGGGATTCTTTCTCGGGATGCGCCATGCCACCGATCCCGACCACGTCGTCGCCGTAACCACCATCGTCAGCCGCCAACGCAATCTCAAGCGGGCAGCCCTGACTGGAATCTCGTGGGGAATCGGCCACACCGTCACCATTCTGGTGGTGGGCGCAGGCATCATTCTTTTCAACCTGGTGATCCCCCCCCGGATCGGACTCAGCATGGAATTCTCGGTCGGAATCATGCTGATCATTCTTGGAACGTTCAACGTATGGAGCTTCTTTCGCTCCATGCCCTCGAACGCCAGCGAATCCGGCAACGAGCACGGTCACGGCGGCCCCCACTTTACGCACTCACACGCTCACAGCCATGGCGACTTCATTCACGACCATCCCCACGAGCATTCGCCGGACGCCGCCCACAGACATGAGTCAAACCCGCTGTCGGCACTCGACAAGACCTTTGGTGGCCTTAGCCTTTATCAGCACATCCGACCGCTCGTCGTGGGCATTGTGCACGGGCTTGCAGGGTCGGCCGCTGTGGCCCTACTCGTCCTGACCACCATTCGCAACTCGTATTGGGCGCTGGCCTACCTGCTGCTCTTTGGCATCGGTACCATCGCCGGCATGATGCTGATTACCATGAGCATCGCTTCGGCGTTTCGCTTTGTCGGCAGCAACGAGCGTTTCTCACGCCAGTTGGGAATGGCCACGGGCCTGATCAGCCTTGCCTTTGGTCTCGTTGTCGCTTACCAGATCGGCGTTGTGAATGGCTTGTTCAGCGCTCATCCGCAATGGACTCCCCGGTAGTTGGCGCTGTGTTTCCAGCTCGAAACTCCGAATGCTCAGGAGATTTCTCATGAAGGTTCTCCAAAGATTGAGCCTGGCGATTGCACTACTTGCGTTAGCCTGTGTGCCGCTCTGCGCCCAAGCTCCCCCTCAACGCAAGATCGCCATCACTATCGACGATCTGCCCGCCGGCAACGCCAACAACATGACCGCAGCCGACATTACGGCCATGACGGCGAAGCTGCTCGGCACTCTGCGCGACCAGAAGGTTCCGGCGGTCGGTTTCGTGAACGAGCGAAAGCTCTTCAAACTCGGCGAAGTGGATGAGCGCATCAAGGCGCTTAGCATGTGGCTGGATTACGGATTCGAGCTCGGCAATCACACCTTCAGCCATGCCTCCCTCAATCAGGTTGGCCTGCAGGCGTGGGAGGAGGAAGTCATTCGCGGTGAGACCGTCACTTCCCTTCTGCTCACCCAGCATAAGATGAAGATGCGCTATTTTCGTCACCCCTACCTCGACACTGGACGTGACCTGCAAACCCGCCGCGAAGCAGAAGCTTTTCTCGTCAGCCGCGGATATCGCATCGCCCCGATCACGATGGATGCATGGGACTGGATGTATGCCTTCGTCTACGAAGACGCTCGCAGCCGCGGAGATAGCGCGCTGCAACAGAAGCTGGTGCCTTCCTACCTTTCGCACACGACTGAGGTCTTCGATTATTACGAGAAGTTATCCAAAGATCTGATTGGCTACGAACCCAAGCAGATTCTGCTTCTGCACGCGAATTGGCTCGAGGCCGACCACATCGCAGAACTTCTCGACCTGCTACGTAAGCGCGGTTACCGGTTTGTGACGCTGGACAATGCCCTCAGCGATCAGGCATACGGCACCCCTGACGAATTCGTAGGGGAACTGGGCTCCGGCTGGATCGAGCACTGGGCGATCACGCGAGGCTGGCCGCCGCGCGACAATCCGCCTGTGCCGAAGTGGCTGAACGACCTGTGGGACGCCTTGCCGCCCCGCGCAACGCAACCGTAACCACGCGTAAAAGCCGGGTCGCGGGTGTCCGGCCAGGCGACGGTATTCTGTTTCCGCCTTCTGAATTCGCGTCGTCTATACTGTCGCGATCACCGCGCTTCCATTCAACTGAAGTTGTGGCTACTTCGAGTCCCAAGGAAATAAGAATTGCTCGACCGCTATTTCAAGCTCACCGAAAACCAGACATCTGTGCGGCAGGAAATGCTGGGTGGTCTCACGACATTCGTGACCATGGCCTACATCGTCGTGGTCAATCCCCAGATTTTGTCGCAGGCCGGGATGCCCGCCGAGGGCGTAGTGTTCGCAACCTGCATCTCCGCTGCCGTAGCGACGCTCGTGATGGGCCTCTACGCAAACTACCCGATTGCTCTGGCTCCCGGCATGTCTCTGAACGCCTATTTCACCTATTCCGTCTGCATCGGCATGCACGTGCCGTGGCGCACCGCGCTGGCAGTCGTGTTCTTGTCGGGCGTACTCTTTCTCCTGCTCACAGTGACTCGCCTGCGTGAGCAGATCGTTCATGGCATTCCCAACTGCCTGAAGCATTCCACCGCCGCCGGCATCGGCATGTTCATCGCGTTTGTCGGATTGAGAAATGCCAAGCTGGTGGTGGCGAACCAGGCCACTTTCGTCGGCCTTGGCAGCTTCAGCGACAAGGAAGTGCAGACCGCTTGCTTCGGCCTCGCCCTCACGCTCATCCTGATGGCCCGGAAAGTCAACGGCGCAATCCTGATAGGCGTATTCGGTACGACTCTTCTGGGTATCCTCCGTGGGATCGCAAGCTGGCCGACGGCGTTGTTTTCGATGCCACACCCCTCATCCACTTTTCTTCAGCTCGATTTCCGCGGAGCTAGCCACCTCGGATTGCTGGAGATCCTCTTTGCCTTCCTTTTCGTCGATCTCTTCGACAACGTGGGCACTCTGGTTGGGGTTTGCGAACAGGGCGGCTTCGTCAAGAATGGCAGGATTCCACGCGTGGGACGTGCGCTGGTCGCGGACGCTACCGGAACAATCTTCGGTGCTCTGACCGGCACATCGACGGTCACAAGCTACATAGAAAGCGCGGCAGGAGTCTCCGCCGGAGCCCGTACCGGCCTGAGCAATGTTGCCGTCGCTGCACTCTTTCTGTTGGCCACTTTCTGCGCCCCGCTTGCGACTACGATCCCCGGCTACGCCACCGCACCTGCCCTGATCCTGGTTGGCACTTTGATGGCGCAGTCCATCGCTCGCGTCGAGTGGAACGAGTTCAGCGAAGCGCTGCCAGCCTTCATCACCGTACTGGCAACACCGCTTACTTTCAGTATTGCCACTGGCTTGAGCCTCGGATTGATCTCTTTTACTGTTGTGAAGGTTGCTGCGGGAAGGATGCGCGAAGTCACACCGCTGATCTGGATCCTCACGGTCCTGTTCATTCTGCGTTACGTCTATCTTGCAGCGGCATGACCCTACCGCTCGGTGTGTACCCTACCTGGCGCGAATCAACAAATAGAAGATAATCCCAAAAACGATCAAGCTACCGAACACCACCAGCCAAATAGCAGCCCATGGTTGCCGCCCTGCCGGCGTCCCCGACACAGAGACCTCGTCCTGCGCAGAAACAAAATACGGGAACGACTCCTTATAGGATCTCCAGAGCAAGAAGTAGGGCAGTCCAACGACAAGAAGATAGACCGCCAGAGAAATGCCGATATGTAGAAGGAAATGCTTGGCTGGCCTGCCGAATAGCTGCAGACTGGTGACAAACATCGACCACGCATTGGACAGGAGCATCCCGAGCAAGAGAATGGCGAAATGAGCAAAGTAAAACATCTTCAGAAAAGATCTGATCCTCAGCTCGTCTGCTTCGGACCTTACAACGTAGCCGCGATTGCGACGGTCTCCCTGGAAAACGACGACGCGGCCAGCTTTTTCATCTCGGAAAGACCTGTCCACGATGGATTCAAGAAAACCCATGTTCGTTTTCTCCTCGCGTAGATTCCCGGGGGCCTGTCTCTACTCTATAGCACCCGGAAAATCCGGCCCGTTGCCGCCTGTGGTACAGATGTCGTCGCAATGTCGATGCCGGAGGGTGGGTAGAACGAGATGATCTGGATGGGGAGGCAAAATAGGGACGAGCGATAAAGACTGTGCCGGTCGGTTGTCGCCCAACGAAGGCAATGGAGTCCACGCACTACTTAGTCGAGGCCGCTGTGAAACTGACACTCTTGACGTACATGTATCGGGTGACTCCCAGCGTGGCCTTGCCTCCCCACTTCTCGCTGTTGGTGCCGCGATGCTGAATAATGATATACGCCGGAGTGCTGCACACGTGCTGGGAATGCGTGGCCACCAGCGCGCCATCTATGAACCACTGCACGGTTTTCGGGCTCCAAGTCAGTGTGTAAGTGTGAAACCCGTCCGACAGGTTTGACTGACGCACTTCATCACTCGATTTCATGTCAAGGGAGGGAGGAGTGCTGGGACCGGATTCAACCAGTTGCTCATCCAGACAGAGTTTTTGTCGCCGACGAATTCAATATCAATTTCGCTCTCCGAGTTATTGAAGTAGACGAACCCGGAAGATACGGCACCAGACCTGACAGTGCCCACCGCGTTCGCTGTCGCAGAGGTCGACGTCATCCGCATTACGAATTCATACCTACCAAAACCGAACCTTTCCTTGGATATGATCGCTCCGCCCTTTGAGACGACACCGTCCGGCCCAGGAACTTGGACTACGGCAATGCGCAACATCCCCTGTGAGAGATCGATTGCCTCAGGAACGTACATACCAAGATTGACTCCCGGTTTGGAGTCTGGGGACTTGTAGGTTGCGACACTCCACTTGGCGGTGTCTAGCTTTCCCGTTGAGAAGTTATCGCTGAATGTTGGAGCCGGCTGAGAACTTGCAGCGAGCGCGAGCACTGCCAGCACAGGCAACGAGATCGCAGCTAAGGCTCGCATTTGCCCCTCATGATATGACTTCCGAGTTGTCCAACAAAGTCGGCGGGAACGAGGACATGACTCCCACTCCGTCGGGAGTTCGCAACTGACTTTGGGTGCGTATTCTTCTTCTTTTTGGCCGACGCTGAGCCAGTTGACACACAGCCGGATCGGAAGCCACTAGGATTTCCCATGGTAACCTTATTTATGCATCACCAGGCTCACCCGTCCTAGCCAAGACAATCTCCCATGCGCACGCCGATATTCCAGATTGACGCCTTCACGACGCGCCGGTTTGCAGGAAATCCCGCCGCGGTGATGCCGATGGATAGCTTTCTGCCGGATGCGGTTATGCAGGCCATCGCTGCGGAAAATAATCTCGCCGAGACGGCTTTTCTTGTCCGGGAAGGCAGCGACTATCGCCTGCGCTGGTTCACGCCCGCCACCGAAGTGCCACTTTGCGGCCACGCCACGCTGGCCAGCGCTGCCGTGGTGATGGAGCGACTGGAGCCGGGACGCAACAGAGTGATCTTCCATTCGGCAAGCGGACCTCTGACCGTGAGCCGGGCCGATGCGGGTTATGTCATGGACTTCCCGGCCCGGCCATCCGAACCGGTCCCGACACCGCCCGGGTTAGCCGAAGCGCTGGGACTTGTCCCAGTTGAGACTCTCGTCAACGCCTTCAACTACCTGGCTGTGCTGGAGAACGCGCGGGTATTGCGTGAGCTTGCTCCCGATACTGCGGCGCTTGCCCGCATGGACCGCACCGGGGTGATCGTGACCGCGCAGGGCGACGGAGTCTACGACTTTGTCAGCCGCTACTTTGCCCCTGCAAAAGGCATTCCGGAAGATCCCGTCACCGGCGCTGCGCACTGCATGCTGGCGCCCTATTGGGCGCGGCGACTGGGCAAGACCGTGTTTCGCGCGTACCAGGCCTCGCGGCGCGGAGGGGAGATCATTTGCCGCGTGGTCCGTGATCGCGTCGAATTGGAAGGTAGTTGTGCCTTCTACCTGGAAGGCGAGGTGGAGATCTGAAAACGTTTTGGCTGGGCCCGACGACTCGCCGTGAGCTGGAGATCCATCCTTGTTCCTCGACAGAGTCGTCCGGCAACACAGGGGGGTCGAAAACATGAAGTTCCACGCTTTCAAATCTTCCAGCTGATCTCCCATTTTGGCCACTTCCAGTCTTCGCGTTGCTGGCACCCCAGAACCTCCCCGACCCACACAACCTCCGACCCGCAAGCATAATCCCACCGAATTGATTTGCAAAAGTCCTCAGCTTGCGCAGAGAATCACCGACTCTCTTCATGTCGACCCTTATGGTGCCACCGGGAAAAGGACTCACAGGCAAGCTCTCAACCGTTCTCGCCCTGCTAGGGATATCCGTGTTCATAAACTATGTAGATCGCGGCAATCTCTCCATCGCAGCACCTATGTTGAAGGATGAGCTCGGAATCTCTGCATCACAACTGGGCCTTCTGCTCTCCGCGTTCTTCTGGACTTATGCATGTTTGCAGCCCGTCTCCGGTTGGCTCGTAGACAAGGTGAACGTCAACTGGGTCATTGCCGGAGGGTTCTTCCTCTGGTCTGGCGCGACCGCCGGCACCGGGGCGGTTCACGCCTTTGCCACGCTCTTCGTGTTGCGCCTGATACTCGGCATCGGGGAGTCTGTTGCATATCCGTCCTATTCGAAGATCATCGCGCTTCACTTCCCGGAAGAGCATCGCGGCCTCGCCAATTCGGTGATCTCGGCGGGCCTCGTGCTGGGACCCGGCTTCGGCATGCTCCTGGGCGGCACGCTGATGGCAAGATTTGGCTGGCGCCCTTTCTTTATCGTGCTCGGACTGGTCAGCCTGCTGTGGCTCGTCCCCTGGATCAAGTGGATGCCGGAGGTGCGCAATGCCATTCACCCGGACACCGCCGGCGGCCCGAGTTTCCTTGAGTTTCTGCGGCTGCGATCCGCTTGGGGAACATGTGTCGGGTTGTTCTGCGGGAACTATGTGAGCTATTTCCTGATCACGTGGCTGCCTTTCTACCTTGTGCGTGAGCGCCACTTCTCGATGAACGAGATGGCGAAGATCGGGGGGACCGCTTACCTATTGGGCGCTTGCTTCTCTACATTGTCCGGTTGGCTTTCCGACCGCTTGATCATGTCCGGAGAAACTCCTACCCGCGTTCGCAAAACATTTACGGGTGGAGGTATAGCGCTGGCCGGTATTTCCCTCGCGTTCTCTGCCATCGGAGGGCCAGCCGTGTGCGTAGTGATGACCATTTTGGGAGTGATTTCCTTCGGCGTCTCTAGTTCCAATATTTGGGCAATCACACAGACGCTCGCAGGGCCGCAAGCCGCAGGCCGATGGACAGGCTTCCAGAACTTTGTGGGCAATCTTGCAGGGGTTGTGGCTCCGGCAGTCACCGGGCTCGTGCTGGAGCGGACCGGACACTTTTACTGGGCCTTCGGGATCCTCACCGCGGTCGCACTGGCAGGCACAACTTCCTGGGTTTTCCTGGTTGGACCGGTAGAACAGGTGGTCTGGCACAGGAAGCCCAGGCCGCCCGAACCTATGTGCGCTCGTCCCTAAGCAGAAAAGCCGGTCGTTTCAGTGCCGAGTTGTCAGGAACGCGGTGATGGTGGGTGATCCCAGCGTCTCATGGATTCAGCCGACGGACTCGACCAAACAGATCGGAAGCCTTCATCCTCTGGCACTGTTCTTCAAAGTTCGGGCGTGGACCCCTCCAATGGACATCCTCGACCGTCTCAAAAACGGGCACATCGAGTCGCAGAGTTGCAAGAGTGCGAAACAACAGGGCGTCGTTCCATCCACTGAACAGCGATTCAGACAGCACGCGGGCCCTCCGGATTGATGGATGCCATTGTCGCCAGTCCTTCGGAATGTCTTCGAGGTGCGGGTACTGCGATAAGGTGAGAGCCGCGGCCTTTGCACCCCATCCAGGCAACCCAGGAAAACCGTCCGCACTATCGCCGACCACTGCCAGATAGTCGGGAATCGAGTGGGGCTTCACTCCGAACTTATCTACGACTCCGGCTTCGTCGCGCAAGATATCGCGCCTGCGGTCCAGTTGAACCACCCTTGTACCCACAACGCACTGACTGAGATCTTTGTCCGGCGTACAAATGAGAATCTGCCGCACACGATCATCCTTCGCAGCTTTCCCAGCGGCTGAAGCCAGCGCATCATCTGCCTCAAAGTGGACCATGGGCCATACAACCACCCCCAGTGCCCCTAGGGCTTCCTCCAGAATTGGGAACTGTGAGAGCAATTCCGGAGGCACACCTTCGCTCGTCTTGTATCCCGGATAAAGATCGTTCCTAAACGACTCCACGACATGATCGGTTGCAACCCCAATGTGGGTTGCACCGCGCTCGATCATGGATACAACGGAAGTCAGGACACCACGCACTGCGCCGATTTCCTGGCCGCTTACATCCGCCGCCGCGGGCACGGCGAAAAAGTGCCGGAACAATTCATAGGTCCCGTCAATCAGGTGCACATCCATGCTTTGCCGATCACCTTCTGCAAGCGCTGTACCCACCGAGGATACACGGAGACATGCGCTTTGAGTTCCTGGCAGACGGGTCTGAGGGCATTGTGAACAGTTCGAAATTGCTTGACGGGTTGGTCAACCCGGATGCGCCACGAACAGCTGGTCAGCCGATCAGTTGAGCAAACTTATCCAGGTCAATGTTACCGCCAGATACGATCGCCACCACCTTGCCGGAACCAGCGCGGCCCGAGATGGCCGCAGCAACTGCGCATGCCGCGGCACCTTCCATAATGATGCGATTCCGCTCGGCTACCACCTTCACGGCCTCAGCCGCCTCAGCCAAGGTTACGACCAGAGATCCATCGAGGAGATTGCGTGCCTGCGCGAACATTCTCGGGAACACCATCTTGCTGCCGATGCCGTCCACAAACGAGCTACGGTATTCAACCTGGCGTGGCTCGCCTGCGGCCAATGACGCCGCCAGCGGCGCTGCGGTTTCGATTTCTGCTGCGTAGATCCGGATCTTCGGAGCCAGCGCGCGCAGCACCGCTGCGATCCCGCACGATAACCCTCCACCACCCCAGGGAATAACGACGGCATCAAGTTCGGGCAGATCCTCCAACAATTCGAGGGCGATCGTGCCGTTGCCTGCCATGACGTGGGGGTCGTCAAAGGCATGAATGAACGTGGCATTCACGCCAGGATAAGAGCGCGTCTCGAATGTCCGCCACCACGTGGCAAACGGTACCTGGATCACCCTCCCGCCCATCCGTTCAACCGCCCGAATCTTGGTCGCGGGAGCGGTGTCGGGTGCGACGATGGTGGCGGGCACTCCCAGGCGGCGAGCACAGAATGCAACGCCTTGCGCCATGTTGCCGGCCGACGCGGTCAGCACTCCACGGTTCAGCTCCTCCCGCGGAGTTACGGCCATGACGTTCGCAGCACCGCGAATCTTGAACGATCCAATCGGTTGCAAGCTCTCCAGCTTCAGAAACAAATCCGTTCCGGCGTCCGCATAGCATTTGACCAGCGGCGTTCGCAGGGCGACCCCTGCGATGTTTCGCCGCGCTTCTTCTACCAAGTGGAGGGTAATAGGAATCTCCATATCGTAGCTTGACGAGTACAAATGCCAGCGACGTGTGGCCGCTACAGCCTCACCTGTGCGCTTTGGCGGTCTGTGCCATGCCGCATGGCCCATTCCAAGTTTCGCGTTTCTTGCGAAATTTAAAGTGGAAATAGGGAGACTGGTTGCCGCGCTTGGCGTTCGTCAGTCCCTAACCGGCGTTCCGCTTCTCTACCCGAGGATCGCGTGAGTAATTCCTTGCCACCACGCCGGATTAACCCGCCACGTGTACACGGCAAGGCTCTGCAGAACGATCATCGGAGGCAGCGCATAGCGATACACCTTGTGTACCCGCCCCTCCACGATCCAATCGCGCAGTATGCCGAGCACGATAAGAAGGTCCAGGCCCACGTAAAAGATGTTGTTGTTGAACCAGAAATCGAATCGGCCAATGGCGGCGTCCATCAACTCGCAACTCGCGATGAAGATAAGGCGTCGATGGTAGTCCGGCCTGGCTCTCCAATAAATGGCCAAGGCTATGCACGTGCCGAAGATGATCATGTCCGCGAAAGGAATCGACAGGAAAGAATCGACATCCTTCTGGTGGAGCACAGACACATCGAAGCGGGTCATGACGATGGAGGTCGTGAAGCCCAATACCACCATTGCCGTGGCCAGAGCGGCTCCAAACCATCCCAGAAAGCGGTGCACGCTGACTTTTCGGGCACGCACCAAAGCCGACTGAAGAATAAAGAAAACCATCCACGTCGCGAATGCTGTGCCGTGCATCCACAAAAGCAGCGGCCGTGGCGGGTTGGCATGGAAGAGGTGCTCGTCAACGGTACGGCTGAAACCCCACACCACGAGCCCGGACATGGCCAGCGCCATGCAAAAATAGAAATAGCAGCTCAAGAACGCCTTGAGCCGATCGGTTGTGCTTACTTCTTTCTCAATGCGCGCAGCGAAGCCTGCATCTCTGACGGCCACAGAATTCCCCCCTTGGAATTTCGCAAATTAGACTGTCGCAAATTGGAATGTCGCAAACGCGCCTTCGCCGGCAGGAGCTTTGCAGCGCCACTTCAATTGCGATCTGAACTTTTCTGGAAAACCCCAGGAAAATGCTCGCAATAAAGTAGCGGCTAAGCCTTCCGCAATGCAACCAGAAATAATCCGGGCAGGCCGCGATCCGAGTTCGGGGAGGAGTACCCCATTCCAAATTTCGAGTTCTTGACGATATTTAGGGTGGGGATGTGCGGGTACCCTCCCCCCTCCCCCCTGATTTTGCAAAATCTCTGGAATCACCACGTTGGCGCGTTTTTCCGGGCAAAATCTAGAGCCGACTTGGGTTATACGCAAAATCTTGCGGCAGAAGGAGTTAGCAAGGCTCTGCCGGGTTCTGCCGACTAAGAACCGACCATTTGCAGGAGTTGGCAGGTGGATCAGCCCGCAAAATCGAGATGTCAAAGAGCTTACGGGCAAAATCTAGAGCCGAAAGGACTTAGATTTGCCCGGGAGAACAGGGTCCAGGCAGAGGCTGTGACCCCGTTGGTCTCTCCTATAAGCTATAGGATGAATACTATGATTAGCTATGAGGATTGGTGCGGTCAAGGACGTGCGTCACAGAGTTGAGATTGCAGGAAGGGGAAGAGTAGGGTTCCCACGCAAGCGGAGGTTGATGGAGTCCCCGGCCTCCTCAAAGAGCGCGGAAGGCCGGGCCACCCGCGAGTTTCACTTGCGTAGCTCGGAGGATGTCGTCACGGATCGACAACATGCTCTCGCGAAATTCAACCTGCACTATCGTTGTCATGGTTCTCCGGAGTGTTGGCCCTCGAAACAATCTTGCGCCGAGACTCGACGCAACTCTGGCTCCTTCAGGTGGGAACACCAAGCTTTGGCAGAAGCCATTGTGTCAGGACCACATAGGCGACAAGGAATGCCACTCCCCAAACCCAATTGGGCATGTTCACTTTCTCCTATTTGCCAACTCCAAGTTTACGTAAAAACGTCATCATCGGGCACCAGTTGGTGAATCCAGACTGAAACAGATTCAGGCCAACAAAAGCCGTGAACAGATACCAGTACGGGCTTACGTAGTGCCCAAGAGCCAGGGACAACAGAATAAAGCTGCCCGCGATCAAACGAAGCGTGCGTTCTACAGTCATAGCAGTTCTCCTTCAAAACAAGATGGTCCTACGCGATTTCGCATTGCGGTGTTTCGCATTCAGCGACATTTTCCGGAGAATGCGGGTGCATCGGTGGAAGCGAGTCCCCCCTCTGAGAGAGGTAGTAAAGGACCGGCACCGCCATCCGCGACAGGACGGTTGACGCGACTTCTCCCGCCATCAAGGACAATGCCAAGCCCTGAAAAATCGGATCGAACAGGATCACGCTCGCTCCCACGACGACCGCAGCAGCGGTCAGCAGCATCGGTCGGAAGCGCACTGCGCCCGCATCGACCACGGCATCCTCCAGCGACATTCCCTGGGAGCGGCGAAGTTCGATGAAATCGACGAGAATGATGGAATTGCGAACAATGATGCCGGCTCCAGCGATGAAGCCGATCATCGAAGTCGCGGTAAAAAATGCCCCCATCAGCGCATGTGCGGGCAAAATGCCGACCAGAGTGAGCGGGATCGGCGCCATGATGACCAGCGGCGTGACGAACGACCGGAACCAACCCACAACGAGCACGTAGATCAATACCAAGACAGCCGCAAAGGCGAGTCCCAGATCGCGGAAGACTTCCACCGTGATGTGCCACTCGCCATCCCACTTCATCGAGAAGCGGTCGGTGCGCTCGGGCATGGTGGTGCCCTTGTATTGCTTTACCCCATAGCCATCGGGCAATTTGATTTTGTCGATGGCGTCGCTCATCTTCATGATGGCGTACACAGGGCTCTCTTCCCCGCCCGCCACATCTCCCGTCACGTAGACGACTGGCTGGAGATTCTTGCGATACACGCTGGTATCGATCGTCGT
>Ga0075030_100004484_pt1 | contig 12617 bp, 7 predicted proteins | sample LitLauG_LLR_2012_FD_71393 | JGI IMG/M metagenome (GOLD analysis project Ga0075030, IMG submission 71393) | Freshwater sediment microbial communities from Pennsylvania, USA - Little Laurel Run_MetaG_LLR_2012 | ecosystem: Environmental > Aquatic > Freshwater > Creek > Sediment | place: USA... | reverse complement strand
CCTTCAAATCATCCAGCAATTGATCTGCATAAGCCGTCGTCTTCAGGAACCACTGTTCAATCTCGCGCGACTCCACGAGAGTGTCTTCATGCCGCCAGCAGTACCCGCCATTCACCACCTGTTCGTTGGCCAGCACCGTGCAGCACTTCGGACACCAGTTCACACGGCTCTTTTTTCGGTACGCCAGCCCGCGTTCCAACATGCGCAGGAAAAACCACTGGTTCCAGCGGTAATACTCCGGCTCGCAGGTCGAAATCTCTCGCCGCCAGTCGTAGCTGAACCCAAAGCGCCTCAGTCCGCGCTGAATTTCCGCTATGTTCTTGTATGTCCACTCTCGCGGGTGGGTATTATTCTTGATCGCCGCGTTTTCCGCCGGCAATCCGAACGCGTCCCAACCCATCGGGTGCAGTACGTTGAATCCACGCATGCGCTTCACGCGCGCCACAACATCTCCGATCGTGTAGTTGCGCATGTGGCCCATGTGCAACGTCCCGCTGGGGTACGGCAGCATTTCTAGTACGTAGTACTTGGGTCTTGAAGGGTCGGCTTCCGACTCGAATATTCGCGCGTCCGCCCAGCGCTTCTGCCATTTCGCTTCAATCTCTTGCGGGTTGTAACCGCCTCCGCTTCCTGCCCCCGCTCCTGGTGTGCTCTGCTCCCCCACGGCCGCTATCCCCTCTTTTTCTTTGCTTTCTTCTTGGCCACTTTATTCTTTACTCTCGTCCTGTTCACTCCAGCTTTCTTTGCGCTCCTCGATCTCTCTGCGCTTCTCGGCCTTCTCTGCGCTTCTGCGTTATCCTTTTTCTTTCCTTCTTTCTTTTCCTCTCGCTTCCTCTTCTTCTGATGCGCCGCAATATTCTTCTTCATCGTCGCCGTCATCATCGAAAAGCCTTTCTCCGCCCCCGGCGCCTGCTCTTTCAACCCAGCCAATTCCCATAACGCGGCCACATTCCGACGGTCATCCCCCGGATCATCAATCGGCGTCTCCGCAATAAACGCTCGCCCCACCACTCCATTCGGGGGCGCGCTACCTAACTTCGGATGTTGCAGCAATCTCGAAAACGCCTCCGCTCCAATCTTTCCTCTCCCGATGTGCTCATGGCGGTCCACTTTCCCGCCCAGCTCAATCTTCGAATCGTTCGCATGAAATACCGGCACGTTTTCCAGTCCAAGTGCCGCGTCAACCTGATCGAGCGTTGCCTCAAGACCCTTCTCGCTTTTGATGTCGTAGCCCGCCGCAAACAAGTGCGCCGTATCCAGGCAAACTCCCGCTGGCACTCCGCGCAACCCATAAAGAATGTGCCCAATCTCCTCCAGCCGCGACCCTACCGCCGTCCCCATTCCCGCCGTATTCTCAATCAAGATTCTCAGCCGCCCCATGGTCACGCGCTTTGAAGCCTGTTTCACGGACTCCACGATCGTCGCGATCGCCTGAGCGGGTGAAGCTTCTCCTCGCGCGCCGGGATGCACTACCAGAAAATCTGCTCCCAGTGCCACCGCCCGCACAACTTCATCCTGGAAGGCCTGAATCGATCGCGTCCGCAGCATCGGCTCTTGCGCCGCCAAATTAATCAGATAGTTCGCATGGATCACCAGCGGCCCCAGCGCCAATGCCTCGCGCCGTGCGCGAAATGCCTGCCCATCCACTTCAGAAATCCGTGCCGAACCGCCCTGCCACATCCGAGGACTCGCCGAGAAGATCTGCAGCGCATTGCACCCCAGCTTTCGCGCCGATTCCAGAGCGTTCATGACACTCCCCGCGATCGACGTATGAATCCCAATTCGCTTGCTCCCATCCAGCCATATCGGTGGCAGCGGCTCAGGTTCAGGTTCCGGGCGGTATTCGTCTTCTGGGTCAAACTCGGCAGGCAATACTTTTGGCTGGTCAGACATGCTTATCAAAAAGTTCTCTCCGTCTTAAACTTAGCATTCTATCACACGCAGTCACACTGACCTTTCTCCGGAGTCCCTCGAGCTTTTCACTTTCCCGGCAGGCCATTTGCAATGAATTTGCCGCCCGCCTGCCCCTTGCCGTAGACTGTTTGTTCACCCTCACACCAAAGGAACATTCATGCTGGTCGTCATGCAGTCCCACGCTACCGAGGAGCAAGTCCGCGCCGTCTGCAAGCGGATTGAAAGCCTCGGTCTGAAGGCCCACCCCATCCCAGGTTCCATCCGCACCGCCATCGGTATCACCGGCAACAAAGGCGCCGTTGACCTCGGCGTCCTCGAATCCATGCCCGGCGTCGGCGAATGCATTCCCGTCAGCAAGCCCTACAAACTCGTCAGCCGCGACGCCAAGGAAGAAGACTCGGTCTGCCGCATCCCTACTCCATCGGGTGACGTCCTCGTCGGCGGCAAACACATCGCTCTTGTCGCTGGCCCTTGCGCCGTCGAAACCGAAGCGCAATGCATGGCCATTGCAGAACGCGTCAAAAAATCCGGCGCGCGACTCTTCCGCGGCGGCGCTTACAAACCACGGACTTCCCCTTATAGCTTTCAGGGACTCGGCGAGGACGGCCTCAAAATCCTCTCCAAAGTCCGCGCCACGCACGGCTTCGGCATCGTCACCGAAGCGATTGACAACGAATCGCTCGATCTTGTCGAAGAGTATGCCGACGTCATTCAAATCGGCGCGCGCAACATGCAGAACTTTTCTCTTCTCAAGCGCGCCGGCCGCGCCAAAAAACCCGTCCTCCTCAAGCGCGGTATGTCCGCCACGCTTGACGAATTCCTCATGGCCGCCGAATACATCCTCTCCGAAGGCAATTACAACGTCATGCTCTGCGAACGTGGCGTCCGCACTTTCTCCGATTTTTCCCGCAATACGCTCGACCTCGCCATCGTCCCGGCCGTCAAAAAGCGCAGCCACCTTCCTATTTTCGTTGACCCCAGCCACGGCACCGGCAAACGCCACAAAGTTCTGCCGCTCTCTCGCGCAGCGGTGGCCGTCGGCGCCGACGGCCTGCTCATCGAAGTCCACCACGAACCCGATAAAGCTCTCTCCGACGGCATGCAATCCATTCTTCCCGAAGAGTTCCTCGCCCTCGCCGACGATATGCGCCAAATCGCCGCCGTCCTTCACCGCACGATTAATTGATCTGCGCTCGAAAGGGGTTGTAGCCGTGGGTCGCATTTGCGCTTATTTGTCGGGGTCGATTGACAAAAAGTGTCAGTTTTCACCCCCGAAACCGCCCTTGTACAGTCCCCCAGTTCGCAGAGATCTGCTCAAGATGAACAACTTCTTTTATATCAGTATTATAGCCTGAACCATTCCTCGAGCTTTTTTCCTGGAGTGGCCACTCGACTGCTCAATACAGCAATAGCTCTGGCGTCTTATTTCACACAGGAGAAACTAATAATGAGGAAACAGAAGGGCTTTTCGCTTATCGAGCTTTTGATCGTCGTGGCGATCATTTTGATCATCGCGGCTATCGCCATTCCGAACCTGCTGCGCGCGAAGATTTCGGCCAACGAATCTTCCGCCGTGGCAGCGACCCGGACAATCTATACATCTGAAGTGAGCTACTCAACTACCTATGGAACCGGCTTTACAGGAACCTATTCGGCCCTGGGTAGCGCGGCAACGCCATGCACGGCCACTTCGACCAATGCATGCTTGCTTGACCCGATCCTGACCACCGCAACAGCCGGTGGATCCAAGAGCGGGTACACCTATGCACTGGCGGCGGCCGGCGGCGCAGGCACTCCGGCGTCACCTAACACGACCCTTGAAATCAACTCAACACCGTTCACGGTTGGCACGACTGGCCAGCGCGCATTTTGCTCTGACCAGACCGGCGTCATTCGCTACAACACCACTGGCGGTGCGGTCGGCACAGGTGCAGGCAGCTGCGCAGCGATTGCTCTGATCATCCAGTAACAAGAACCCGATTTGGAAAAGAGGAGGCCAGCTTTCAAGCTGCGCCTCCCTTTTCTTTTTTCATCCCAATTGTTCGAAACACTTGAGGATATGCCTCGGCATATTGAGTGCCGCAAGGATCGTTCCTACGCCTGCAAATTCTGGTTTCTCCGCTAAAGACTTCATTCTCTCTTTTCCAAGTCCCAAAACCTCGCAGCCTGACGCCCTCCTGCTATAGTTTTCGAGCGCAGGTTGGCTCTTGGCCTCTTCTGGGCACGCCCGATTACGGCGGAATCAGCGGGGATCTGAAACAGCGCAGCATCCGATTCCTGCTTTTCGATCTCCTCCAAGCGAGTCTGGTGGCGCATCTTTCTCTGAGAGCCTACGCCTAGCTGCATTACGATGGCGCCAATATCTTCTGAGCACCAGTATTCTTGATAGTGGAATCGTTCGGCGGTAACTTGGACGGTCGATTTTTTCACTAGGGTGGGGCCGGACAACCGTGTCCGCAGAGTACCGCCCTTGGCGGTGCAAGCCGATTACGCTGGTGGCTCGGTTGCCTGAACCAAAAACTAACGCTCAATAGAGGGGTACAAAGAGAGAACTCTAACCCCTTTGGAATCAACGTCTATACAAAGCCCGTCTCCGAAAGAGCTCCCCACTCGTACCAATCCCACCCCCCACCTGACCGGTTACAGTGCTAGTACCAACGCTCCTTGACGCACTCCTCGCTCTCCACAAGACTTGTCGCCGCAATCAAGGACATTGTTCAACGCAGTTCGGAAGGGCCGGACGGCAAATCGTTCGACGCAAGAGTTCAGGACGCTCCGAATCAGGTTCGTCCGCCAGCAAGCCGGACGGATCGGGGTTCGCATCCGGCAAGTTCAATCTTATTCTTTTTAACACAATGTTGTTGACGGCGCTTTTCTGCCTTGCACATGAAGTTCGGCCCCTTGTTCCAAATCGACACTCAGGAGGGATTTCATGAAACTGTCAGAGCGATTCAGGCTGTTCTTTGCGGCTATACTTTTTGTAATTTGTTTTGCACCCAGCAGTTTCAGCCAAACCAGAAAGAGGGATGATTCTGGCGCGATTGCCCGGGGCACCGCATCATCGGGCTACGTCAAAGCAGTGCCAGTTGCCATGAGCCGTACAGCCGCCATCCTGCCCTTTAGCGCTGCTACCATCCTCGAATTTCCGGGCGCTGACGCGGCAAGTTCGAGAGCAGTCTTCGCGGCGGACAACAATGGCTTCGGCGCACAAAATAGTGCTCAGCCCAATTTCGTCAGCAGCACTAGCAGTTCGATCGGAGGCGTGATTACAGGGCTGGACACGGTTCCGACGTTTGCCGGTGCATTCTTCAATCCTAACCCATCTATTCTTGGTTCGCGGCCAAATGGCGTCTTTCCGTTTATCATGATAGGGAACGATCCCCGCGTCGGCCGCACAACGCGCATCCACACCAAGATTACGGCAGTTTCGCTCACTCTGTTGAATGCGGATGGTAGTGTCCTGTCTAGTATGCCGTTCGCGCCGTTCGAAGATCTGACTGAAGACTCTCCGAATTTCGAGGAAGCGAACTATGCGTCCGGCCATCGTATTCAGTTCGGCGATGCCGTTCAGCGCGCTGAATTCTTCAACAGCATGGACGAGGACTGGCACACTGTGCTCGGCGAGCCAAAGATCGTGAACCGCGTCACCTTCACAATACCTAGGTTCGTAAATGTCCAGTTCGCAGATGGATCAATCAAATCCGTTCAGGCGTACTACTTCGGACACGCGCCCAATGGCGATCCGTTCGTAGAGTTGCTGGACCTGCTGTTCAACGCCCTCAATTCCAACCAGGCTGTGAGCGACATTGTTGCCGGCAATTTCGCAACCAATGCGATCAACATCAACATGTACCCCAATACGTTCTTATTCTCGATCAATAACCAGGGAGTGCCTGCCAGTTGTTGCGTGCTTGGATTTCATACCTACTACTATGAACCCGGCGCGACACCCCAGCCGAGATGGATGTTCAACTTTGCCACTTGGATCTCACCGGGACTGTTTGGAGGCGGCTTCCAGGACGTAACGGCCCTGTCTCACGAAATCTCTGAAACCATCAACGATCCTTTTATCAACACGATCGTGCCGACTTGGCAGTTCCCAAACCAGCCGCCCACCTCGCATGATTGTCAGGCTAACCTGGAAACGGGTGATCCGGTCGAGGTGCTGTCTACCGCCACTGTTCCGATAACCCTCAGAGAACATCGGGAAGTGTTTACCTATCACCCCCAGACCGAGACTTTGTTGCAGTGGTTTGAAATGGGAGCAACCTCGGATGCAATTGACGGTGCGTTCAGTTTTCCGAACGAAACCGCTCTGCCCCATTCCGCCATACCTTGTCCACAGTAAAATACTCTCCGCTCTACAACGAAGGCGCCGGATCATCCGGCGCCTTTCGTTTGTGTGCCGAGCATGTTCGATCGCTTGGAGGTGAAAGCCCTCCTCACAGCCCGATGGCGGCGAAGTGAGAATCCCGCTCTGGAACATTCGATTGTGTAAATCACGCCAAGCCATTAAATTAATAAGAATTACCACGAGGGCCCCGATGGAAGCAGCCTACATTTGCGACGCGATTCGGACTCCTATCGGGCGTTACGGGGGCGTGCTTGCCTCTGTCCGCACCGATGACTTGGCAGCTATTCCTATAAAGGCTTTGATGGAACGGAACCCGGCCGTCGATTGGAGTTCGGTTGACGACGTAATCTACGGCTGCGCCAATCAAGCCGGCGAAGACAATCGAAACGTCGCTCGCATGGCGCTGCTCCTCGCGGGATTGCCCAAGGAAGTTTCTGGCTCAACCACGAATCGTCTGTGTGGCTCGAGTCTCGATGCCGTTGCCACCGCATCCCGCGCCATCAAGTCCGGTGAAGCCGACCTGATCATCGCTGGTGGCGTCGAGAGCATGTCTCGCGCTCCTTTCGTTCTCGGCAAGGCTGACGGTGCTTTCTCCCGTTCCCTGAAACTCGAAGACACCACTATCGGCTGGCGCTTCATCAATCCGCTTATGAAGGCGAAGTACGGAGTGGATTCCATGCCCGAAACTGGTGAAATTGTCGCCGAGGAATTTCACATCTCGCGCCAGGATCAAGACCTGTTTGCCCTCCGCAGCCAGCAGCGCGCGGCGGACGCCATCCGCAGCGGCCGCATGAAAGAGGAAATTGTCGGCGTTCCCATTCCTCAAAAAAAAGGGGACCCACAACTCGCCAGCGAAGACGAGCATCCGCGCGCGGACACAACCCTCGAAGCCCTCGCGAAATTAAAACCCATTGTGAAACCCGAAGGCACCATCACCGCCGGCAACGCTTCCGGCGTGAATGATGGCTCCTGCGCTCTCCTGCTTGCCTCGGAGCAAGCTGTAAAGCGCCACGGCCTCACTCCCCGCGCTCGTGTCATCGCTTCCGCCGCCGCTGGAGTCGCTCCCAGAATTATGGGTATGGGCCCTGCTCCTGCTACGCGCAAAGTGTTGCAAAAATCAGGACTCCTTCTCTCACAGATGAATGTCATTGAACTCAACGAAGCCTTCGCGTCGCAAGCCCTCGCTGTCCTCCGCGATCTGGGTCTTCCAGACGACGCAACCTTCGTTAATCCGAATGGTGGCGCTATTGCCCTTGGCCACCCACTTGGCGCAAGCGGAGCACGTCTGGTAACCACCGCTCTGTATCAACTCCAACGCTCTCAGGAGCACTACGCGCTCTGCACTATGTGCATCGGCGTCGGTCAAGGCATCGCTGTGATTCTGGAACGAGTTTGATGGCTTAGCCGAATCTAAAAGGTCGCGCCAGACATCCATGCCCTTCGCCCAATTAACCGACGCGCGCATTCATTATTCGCTAGAAGGGGATAGCGCCCTCCCCGTACTCGTTCTCTCGAACTCACTTGGCACTAACTTCTCAATGTGGGATTCTCAGATGGACGCATTCCTGAAAGCCTTCCGCGTCCTCCGTTACGACACGCGCGGCCACGGCCAGTCCTCTATCAAACCCGGCCCTTACACTATTGACCAAGTTTCCAAAGACGTCGTCGGTTTGCTTGATTCCTTGCACCTGGATCGAGTCCACTTTTGCGGGCTCTCCATGGGCGGCATGACGGCCATGTGGCTCGCGCTGAACATTCCCGAGCGCTTGAACAAAGTTATTTTCTGTAGTACCGCCGTTAAGATTGGAACCGTGGAAACGTGGCAGAGCCGAATCGATGCTGTGGAAAAAGATGGCATGAACGCCATCGCTGCTTCCACCATGGAGAGGTGGTTCACCAAATCTTTTCGCGAGAACCAGCCCGCTACCGTGGCTCGCATCCAGAAAATAGTTTCCGCGTCAGATTCCGCAGGCTACATCGCAAATTGTTCGGCGGTTCGCGATTTTGATTTTCGCGAGCAGGTCGGCCACATCACGTGCAAGGGTCTCGTGCTCTCTGGCAAGCACGACCAGGCAACAACGCCTGCCGACGGCCGCTTCATCGCGCAGCAAGTTCAAAGTGCCGGCTTTGTCGAATTGGACGCCGCGCACCTTTCCAACATTGAAGCTTCCAGCCAGTTCAACCAGGCAGTCCTGGATTACCTGGCTTGAGTTTTCGCATCTGTTTATTAATACGGTTTAATGGTGCGGAAGTATGTCATTTCATGAGAAACTGAAACCCCTGGCTTTGCATTTCTGAATTCCTTGCGGAGATTGGTGAATGCTGGTTTTTCTCGGACGCGACAAGGATGAAATTTGCGGCCAAACCGCGCGCCTCGTTGCTGGCGCAGTGCGCCGAAAGCCGAATCTCGCCCTCGGCCTCGCCACCGGCAGCACCATGGTTGGCGTCTATCGGCAACTCGTTCAACTTCACAAGTCCGGCTCGCTCGATTTTTCCCGTGTCACTACCTTCAATCTGGACGAATACCTCGGACTCGCTCCCACGCACCCCCAAAGCTTTCACCGCTTCATGGACGAACAGCTCTTTGCGCTTGTGAACATCAATCGCGCAAACATCCATATTCCTGATGGAACGATTCGCGGTGATTACGATCAATATTGCGCCGCTTATGAGGACACCATTCGCAAAGCGGGTGGAATTGACCTTCAACTCCTCGGCATTGGCCGCAACGGTCACATCGGCTTCAATGAACCGACCTCAAGCATCGGTTCGCGTACGCGCCTGAAAGTCTTGAGTCAGGAAACTCTCAATGACAGCGCTAAATTCTTCTCGCCAGGCGAAGAACCTCCTCAATGCGCCATCACGATGGGCATCGGCACGATCCTGGAAACCAAAAGGGTCCTGCTGATTGCCACCGGAGAATCCAAAGCCGAAGCCATTGCCCACTCCATTGAAGGGCCGATTACTTCCTTCGTCTGTGCCTCCGCGCTTCAACTGCACCCGGACGTGACCTTCATTCTTGATGAAGCCGCAGCCTCAAAATTGAAACAGAAGGAATACTTTCGCCGCGTCTTGAAGATGACGGCCCTGCTCACTCCTGAGCGGCTGGCGTAGTTCCCTGCTATCTCCTAAGCCGACAAGCACACTCTCACGCTCTTAATTCTGAATGAATTGGAAACAAACGGCAGCAGGGGTTGCGCACCCCTCCTGCCCTCTGATTTTTATTGGACCGTCAACGTAAACGTCGCGTTCTGCGACATCGAGCCCGACGTCGCCGTAACCGTAATCTGCGCCGGTCCCTTTGGAGTTCCCGGAGATCCGGAGCATCCCGCAACCACTCCTGCGCTGACCAGCACTAGAAGCAACGGTATCATCGCCGCATAACGCCGCAATCTTGGCTTCTGGCGGAATTTGACCATCGTATAGATGCCCATGCCCATCATCATCGCCAGAGCCCAGAGCAACAGCCACGGGCCAAAGCGCGGGAGATTTGGTCTGCCCACGGGCGCGGACGGCGGCGCCGCGCCGCCAGCCAGAGTGGTGATGGTGAGAGTCGAGGTTTGCGCGGTGTTCCCCGGCGTTACCGTAGGCAAGCTGAACGTGGACGTGGTGTGTGCCGGAAGTCCAGACACGCTGAACGCCACGGCATTCGTGAATCCATTCGCGGTCGGCGTCACCGTGATCGTGACTGGTACCGACCCACCTGCCTTCACGCTCGGCGGCGTCGCTGGCCCAGCAACCGTGTAGCCATCCACCGTAAAGTTGATGGAGTTTGTGGAAGTCCCTCCACCTGGCGCGGCGCTGACCACGACCACCGGATATGTACCTGCTGTTGCCACGTCCGCGGCGGCAACCGAAGCAGTCAATTGTGAGGTGCTCGTCACCGTGGATGTTTCCGGTTTACCGTTAAAGTGAGCGTTCGTCTGTCCAGTGATGAAGTTCGTGCCGGTCACCGTCAGATTGAACGTTGCACCGCCTGAGATGTGTGTCTGCCCGAGCGACGCCAGGGTCGGCAATGGATTGTTGACCGTGAACGAAACCGCGTTCGAGGCTCCTCCACCCGGACTCGGATTCACGACCGTAACGTTCGAAGTCCCGCCAGTTGCGATGTCTGCCGCCGGGATCGATACGGTCATCGTCGTCGCATTGAGCGTTGCTGGAACGAGTCCGGTGACGGTGCCAAACGTCACCGTCGCCCCGGAAACAAAACTCGTTCCGGTAATCGTCAGCGTGAACGTTGGCCCAAGCGCTGTCGCGCTCGTTGGCGAAAGCGGCGGCGTAATCACCGGCGGCGGATTGGTATTGGTTAGGGCGAAGTTCGCAGGAGTAGCAACTCCAGTCACAGTGGCCGCAACATTGTACGGACCGCCTGCAGTTAGATTGGCCGTGAACGGTGCTGCCGCCACGCCTGACGCGTTTGTCGCCAGGGAAATCGTCGCCGTGGTATTGCTGAATGTGCCTGAAGCTCCCGACCCGGGCGCCGTGAACGTCACGTTCACTCCAGAGACGGCATTGCCATTCGCATCGCTCACGGTCACAGCCAGTGCATTCGCAAATGCCGTATTGATTGTCGCGGACTGCGGAGTCGTCCCGGCATTCGCCGTCATCGTCGTTGTTGTTCCCGCAGTCACGTTAAACGTACTGCTCGTTGCACCCGTCAGCGCGGGAGGCCCAAGAGAACTCGCGCTCAGCGTGTACCCTGTCCCCGCCTTGTTGATGCTCAAATTGGAGAACGTCGCCACTCCGCTCGACGCGGCTACCGTCAGCGTTCCCGAAAGCGTTCCGCTACCGGCATTTGTTCCGATGGCCATGGTGATCGAATTCGCAGCCGTCGTGACCACGTTGCCGCTTGCGTCTTCAACGCTCACTTGAACCGCCGGCGCGATGGACGCTCCCGCAACCACATTCGATGGCTGCGTCGTAAAGGCTAGTTTCAAGGGAGATCCAACCGAGCCTGCATTGAACGTTAGATGGAAATTCGTCGTTCCGCCGTCGCCAAGGACCGACGAAACCATGAAGTAGTATTTCGTGCTCGCGGTCGCCGCGAAAGAGACCTGGGACTGGGCGATTCCCGCAGCGGCCCCAGCATTGCACCCGTTTGTGACTTGAGTAAAGGATCCAGGAGCTCCTGTAACGGCCGTCAAGATCGTCGCATACGGACTTGTGAGCGTATCCGCAGTAATGGTGCCGGAGGTTGACGGAGTGAAGGTGTACCAAACGCTGTTATCAACACCGCCGCCTACCACGCCGGCAGGATTGCACGATGGCGTCGGGTCCGCCCCGCCCGTGTTGGGAGTCGCAAGGATCGTGTTAACCGTGTTGGAATACGGCGCCGCAGAGATGGGAGTGGCGTTTGAATATGCATTGTTCGCAGGCGCTGCGCTAGCGAAGTCGAGACTGAACGTAAGAGTGCCACCTGCGGCTCCAGCGCTCGCGTCAGAGACCATGATGTAGTAGGTGGTGCCGCTGGTTACGCTGAACCCGATGAGTGACTGCGCGACTGAACTTTGAGACGCAGGAGCAGCGACGTTGCCGCTGACGCAGCCATTGGTGACTGTCGTAAGAGGCGAGCCGATGGTGCCGGTCCAAGCGGAGAGGTTTGTGAGGTAGCTGCTGTAGCGAGTGTCCGCGATGATTTGTCCGGTCGCGGGTGCGATGAATGTAAACCAAACGCTCCGCGCAACACTGCCAGGCGCGCACGTCGTTGGATCGGCAACGCCACCTGTATTCGCTGTTGCCTGCGTCGTGTCTTCCGTCACGCGGAACGGCGTTGCGCCGGCATTCGTCGCGAAATTAATGTTGTCGTTCGTGGCTGGTTCTGCTTGCGCGATGAATAGCGTCTTCGGCTCAGACGTGGTCCCGCCTGGTACGGGCGTTGTTACCGTAATCGCCAGTGATCCCGCCATAGTAATGTCGGAAGCCGGGATCGATGCCAGCAATTGGTTCGCGCTTACAAACGTCGTCAATCGCGGAGTTCCAGCCCCAACTCCGGTCGTCCCAACATTTACCGCCGCGCTCGATGCAAATCCGTCGCCATTCACCGTCAGCGTAAACGCCGGCCCGCCCGTCGCCACCAGCGAAGGCGAGATCGAAGTGATTTCAATCCCAATGCCGGTCATCGCCGCGCTCTGCGGCACATTCAGGGCATTGTCTGTGAGCGTGAGCGTCGCGGTCTCATTGCCCACGACGGATGGCGTGAACTGCAAACCGATGTCGCACGCAGTGTTCGCAAGTACGTTGAAGGGCGGCGTCCCGCAAGCCGGATTGGTACTAGCGGCTGCTGGGACTACTTTAAAATCGGCGGGATTTGTGCCGGGTACTGTAACTGCCACTGCCGCAACCGCGGTTG
>Ga0075030_100004482_pt1 | contig 12620 bp, 8 predicted proteins | sample LitLauG_LLR_2012_FD_71393 | JGI IMG/M metagenome (GOLD analysis project Ga0075030, IMG submission 71393) | Freshwater sediment microbial communities from Pennsylvania, USA - Little Laurel Run_MetaG_LLR_2012 | ecosystem: Environmental > Aquatic > Freshwater > Creek > Sediment | place: USA... | reverse complement strand
GCGGTGCAAAGCGTGCAGGCCTCGGAACTGGTCGGCCACCTCAACCTGATCCACCCGCGCCGCATCCACGTGCTGGGCGCCCAGGAGGTCGATTACATCGAGCGCATGAGCGCCGTGCGCCGCACCCATTTTTCCAACGAGCTGGTCGAAGGCGGCCCGCTGGGCCTGATCGTGGCCGATGACCGCGTGCTGCCCGAGGGCGTGCTGGCGTCGATCGAAACCGCCGGCCTGCCGCTGTTCGCGACCGCACGCCCTTCGGCCGAGGTGATCGACCTGCTGCGCATCTACCTGGCCAAGGTGCTGGCGCCGCATTGCTCCATGCACGGCGTCTTCATGGACGTGCTCGGGCTGGGCGTGCTGATCGCCGGCGAGTCGGGCCTGGGCAAGAGCGAGCTGGCGCTGGAGTTGATCAGCCGCGGCCACGGCCTGGTGGCCGACGACGTCGTCGATTTTGCCCGCGTCGCGCCCGACGCGGTGGAGGGGCGCTGCCCACCCCTGCTGTCCAACCTGCTGGAAGTGCGCGGGCTGGGCCTGCTCGACATCAAGGCGATCTTCGGCGAGACGGCGGTACGGCGCAAGATGAAGCTGCGCCTGATCGTCGAGCTCATGCGCCGCAGCGCCGCCGACACGATGGAGCGCCTGCCGCTGGCCGGTTCCATGCAGTCGGTGCTGGGGCTGGGCATACACAAGGTGGTCATCCCGGTCGCTGCCGGCCGCAATCTGGCGGTGCTGCTCGAGGCGGCGGTGCGCAACACGATCCTGAAGCTGCGCGGCATCGACACGATGGAAGACTTCTCCGAGCGCCAGCGTCGCGCGATGGATGCCGAGTAGCGCACCACACCTGCGGCGCCGCTACTGCGGCCGGCGTAGGCGCCGGCCGGCCCCGATGATCCAATGACTCCCCGGTGGCGTCGCAACGCGTGGCGGCGGCCACCGCCGGCGCACGGCCTGCGCCCCCGTCATCGCGCCTCCGCAAGCGCGCAACCACCACAGGAGTCCCCATCATGAAGAAGCTTTGGCTCGCCCCCTTGCTGCTCCTCCCGCTCATCACCTTCGCCGCCGACGACACCAAGAAGGAAACCCACCGCAGCACCAAGCTCGGCGCCTGCAGCAAGGAGGCCCATGTCAAGGGCCTCAAGGGCGATGAGCGCAAGAAATTCATTTCCGGCTGCATCGCCAGCGCCAAGTCGGCCAAGCCGGCCCCGCACAACGCCGGCTGAGGCCGCAGCAGCGCGCGGGCACCGGCCGATGGCGCCTGCGTGGTCTAATACCGCCCGTAGCAAGCCCGCCCCGGGCCCGCTACGGGCGGGCGCTCTGGCCCGCGCTCGTCTGACGATCGCCCATGCGTCTAATCCTGGTCTCCGGAATGTCGGGTTCGGGCAAGTCGGTTGCCATCCGCCTGCTCGAAGATATCGGCTTTTATTGCGTCGATAACCTGCCCTCGCCGCTGCTCACGCAGGTGTGCGACCTGCTGGGCCGATCCGGCCATATCGACCTAGCCGTGTCCATCGATGCGCGCTCCGAGGCCTCGATGACCGGTGTCCCCGAGGTGCTGGCGGGCTTGCGCGCGGCCGGCCACGATATTCGCGTGCTCTTTCTCACGGCTTCCGACGAAGCCCTGGTGCAGCGCTTCTCCGAAACGCGGCGGCGCCATCCGCTGCAGCAGCGCCTGGCGGCGGCGGCGGCGCAGCGCGAGCCCACGCTCGAGGAATCCATCGCCCAGGAGCGCGAACTGCTTGCCCCGCTGCACGCCCTGGGCCATGTCATCGACACGAGCAGCCTGCCGGCCAACACCTTGCGCCAGTGGGTGCGCCGTTTCGTCGACGGCGGGCGCAGCACGCTGACCCTGGCCTTCGAGTCCTTCGCCTTCAAGAACGGCGTTCCGGTGGCCGCCGACATGGTCTTCGACGTGCGCAATCTGCCCAATCCGTACTACGAATCGGCCCTGCGCGCGCTCAGCGGCCTCGACGCCCCGGTCATGGCCTTTCTCGAGCGTGCGCCGCAGGTTGCCGAGATGATCGCCGACATCGCGCGCCTGCTCGACAAGTGGCTCGCCGGCTACGTCGAAGATGGCCGCCAGTACGTCACCGTGGCCATCGGGTGCACCGGCGGCCAGCACCGCTCGCCCTATGTGGTCGAGCGCCTTGCCGAGCACTTTGCCGGGCGGGGCCAGGTTCTGGTGCGTCACCGCAACCTGCACCGCTAACGGCGCGGCAGGCCCGCCGCCTCGGCCCCTGCGCCCGCCTGCGGGGCCGGCGCCAAGGCCCTCATGCGCCCCGGCGCCGCTGCGCGAGTATCAACTGGGCGCCGCGTTCGGCGATCATCAGCGTCGGCGCATTGGTGTTGCCCGAGGTGATGGTCGGCATGACCGAGGCATCGACGACGCGCAGGCCGGCAATGCCGCGCACGCGCAACTCCGGATCGGTCACGGCGGCGGCATCGTCGGCCGGACCCATGGCGCAGGTGCCCACCGGGTGGAAGATCGTGGTGCCGATGTCGCCGGCGGCGCGCGCCAGTTCGGCGTCGCTTTGCGCGGCAACGCCCGGCTGGTATTCCTCCGGTCGGTAGGGCGCCAGCGCGGCTTGCGCCAGCACGCGCCGCGTCAGGCGCAGCGCCCGTGCCGCCACCAGCCGGTCGGCCTCGGTCGACAGATAGCACGGCGCAATCAGCGGCGCGCTCGCCGGGTCGGCATCGCGCAGGCGCACCGTGCCGCGCGAGCCCGGGCGCAAGTGGCAGACGCTGGCGGTGATGGCCGGGAAGGGGTGCAGCGGCTGGCCGAAGGCGTCGAGCGACAATGGCTGCACGTGAAACTCCAGGTCGGGCGTCGGCACTTCGGGCGCCGAGCGGAAGAAGCCCCCCAGCTGGCTGGGCGCCATCGACAGCGGGCCCGAGCGCCACAGCGCATATTCGAGCGCCATGCGCGCGCGGCCCCAGAGGCTGCGCGCACGCTCGTTGAGGGTGGTCACGCCTTGCAGGCGAAAAATCATGCGTAGCTGCAGGTGGTCCTGCAGATTGGCGCCGACGCCCTCGAGCGCATGGCGTACCGGCACGCCACGGGCTTGCAGCAAAGCGGCCGGACCGATGCCCGAGCGCTGCAAGATCGCCGGCGAACCTATGGCACCCGCAGTCAGGATGGTCTCGACCCGGGCGCGTGCCCGGAAGCGCTGCGTGCCCTGCAGGAACTCGACGCCCACGGCCTGACGGCCTTCGAGCAGCACCGTGTCGATCAGGGCCCCGGTCAGCACGACCAGATTGGCGCGATCGCGCACCGGCCGCAGGAAGGCCTTGACGGCATTCCAGCGTACGCCGCGGCGCTGGTTGACCTCGAAATACCCGATGCCGAAGTTGTCGCCGCGGTTGTAGTCGCGATTGAGGGGAATGCCTGCTTGCTGCGCCGCCTCGATGTAGCGCTCGAGAATATCCCAGTGCAGGCGCTGGCGCTCGACGCGCCATTCCCCGCCGCTACCGTGCGCGGCATCGGCACCGCCCCAGTAGTCCTCGCTCTGCCGAAACACCGGCAGCACGCTGTGCCAGTTCCAGCGCGCGTCGCCGGTCAGGCGCGCCCAGTGGTCGTAGTCCGGACCCTGTCCGCGCAGGTAGAGCATGCCGTTGATCGACGAGCTGCCGCCCAATACCCGCCCCCGGGCGTAGGCGATCGAACGGCCATTGAGGCCCGGCTCGATCTCGGTGCGATAACACCAGTCGGTGCGCGGGTTGTTGATGCACTTGAGATAGCCGATCGGGATGTGGATCCAGATCCAGTCGTCCTTGCCCCCGGCTTCGAGCAGCAGGACGCGCACCGAGGGGTCGGCCGACAGGCGGTTGGCCAGCACGCATCCGGCCGTGCCGCCACCGGCAATGATGTAATCGAAATCCCCGAATTCGTGCACCGCCACCGCCGCCCTCCCTTGCGAGGCGCTATTGTGCCTGCCGACGGCGCGCCGGCGCGGGGAGATATCCGCGCCGCCGCGTCGACGTTGCGCGCAGGGGGAGCTCGATCCGCCTAGCGGCGGCGGCGGATGTGTTCGCGGCGTATGGCTTCGGAGGCGAACTCTTCCAGGTCCGGATCCATCGCGTTGCGCGACGACACGATGCCCACGGGCACGCCGTTTTCCACCACGGGCGCGTGGCGAAAGCCGCCTTCTTGCATCAACACCAGCGCGTAGCCGTAGCTGTCGTCGGGCGCGAGGGTCTTGACGTCGGCGGTCATCACCTCGCGCAGCCGCGTCTGCTGCGGATCGCGCCGCTGCGCGATGACACGAAACAGGGCATCGCGTTCGGTGAAGATGCCGATAAGGCGTCCGTCCTCCACGACCATCACGGCGCCGGTGTTGCCGGCGGCCATGACCTCCGCCGCCGCGGTGACGCTCGCCTCTGGCGCCAACGTCAGCGCCTTGCGCGGATCCATGATTTCTCTTACCAGGCGATCGAGCATGTTGCGGCCTTTTGCGGGGCGGGCAGGTTGTCCCAGGGCATCCTAAAAGCGGCACGCAGAACGGTATTGATGGCGGTCAAGCGCGCGGCCCATGGCGGAGCATTCTGGCTATACTGTAAATAACTACAGCCCCGATCCGGCCGCAATCGCGTCCCGTTCGCCCATGCCCATCCGCCCGAACTCCCGGTCCGTCACGCGCCGAGCCTGCCGGTGAACGCGCCCGACGCCGTGCTGCCCGAATACCTGCGCGGGCTCAATCCGGCCCAGTTGCAGGCGGTGCGCAACGGCACGCCCGGGGGCGCCGGCCCGGCCGACGCGCCCTTGCTGGTCATTGCCGGTGCGGGCACCGGAAAAACCAACACCCTGGCGCACCGCGTCGCCCACCTGGTGGCTGGCGGTGCCGATCCGCAAGCCATCCTGCTGCTCACCTTCACCAACCGCGCCGCCGATGAAATGACGCGCCGTGTCGCGGCCATACTCGAGCGCCTGGGCCGCGCCGGTGCGCGCCGCGCCGTCGCGCGCATACCCTGGGCCGGCACCTTCCACAGCATCGGCGCGCGGCTGCTGCGCGACCATGCAGACGCCATCGGTCTGGCGCCGGGTTTCAGCATCCATGATCGCGAGGACTCGGCCGACCTGATGAACCTGGTGCGCCATGAACAGGGTTGCTCGGCACGCGAACGCCGCTTCCCGCTCAAGGGCACCTGCCTTGCCATCTACTCGGCGGTCGTCAACACGGGCGCGCCGCTGGCGGCCGTATTGCAGGCCGATTTTCCCTGGTGCCGGGAGTGGGAGGCCGATCTCAAGCGCGTCTTCCGCGCCTATGTCGAAGCCAAGCAGGCGCAGCAGGTGCTCGATTTCGACGATCTGCTGCTCTACTGGGCCCGCATGGCCGCGGAGCCCGCGCTGGGGCGCAGCCTGGGCGCGCGCTTTGCGCACGTGCTGGTCGACGAATACCAGGACAGCAACCGCCTGCAGGCGGCCATCTTGCTGGGCATGAAACCCGATGGCAAAGGCCTGACGGTGGTCGGCGACGACGCCCAGTCCATCTATGCCTTTCGCGGTGCCACGGTACGCAACATCCTCGATTTTCCGGGCCAGTTCGCGCCACCCGCGCAGCGCGTGACGCTGGAGCGCAACTACCGCGCCACCGCGCCGCTGCTGGCCGCTGCCAACGCGGTCATCGCGCTGGCCCCCGAGCGCCACGTCAAGCAGCTGTGGACCGACCGCGCCGGTGCGTCCCGCCCGCGCCTGGTAAGCGTGCGCGACGACGCCGACCAGGCCGCCTACGTCGTCGAGCAGGTGCTGGCGCGGCGCGAGGCCGGCGTCCGCCTCACGGCCCAGGCGGTGTTGTTTCGCACCGGTCACCACAGTGCGCGCCTGGAACTCGAACTGACCCGGCGCAACATTCCCTACGTGAAGTTCGGCGGCTTGAAATTCCTCGAGGCCGCGCATGTGAAGGACGTGCTCGCCCTGCTGCGCTGGGCCGGGAACCTGCGCGATCGCGTGGCCGGATTCCGAGCGCTGCAATTGCTCGAGGGCGTCGGTCCCAAGGGCGCGGCGCAGATCCTCGATCGCGTGGCGGCGGCCCCGCCGGGATGCGCACTGCTGGCCGAGCAGCCGGCACCCCCGGCGCTGCAAGCGCAGTGGCACAGCTTCGCGGCCCTGGTCGACGCGCTCGCATCCGCCGCTGCCCCCTGGCCGGGCGCCTTCGAGGCCGCGTGCCACTGGTACGCGGGCTGCCTGCAACGGCGCTATGACGATGCGCCCGCGCGCCTGGCCGATATCGAGCAGCTGGCGCGCATCGCCGCCAGCTACCCGAACCGGCAGCGCTTTTTGACCGAACTCGCCCTGGAACCGCCGGAGGCCACCAGCGCGCCGGCGGGTGTGCCGCTGCTCGACGAGGATTACCTCGTCTTGTCCACGATCCATTCGGCCAAGGGCCGCGAATGGACGGCCGTGGCCCTGCTCAATGCGGTCGACGGCTGCCTGCCCTCCGACCTGTCAACCGGATCCGGCGCCCAGCTCGAGGAGGAGCGGCGCTTGTTGTATGTGGCGATGACGCGCGCGCGCGAGCATCTGGACATCCTCCTGCCGCAGCGCTTTTACGTGGGCTCGCAGTCGCCCGCCGGCGATCGGCATATCTATGCCAGTCGCAGCCGCTTCCTGCCGGCGGCGCTGCTGGAGCATTTCGAGCAACTGGCGTGGCCGCCGGCCCCGAGCGCGCTGGCACCCGGGTCGTGCGCGACGCCGCGCCTGGATCTGGCCGCCGGCCTGCGGGCGATGTGGGACTGAGCGCCCGCTGCGATCAAAAGGCGTAGCCCACGCCCAGGCGCAACACCGGCCAGAAACTCAGGTTGTGCACATCATTGCGCAGCTTCGTCTGCTCGGCCGCCACGTCGGTGGCCAGGTTGCCGCAGCCGGCGGAAAGGTTGCAGGTGGCCGTGACGCTGGCGTTCGGGCTGCCCGTGATCAGCACGCCGAAGTCGCTGGTGAAATGAAAGCCGCGCGAACCGGCCAGGTTGCCCCAGCCCAGGCCGAGGTAGGGCACAGCCTTGCTCCAGTTCACGCTGGCTGCCGCCGAGCCCACCTGCGCCGCCGTGTAGGTCGTGCCGTTGAAGGTGAACGTGCCGCCGGAGGGCGTGCCGTTGAGCGTGAACTTGTTGTCGTCCTGGATCACCCCCGTGCTCAGGCGAAACGCCCCGGCAAACGGATAGAGGTCGACCAGCGCGCCGGCCTGGAACAGCTTGAGCGTCGCATCCCAGGACACGCTGGTGCCGAAGTTGCTGCTGCGCTTGATGCTGAAGTCGGCCACGGTGGCGCGCAGGCCGACGTAATCGTTGAGATTCACGCCCAGGTCGGCACCGATGCCGGAAAGACCGCCGGTGAGGGCGAGGCCCACGTGCGTGGCATCGTCGGCATGCGCCGGAACGCACAGGGCAGCGGCGGCCAGGGGCAAGAGGCGGGACACGGCGCGCAACAGCGCGCTACGACGCATCGTCATGGCAAACATGATGCTCCTTTGGGGGTGAGGGCGCTGCCGCAGGTGCGGCGGCCCGGCGATGATGACAACTTCGGCGCGCCGGCGATCGCCCGAATTGGGCCGCTGCAGCAGCCCAAAGCGGGTTGCCCAGCGCACCGCGCCACGCTGAGGCCAGGCCCCGGCGCCCATCTTGACACGACGCGGGCGGACCCGGGGCCTCAGCGGCTGCGCGGGTGCAGGATTTCGCCCAGCCGGTCGGTGGTGCCGGGCACGCGCTCCAGGTGCGGATAGCGCAGGCCCTCGTGATAGTCGATCCGCACGCTGCGGAACTGGTCGAAGTCCTGGACCAGCAGCTCCAGGGCTTGCGCGCCGCCATGCGCGGCCGTGATCGCATCCTTGAGGATGTCGGCCGAAAACTGCGTACCGTTCACGGCCACGATACGCATGGCCGGCGCCAGGCCGGCATCGAAGGCGGCACTTTGCCAGATGACGTCGGTGATCGTGCCGGGCGTGTCGCCGGTGTCCACGCTCAGGCCCAGCGCACTGGACAGATCGATCTGCCGCGTCACCTTCTCCTGCGCCTTGGCATAGGCATTGGGCTTGTCGGTGTAGACCAGGCGCCAGCCGACGCGCTCGATGCCCTCGAGCGGCGCGGCCTCGGCCCGCGCATCGAGCCGGGCGCGCAACAGTGCCGCCCAGTCGTCCGGCTCAACCGCCGCGAGCGCCGCGAACAGCTCGTCGGCGGTGTAGGGCTGGGGCACGAGCTCGCCGTCGCTCCCGTAGAACGCGCGCGCCAGGTCATCGAGCGCGCGCCGGCCGTGGCTGCGTTCGCGGATGCGCGCGTCGACGTCGAGCCACAGCAGCGTGCCCTCGTCGTAGAAATCGACGCTGCGGCGCCAGTTGCTCCAGGAATGCGGGGCGTCGTAGAGAACCTGGGCCGCGTCGGCCGTGTCCTGCAAGGGCCGCCACCGGCGGCCCCGCGTGTACTGCATTGCCGCCGCGGCCGCGGCCAGCGCTTCGCGGAACTGTTCGGGGCTGCGCGCACCGCTGCGCGCCGCCAGCACCTCGCCCCAGTAGTTCGTGAGGCCCTCGTAGGCCCAGAGCAGGTCGCCCTTCATCGGCGTGTTGAAGTCCGGCGTGAGCAGGTCGCTGGGCCGACGGAACTTGCCATTCCATGAATGCACCAATTCGTGGGCCATCAGGCTGCCGTGGTACAGGTAGCTGTCGGGGTCGAGGAAGAAATCGGCCGAGACGCGGTTGTCGCTGGACTCCTGGTGTTCGAGGCCGAAATGCTCGGTCTGCTCCGTCAGCACGCACAGGAAGTCGTAATGCCGGTAATGGTGCGTGCCAAACAGGGCCTCGGCCTCGCGTACCAGGAGGCGTTGCTGGGCAATCTTGTCGTCGCTCGCGGCCAGGTCTTCGGCACGGTCGGCCACTAGGTCCAGGTAGGTCGGCGCCGGCGCCGGCGTGAGCGCGATGCGCCGCCAGTATCGGCCGGCCGCCAGCGGCGAGTCGACCAGCGTCTCCACGCTCACCGGCGCGAAGGCAGGCGCCTGGGGCGCCACCTCGCCCTGCGTTTCCAGCGCGCTGGCCCAGTGCCAGTCGGGCGGCAGGGCCACCGAAGCCGCCACCAGGATGCTGCGCACCGGCAGCGGCGCCGGATAGAACAGCACCTGGTTCCATTCGAGCACGGTCAGCGCCGGGGTGGCCGAAACGCTGCCGCCGAAGCGGCGGCCCGGACCGGGGGACAGGAACTCGAAGCTCAGCTCGACCCCATGCACGCCTTCGGGAACCTCGACCTCCAGGTGGTACATGTCGACGAGGTCGCGGTGCCAGGCCAGGGGGTGGCCCTGGGCGCTGATGGACAAGCCGGTGATGTTTTCGATCGGCCCCGTCGGGCCGTGTTCACCCGGGATCCAGCGCGGATACAACAAGCCGAGCGTGCCCGGCTGCGCCGGGATGGACTCGCGCACCCGGAACACCTTGTGCGCGGTATCGCGCAAGTCGACCGCCAGCGTCAGCGTAGTGCCGCCGTCGGCGCCGTGCGCGGCAGCCGCCAGGCCGGCAGCCAGCGCCAGGAATGCTAGGGCTCGCGCAAATCGCGTCATGGGTGCGCACTCCAGGCGGGGGCAAAGCGCGCGATTGTAGGGCGCCGTCCCACCCGGGGCGATTACCCGAAATCCGTGGCGGTGCCGCGGGCCAGTTCGCCCAGCAGCGCGCGCACCGGCGCGGGCAAGGCGGCGCCGGGTGCCTGGCGCAAGGGCAGCCAGCGTTGCGCCGGCGCCGGTGGCGGACGGGTGCCGCGCAGCTCGAGCACGTGCGCCGTGTAGGCGAGAGTGAAATGGGTGAATCCGTGGCGGCGCTCGGGCAGCGCCTGTGGTGCGCCCGGGCCCAGCGCGCGGGCGGCACGCCCCAAGGCGGCCCGGCTGGGAAACTGCGGCAGGCTCAGCAGCCCGCCCCAGATGCCCGCGGCGGCACGCTGCTCTACCAGCACGGCGCCGCGGTGCCGCGCCACCAGCAGGTGGGCACGGCGCAGCGGCCGCGCTGCGCGGGCCTCGCGCAGCGGCAGTTGCGCGGCGCGGCCCTGGCAATGCGCCAGGCAGTCGGTATTCACGGGACACTGTGCGCAACGCGGGCGCGTGCGCGTGCACACGGTGGCGCCCAGGTCCATGATGGCCTGCGTGTAGGGGCCCATGTCGGCGGCCGGCGGCAGCAGCGCGCGGGCGTGCTCCCACAACCGGCCCAGCACCGCCGGCTGCTTCAAGGAGCCCTCGATGGCGTAACGCCGGGCCAGCACGCGCTTGACATTGGCGTCGAGGATCGCGGCGCGCTCGTCGAAGCAAAAGGCGGCGATCGCCGCTGCCGTGGAGGCGCCGATCCCGGGCAGCTGCGCGAGCGCGGCGGCCGAGGCGGGAAAGCGCCCGCCGTGCTCGGCGACCAGCTGCTGGGCACAGCGGTGCAGCAGGCGCGCCCGGGCGTAATAGCCCAGGCCGGCCCAGCATTGCAGCACCTGCTCGAGCGGCGCCGCGGCCAGGGCCGGCAGGTCGGCAAAGCGCTGCAGGAAGCGTTCGTAATACCCCAGCACCGTGGCCACCTGCGTCTGCTGCAGCATGATTTCGCTGATCCAGACCCGATAGGGGTCGCGCGTCTGCTGCCAGGGCAGGCCGTGGCGGCCTTGCGTGCGCTGCCAGGCGATGAGCGCGCGGGCGAAACCCGCCGGGCCGCGCGCCACGGCGATGGGCTTCAGTGCTGGGCCCGCAGCGATGCCGCGCGCGCCGCCGCGCCCTCGGCGGTGCGTTCGGGCGGCACGCCGTCGCGGGCGCGCGCAGCGCGCGCCGCCGCTTCGTCGCGCGGGATGCGGATGCGTTCGGCGTGGTGCTTGAGCTCGGCCAGGCGCTGCTGCGCCTCCTGCAGCGCGTCCTCGAGCTGGCCGATGCGCTCGTCGAGCGAGCCTTGCGCGTCGCGGATGCGCGCCACGGCATCGGTGCGCTTCTTGAGCTGCGTGCGCTGCTCGCGCACCTGCATCTCCATGGGCGGCAGCAAGGACCGCACCCAGGCCTCGGCGTCGCGCTCGGCCGCCGCGAAGATCGCGCGCGACTTGACCACGACGGTGTCGAAGAAGCGCTCGATCAGCGACCATTTGTCGCGCGTGATGAGCGTAAGCGCGCCGAACTGGTTGCGATAGGCATCCTCGAGGCGGTCGACCTCGGCCACGTAGGTGTCCAGGGAAAAGCTCATGGGCGGCGGCAGGCTCCAGCCCACCTGCTCGGCGAACAGCCGCTGCACGCCCAGCATCATGCGTTCGATCTCGGCCAGCGTCGCCGTCGCTTTGCGCAGGTGGCCGCGCAGCGCGATGAAATAGTCGCGCGCCACGCCGGTGAACTGCGGCGTCAGGCGCGTCTTGCGCAGCCGCTCGCGCGTCTCGAGCACCGTGCCGCGCAGCGCTTCGAGGCGCACCTGCGCAAAAGCCTCGTCGGCCAGGCGCGTCAGCACCGAGCGGGTGGCGAAGATCTTGCGCACGTTCTGCTCGAACTCCTCCTGTTCCGCCTGGGCGCGCTGCAGCATGCGTTCGATCGAACTCTGGTTCTTGCCCTGCAGCGCGCGCAGTTCGTAGAGCTGCTCGACCAGGCTGCGCTCGCGCGCCGACAGCATCTGGCGCACCTCGGTGACGACGCGGTCGACCACCGCGAGCGTCTGCTGGCGCACCAGCTCGCGCTTGGCCGGCACCAGCAGCTCGACCAGCGCCGCCTCGAGGGCCGGCAGGCGGCTGCGCTTGAGCAGCGCCTGGTCATGGGTGACCTTGGCGATCAGGCCCTTTTGTGCCGACACCGGAAATACCCGCGCCGGATCGATGTGCAGCGTCTCGGCCACGCTGTCGATCTGCCGCAGCACTTCGTCCTCGGTCTCCTCGGCGCTCTTGAGCGGGTCCCACAGGCCGTCGATCTTGTTGAGCACCGCCAGGTGGTTGGCGTGCGAGGCGTCCTTGCCGACGATCTGGCGCCAGACGCCCAGGTCGCTCTTGGTCACGCCGGCATCGGCGGCGAGCACGAACAGCACGGCGTGCGCGCTCGGAATCAGCGACAGCGTCAGCTCGGGCTCGGTGCCGATCGCGTTCAGGCCCGGGGTGTCGAGGATCACCAGCCCGTTCTTGAGCAGCGGGTGCGGGAAATTGATGATCGCGTGGCGCCAGCGCGAGATTTCGACCATGCCGTGCTCGTCGATCGCCGCGGCGCTGTCCGGATCGTTGGGGTCGTACAGGCCGTAGATGCGCGCCTCGTCGACGGAGACGTGCACGGTTTCGGACACCAGCTTGAAGGCCGCCAGCATGCCTTCGGTGGAGTCGGTGTTGAGCGGGAACACGCGCCACTCGACCGCGGCACGCTTGAAATCGCTGGTGTTGCCCAGGCGCGCGCGCGTCTCGATGGGCAGCGCCCGGATGCAGGGCGGCAGCGATTCGTCGTACATGAGCTCGGTCGGGCACATCGTGGTGCGCCCGGCCGCCGAGGGCAGGATGCGCCGCCCGTAGTCGGCGAAGAACATCGCATTGATGAGTTCGGATTTGCCGCGCGAGAACTCGGCCACGACCGCGATCACGAGGTTGTCGCCGCTGAGCCGGTCCTGGGCGACGTCTAGGCGGCGCCCCGCGTCCTCGTCCAGCAGCTGGCCGGCCGCCAGCCAGCGGCGCAGCTTGTCGATGGAGGT
>Ga0075030_100004479_pt1 | contig 12621 bp, 10 predicted proteins | sample LitLauG_LLR_2012_FD_71393 | JGI IMG/M metagenome (GOLD analysis project Ga0075030, IMG submission 71393) | Freshwater sediment microbial communities from Pennsylvania, USA - Little Laurel Run_MetaG_LLR_2012 | ecosystem: Environmental > Aquatic > Freshwater > Creek > Sediment | place: USA... | reverse complement strand
CTTCATCGCCCGCGCGGCCTCCGGGTCCCGCAGCGACTTGAATTGATGGACGCTCAGACCTTTTTGCTGCGCCGCCAGGCGCAGCGCATCCGGACGCGCGCCCTCCTTCTCGGGCGCGCAAAACACGGCTACGGCCTCGTCCCCGCGCGCTAAGAACGCTGCCAGCACCGCTTTGCCGAAATCCTGCTGCCCGATGATTGCCAGTTTCATCGGACCCCAACGTCACTGGTTTTTTGAGGCGCCGAAAAGGCCCCGGCATGCCGCTTGGCCTCGATTTCGGTGTCGTTCCAGCCCAGCACCTCTTTCAGAATCTCGTCGGTGTGCTCGCCCAACAGTGGCGACCGCTCGATTTTTGCCGGCGACGCCGAAAGCTTGATCGGCATTCCGATGTTGTGCCACTTGCCGCGTTGCGGATGGTCGAGTTCGACGTACATCTCGCGTCCGCGCACGTGCTCGTCGTTGGCGAGATCGTCCGTGGACATGATCGGGCCGCAGGGCACATCGAGGTCGTTGAGAATGCCCATGAGCTCGCGCTTGGTGTAATTGGACCCGAACTGATCGAGCAACCGCCACACCTCGTTCTGGTTCTTGCGGCGGTCGGCGATCTTGGCGAACCGCGGATCCACCGCCAGGTCCGGATGACCCACATCGGGACCGATGCGTTGGGCGAGCCCGTGCCACACCGCTTCCTGCACCACCACATACAGGTAATCGTTGGGGCCGCCGGGCTTACACTTGACGGCGTTGCCGAGTTGGCCGCCACCGGAGTCGTTGCCGGCGCGTGGCGTGGCAGTCAATCCCTCGGTCGGCACCGAATACTCCGTCAGGGTCTGGCGTGACAGGCGCTGGTGGTCGCGCCACTTCACGCGGCAAAGGTTCATCACACCGTCCATCATGGCCACTTCCACATATTGCCCCTCGCCGGTGCGTTGACGTTGCTGCAGAGCGGCCAGCAGTCCGACCGCGAGGTGGAGCCCCGTGCCCGAGTCGCCAATCTGGGCGCCGGTAACAAACGGCGGACCTTCGGGAACGCCGGTCGTGCTCATGGCGCCGCCCATCGCCTGCGCCACGTTCTCATACGCCTTAAATTCGGCATACGGACCGGAGGAGCCGAAGCCCTTGATGGAACCCATCACCACGCGCGGGTTGATTTCGTGGACTTTCTCCCAAGAGAAGCCGAACCGGTCGAGTACGCCAGGCCCGAAATTCTCCATGAGGATGTCGCTTTTTTTCAGCAGTTCGACGAACACCGCCTTGCCCTCGGGCGATTTCATGTTGACGGTGATCGAGCGCTTGTTGCAGTTCAACATGGTGAAATACAGGCTGTCCGCATGTGGGACGTCGCGCAACTGTCCGCGCGTGGCATCGCCGGCGGGCGACTCCAGCTTGATCACGTCGGCCCCCATCCATGCCAGCAGTTGCGAGCAGGTCGGCCCCGCCTGTACGTGCGTCATATCCAGGACGCGAATTCCCTTGAGTGCTTCCATCTATCTCAGTCTCCTATGTGTTCGCGTGCCGCCCCCCGGCGCCCGGCGGACTACTTGTACATGGTCTGGTTCGAGGTGCCCGACGAATAGACATCGCGATTGATGACGACGTCGACCAGCGCCGGTTGGCCCGAGTCGCGGGCCTTTTCGAGCGCGGGCCGGATCTCCTCCGGTTGGGTTACGCGGATGCCGAAGCCGCCCATCGCTTCCGCCAGGCGGTCGAAGCGCACGTCTCCCACTACGTTGCCGATGTCGCCGCGGCCCGGGTACTTTCTCTCCTGGCCAAACCGAATCTGGTTCCACGACGAGTTGTTGCCGATCACGCCGACGTAAGGCAGTTTCCGATGCACCATGGTAATGAAATCGAAACCGGTCAGTGTAAATGAGCAATCGCCGTAAAGCGTCACCACGTCGCGATGCGGCTGTGCGAGCCGGGAGGCCATGGCGAAGCCCGTGCCGACGCCCAGCGTACCGAGCGGGCCGGGGTCCATCCAGCCGCCGGGCTTGTGCGGCCGCACAATCGAACCCGAGAACGTGACAATATCGCCACCGTCTCCTATGTAAACCGTCTCCTCCTGGAGGAATTCGTTGATCTCGTGGCACAGCCGCACGGGATGAATCGGCACCTCGTTGGCGGCAATGATCTTGTCGTTCTTGCCCTGGCTGCGTTCCTCGTCCTCGCGCAGCATTTTGAGGAAGGGATCGTGTTTCCCCGCGGTATCTCCCTGGGAGGCCTCGCACATGGCATTGACGATGGTGCGTAAATTACCGACCAGCCCGAAGTCGAAGTCGCGATTGTTGCCGACGTTGCGGTAATCCATGTCCATGATCACGATCTTGGCCTTGGGGCTGAGGCGCCGGCCGTAACCCATGCGGAAATCCAGCGGTGTGCCGGCCAGGAGGATAACATCGGCGTGGTCGAAGGCAGCCTTTCGCGAGGGCATGAACGCGTGGGGATGGTTGCGCGGCAGAGTGCCGCGTGCCGAGCCATTGACGTAGATCGGGAGGTTGAAATGGCGCGCGAACCGGTCAATGGCGTCATGGGCGCGGCAAGTGCGCGCCTGGGTGCCGAACAATGCCACCGGGCGCTCCGCCCGCGCCAGCAAGTCGGCAACCTGCTGCACGATATTGGGGTCGCCCAGGAAGTCCGGCGCTCCGCCATCGGCGCCGCGCACGCGGAAATTCTGGGGATACCGCACCTTGGGCGCCTCGACCTTGCCATCCATGATGTCGTGCGGAATCTCGAGGAAAGCCGGCCCGGGCGCCCCGTTGTACATCTCGCGAAAGGCAATGCCCATCATTTCCGCCACACGATCGGTGGTCATGACGAGCGATGCGAATTTGCTGATGGGCGTCATCATTTCGGTGTGGCGCAATTCCTGCAACCCGCCCATGCGGTACTGTTTGAGCGGCGAATTTCCGCCGATCAACAGCATCGGGGTTTCCGCGCGGAACGCGTTGGCCATGCCGGTCACTGCGTCGGTGGTCCCGGGGCCGGCGGTCACCACGGCACAGCCCAGCCCCGTTATCCGAGCGTAGGCATCGGCGGCGTGCGCGGCCACCTGCTCGTGGCGCACGTCGACGATCTCGATACCTTCGTCGATGCATCCGTTATAGATATCGACAATGTGGCCGCCGGAAATGGTGAAGATGTGCCGGATGCCTTCCTGCTTGAGCATTTTGGCGACGATCTGGCCGCCGGAAATCATGTCGGTGGGGACGGCGGCTTTCGTGTTAATGGCGTTATCAACAACAGTTTCCATGTAGACCTCGCGCGTGAATTAAAAGCTGACTTCGTCTTCCCGAGACCGGGAGCTGAGCGGCACAATCGTTCCCGCCACTGACGCTGCAACCTTTATGAGTTCCGGAAGAGTGATTGCACTGGACATCTAGAATATCATGCCAGAATCGGCTGTGCTTTGGGTACGGCAGTGAGCAGGACAAGCCCGCCTGGCAGCGGACTTTTCCGTTATAATCGGGACGCAATGCGTGCCGCTATCTTCCTCGTGGCGTTGTGCGCCGGGCTGCTGCATGCGGCCGACGCGACGTTGGCCGTTCCTGCCAACCGGAAAGCGGATGGGCTGGCTCCCATGCAGCGGCTGGTCTTTGACGAGATCGGCCGCTATAACGAGTCGCGGTCGGCAGCCCTCCAAGACTGGCACCCCACCCAACGCGAGATCTTGATCGGCACTCGATTTGCCGACGCCGCGCAACTCGCGAAAAAGAAGAATCGAGATTTCCTGAACGCGGCGGCCGCCGGGTTCGTCCAAAAATATTTGCTGGGAGAAAAATGACACCTCCGCAGGAACAGGAACAGACACGCCGTCACCAACCGTTCGTGCCGGAGAGCATGAAGATGCGGGAGTTCACGCTGCGCGCGGTGCTCCTCGGGCTGGTCTTAACCGTAGTGCTGGGCGCGGCGAATGCCTATCTGGGGCTGAGGGCCGGGCAGACCATCGCCGCCACCTATCCGGCCGCGGTCATCTCCATGGCGGCGTTGCGCCTGGGGAAAGGCTCGATTTTGGAGGAGAACATCGCGCGAACGGCCGGCTCGATTGGAGAATCGGTGGCAGCGGGAGCGGTCTTCACCTTGCCTGCATTCGTGATCGCCAAGGCGTGGCCGTCGTTTGGCGTGGGCGATGCCTATTGGAAATCCACTTCGCTGATGCTGGTGGGCTCGGTGCTGGGAGTATTGTTCGTTTCGCTGATCCGGCGCGTGATGGTAGAAGATAAGGAGTTGCCTTTCCCTGAATCGGTGGCCGCCTCGGAGATTCACAAGGCCGGGCAGCACGGGGCCAAAGCGGCGAAATATCTCTTCTATAACATGGGCTTTGGCGCGGCCACGTTCCTCCTGGGCGCTTTCAATCTGTTCGCCCCGGACCACGACTTCTTCTTTCGTGTGGGACAGTTGGGCCGGAGCACGCTGCGGCTCGGGCCGTTGGGCTCGACGCAGGTGCTCGGCGCGGGAGGCGTATCGACGTGCGCGGCGCCGACGGTCAGTCCCGCCTACATCGGAGTGGGTTACATCATCGGGCCGGAACTGGCGGCCTTGAATTTCTCGGGCAGCGTGATCGCGTGGGGATTGCTGATCCCGCTGCTCATCTTCTTCCTGGGGCCGCAGTTGCAGAATTACCTGCCCGCCGGCTCCACCACCGATGAAAGCTGGCTGAACCTGGCCAATGCCGTATGGCGCTTCATCGTGCGGCCCATCGCTGTAGGCGGCATGATGGTGGGCACGTGTTACACCCTCTTCCGAATGCGCAAGAATCTCATGGCCGGGCTGGCGAAAGCCTTCTCCGAGTTACGGCCCGGAGTGGTGCTCCAGGAGGCGGCGATCCGCACCGAACGCTACATGAGCTTCAAGACAGTGTTCGCGCTGATCGGGGCGACGTTCCTGGTGATGTGCGTCCTGTACATTTACCTCTCGGGCCTGGTCTCGGGCGGTCTGGCGGCAGCGCTGGTCATGTTGATTGTGGGCTTCTTCTTCGCGACAGTATCCGGTTACCTGGTGGGAGTGATCGGCTCGTCGAACAATCCGATTTCCGGGTTGACGCTTTCCACCCTGGTGATCGCCGCCCTGCTGATGGTTTCGATGGGTGTTTCCGGGATCGGAGGAGTTGCCGTGGTGCTGGGAGTGGCGGCCGTCGTGTGCGTATCCTCGGCCGTAGCCGGAGAGCTGCTGCAGGACTTTAAAGTCGGCTACATTCTGGGCGGCACTCCCCGCTCCATCCAGATTGTGGAGCTGATCGCAGTGGTCGTGGCCAGCCTGGTAATGTACTTTCCCCTGCTGGTGCTGCACCAGGGGAACATCAACAAAGGCGGCATCGGCTTTGGCGACCGCGCGCTCTCCGCTCCGCAAGCGGGTCTGATGGCGTCGCTGGCGCAGGGCATCGTGGGCGGCGACATGGCGTGGCCGCTGGTGATCGCGGGCATCCTGATGGGCATCGCCATGATCATGTTCAAGGTGCGCAGCCCCATGCTGGTGGCCATCGGAATGTACCTGCCGTTTGGCACTACCTCGGCCATCTTCGTGGGCGGTGTGATTCGCTGGGTCACGGACGTAATGAGAAAGCGCGCGCAGTGCAACGCCGCACAGGGCGCCCGGGTAGAGAACGTCGGAATCCTGGTGGCTTCCGGGCTGATTGCTGGCGAGGCCCTGGCCGGGCTGGTGACCGCCACCTTCAACTTCCAGGAATGGCCGCTGCCGGTATTCTTCAAGGAGCCTTCCTATTGGGGAGGTGTTGTGTTGATGGCGCTGATCGCATGGGTTCTCGTCCGTGTTCCGCTGAAGAACGCCGGCGACCCGAACGAGCCCGCGCCGCCCGTGGCGATGATGTAGCATGCGGCCCGCGGATACTTCGCCGGAAGCCTGGCGGATTTTCCTGGAGGGTCTCCGCCGGATGTCTCCTGCGCAGAAAATGCAGCGTGCGCTGGAGCTATCCGAAACCGTGCGATCCGCCGCGGAGGCCGGTCTCCGCCAACAGTATCCGCAGGCCAGCGACCGGGAAATCTTGTCGCGGCTGGCGCGTCTGGTATTAGGCACGGAACTGGCGCGAAAGGTTTATACCGATCTTTCGACGAGCGAGAGATCGGGCCGGTGAACGCGCTCAATCTGTTGACCGGAGCCTTCGAACGCCTGAAAATCCCTTATTTGATCGGGGAATCGAGATATACTTCTCACCGGAGGAGGGAAAACATGTCGCGAATCGCATTGTGCATGGCATTCTGTGCGCTCACGGTTTCCGCCCAGGCGCCGAAGGGCGAGGGAAAGAAAGGCGCCCCAGCGCCGCAGCCACAGATGATCCAACAGATCAAGCCGGGCTTTTACGTGGTCACGGGCGCGGGCGGCAATACCGGTGTCCGAGTAACCAGTCAGGGACTGATCGTGGTAGACACCAAGAACCTGGGCGACCCGTTCTATAACGACCTGACGGCCCAGATCAAAACGGTATCCACGCAGCCGGTGAAGTTCGTGATTGTCACGCACCATCATCAGGATCACAGCGGCAACATCCAGAAGTTTGCGGATGCGGGAGCGCAGGTGATCGCTCACGAAGGATTAAAGAAGAATCTGGAGACCTATGCGCCGCCGCAGGGCAAACCGGGAATGCCGACGGTCACGTATGCCAAGAGTTACAACGTCAAATTGGACGGCGCCAAAGTTCAGGTCCACCACTACGGCAATGCGCACACCGGAGGCGACTCGATCGTGTACTTCCCCGACCTGAAAGTGGTCATGACCGGCGACGTGGTGGTGGGAGTCGTTCCGAACTATGATTCACCGTTCGGCGGCAGCGTAGTCGAGGCGTCGAAAGTGCTGGCTGACATTTTGAAGCTGGACTTCGACACGTGCGTTCCGGGCCACTCTGCACAGGGCCAGGTAACGATGACCAAGGCCGACGTCCAGGCCTTCAAGATGAAACTGGACACGGTCCTTTCGCGCGCCAAAGAACTGGTGGCCAAGGGTGTGCCGAAGGAGCAGTTGATCGCGCAAATCAAGACGGACGACCTCGGCTGGAACATCAATAACCAGCAGTGGAACAATCCGCAGCGTCTGGACGCGTTTTACGCCGAGTTGCAGAAGAAGTAGAGGCCAAAGCCGACCAGGTTTCCAGTGGAACGATCCGGATCAGTCGATCTCGAACAGCGTTTTGACGGTTAGGCGAAATTCGGGGAGCAGATCGGTGGACAATTCCGCGTCCTCGCGCAAAATGCGGTCGCCGCGTTCGGCGTAGATATAAACTTCACGAGAGTCGGGTGAAACGATCCACACCTCCGCCGTACCGCACCTCCGGTAGCGATCTTTCTTGCCAACGAGCGTACGGAAGGGATCGTTAGCCGAGACGACTTCGACAGCAAAATCCGGCACGAACCGCTGGACACGCTTCTCCAGATCGAGGAGAGGCTGCTTGGCAGGTCCGAAGAAGCTTACGTCGGGGCCATGAGCGTTGCCGTCGAATTCGTACTCCTCTTCGCCGATCACCATCCCGAGATGCCGCTCGCGGACGAAAAGGAGAAGTTGCACGAGAAGCAGGTCCCGGATCAAATTGTGCTGGGAGTATTGCCGGACACATCCACCAACTCTCCGTCCACTAGTTCCTGATTCTTCACTTGCTCTTGGGGAAGCCGCTCGAAGTCGTCGATGGTCAGCCTGGTGAAGGAGGCCATAACCCTATCTTACCCGCTCATGGAAGCGAGGAATTCGCCGTTGCTCCTGGTCTTGCTGAGTTTGTCGAGGAGCAGTTCCATGGTCTCCACGGGCGAGAGCGGGTTCAGCACCTTGCGCAAGATCCACACGCGGTTGAGCTCGTCTTTGGGAAGCAGGAGCTCTTCTTTGCGGGTGCCGCTCTTGTTGATATCGATGGCCGGGAACACGCGCTTATCGACCAGCTTGCGCTCCAGGTGGATTTCCATGTTACCAGTGCCTTTGAATTCTTCGAAGATGACGTCGTCCATACGGCTTCCGGTGTCGATCAGCGCGGTGGCAATGATGGTCAGCGAGCCGCCCTCTTCGATGTTGCGCGCGGCGCCGAAAAAGCGCTTGGGCCGCTGCAAGGCGTTGGAATCGACGCCGCCCGAAAGCACTTTACCGGACGGCGGAACGATGGTGTTGTAGGCGCGCGCCAGACGGGTGATGGAGTCCAGCAGAATGACTACATCGCGCTTATGCTCGACGAGCCGCTTGGCCTTCTCGATCACCATCTCCGCCACCTGCACGTGGCGGGTGGCGGGCTCGTCGAACGTCGAGCTGATCACTTCGCCGCGCACGCTGCGCTGCATGTCCGTGACTTCCTCGGGGCGCTCATCGATCAGCAGCACGATGAGGGTCACCTCGGCGTGGTTGGTCGTGACGGAATTGGCGATGGATTGCAGCAGCATGGTCTTGCCGGTGCGCGGCGGCGAAACGATAAGGCCGCGCTGGCCTTTTCCAATCGGCGTAAGCAGGTCCATGACGCGGCCAGAGTAGTTTTCGCGGACCGTCTCCAGTTTGAGACGCTCATGGGGGTAGAGCGGCGTCAGGTTGTCGAAGAAGATCTTATTACGCGCTTCTTCGGGCGGCTCGAAGTTGATGGCATCCACCTTGATGAGCGCGAAATAGCGCTCGCCCTCTTTGGGCGGGCGGATCTGGCCGGAGATGGTGTCGCCGGTGCGCAGGTCGAAACGGCGGATCTGCGAAGGCGAGACGTACACATCATCGGGGCCGGGCAGGTAGTTGTATTCGGGCGCGCGCAGGAAGCCGAAGCCGTCGGGCAGACATTCGAGCACACCCTCGGAGAAGATGAGGCCGCTCTTCTCGGCTTGCGTCTGGAGGATTTTGAAAATCAGCTCCTGCTTGCGCAGACCGGCCGCTCCCCCGATACCCATATCCTTGGCCACTTGGTTGAGCTTTTGGATACTCATGTCCTTCAGTTCCACCAGGTCGAGCGTGGGGGTGCCGTTCTTGACGCCTTGCGCTCCCTTGCGGCGCTGCTGACCGGGGTTGAGCGGGCCGGTAGCCGCCGCGAGTGTTTCCGCGGCGGGCAGAGGATCCGCGGGGGGAGGCGCCGCCACAAGCGGATCGGCAGCCGTGGGATCGACTGGCTTGGAATCGCCGCCTTTCGGTTCCGGCGACGGAGCTGCCGCTCCTTTGGCAGCCCGCTCGGGGCGTTCGGCGCGTTCCGGCTTTTCGGAGTGCTTCTCCGGCTTTTCTGTTCTTTCCGCTTCCGCGGAGGCGGGGACGGGCTGCTTTTCAGCCGTCTTTTCCTGTGGTGGGATATTTCCTACCGAGGTCGGAGTGTTGTCGCTATTGCTTGCCAAATTTCCCTCACTCCCCGGCCCGTAAGGGCCGAGAACGACAGAGTTTCCACGCCTTCCTCGCGGATGGCGCGTAAACCGTGCTCTAGTTCCGATCGATTCAGTTTGTCGGTCTTGGTGGCGATTACCAAATAATGTCTGCCGTAATGCTCGAGCCACCGTTTCAGGTCGAGATCTTTTTCGGTCCATCCGCGGCGGACATCCAGAATCAGGCAGGACGACTTCAAAAACTCTCTCATCTGCAAATACTGCTCAATCAGCTTCTTCCATTTCCGGGCCAGCTCCAGCGGAACTCGCGCATAACCATATCCGGGAAGATCGACGAAATAAAAGGCGCCGTCGACACGATAAAAATTGATCGTTTGCGTGCGACCCGGTGTGTTGCTGGTGAACGCCAGCCTTTTCTGGCCAATGAGGGCGTTGATCAGGCTGGATTTCCCTACGTTACTTCTTCCCAAAAACGCGATTTCCGGCAGCCGGTCGGAGGGGAATTCCTCCGGTTTGCCCGAGCTTGTTACAAATTCCGCTTTCAAACTATCTGGCCGCTCCCGCGGTCGCGGTTCGGTAAGAGACCGCACTGCGCGGCAGGAACAACTTCAATGCGGCCGGTTTTCTCCCGCCGGCTGCACATTCACACCCGTGGTGGGTTCCGGCATCGGCAAGGCAACGATCTCTTTCTCCAGGGCGATGTTCAATACCTCGTCCATCGAATCCACGAAGTGCAGCTTCATCGTCTGTTTGATGGCATCGGGGATATCCGGCAGATCTTTTTCGTTCTCGCGGGGAATGATCACTTCCAGGATGCCATGGCGGTGAGCAGCCATCAACTTTTCCTTCAGGCCGCCGATGGGCAGCACTTTTCCGCGCAAGGTGATCTCGCCGGTCATGGCCACGTCACCGCGCACGGGGATGTGCGTCAACGCGCTGGTAATGGTGGTGACGATGGTGATGCCCGCCGAGGGACCATCTTTGGGGACAGCGCCTTCGGGAATGTGGAGGTGCACATCCAGGCTGCGGTAGAAATCGCGCGGCAACCCCAAGGGCAGCGCGCGCGACCGGATGTAGCTCATCGCCGCCTGGGCCGACTCCTGCATGACTTCGCCCAACTTGCCGGTAATGGTCAGCTTGCCTTTACCCTCCATCAAGGTGCACTCGGTGGTGAGGATCTGGCCGCCGACCTCGGTCCACGCCAGCCCCACGGCAGCTCCAATTTCGTTTTTCTTTTCGGCCTTCAGGTCGCGAAACTTCCAGGGACCTAACATCTCAGGCAGCTTCTCGCCGTTGATCACGGACTTGGGAAGATGCTTTTTATCCTTGCCGCTGTCGTTGTTGACTACTTGACGCGCGATCTTGCGGCAGAGGTTACCGATTTCGCGTTCCAGATTGCGCACGCCGGCCTCGCGGGTATAGTACTCGATGAGCCCCGCCAACCCCTGGTCGGCAAACTCAATCTGGTCGCTCGATAGCCCGGTCTGCGCCATCTGCTTCCGGACCAGGAATCGCTTGGCGATCTCCATCTTTTCCAGCTCCGTGTAACCGGACAGCCGGATCACTTCCATGCGGTCTTGCAAAGCCGGGGGAACCGTGTGCAGGACATTGGAGGTAGCGATGAAGAAGACCTGGCTGAGATCATACTCCACGTCCAGGTAATGATCCACGAACATGAAATTCTGCTCGGGATCGAGAACCTCGAGCAGCGCCGCCGAGGGGTCGCCGCGGAAGTCCATGGACATTTTGTCTACTTCATCCAGCATGAAGACGGGGTTTCTGGTTCCGGCTTTCTTCATCATCTGGATGATTTGCCCCGGCAGCGCCCCGATATAGGTGCGCCGATGGCCGCGAATCTCGGCCTCATCGCGCACGCCGCCGAGGGACATGCGGACGAACTTGCGCCCGGTGGCCTTGGCGATGGACATACCGAGCGAAGTCTTGCCCACACCGGGAGGTCCGACAAAGCAGAGAATCGAGCCCCTCGGATTCTTAACCAAGCGCCGCACAGCCAGGAATTCCAGGATGCGTTCCTTGATTTTCTCGAGGCCGTAGTGATCGGATTCGAGCACCTGCTCGGCGTACCGGAGGTCCCGAATCTCCTTGGATTTTTTCTTCCATGGCACGGCCAGCAGCCAATCCAGGTAGTTGCGCGAGACCGTAGACTCGGCCGACATGGGCGGCATATTTTCCAGCCGCTTCAACTCGGCCATGGCCTTATCGAGCGCGTCCTTGGTCATGCCGGCGCTCTCGATGCGCTTTTTCAGCTCGTCGATCTCGCTCTTTTCGCCCCGGCCCAGCTCCTTCTGGATGGCCTTGATCTTCTCGTTGAGGTAATACTCCTTCTGGGCCTTCTCCATCTGGCGCTTGACACGGCCTTGAATGGTGCGATCGACGTTGAGCTTTTCGATCTCAATATCGAGCATCTCGGCCACGCGCGTGAGGCGGTCGATGGGATCGAAGATTTCCAGCAGTTCCTGTTTTTCTTCGATGGTGAGCTGGAGGTTGGCGCCCACGGTGTCGGAGAGTTTTCCCGGATCGTCCACGCGGATGGCGGCGATCATGGTCTCGTAATTCAGGTTCTGGCTGAGTTTGACGTACTGTTCGAACAGCCCGGTAACGCGGCTGACCAGCACATCCAGCTGCGGCCCGGTCTCGATTTTGTAGGACGCCGTCCGCACCACCGCGCGGAAAAACCCCTCGTCATCGGAAACCGACACCACCTTAGCACGCTCGACGCCCTCGACCAGGACCTTGATGTTGCCGTCCGGGAGTTTGAGGCTCTGGACGATATTGACGATCGTGCCCACCGCAAAGATTTCGTCGGGCTTGGGCTCGTCGATGGAGGCGTCGTGTTGGGTGGCGAGAAAGATCTTTTTGTCGCCCGACATGGCCTCTTCCAAGGCCTTTACGCTGGACTCGCGCCCCACCACGAAGGGGGTCATCATGTACGGAAAGATGACCACGTCGCGGATGGGCATCATCGGCAGACGTTTTGTATCGGACTTTTCCTTTGAAGTTAGCATTGTTCTCCGCGGGGGGAAAATCCCGGCCCCAGGGTCGCCGGATGAGACAGCCGGAAACCGAGTATCAACGGGTTCTGGCTTCTAGCCAGCCTTTTCCAATATTGTAAGACTGATTTTCTGGCTCAGCACCATCTCTTTGGTAACCTGGAACTCGCGAACCTTCTTATAGGAAGGCAGGTAATACATTAAGTCGAGCATCAGGTCCTCAAGAATCATCCGCAATCCGCGGGCGCCCACCTTCCGGTCCATCGCCAGATCGGCGATCGCTTCCAGCGCATCGTCGCTAAACCGCAGGCGAACATTCTCGAATTCGAAGAGCTTCTGAT
>Ga0075030_100004478_pt1 | contig 12623 bp, 9 predicted proteins | sample LitLauG_LLR_2012_FD_71393 | JGI IMG/M metagenome (GOLD analysis project Ga0075030, IMG submission 71393) | Freshwater sediment microbial communities from Pennsylvania, USA - Little Laurel Run_MetaG_LLR_2012 | ecosystem: Environmental > Aquatic > Freshwater > Creek > Sediment | place: USA... | reverse complement strand
TCCCACCGAAAAAGGACTGGAAAAGACAAAACATCCGGCGTGATCCAGATCGCCGCGCTCATCCGCGCAGCATTCACCGGGATATCGAAGGCAACAGAGGTAGAAGCCAGGTCCGATCACAACTTGGGCCGCAAAGGGCGCAAGAGAAATCACCAAAGCGCAAAGAAAATCGGCGAGGGCTCCAGAACTTATTGGAGTTCCTCTAGGGTACGTACCAGAACACAGCTCCCTTGGCAATCGGCGGCAGTGTGAAAGTGAGGGCGTCTGCGTGCCGGATTCCTTTCACTGTTTGAACTTCTCCTAAGAATGGGAGAAAGAAACCCTTCCCGTCGGACTTCGACGTCACTGTCACCTCGATGCCAATTTGGGGATTCTGAATTGGATTGGAACCTCCTCGCAAGCCTGCAAAGTTGGCCAAGAAACTGTTAACGTGGCCGTCAGAAGAACGAGCAATCGAGGTTGCCACTTGCGGCCCTGCTGTGATGCGAACCGCATTGGAACCTTGCAGGCTGTCAAAAAATGCTTGCTGGGAATCCGGGGAGGTGTGTTCGAAGTCTCGTTCCAGCGCGGCGTTGTAGGCCTTGCCGGGACAGGCAGGAAAGCGTGTCACATTCTGCGGAGTGTCGATTCCGGTGGCGTCAGTTCCTGTGATCACAAGCTTTTTTCCCTGCACCGCGAACTTCTGTAGCCAATTCTTTTCGCTCTCTCCCATTACACGCACGTCCGGCAGCACCAGCGTCTGGCCGCGGAAGGCTGCAAGGGTATGCGGAGTCACGATCTGAAATTCGAGATGCTTCTGCATCAGCAGGATCAAGATTCCGCGATAGGAAGCAATAAAGTCGTCGGCATAGAAGTTTCGCGTGTCGGGAGAAAAATAAACGCCGATTGGATCGATGGGTGAGCGGGGCAGGTAGAAAGTCTCCTCATGGGCTTCGATCCACGAAAATATCTTCTTTCGCGTTGGCAGGTCGTTCGAGCCGGCCATCGAGTGTCCTGGCGCGTCCCAGAAGTTCGCGCCTGCCATGACCTGTGACATGGCCAGATTCATCATGGCTTCGCGAGCATCTACGTTTTTGTCGCCATCCCACGAATAATTCAAGATCCAAGTAGCCCTCCCTTGAGCAAAGGCACGGAAGGAATGCATGCCCACCTGGTAGCGGAACCAGTCCAGGGGCGTGCGCGAGGAGGCCATGTGGTCGCCGCTGCCGAATTCGTATTCGTGGGCGATCGCATCCACCACCGAATAGAGGCTGTAGACGTCGGCGCCGACGCGCGTGGCTTCTTCCTCGATCCCAGGATAGATTTCAGGAATCGTTTTGATCTTCGGGTTGACGGACTTCGCGACTTGGTCAATCTCACGCAGGAAATCCGTGATGGTCTGAATCCTGAACTCGACCCACTTGCGAAACACAGGGTCAGAGAAGTCTCCCAACTTCAGATCGTGCTTCGCGTCCAGTCCAGTCTGCTGTTTGAACGCCGCGACCGTGTAGTCATCAAAACTGGCCCACGTGTTTTCCCAGCCGTCGAAATGGGTCATCCAGTAAGGGATGTCGATGTAGATGCCGTCAATTCCAGTCGCCGCAATCTGCCGCACACGCTCCATGTAGGTTTTCCGCCACTCGGAGGCGTAGGGGCTGACCCACACATCTTCGTCGCCGGGCCGGATCCAGAAGGCAGTCCCGCCACCGAAGACTGCGGGCTCACCCTTGATGTTGCGTTGCAACCAATCGGGATGATCCTTGGCCAGTGTGTGCGGAGTCTGATCGGCGTGTGCGGTAATGCACTCGGTGCCCGCGATGTAGACGAACGCATAGTTGCCAACGCGATGTGCTTCTTCGGCGACCTCGCGGATCGCCTTCAATTTTTCTTCAGGATGGAAAAAGCTCTCGTATCGCCCAGGAATGTCGTTGTCAACTTCAATTCCGAATACGCCGCTAGCCTGAGCGCTACGCACGATCTTCAGTGCATCCCCGCCTTTTAACCCGTAAGCCCCGATGCGTACGTAGTTGGTCCAGTCCTGTTTCGCGGAATCGGGGGCAGAACCCAATCCCACAGCAAACCGGAATAGAAGTAAGATCGCGAGAAAGATTGTGCGTGTCATGGCAGATCCTGGAGATTCTTGCGAACTGGCCGGGTGTCACCCATTCGTCGACGGCACACCACCGGTCTCATCCTCTTGTCCGAGGCCGACGGTCGGGCGTAGCGTCAAACTATCGTCCTCATTCAGCTTTTGTCGGGTAGCCCATCGCACCGGATGTCGTTGTCCCTTGACTTCGATCTCAACCTTCAAACGAAGTCCCTTCCAATTCGTTCCCTTCGGCAGCGGAAACTTTGCCTGCCGTACTTTTCCAGGAAGCGGGTACCCCGCATCAAGACTCCCACCCACATTCACTTTTCCGTCCGCGCTCGTGACCGACACACGCAGCACGCCAGGCACGCCGGCAATTCCGTCGTTCGCGAAACCGATGATCAATCCCGGATAGCCGCCTTCTTCGTAGGTCCACACCCAGGAGGGCCGCACACGGTAGCCAATTTGCCGCGCCAGACCGTCTAGCGCCTCAGGAAACTGCCGGTAGTAATTGAGGATGCGGTCGGCCTGGATGCGGTGCCAGTTCCACAACGAGAAATAACAGGCACCCACATCCCGCGCGTGGTGCACAACATTGTCGGTATAGGTGACGCCTTCGTCCACCTTCAGGCTCTTGGGTGATCCGTCCGACATTCCCACTTCCAGAGTGACGCCCGTCCACGGCGGCCGGTTGCTCAATTCTTCGATCTGCTCGTTCTCGATGAAGATGGTATCGGTACGAAGCCAGTTGAAGCTCCGGACCGTGCGGTCAAGCAGCTCCGAGTTGCCTACCTTGCTGAAGTCCGGCTGGGTATTGGTGACGAGTGGAGTCTTCTTCCATCGTTCCAACTGCTGCTGGAACATGCTCACGAAAGTGTTCTCTGCGGTCACATTGTCGGCGAACGAGTTGGATTCAAGAGGCCAGGTGTGACCCTCACCCCAAAAGCCGTACATAAACGTGTCCGCGTACTCGACGTCGGGATGGCCGTCGTACGAGTCGGCGAGCAGATCCACCAACTCGCGAAACGCCGCCTGGAATGCAGGGTGATCGTAACGCGGCTCATACCTGGTGCGGCCTTGCCAATCACCCAGCTTCACCGTGGGAATTTTCTGCGCGAGGAAGTCGGGAAGCGTAGCATCCGTGATGTCGGGGTTACTGATCATCACGCGGAATCCGACGCGCTTCTGATACCTCCGGGCCAGTTCGAAGGTCAGCTTCCAGTGCTCGCATAAATCGAGCCTCCCAGGACGCTGCTGCACATCCTTCCAGTTCACGCGCAGATACAGCTTCGTGCCCAGCGGTAGCTTCACCAGGTTCTCGACGGACTGGGCCAGTGTTTCGCCGCCTTTCCTGGCCGGCCCAACTTCGTCGCAGATGTAAGTGATTAGGCCCATCCCATAGTTCGGCACAACTTCTTGAGATGGGGTCAGCGCCATGACCACCGTCCAACTCGGATAGTCGTCAGCGGAAAAGGGTCCCTGATAGAGACGGTCGGCCACAGGCGGACCAGATCCGAAATCGTACCGGTCAAAATTGTGAGGCGGGACATGAGCCAGCAGAGGCCTGGCTCCAAGACCTGAAGCCAGCGTGAGCGCGCCGCCAGCCTTCAGAAAAGATCTTCTGTGCATTTTCAGCCACCTCGGAATTCGCTCGCCGCAGTCATCGCACTCTGCTGAAGAACAGATAGCTGGAGACCTGACGCGGGGGTTTCAAGCCCATGTCAGAATTCGAACCGCACTGCCACTTGAACCCTCCGTGGACTGTTTTGTTGGGTCGTCACTAAGCCGAACGCCGGGTCCTGGAAAGCGGAGTACGGGGTCGAGAACCGGACGCTGTTCGTAAAGTTGAAGAACTCACCGCGTAACTGGAGTTTCTTGCCTTCCTTGATCGCGAAATCCTTGAACAAACCCAAGTCCAGATTCTTGATGCCTTGCCCGCGGGCATTGCCACTAAACCGAGGCGCGTTGCCGGGAATCTGGTCGCCCGGATCGCTGAAACAGCTCTGGTTGAAGAAATTGGCGGTAGGGTCGGGCGAAAACGCGACGTCGTGCAGGCTCAGGCCGCTCAAAGGGTGAGGGCAGTTGATGTTCGGTCTTTGCGTCCCGCCCGCCAGGCGGAAATTGGCCTCCGCGAACGGAATGGGCGGCCCCGACTGAAATGTGAGGTACGCGTTCAAGGCCCAGCCTCCGACAAAGCCATCCAGCACCCGGTTCATGCTTGACCCCAGCCAACGCTTGCGGCCAAACGGCAAGTCGTATACCGTCGCCAGCACAAACCGCTGAGGCGTATCGTTGGCGCCCAGCGAGTGCTCCGCTTTCAAATTGTTAAGATCCTGTGGATTCCCCAAGCCCGACCCCAAAAAATAGATCCAGTAATTCGCACCAAAGGAGGAGTAATCGGTGGCCTTCGACCAGGTGTAGTTTCCTTCGAAGCTCAACCCATGGCTGGGCCGCTTTTGAAAGCGCACCAGCAGTGCGTTGTACCAGGAACTGGCGCCCAGCAACGGGGAACCCTCGAAGTTGCCGTCGAACTGCGCGTAGGGGCTCAGGAGATTCCCGAGCGGTATCGTGGCGTTGTTGTATTGCGAGTCGGGCTCATTGAAGATGGCCCCGGGACCGCTAAACATCGACTGGAATGGGTTCGTCACCAGCGACGCTAACAGGTCACTCACCGCCGTGTTGGCCGGGTCGTGTGTCGGATTGAGCGAGTTCACAAGTTGTTGCCGAATGCCGGCAGGCAGAACATCACGGTTGCGCGTCGCGCCTCCCCACGGCAGATGCGTGCTTCGATTTGCTGAGTAATCAGCCGAGATCACAACCCCCAGCGGAAACAAATGCTGCAATCCCAGGTTCCACTGGTAGACTTCCGAGTTGTGATCGGCGGTTCTCCCGAGGTCGTTCTGGTTGGCGAAGCCCCACTCGGCGAGCTTTCCATAGCTCTTCCCCTGCGGCTGCGGAACTGTATTGGGGGGCAGGGTAGGGAACGGATTATCCAGCGTTGCGTACTGCGTCAGCCCGCCGTCCAGCGAGAAGTGCATGATTGCATCTTTTCGGAACGCTGTGCCCGAGTATTGGAAGTTCGTCGCGGATGAAAGCCCGAAGAATACCCCGAAACCGCCTCTTGCCACGGTATTCGTCCCAAGCTGATACGCAAAGCCCAGCCGCGGTCCCCAGTTATTTGAATCGATCGGAATGTGCCGGTTGTTCGAACTCGGGAAGATCGTAGTTCCCTTCAACCGGGTGGGACCTAGTCCCAACGCCTGCAAGTCCGGCTGTCCACTGCTTAAGTCGACCGTGATCCCGCTATCGCCGTTGAAATCACTGAACTCAATTCGGTTGTAACGCTCGGAGTAGGGCACGCTCCACTCGTAGCGCAGTCCCAGGTTGATCGTGAGCCGTGTCGAGACCTTCCAGTCGTCTTGGACGTAGAACGCTGTTTGCGTTGCCTTGTTTTCCACCGGATACTTGATGTTCAGCTGCCCGCTGTCCGGAAATCCCAGCAGCATGCCGGCCAGACCCGTGCCCTGCTCTGTCGGATTCCCGCCAAACGGATTCTGCGCCGTGATGATCTTGCCAAAATTAAATATGCCCGTGGGGTAGTCAGGCTGGTAGAAGTTGTTGAAGAAGGGCCTTTGCTCGCCGCCGAACTTCACCGCATGCTTGCCGTGCACCCAACTCATCGAAGACGAATAGATGTATTGCGTGTGGCCGTTGATCGTATCGACGCAGCATTGCTGATCCAGGGGATAGTAGTTGTCCACGTTGATGACGGGCATGCGAGTCAGCCCGTTGGCTCGCACGAACAGCGAAGGCAGGCCGAACCTGGTGGGATCCACATGATCCGACACGTTTTTTGGTAGTAGCGGTCCAGTCCCAGCCGGTTGGTCCACAGTAGCTGCGGAGTGACTGTCCATATGTGTTCGAGCACCAGGTTGCGAGTGGTGGTGTGACCAGCGATCCCGTCGTAGAACAAGCCGGGCGTGTTAGGGGGGCTATTGTTCTGGCTATAGCGCCCCATGAGGTGCATCTTGTTGTTGAGTTCGTGGTCAATTTTGATGTCGAACTGGGTGCTGGGCGAGCTCGCCACCACACCTTTGTTAAAGTTGACCAACGTGCCGGGGTCGACGGGGCCCGTTGGTTCCGGATACGCATTCGCCAACTGCTGACCAATCTGGCCATATTGAGCGATCATGGCCTGGGGGATTTTGTTGTTCGGAAATGGTTGGCGCAGCCTGTTTGAATCCAGAGGGGCGAATGGATTGAACAACTGCACCGGCACCAGGTTCCCGCTGTCGTCATATATCAGGGTCTGACTGAAATCACCCTGGCGCTCCAGGTCTGTGGGCACACGCGCGCTCACCAAGCTCTTCGTGTTTTGCCGCACTCGCTCCAAGTCGAACAGGAAAAATGTCTTCCCTTTGATAATGGGCCCGGTGACTGAAAATCCGTACTGGTCGCGGGTGGAGTCCGTCCGCGGCACGCCAGTACGGTTGGAAAAGAAATCATTCGCGTTGAGAGCGGTGCGCTGTCCAAACCACCAGCCACTGCCATGAAACTTGTTAGTACCCGACTTCATCAGGACGTTCACAACCGTGCCACCATTACTGCCAAACTCAGCCGCAAAGCTGTTGTTCTGAACCTTGAATTCCTGGATAACCTCGCTCGAAGGGAGATAACTGAGGTTGGTGGTTGAGCCTTCGCCCTGCTCGGGCCCGGTTGCCAGAGTTCCGTCAAGACGGATCTCCGCCGAGCCATAGCGCTGCCCGTTGGACGAAAAGGCTGTGCCAGTCGGATACCCGCTGTTGTTGTTCAGTTCCGTCACACCTGCCGACAAATACACCAGCGAAGTGACATCCCGATTGAACAGCGGAATCCGGCTGACGAATTCGTTGGTCACTTCGGTGCCAAGCGACGCGCCGCCTACATCCAGCAACGGTTCCGTATCCACCACCTCCACGGTCGTGGTTGAAACCGCGGGCTTCATCGTGAAATCCAGGGCCGCCTGCTGGTTCACCGCAAGCACGATGTTGTGTTGGACCACAGACTCAAAGCCGGATGCCTCCACCCGTAGCGAGTAGGTGCTGGGACGCAGCGCCGTGAAGATGTAGCGCCCCGAGTCGTCGCTCGTCGCCGGATGCGAAACGTTGGTTGCGTCCTCCGTTACCGTGAGCTTCGCCCCGGGGATCATGGCGCCTGATTTGTCCATGACCACGCCGCGCAACTGCGCCATGTAGGTCCCCTGGCACCATCCAGACCAGCCCAGGCCCAGGATCGTGATGAAGGCAAAGAGCAGAGACAGCCGACTTGCGCCGCGGTGAGTCATGGGAAGCCTCCCAACCCAAACAGCAGCTTTCATCTTATTACGATTCAATACTATTGCTTTCGTTTATGAGGAAAGTCAAGTCAAATCACAACAAATCTAGGATTGCCGGATCTATCGGGGCCTTAGCGACTTCTGGAGCGACTCTTGCGGTGCAGCGGAATCTCACGCGTCACGGCAATACTCGGGCGACGATGAACGCGTACGGTGACGTCGTGACGAATGGGATGCAAAAGGCCCATTCCAAGGTCGGTCAGATAGCGCTGCAAAAGCCCAACTGATTTCTAGCCGGAAACTGGCGGAAGCGAGTGGGGGTCGAACCCACCGGCGACGGGGTTACCCGCCGCCCGCCGGTTTTGAAGACCGGGACGATCACCGGACCGCATGCGCTTCCGTCCTTCACTATCATTTATCAGTAATGGAGCCAGACTTCACGCGGTTTCAAGTGTCGCTGAGATCGAGTCGGATGTAAAATCCCTTCTGCTTTCTCCGGTGAACACTTGGCAGCAACGCAGCCTCTTTTCGAATGTCGTACCCGTTGCTTTCGTCCATTTATTCAGCAAGAACGAGCCGGGCGAGTCGGCGTCATCACTTTACTGTTAATCGTTCTACTGCACTCTCCAACCGCCTCTCAGGGTAAGACCGGGGTTGCACTGTCCTCTCACCTTGGAGTAGCGGTGCAGAGATCGGGAACGACTTGTCTTTACACCCACAACGGAGAGCTTGCTACGGGCAACCTCCTAACGCTGGTTCTTCCCTCGCCTCCGCAATCGATCCTAAGGGCCGAAATCGTGGACCCGGTGTCGACGAACTGCCCCAGCATAGATACCAACGACGCCCTTCTAAAGGCTTACGAAATCCACCTCGAAGGAGATCTCCCCGCATCCACACCGGCGATCGCAGTCTCTGGATTTGCAGGTCGGTTCCAAACCAAAGGCAAGTACGTGGTTGCAGATATTGACGGCGACGGACGACCGGAGTTGTTTCGATTCTGTGCGAGCTCCGAGGGAATCCACCTCACGGTTTGGTCCGGAAAACTTCTGCGGGGTAAGCCAAGGTGGCACCAGTACTATTACCTGGGCTACGATGTCGAGCCTAACTGCACGCCTGCCGAGACCGGGACCTCATCACACTAGGGCTATCTGGAGGGCACGGACATGTCGCTCAGTGGACCACAATGGGTTAGTCAGTTTCGTGAGAGTACCAGCACAGACGATTTGGTCGATCCTTTTCGCGGCAACGTCAATCGTTTTCTCGCGGCGCTGAGTACGGCTGGCGCTACCGTCAGCATCGCGACCACGCTAAGACCGCCGGAGCGTGCGTACCTGATGCATTATTCGTTCCGGATTGCCCGTGAGGCACTGGACCCCGCGACTGTTCCAGCAATGGCTGGAGTCGACATCCAGTGGGTGCATCCTGGCGCAAACGGCGCAACTGATCTTGCAGCCTCACGGAATGCGGCCGAACAGATGGTGCAGGCCTACGGAATCGTTTTCAGACCGGCACTGAGTTCTCGCCACACGGAAGGTAACGCCATCGACATGGACATTTCGTGGCAGGGCAATCTCACCATCGCCAATGCCGGCGGGACTCAAATCAACATAACCACTTCCCCACGCACTGGTGCCGGGAATGCCGCTTTGCAGGGAGTCGGCGCCAGTTACGGCGTTCGTAAACTGGCGAGCGATCCCCCTCATTGGTCGTCGGACGGCCACTAGCGGAATCTTGCCGCTGAGTTTCTTTCCGGACGATGGGGGCACAAAAATGAAGCCGACCTACGGAGTCTCCGGAGTCGACAGAACTACAACTTGTCCGAATGTATGTGTGGAAGGGGCCTCCTTCTATTGCCCTAACTTGGCCGCGATTACTTCGGCTGGGCCACAACCCTCAGATATGGCTTGAGCGTCTTCCAGCCGTTGGGATACTTCTGCTGCGCTTCTTCGTTTGAAACTGCGGGAACGATGATCACATCTTCGCCCGGCTTCCAGTTCACTGGCGTGGCAACTTTGTGCTTGGCGGTGAGTTGCATCGAGTCGATGACTCGTAAAATCTCGTCGAAGTTGCGGCCCGTGGTCATGGGATAGCTGATCTGCAGTTTGATTTTCTTGTCCGGACCGACCACGAAGACGGTGCGCACCGTGGCGTTGTCGGCAGCGGTGCGACCTTCGCAGGTTTCTCCGGCCCCCGCAGGAAGCATGCCGTAGAGCTTGGCAATTTTGAGCTGTGGGTCGCCGATCATGGGATAGTTTACCGTAGCGCCCTGAGTCTCTTCGATGTCGGCCGCCCACTTGTTGTGGTTGGTCACAGGATCGACGCTCAGACCGATGATCTTGGTATTGCGTTTGGCAAATTCCGGTTGCAGCTTCGCCATGTAGCCTAGTTCCGTGGTGCAGACGGGAGTGAAGTCTTTGGGATGCGAGAACAGAATGGCCCAGCCGTCGCCGATCCATTCGTGGAAATTGATCGTGCCCTGCGTAGTTTCTGCCGTGAAATCAGGAGCTGTGTCGTTGATCCGGGGCACACTGTACGTTTCATTTGCGGTCGCGGTCGTCATGGCAATTCTCCTTCGTAATATTAATTTGCCCAAGATTCCGAAATTTGGCCCGCTCCAGCTCTGAAGCCATTAAAAAGCGGATAGATGATGAAACCCACCCGCTCGCTGGGGTGGGTTGGAAGAATCTTTGCGGACTCTTTACCCACACACCAGCCGACAACAACAACACATCGTGCCGGTGGTGGCGGGATGAGGCATGTAGTAAAGAATAGAGGCGGTGGCGCCCAGTGTCAAACCTCCCTCTCACGAATTGATTTGATCCGCGCGATGGTTCGAAGTACCTTGCTGCTGAAGCGATTCCGCCGAGGTGCACTTTGCCGATTTCCGCAGTGGATACGATCGCGCTCGCTTTCCAGCACACCAAACGACAACTGGTGCAACCGTTTCGCTTCGGGCAGTGGACCCGCCTGGCGGTGGTCGGGTTGCTTGCCGGGGAGGCAGGCTCTTCTGGCAGTTCCAGTTTTCCGACCAGCTTCCCGCATCAAACCGGATCTTCGCGCCACTTGCTCGACGCGGGGCTGGGGGCTATCGATCCCGCGGTCTATGCCGGGTTGATCGTGGTCCTGGTCGTAGCCGGGCTGACGTTTGGGGTCATCATGATATACGTCAGCAGCGTAATGCGATTCATTCTGTTCGACAGCGTGCTGGCGAAGGAGTGCCACATCCGTCAGGGATGGGGTAGGCGGCAGGGCCCGGCCTTGAGGTATTTTCTCTGGCAGTTAGGGTACCTGCTGGCTACTCTGGCGGGAATGGTAGTGCTTCTTGGTATTCCCGCGGGCGTCGCCTTTTCGATGGGGTGGTTCTCGCAACCGCGTGAGCATGTGCTGGCGCTGGTGCTGGGCGGAATCGTGGTCTTTTTCCTCGTGTTCATTTTCTTCGTGGCTGTAGCCGTGATTCACGTGCTGACCAAGGACTTCGTCGTGCCGCAGATGGCGTTGGAGGGCGTTGGCGCGATCGAAGGGTGGCGGCGGCTTTGGCCCATGATCCAGGTGGAGAAGGGTGGATACGCCGCGTATGTGGGCCTGAAGATTGTGCTGGCCATCGGGGCGGGCATCGTCATTGGTATCGCGTCAGTGATTCTGGGTTTGATCGTCGCGATCCCGACCGTGGGATTGGCGATTGTTGCTGTGATCACGGGAAAGACCGCCGGACTCACCTGGAACGCATTCACGATCACAGTGGCCATGGTCGTGGGATGTGTTCTGCTGGCGGCGTTCCTGTATCTGATGGCGCTCATCGCGGTGCCAGCGACCGTGTTCTTCCCGGCGTATGGCATTTACTTTTTCGCGGCGCGCTATCGAGCGCTGAGCCTGGCGCTGTATCCTCCACCTACCACTCCACTTCCTGCGTCGCCGACTGGCGGGCCGCCGGAAGAACCGCCACCACTGCCATTCACTCCAGAACCGATTGGATAACACAGCCTCGCTTCGCTAGGCGGACAGCCGAGAGCTTGCCCTGAGCTTGTCGAAGGGCGGCTGTCCCCACACGTGCCCTTCGACGGCTAATTCTTGCCGTGCGGCCATGAGAAGCGGCGGCCAAGGATGCATTTCACGATGAGGTGGTCGGTGGAGCGGGTTGTGCCAATACCGACTCCGAAGTTGAACTCCCACTGCGGTCCGAAATCTACGTCGATCGTAGGAAAAAACTGCTGCTGCTGATCTCTCAACGGATCAAAACCCGCCAGAGATCCGTAGGACGCGTAATACTCGAGCCCACCCGCAATTTTCTTGGTGAAATCGTAACTGACCTTCACGTTGGGCGAGAACTCCACTCCCTTGTTCACGCTCGGACCGTGAAACGAACGATCGAGTGCAGGATTGAAGCTCAGGTACCAGGGGCCGATCTTCTTGTCGATGATGGGTCGTATTTCCCAAGTCCACGTGTCCGGGGAGAAGGCAGCGCGCTGGTAGCCGATTTCCTGCGACAGGCTGACGCCCACGGGCCAGTGCCACTTCTCCGGCACGCGCACGCGCGGACGAATATGATCGCCCACCCATTGCCATCCGCCATCGGACTGGATACTCGTAAACACGTAGAAACCAACTTCAGACCAGTCATTAATTCCCTGCGTGAGTTCCAGTGTTTCGTGCTCGGCGTGATTGGTGGGAAGAACTCCGTCTTGCACCGTCTTTGTGCCTTCGATCGTGAAGTTGGAATGGATTTCGACCATGGTCGAGCGCGGCGGAACCGTGTCGTAGGCGTAAACCTGAACTTCGTAGTTGCCTTGAGCACGGGCAATACACGTGAGAGCCAACAACAGCGCGGTGACAAAGCTGGCGGCTAAGACTTGTGCTGGACGCGCCATCGGCGAGGTCGTTCCCCTGGCCGCCTCATGCCCCAACGCGACCGTCCATTCCATGATGCACGGTTCGGGCGAAACGATGCAACTCTGCCCTTGTTCCACGGAGTGGCCGAAGCGTCAGGGAACTCTCGCGGCAGACCAGGTGTCTGATCTTGCAGACGCGCGTGCCCGAGAGGAGCAATTTCCATGGCATTCTCAATGGCAGGCGGAGGTCCGTCTGGTCCGCAGATTAACGTCACGCCGCTGATTGACGTGCTGCTGACGCTGATCGTCGTCTTCATGCTCGTTGTTGCGATGGACAAGGAATATCAGGAGAAGGCGCAGATTCCGCAACCTAACCAGAAACAGACCGCTGGTGAAAAACAGTCGCGGACCATTG
>Ga0075030_100004477_pt1 | contig 12623 bp, 9 predicted proteins | sample LitLauG_LLR_2012_FD_71393 | JGI IMG/M metagenome (GOLD analysis project Ga0075030, IMG submission 71393) | Freshwater sediment microbial communities from Pennsylvania, USA - Little Laurel Run_MetaG_LLR_2012 | ecosystem: Environmental > Aquatic > Freshwater > Creek > Sediment | place: USA... | reverse complement strand
GTGAAGCCCTTCTCGCGCATCCAATCGTTATTGAGAAATTTGGAGACGTAACGATTTCCGTGATCGGGAAGCACGGTGACGACAATCTTGCCGGGGCCGAGCTCTTTGGCGATTTCGACGGCGACGTGGACATTGGAGCCGGAGGAGCCGCCGCAAAAGAGGCCCTCTTCCTGCACGAGGCGGCGCGCCATCACAAACGAATCGCGGTCGTTCACCTGCCGCATGTCGTCGACGACGGAGAAATCCATGGCCCGGCATTCGATGTCTTCGCCAATGCCTTCGACCATATAGACGTGCGCGGTTGGCAGCGTGCCGGTGTGAAAAAGATGGTAGTGCACCGAGCCAAGGGGATCAGCGCCGATGATCTTTACGCTGGGGGCGTGTTGTTTGAACCAGCGCCCCACCCCAGAGACGGTGCCCCCAGTGCCGACGCCGCCAACGAAGGCGTCGATTTTGCCTCCGTCGGTGTCCTCAAATATCTCCTTGCCCGTCGACCAATAATGGGCCTCGATATTCCACTGCGAGTGATACTGATCGACATAAAAGGCGCCCGGAGTGTCCTCGGCGATCTTTTTGGCGACGTTGACATAATGTTCCGGTGAGTCGCCGGGAACATCGGTCGGGGTGATAATGACTTCGGCCCCGTAGGCTTTGAGCGAATCCTGTTTCTCTTTGCTCATTTTGTCGGGCATCGTGAACACGCAGCGATAGCCCTTGATGGCCGCCGCCATGGCGAGACCCTGGCCCGTATTGCCGGAAGTATTCTCAACGATGAGCCCGCCCGGCTTCAGCATCCCCGCAGCCTCGGCCTTTTCGATGATGTAATTGGCCATGCGGTCCTTGATGGAGCCGGCCGGATTTAGGTACTCGCACTTTACCCAAACTTCGCCTGCGCCCGCCGGCACGATCTTGTTCAGTTTGACGAGCGGGGTCCTGCCGATGGCGGCCAGGATATTCGGTTTGAGATTCATGGTCGCGGTTTAGCCGATTTTGGCGCCCAAACCACCCCGGCGCCCGCGCCGACGCTGAATTGTCGCCCAGCACCTAGAAGGCGCTGTTCGCTAGCCCTCAGCCAGACCGCGGCGGCGGCTCTTCCAGAAAGCCCTATGGGAGGGGGCGTCCTACCCGCTTGATTTCCCAGTCGAGCGCGATGCCGTGCTTTTGTTGCACAGCGGCGCGGACCTCTTCGCCCAAGCCTTCAATATCGGCGGCCGTCGCCTCGCCGGCATTGATGAGAAAGTTTGCGTGCTTTTCGCTGACCTGGGCGCCGCCGCGGCGAACCCCGCGCATGCCGGCTTCATCAACAAGCCGCCAAGCCGACAGTTTCTCGCCCGCGCTGTTGAGGGGGTTTTTGAAGGTCGAGCCGCCGGTTTTTTCGCGGATGGGCTGGCTGGCTTCGCGCTTTAAGGTGATCTCGTTCATGCGCCGGGCGATAGCCTCGCTCGCATCGGCTGCGCCCTGGAATGTCGCGTCGAGGAAAATCAAATCCGGCGGCAGGTCGTTGTGGCGATAGCTGAAGCCAAACGCCGACGCCGGGATCACAATCTGCTCGCCCCCTCGCGTGAGCGCCGTCGCTTGCACGAGCACGTCTTTGGTCTCGCACCCGTAACAGCCGGCATTCATGGCGAGCGCGCCGCCAATCGTGCCGGGCACGCCGGCGTAAAACTCCAATCCGGCAATCCCTGCGTTCGCCGCCGCCTTCGCCACCATCGAATCGAGCGCGCCTGCGCCGGCCTTGAGCCTGTTGTCGCCCAGTGCTTCGATCTGGGCAAAAGCGCGCCCGGCGAGGCGAACGACAACGCCGTCGACGCCGCCGTCGCGCACAATCATGTTGGAGCCGACCCCGATCGGCAGCAAAGGGATATGGTTTGGCAGACCAGCGAGGAAGGCGCCAAGGTCATCGATGTCGGCGGGTAAAAACAGCACCTCGGCGGGGCCTCCGACGCGGAACCATGTGAACGGCGCCAGCGCTTGCTTGCCCAGCAACTGACCCCTTGCGGGCGGCAAAGCGAGTTCACTCATTAGTGATGCCCTAGCTGGGCGTTCAGCGTCAGTCAAAGCCCAGCGCGGCTCGTTTTAAATTTGCCTATGCGCCATATTGGCGCCGGCGTCTGTGGAGACAACAACATGCGAAGCCTCATCATCGCTCTACTTGTGGGACTTGGCGCTTGCACAACAATGCCGCCCGGCGATCACAGGGTTGAGGCCGGGTCAAGCCAAAGCGGGCAGGACTGTTTTCTGGCGTCGAGCGCCAACGGCTACAACATCGTCGACGACCACTCAGTCAGCGTAAATGTGGGTGCGAACCGCCGCTATTTGCTCTCCACCACATGGAACGTCCACGACCTCGACTGGAGCATGGGCATTGTTCTGAGCACGGGGGGCGGCAGCGACTGGATTTGCACCGGCAACGGGCTTGGCGTGGAGCTGCGCGGGGGGCGTCCCCCGCAAACCTATCCCATCACCTCGATCTCGCGGCAGCCTGATTTTCACCCAGCGCCTCGCGGCAGCTAAGCGCTGACGCGGAGCCCCGCGCGCAGCGCAATGCGCCCGAGCGCGCCTTGCACGATGACGTCAAGCTGGCTCTTGGGCTGGTAATCGGCGGGCGCGACATAGTTGACGCGATCTTCAGCGATGAGACGGGTAATTTTGTCGAGACTGCGAGGCTCGGTCCACTGATAAGGATCAAGCACCGCGATCGCGCACCCGCCTTGGCTGGCGACCATTTTCATCGACGGGATATCGGTATCGCCGTCACCGATGAAAATCATGCGTTCGAACGGCAGTTCGCGATCGTTGCTGTGCATCCAACGATTGATGGTCTCGGTGTCCCAGACGTTGTCGATGCCCTTATTGATGCGGAACAGGAATTGGGTCTTGGTGGTGTAGTTGATGGCGACGCTCGGCCACTTGGCCTCGCCGTTCTTGTCATACAGAAAGCGCGAAGCAAAGACGTTGCGAAAGCGCGCAAACAACGGGCAACCTTCGATCATCTCGTAGATGCCCGAAGACACAACGTAGTGATCGAGCTCCAGCCCAAGATCGCCGGCGAAGGCGTCGATGCGGTCAAACCAATGATCGAGCCCGTCGAAGAAATCCGGATCACGTCCGCTTTCCATCAGTTGGCCGCGCGTAACCGGCCTGCCCGCCGCGCGGGCCCGGTCCAACATCAAGTGCATGTAGACGAGAATTTCGTCGGCATCCTCAGCTTTGGCGAGGCGCTTTACCTCTTTCCAGAAATCGGCGTGCTCCATGCCGGCAATGTCGGGAATGAAACTGCGCTCCTGGAGGTTGCCGCGTGCAAGCGTGCCGTCAAAATCATAGATGATGGCCGCGCGCAGCGGCTCGCGGCGGGGCTTGCGGTGGGCGGTATCGGCCATACTCAAGGGGGCTGCGGAGAGTCGCTCCAGCGGTCAATCGTTTCGGCTTAAACCCAAGCGCGCCTTGCACAAGGGTTCAAGCGGCCGCCGCGCCGAGTTTTGCCGGGAGCGCGTTAGCGAAGCCGGTGATGTCGCCGGCGCCGAGGCAAACGACAATGTCTCCCGGGCGCGCTTCGGCAGCGACGAAACCAGCCAGATCATCAAGCGAGGCAAGGCGGCGGGCATCGCGATGCCCGTGACTCTTTAGCCCGGCGGCGAGAGTGTCGGCGTCAACCCCGTCAATCGGGGCTTCCCCCGCAGAATAGACATCGGCCACGGCCACAACGTCGGCGTCGTTAAAGCAGGTGCAGAAATCCTGGAACAGGTCGCGCAGGCGCGAGTATCGGTGGGGCTGCACCACGGCAAATACGCGCCCGCTTGTAAGTTCGCGGGCCGCGGCAAGCACGGCTGCAATTTCCACAGGATGGTGGCCATAATCATCGACGATGCGCACGTCATTCCAATAGCCGGTCGTCGTGAAGCGGCGCTTCACGCCGGCGAACCTCTTTAATCCGTTGCGGATGCCGGCGTCGGTGACGCCGAGTTCGCGCGCCACCGCGATAGCGGCGACGGCGTTTTGCACATTGTGGCGACCTGCAACTGGCAAGAAGAGATCGTGCAAGGTAACCCCGGGACCCGCGCCTTTGCGGCGCGCCACGACATCGAATGTGGCGCCTTCACGCGAGGGGCGCACGTTCACCGCGCAGACGTCGGCCTGGGGATTGAAGCCGTAGGAAATAATGCGCCGGTCGCGCACGTGCGCTGCCAGCGCCTGCACTTGAGGATGATCGAGGCACATCACCGCAAAGCCGTAAAACGGGATATTCTCGACGAAAGCCTTGAAGGCGTCGTTCATCGCCTCGACCGAGCCGTAATGATCGAGGTGCTCGGGATCCATATTGGTGACGACCACAGCGGTTGCGCGCAGGCGCGTGAAGGTGCCGTCGCTTTCGTCGGCTTCGACCACCATCCAGTCGCCCTCGCCCATGCGCGTATTGGCGCCATAGGCGTTGATGATGCCGCCATTGATCACTGTGGGATCCTTGCCGCCTGCGTCCAAGAGCGCGGCAATCATCGAGGTGGTGGTGGTCTTGCCGTGGGTGCCGCCAATGGCAACCGTCCATTTCAGGCGCATGATCTCGGCAAGCATCTCAGCGCGCCGCACCACCGGCGCGCCGCGCGCGCGCGCAGCGTCGGTTTCTGGATTGCCGTTCTTGATGGCTGAGGAAACCACCACAACGCCCGCGTTGGCGACGTTCTCGGCGCTGTGGCCGATAGCGACAGGAATGCCCATGGCGCGCATGCGTTCAGTATTGGCGCTATCTTTGGCGTCCGAACCGGTCACCTCGTAACCGAAGTTCTTCATCACCGCGGCAATCCCAGACATGCCAATGCCGCCGATGCCGACAAAATGGATCGGTCCGGTGTCGAAGGGAATGGCGCGTCTTAACATGAAATCCCTGCCGGCTGCAGCGCCTTGCTTGAGCCTCGCCTAATGATCGCCGTCATAGCAAGCGAGGGCAAGCACGCAAACGCCGCTCAGCGGTTCAGAGCGCGACCGATTCGGCGAGATCGGCGAGGGTCTTGGCGGCTTCCGGCCTGGCGGAAGCGCGCGCAGCCGCAGCGCGTACAGCCAAACCGTGGCGATCTGCGAAGCGGCGCTCCAACAGGGCTGCGAGCACTGCGGGCTCGAATTCCTGCTCGGTAAAAAGATCGGCCGCGCCCACCGAGGTAAGCCCCTCGGCATTGGCGGTTTGGTGATCGTCGGCGGCGGCCGCGAACGGCACCAGTACGGCGGGCCGACCTGCCACTTGCAGTTCGGTGACCGTTGAGGCGCCAGCGCGGGCGATAACCAAATGCGCCGCTCCCAGGCGCTGGCCCATGTCGGTGAAGAACGACGCCACTTCGGCATTTACCTTGGCGCGCTGATAGGTGCGTTTGGCCTCGACGATTTGTTCTTCGCGCACTTGGTGGACGACGTCGAGCCGCGCGCGCAGCGCCTCCGGCAACAAAGCGACGCCATCGGGGACAACTTCACCAAACACGCGCGCCCCTTGGCTGCCCCCGATGATGAGCAGATTGAGCCGCCCCCCCGCAGGCGCCTCCGGGTAGGGACGCTCGCGCACCGCAAGGATGGGCAGGCGCACAGGATTGCCGACCACGCGCTTGCGGTCTGCGGCTTTGGCCGGCAGCCGATCGAGGCGCTCAAAGCCGCAAGCAACGATTTTCGCGCTTCCAGCCATCGCGCGGTTGACGCGGCCAAGCACGGAATTCTGCTCGTGAATGATGATCGGCGTCTTGTGCGCGCGCGCCGCCATTAACGCAGGAAACGAAGGATACCCCCCAAAGCCTGCGACCAAGGACGGGCCCAACGCATCGAAACGCTTGTTGGCGGCGCTGACCCCCCGAGAGATCTTGAACAAGGATGGAATGAGTTTGATCGGGTTGGGCGAAAGCGACGCCGCGGGAACATCGTCAATATGTTCGGCGGGAAATCCCTGTGCGTAGCGGCGGCCGCGGATGTCGGTCATCAACATGACCCGCCAGTCGCGGCGGAACATCTCTTCGGCGAAGGCCGCGGCCGGGAACAAATGCCCGCCGGTGCCGCCTGCAGCGATGACCACGATTTTCTTCGCCATCGTTTAGGCAGACTTGCGCATAGGAAACAAGAACGCCCCGGGTCGATCGCGCAGCAACGACAAACAAAAGCCCAAAGCCAGAGCCGAACCGATCATTGAGGAGCCGCCGAACGAAATGAAGGGCATCGTCATGCCCTTGGCGGGCACAAGACTCAAGTTGACCGCGATATGTATCGACGCTTGCACGACCAGTAATGTCACAAGTCCGGCCGCGGCCAATTGCTCGAACGGCTCGTTCAGACGGCTGGCGCGCGACAGGCCGCGGAACGCGAGCGCGCCAAATAAAGCAATCAAACCAAGGGATGCGAGCAGGCCAAATTCCTCGGCGGCGACCGCGAACACGAAGTCGGCATGCGCATCGGGCAGAGAACGTTTGACGATCCCCTCGCCGGGGCCGCGCCCGAACACGCCCCCCGAGGCGATCGCATCAAGGGCGCGATTGACTTGATAGGCAAGTTCGGGGTGCAAAAACGCGTCCACGCGTTCGCGGGCGTGGGGAAACGCCTGATAGATCGCCCAGCCGCTCAGCCCGCCCAACACCGCGCCCCCTAGGAGCCAGCGCAAAGCCATGCCCGAAAGCAGCAGCATGGCGGCGAGCACCACCGCAAGCAGCGCGGTTTGACCGATGTCGGGTTGGGAGAGCAGCGCCCCCGCCGCCATGGCGTAGAGCGCAACCGAGATTGCGCGCCCTGGAAAGCGCGGCGCCCGCATGCTTTCGCTCAACATCCAAGCCCAAACAACGACGATGGCGGGCTTCAAGATCTCCGAGGGTTGAAAGGAAATGACGCCGAAATCAAACCAGCGGTGAGCGCCCTTCACTTCTGGACCGAAAATCGCAGCCAGCACGCAAAGCGGCAGCATCAACACCAACAAGATAACGGCGCTGCGGCGAAGCTGACGCGGTTCGAGCGCTGCTGCGGCGAGCAATACAATGACGCCGATGGCGGCGTAAGCGGCTTGGCGTCCGGCGAAGAAGAAAGCTTCATCGATACGGATACGGGCCGTGGCCACCGGGCTTGTCGCCATTGAAAACAGGATGCCGAGCACGATGAGCGCGCCGCCGATGATCATCAGCGGGCGGTCGTAGGTGCGCGTGCGATCGACCGCCGCCTCAAAGCGCTCGCCGAGCGCGCCGATCACCTTTTGGCGCCTAAACGGGCGCCGTTGCTCGGCGCGCTTTGCAACGCCGCGACGTAGGATTTGAACTTGTCGCCGCGATCTTCGTAAGAGCGAAACTGGTCAAAGGAGGAGCAGGCCGGCGACAGCAGCACGACCGGGTGCGGCTCACCGGAGGCGCGCGCCTCGGCAAAAGCAAGCTTTACTGCGGCTTCGAGATTGCCAGCCATCGTGACTGGCGCTTTATCTTTCAGCGCGTCGGAGAACTCGCCCGCCGACTGGCCGATCAGATAGGCCCGCGCAATGCGCGGAAAGAACGGCGCGAGCTCGCCAATGCCGCCCTCTTTGGCGACGCCGCCCGCAATCCAATAGACCCGCGGATAGACCGCAAGCGCTTGCGCGGCGGCGTTGGCGTTGGTGGCTTTGCTATCGTTGATGAAGCGTACGCCCTCGATGGTGGCGACGCGTTCAAGACGATGAGGCAGGCCCGGGAATGTGGTGAAGGCTTGCGCGATGATGCGGGGCTCGACGCCAAGCGCGCGGGCGCAGGCATAGGCGGCCGCGGCGTTCTGGGCGTTGTGCCTGCCCGCAAGCGCCGGCGCATGGGTTAGGTCGGCCGCGATTTCTGCGCGCCCGCCGAGCCCATCAATGATCCGGCCATTGATCGCCGACACCCCGCGGCCGAGCGATTGGCCAGCTGAAATCGGCGCAAGGCGTTGAACAGCGGCCCGCGTGAGTTCGGTGCACATTGCCCCGCCGCTCGCATCATCAACCCCGACGATGGCCCAGTCGGCGGCGCCCTGATTGAGGAAAATGCGTTTCTTGGCGGCGATGTAGGCGCCCATGCTGCCGTGACGATCGAGGTGATCGGGCGTGGTGTTGAGCCAAATGGCGACGTCACAGCGTAATGAAGAGGTGAGATCGAGCTGGAACGAAGAAAGCTCCAAAACGTAATAGGCGCCGGCGTGCAAGGGCGCCTGTTCGAGAATGGCTGCGCCAATATTGCCGCCGAGGCGCACGTCTTTGCCCGCCTCACCCAAAATGTGGGCGATGAGCGCAGAGGTCGTGGATTTGCCGTTGGTGCCGGTGACGCCAATGACTTTTGGGCGCTGCGCGGCGGGTAAAGCGTTCACGGCGCGCGCAAACAGCTCAATGTCGCTCATGATGGGCACGCCGACGGCGTCGGCAAGGGTCACGACACGGTGGGGCTCAGGGTAGGTGAGCGGCACCCCCGGCGACAGGATCAAGGCCGCAAAGCTGCGCCAATCGCGGTTGTTGATGTCAGAGGTCGCCACGCCCGCGGCTTCGGCGCCGGCGCGGGAATTGTCGTTGTCGTCCCAAGCGTGCACGCGCGCCCCGCCCGCGCTCAGCGCCCGCGCCGCGGCAAGGCCGGTGCGCGCCAGGCCGAACACCGCAACGTCTCGGCCTTTGAATTCCGTGATCGCGATCACGCCGCCGCCCTCCGCAGAGCGAACTTCACTGCGCTGCTTTGTGCATTCAACGCAACTTCAATGTGGCCAGGCCCGCAAGCGCAAATATCACCGAAATGATCCAGAAGCGGATGACGATTGTCGGCTCCTGCCAGCCCAGTTTCTCGAAGTGATGGTGAATGGGCGCCATGAGAAAAACGCGCTTGCCGGTTCGCTTATACACAGCGACTTGAACCATGACCGACAAAGTTTCGAGAACGAACAGACCTCCGATGATGGCGAGGACGATCTCGTGGCGGGTGGCCACCGCGACCGAACCCAGCAAACCGCCGAGCGCCAGCGAACCGGTGTCGCCCATAAACACGCGCGCTGGCGGCGCGTTATACCAAAGAAAGCCCAGCGAAGCGCCCAGCAGCGCGCCGAGGATGGTTGTGACTTCGCCCGCCCCGGGCACGTGGGGAATGCCTAGATAGTTGGAATAGTCCACCCGACCGACCAGGTAAGCGATCATGCCGAAGGCGGCGGCCGCGATCATCACCGGCACAATGGCAAGCCCATCCAAACCGTCTGTCAGGTTCACGGCGTTGCCGAACCCCACGATCACGAACATTTGGAAAAGCACATAGGCGACGTAAAGCTGAACGCCCCAACCGATCACAAACGGCAACGCCACCGCGGTCAGCTGCCGGCCCGCCATCAAGGCCTGCCAGAAATGCGCAAAATCGTGAGCGCCGCCCGGGGTCTTGGCGACCCATTCGGCGGTGAGCATGGCGCTTGCGGCGATGAGCGCGATCAGGAATTCGAAAAACAGGCGCGCGCGCGCCGAGAGCCCGCCATGGTGTTGCTTGGTGACCTTTGCGTAGTCGTCGACAAAGCCAATAGCGCCGAAGCCCACGGTGACCAACAGCACCGCCCACACGTAAGGATTTTTCAAATCGCACCAGAGCAGCGAGGCGATGCCCAAGCTGATCAAAATGATCAGCCCGCCCATGGTGGGGGTGCCCTTCTTGGTGAGCAAATGGCCCTGAGGGCCGTCTTCACGGATCGGCTGGCCCTTGCCTTGGCGTTTGCGCAACCAATGGATGAACGGCGCGCCGATCACGAAGGCAATGATCATCGCCGTGGCCATAGCGCCGCCGGTTCGGAAGGTAATGTAGTTGAAGAGGTTGAAGAATTGGGACCGTGCTGTGTATTGGCCCAGCAGCTCCAGCATCAATCGTCCCCTTTGGCCCCAGCGCGCAGCAGTCACAGAGCGAATTTTTGAATCAAAAGCCACTGCGAAGGGCCGTTGATTCTAACCTGCCTGTTAGTTTGAGAATGTCACGGGCGTGTAGCCGATGCGAGGGCCGACTTCAATTCCAGGCGCTCAGAGCTTGGACCACGCAGGCCATGCGCGAAGAATGGGAGCCTTTGACCAAAACGACGTCTCCATTGCGCAACGATTTGGCGACTATCGGGGCCAGCTTTTCTGCGCTGTCTGCGTAGCCCCCGCGGCGATTGGCCGGCAGCGCTTCAAACAGCGCGGCCATGCGCGGACCGGCCGCGAAGACCAGGTCGATATTAGCTTTTTCTATCGGGTCGGCGAGAGCGGCGTGATAGGCGCGCTCGTCGGGACCAAGTTCAAGCATGTCGCCGAGCGCCACGATGCGGCGCCCCGCGTGCTTGGGCTGGCGCGCGCCCAGAGTGGCGAAGGCGGCGGCCATGGAGACCGGATTGGCGTTGTAGGCATCGTCCACCAGCAGAAATTCCCCGAACGGCGCGGCGATGGCGCGCGCAACGCCGCGCCCGTCGACGGCGCGCAGATGGGCAAGTGCTGCTGCGGCGGCTTCCACCTCGCCGCCGGCGCAATCGACGCCGGCCAAGGCCGCCACCGAATTGAGAGCCCAGTGCGCGCCTTCGACGCCGATGCGATATTTGATCACGCGGCCAAGGATTTCGGCTTCGGCGTTAGAACCCTCGCCATCCATCTCGAATTTCAAGAGCCGCGCCTCACAATCAGCGCCAGCGCCGAAACGAACCAGATTGGCGCCATTGCGCTCTGCGGCGGCGATCAGGCGATCGGCGTGGGGCGCATCGTTTGGAATAATGGCCGAGCCGCCCGGCTCAAGGCCTGCATAGATATCGCCCTTCTCATCGGCGACGGCTTCAAGCGAGCCCAGATTTTCCACGTGCGCCGGCGCGATCGTGGTGATGATCGCGACCTGGGGCTTCACCAACCTCGCCAAGGGTAGGATTTCGCCGCGATGGTTCATGCCAATCTCAAAGACCGCAAAGGCGCAATCTTGGGGCATGCGCGCAAGCGTCAGCGGCACCCCCCAATGGTTGTTATAGCTCTTGACGGAGCTGTGGGTTTTGCCGCTGGGGCTCAGGCAGTGGGCGAGCGCTGCCTTGGTTGAAGTCTTGCCCACTGAGCCGGTAACTGCGATTCGTTTGGCGTTGCAGCGCTCGCGCGCGGCCTCGCCGAGCCCGATGAGACCCTCAAGCACATCGCCGACGACCAGGGCCGCGCCCAGGCCCTGGGCCTTGGCGGGGTCGGAAATAAGCGCGGCTGAAGCGCCGCTGACGAAGGCTTGGGCGAGGAAATCATGTCCATCGCGAACGTCTTTGAGCGCGACGAAGAGATCTCCCGGTTCGAGGCTGCGGGTATCAATGGAGACGCCGCTGGCGCTCCAGTTTTGGCCATTGATCAAGCGCCCGCCAGTGGCGCTCTGCGCCTCTTCGCCGGTCCACAATGGGGCTTTCATGCGCGCACGTCCTTTTTGCCGCGCCCCGGCCATGAGCGATCTCTGACCCCGCGCTTGGGGTGTTCGCCCGGCGCGGGCGCGCCGATGAGGCGGCGGGGGGCGACTATCAGGTTCGCCATGCTCAAAAGTTCTCCAAAGCCATGCGCGCAACGTCTTGATCTGAGAACGGGTGGGTGACGCCGTTGATGATCTGGCCGGTTTCGTGCCCCTTGCCCGCAATCATCAGCGCGTCGCCTGGATGCAACATGGAAATCGCTTGGCGGATGGCCTCCGCGCGGTCGCCAATTTCGCGCGCGTTGGGCGCGCCTTGCAAGACCTGCGCGCGGATGGCGGCTGGGTCCTCGCTGCGGGGATTGTCGTCGGTAACGATGACCACGTCGGCTTGACGCTGCGCGATCGCGCCCATTTTCGAGCGCTTGCCCGCGTCGCGATCGCCGCCACAGCCGAACACCGCAATGATGCGCCCCGGCGCATGCGGGCGCGCGGCGCGCAATAGCACGTCGAGGCCGTCGGGCGTGTGGGCATAGTCAACAAACACATGGCCGCCAGTTCTGCTTTGACCGACATGCTCCATGCGCCCGCGCACAGGCTCAAGCGCGGCCATGCCGGCGCAGACGGCTTCCAGACTTTCGCCCAGCGCCAGCGCCAGCGCCGCAGCGCAGACAGCGTTGATGGCCTGAAATTCGCCGATCAGCGGCAGTTCGACCTGACATTCCCTGCCGTCCCAAATCAGCGTCATAGTTTGCGCATTTGGCCGTGGCTGGATTTCGACGATTTTGAGCGCGCGTCCGCGCCCGGCGCGCCAGCCGCAGAGAACAACTTCAAGCTTGTGAGCTTTGGCGCCGATTTCGAACTCGGCGCTCTCGGCTGCGTCGGCGTTGATGACCCCAGGAGCGGCCTCTTTCACAAGCGACCAAAGCCGCATCTTGGCGTCGCGATAGGCGCCCATGTGCGGATGATAGTCGAGGTGGTCTTGGGTGAGATTGGTGAAAGCGCCGGCGTCGAAACGGAGGCCGTCAAGGCGATATTGTTCAAGACCGTGGCTTGAGGCCTCCATCGCGGCATGGGTGACGCCTGCTGCGGCGAGTTCTGACAAGGCCAGGTGCGCGGCGGCGGGATCGGGCGTCGTGTGGCCAAGATCGACAATCCCGTTTGGACCGATCGCCCCCAAGGTGCCGAGGCTTGCGGCGCGCTTGCCGACATGGGTCCAAATTTGGCGTAAGAAATCGACGGTCGAGCTTTTGCCGTTAGTGCCGGTGACGCCAACCAGGGTCT
>Ga0075030_100004476_pt1 | contig 12625 bp, 10 predicted proteins | sample LitLauG_LLR_2012_FD_71393 | JGI IMG/M metagenome (GOLD analysis project Ga0075030, IMG submission 71393) | Freshwater sediment microbial communities from Pennsylvania, USA - Little Laurel Run_MetaG_LLR_2012 | ecosystem: Environmental > Aquatic > Freshwater > Creek > Sediment | place: USA... | reverse complement strand
GGTCTCCACCAGCCAAATCGAACAAGCGCTTGGAACCAACGTCCCTGTGGTCCGGGCAATGCCCAACACACCTTGTGTTCTGGCCTGCGGGATGACGGCATTGTGCAAAGGCAAGTACGCCACGGCGCAGCATCTCGAAACCGCGAGCAAGCTCTTCGACCTTGTGGGAAGGACGGTCGTCGTAGACGAAAAACACATGGACGCGGTCACCGGCCTCTCGGCCAGTGGTCCTGCTTACATCTATATTATTCTCGAATCTCTAGCGGAGGCGGGCGTTAAAGTCGGATTGCCCCGTGACGTCGCAACAATTCTCGCCGCTCAAACCACCTTGGGCGCAGCTACCGTTGTGCTGGAAACCGGGGACCATCCCGCGCTGCTCAAAGATGCGGTAACGACTCCCGCAGGATGCACCATCGACGGGATCATGGAACTCGAAGAGGGGAAATTGCGGGTCACCCTCATTAAAGCTGTAATCAAAGCAACGCAGCGAGCAAAAGAACTGGCGTTCTCCGCGTAGCTCATGAGAAAGCAAGACTGCCGGGCGAGGGCCGATACGGCTCAGTTCTGGGGGAGGGTAAACGGCACGACAATCTTGGTGTGCACCTCGACCTCGCGGCCGTTTGCGTAAAAAGGCTGGTACTGCCACTGCCTGACGGCCTTCATCGCTGCCTCCGCAAGCATCGGATCTCCGCTGATCACCACTAGATTTTGAGTCTTCCCTTCACGATCTATCCTCGCATCGAGGACGACCTGCCCCTGCAATCCCTTTTGACGTGCTTCGAGCGGATAATCAGGGTCAACGCGTCGCAGCACTCGCGCCGCGGCCGATTCTTCCGAGATCTCTTGCACATCGTTTCTTGTCGCGACCGCCGGCTCATGACTCACCTGCGAGCTCTTGGTAGGCTGCTGGATCGCGGGCACACCCGCTACACTCGCCGTGGGGGCCATGCGGTAGATCACCTTACCATTCTGATACACCACCAGTCCCCCCGCCGACAGTGGAGCCGCGTTTCTCGCCACGGTCGCGGTCTCTGTCTTGGGCGCACCGGAAACGGAAGTGGCTTCGGGCGGCGTTGCCGCACTGTACGTCAGCACCGAACTCATCGCTTGCTCCGGATTCGTGCCGCCAGATCCCGTAGCGCTTGAACCTGCGACGGACAGCGGAACCGCGGGCTTGACTGAGGCGCTCCTGGCGCGCTTCGATCGTGGCGCCGCTCTTTGCCATCCCAACCGCCACCCGACCAGCACTCCGAGGAGAATTGCCGCCGCAACCACCATCACACTGAGAGCCGTTGTCCAAAAATCGTTCGCCCGCGATCGCGTTTCGACCTCGGGCTGGTCGGGTTCCGTCACAGGGATCTGGCGCTGCAATTCGGGCTCCTCGACGTTGGAAGTAAACGATGATACCGCTTCGGGAGCTCCAATCTGCGCTTCTGAGGTGGTCCCGCTCGCTTTCTTCAGATTCTGAATCACTTCGTTGGCCAGCGATTTTACGGTCAATACATCCGGATCACCGAAGTGGTTCGCCTCGGGTGAGAATATTTCGAATATTCCAACCAGTTCTTTATCGTTCAGGAGCGGCACGACCAGCACAGAGCGAACTCCAAGACGTCGGGAAACCTCCAGGTTCACTCGCGGATCAGATTCCGTATCATTACAATGTTGCACCTCGCGCGTTAGAACACATGCACCGGAGAGCCCGGTGCGCGTGTCCAATCGCACTCCCAGGTCCGGCGCCTCGGCACCGGTTGTGGCGCGACACACCATTTCGTCTTCCCGAACCAGTGCGATCGCCGCCGCGCTGGCTCCCGTCACCAGGCACGCATGCTTAACTACTTCATTAAGGACGAGGTCTAGAGCTAGATCAGCGGATATCGTGCCGCCACCATGCGCAGCGAGGGTGCTCACCAGTCTGGATAGGTCGTCTGGTTCCGTATCAGACCACTGCGACTCTCGGACGGACTGTGGAGGTTTCGCAGTCGACCCGGTGGGTTGATTCTCAGGCGGGTGTCCCATACCCACTGTCCCCTCGGGGCGCAATATCGGTTGGTGAGCCATGCGAGTACGCCGGACGCTCAAAAATCTGGGTCTTGGCCCCTGAGCCCAGCCTTGATTCGGCCAATTGAGTCAAACCACAGAATACTACCAGAGCGCGCAACTCAGCGGAGTGTTACGCGAAATGGACAGGAAGTCAACCCTGAATTAATACCCAGAAGTGTAAGAAATTGCAGACTTTTCGCAGGACTTTACCCGTCCCTGGTACTGGTCGGATGTCACTCGAGTCTACCAATCAATCTGGTGAACTATCTCAGTTGCCTTTCTGAAGCCTTGCCCCCGTCCGCTCTTCATGCAACGGTGCCGGCGGCCCCACATTGGCCGGAATCGTGCCCGTCAGCGACTCCATGAAGGCAACTATGTCCGCCCGTTCCTGTCCACTCAGGGAATCCAGAACATGGATGTTCTTATCCAAATGCGAATTCGAATTGCCCCCTCCGATGTAGAAGTCCATTACATCTTTCAGCGCCTTCAAACTTCCATCGTGCATATACGGCCCGGTAAGCGCGATGTTCCGCAGAGAAGGAGTCCTGAAAGCCCCATGATCGGCGGCGTCATGTGTCACCGCAAACCGGCCTTCGTCGGCAAGTGTGTCGGTCATGCCGTCTGCACCCACTCCGATATTGTGGAACTTGTTGTCGGTAAACAAGGCGTAGCCCTCACCCACCAGATGACACGCGGCGCAATTCCCCTTTTTCGGCGAGGTGAACACTACAAACCCGCGCTTCACCGACGTACTTACCGCATGCTCGTCTTTGCCGTACTTCCATCGGTCAAAAGGCGAATCTCCACTGACCACGGTCCGTTCAAACGACGCGAGCGCTTTTTCTACCATCTCGAACTGGACGGGACCGGGACCGAATGCCCTCTCAAACTGCTCGCGGTAGCTGGCGTACGCGTTCAGCTTGTCTTCAACGCCCTTAAGGGTGTGCGCCATTTCCACCGGGTTCTGTACGGGGCCCTCCGCCTGCTTCTCAAGACTCGGCGAGCGCCCGTCCCAGAATTGCAGGTCGTAGTATGTGGAGTTGAACACCGTCGGAGAATTACGCGTCCCCTTCTTCCCCTGCACGCCGTCTGAAACGGACTTGCCATCCGCAAACCCGAACTTGGGATCGTGACAATTTGCGCAAGCAACGGTATTGTCAACCGACAGCATTGGGTCGTAGTAAAGACGCCGTCCCAGCGCGATCGCTTCTTCGGTGAGGGGATTGTCTGCGGGAATCGGGACCGCCGGCAGACCAAGCGGCGCCTTGATGTGTACCGCGGTTCCGATCGGCCTCACGCTTGACGGATTCTGATTCTGGCTGTAAAGCAGCAGCGCACCACCAAATACCATCGGGGCGAAAAGAAGCACCCGGATTTTGCGTGAATTCATACTTGAATCCTTCACAAAGACCCGAAAAGACAGAAGATGGTTGGGGGTCGAACCCATTTTGCCTTACAGTAGATTTTTTCGCATTTCTTTTTCTCGGATCGTGATCAGAATCACAGTTCGATGTGAGTGCCACGGAATCCCACACTTGACATGACGCCACTTCCGCCGCAGCACATCTCCCTGACGAACTCCGACCGCTGGCATGCAGTGAGCGCCAGTTTCCTCGGCTGGACCCTCGATGCCTTTGACTTCTTCGTGCTGGTCTTTCTCGTCGACACCCTGGCTGCCCAGTTCCACGTGTCGACGCAGAAAATTCTCTGGACCACAACCGCAACTCTTGCTATGCGCCCGGTGGGAGCGGTTGTGTTCGGTCTGCTTGCGGATCGGTATGGCCGTCGCAAGCCCCTGATGGCGAATGTCGTCTTCTTCTCGGTTGTAGAACTGCTTTGCGGCTTCTCTCCCAACTACACGGTCTTTTTTGTTCTCCGGACGATTTACGGTATCGGCATGGGTGGCGAATGGGGCGTGGGCGCCTCGCTTGCTATGGAGAGCGCTCCCCCGCGCTGGCGCGGAGTCCTCTCAGGAATCGTGCAGAGCGGTTACTCCATGGGCTATCTTCTGGCTGCCGTGGCAGCGCGCTTCGTGCTTCCGGCCTGGGGATGGCGCGCTATGTTCTGGGTGGGCGGCGCGCCGGCACTTCTCGCCCTATATATAAGGTCCAAGGTTAAGGAGTCTGAAGCATGGGAGCAGCACCGTGCGCCTACCATCGGCGCCATCGTGCGCACTGCCAGCGGACACTGGAAGATATTCTCCTACCTCGTACTTCTCATGACCCTGATGATGTTCCTCTCTCATGGAACCCAGGATCTCTATCCGCATTTTCTGAAAACAGTCCACGGTCTCGCCGCCACCACCATTTCTTACGTCGCTATCCTCTACAACATCGGAGCTGTAGTCGGCGCAATTCTGTTCGGACACCTTTCGGAAAGTTTTGGCAGACGGCGCAGCATCATCGCGTCGCTTGCCCTCGCCCTCGTGGTTATTCCGGCTTGGGCATTCGGAACTTCCCTTCCCATGTTGATGGTGGGAGCATTTCTCATGCAAATGGGCGTACAGGGCGCGTGGGGAATCATTCCTGCGCATCTGAACGAACTCTCCCCAGACAGCGTCCGCGGACTCATGCCTGGATTCGCTTACCAGCTTGGAATTCTGTTTGCGGCCCCTACCAACAACCTCGAATACGCTTTGCGCGATCATCTCGGCTACGCCTGGGCTCTGGCGAGTTTCGAAACCGTAAACATTCTGCTTCTCGCAACCGTGGTTGCGTTGGGACTGGAGCGAAAAGGAAAGGCGTTCGTGAGAGAGGTGCCAGACTCCTGAGCAATCCTGGATGGGCCTTGATCGAGACAGCTGTTTCCAGTGCGCGGTTTCGCACCTCTGGAGAATCTTGTGGGGCCGTCGCCGCTAGCTGCCGGTCAGTTTCTCGCTGTTTTTCGCGGCGTTCTTGGACTCGAGGACAACCGCAGTCACCAGCAGAACTCCGATTCCGCCAAACACTGCCAGAGCGAGCAGGGCGACCATTAAGATCGGCATACCTTCAACCTCTACCGCAATTCTGTGGCTGACCTACCGGAAACACGGTGACGATGGTCACCTTCCGTTGTGACCGTCGGTAACCACGGCGGCTTCCCATTTTCGGTCGTGAAAATTTTACTAGGGCCATTTATCTCCTCCCTCCAGGGACGGAAAGCTGATACAGTAAAAAAACTCGCGGTTGCGAGCTTGCTGTGTTGTCCCCCGCTGCGTCCCCCAGGAAGTGTATGCTTAGCGCCTGTTATCTCTGCAAGTACCTGCTAGACTGAGACTTAAGGTAAGTGAGCGCCGGTGTGCGGAAGGCCGTTCTGAAAGCACAGATCGAACTAGGGGGTAGTCGTCAATGCGCATCGTTGTCGTAGGTTCAGGGTATGTCGGACTAGTGGCCGGGGCTTGCTTTGCAGACCTGGGGCATGACGTGATTCTAGTCGATAACGACGAGGAAAAGCTTGCGGCCTTGAAGAGCGGGAACGTTCCTATTCATGAGAGTTTTCTTCCCGAACTTCTGGAGCGTCACCGCGGACAGCGTCTCACTTATTCTGACGATTTGCACGAAGCCGTGCGCGCCAGTTCGGCAATCTTTATCGCCGTCGGCACTCCGCCCACTGACAGCGGGGATGCTGACCTCTCCTACGTGGAGTCGGTAGCACGCGAGATATCCGGTGCCGTCAACAGCTACAAAGTCGTAGTCGAGAAAAGCACGGTTCCCGTCTACACCAGCGAGTGGGTTCGCAAGATCATTCTCCGCAATGGAGCCGACCCGGACTCCTTCGATGTCGCTTCGAACCCTGAATTCCTCCGGGAAGGCACGGCTGTCACCGATTTCTTCTATCCCGACAGAATTGTGGTTGGGGTGGAAAACGAACGCTGCGCTGCCGTTTTGCGCGAAATCTACGCCCCCCTCACTGACGGCTCCTACTATAAAAAGCCTGGCGCCATCCCCGGTCCAGATCGCGCCCGCATTCCCGCGCAGATCATCGTCACCAGCACCAAGAGTGCGGAACTGATCAAGCACGCCTCCAACGCTTTCCTTGCCATGAAGATTTCGTTCATCAACGCCGTCGCGTCGATTTGCGAATCCGTAGGCGCAAACGTCCAGCAGGTCTGTCAGGGAATCGGGACTGACTCGCGCATTGGGCCGCGCTTCCTCAATCCCGGTATCGGGTATGGCGGTTCCTGTTTTCCGAAAGACCTCATGGCCTTCCGCTCCGTGGCTCGCGAGTGCGGTTACGACTTCCGTCTCCTCGACGAGGTGATCCACATCAATGAAGAGCAACGCAAACGATTCCTCCGCAAGGTGCGCAGCGCGCTTTGGACGCTGCGTGGAAAGCGTCTCGGAGTGCTGGGTTTGGCATTCAAAGGCGGCACCGACGACGTTCGTGAATCTCCTGCCGTTCTGCTCGTACACGCACTCCTGCAGGAAGGTTGCAAAGTCATTGCCTACGATCCTGCCGCCATGGACCGTGCTCGCGACATGTTTGATTCAAGCGTGGAATTTGCCGGCAGTTCCTACGAAGCTGCCTCCGGAGCCGACGCCCTTCTGATCCTGACTGAATGGGAAGAATTCGCGTCCCTTGATCTGGAACGTCTTCGCGGCGAACTCAAGTATCCAATTGTCGTCGACGGGCGGAACTTGTACGATCCTGCGGTTATGGCAGCCAACGGGTTTACTTACTACAGCGTCGGACGGGTTACGGCAATTCCCGACAAGGAACCGGTCGCTGGCGCCGCCCCGTCACATAGCACCAAGAAAAAAGCATGAGTGAAAAACGCGCTCTCGTCACAGGTGGGGCAGGATTCTTGGGCTCTCACCTCTGTGACGCGTTGCTCGGCGAAGGCTACCAGGTACTTTGCGTGGACAGCCTTCTCACCGGCCGCATATCCAATCTCGAGCATCTCAAGAACGACTCCCGATTCGAGTTCCGGCAACTTGATATCTGCGAGCCCTTCGATTGCGGCAACGTCGATTACGTCTTCCACTTCGCCTGCCCCGCCAGTCCTGTCGATTACATGGTGCACGGTATACCCACTCTTAAGGTTGGCTCGATCGGCACCTTGCATGCCCTTGAGACCGCTCGCAAATACAATGCGAAATATCTGACTTCCTCCACCTCCGAGTGCTATGGCGACCCGCTGGAGCATCCCCAGAAGGAGACCTATTGGGGACACGTCAACCCCATTGGCCCGCGCTCTGTCTACGATGAGGCCAAGCGTTTTTCGGAAGCCCTCACCATGGCCTACCATCGCTATCACAAGGTGGACACGAGGATCGTCCGGATTTTCAATACTTACGGCCCTCGCATGCAACTCAATGACGGGCGCGTCGTCCCCAACTTCATGAAGCAGGCCTTACTCGGTGAGGATCTCACCGTCTACGGCGATGGCAGCCAGACGCGCAGCTTCTGCTACGTGAGCGACGAGATCGACGGCTTCATCCGGCTCTCAAAATCGGACGAACACGAACCGGTGAACATCGGCAATCCCTCCGAGTTCACGATCCTCGAGTGTGCTCGCCGCGTGATTGCCGTCACCGGTTCCAATAGCGAGATTCGTTACGAACCTCTGCCTCAGGATGATCCCAAGCAACGGCGACCGGACATCACCAAAGCACGGCGGCTACTTAACTGGGAGCCCAAGATTGATCTGGAAAAAGGCCTGAACATGTCGCTGGGTTACTTCCGCGAAGCGGTTGCGGAAGGCAGCGTAAAGCGATCGTAGCAGGCACCAGGTAGAGATTCAGGGGATGCCGCAGCGTCAGAGCATCGGCTCGAGTTCTTGCTGGCTCTCCAGCAAGCTGATCAATTGTTGAATCTGCTCGTGCTCGGCGGCATTTCGCGGATTGAACCTTACACCCATCCCAAAACCAGGGTGCGCTGACTGCACCACGCCGCGAGTGCGGATTTTCAAGTCCTTCGTTCTGACCAGAATCTCCACTTTTGATTCCGCCGCGAGAGGCGACGGCATCTCCACGTAGCACCCGCCCGGACTGATATCGCTCAACCGGCAGCGATTGGGGACCGTGGTGCCGAGCTTGTAGACCTCTGCTCCTAGCGAGCAGGCGCGACGGAACTGCCCACGGCGATTGCCCGGCATCGACCGCAGCCGTCCTAACCCGCTTTCCGGATTGTAGTCTGCTGCAGCCGGGTCCTGCCGCCTTTCGGCTTCAGTGGGATTCGTCACCTTTGGCTCTGGCTTCCGCCGAGCCTCATGCACTCCACTCGGTAGAGTTTGAAACTGTTGCAGCCACGCCTTGAGCGTGCGCCGCGAAGCCTGCGGCACATCCGCGAATCGCAGGCCTGATCGTCCCGAAGAATCCTGCCAGACCACTTCGCCCGAGAGCCGGATCACCTCACTCTGATTCGGCAATGTAAATTGAAAGTACACTTTGCCTGGCTGCGGCAGCCGGCGCTCACTCTGAATAGCAATCCCTTCCTCACTCAGATCGATGAGAGTGGCTGGCATGTTCTCCACGTTCGCGCATGTTAGGCCGGCAGAGATATGAACAGCCACGCGGACATGACGCCGTTTTTCTCTCTGCATCATGCTGCGCGCCGCCTGCAAGCTGCTCCTCACTCGTTCCAGGGACACCGGCTTATAAAGCACGAAGTTAGCGCCGGTCGCGAACATCCCTTTTACATCTTCTTCACTCTCCAGGAGTGCGATCACCAATGTGGAGGGGTTCAGCCGGGAAGCCCGCGCCTGCTTTACGATCTCTGCCGCGATTGCTCCGCCGCTGCAGTCAACAATCACGGCGTCATAGCGATCCTCTGACAGTGCTATCAAACCCAGAGGCTGGTGCGTGCAGTGCTCCGCATCGATGTCCAGCTCTTTGAGAACGCGCAGCAGAGGTTCAGTGACCTTCTCGTCGGAGCACACTACGAGGGACTTGAAGACCATACCGATAAATCCTAGGTGCTCCATGGTCACGCCAACAAGGTTACGAACGTAATGGCCGTGGGGCGTTCCACCGCCGACTATCCTCAACCAACCGACCCCTGTTGTGGACCCAATTTGCCTTCTCCGGAGTCCCCTTCTTGCAAACTCTGCTTCATCGCCCCATTCTCGCCATCTTTATGTGACGCCAGTACCTACGCGTAGGGGTGACCAGTGTCACAACCCACGATTACGTTACGTAAGGCCAGCCACCGCCCCCTGTACTGCAGTGCTTTGACGGACCCTCCTACCCTACCTACGATGAACCTAACGCGGGTCGCCTGTCGGCGATGCATGGCGGGCAAACTCCCTCCTCAGCTGTGGCAAGTCCGCCATTCCCCGATTTGGTTGGCGACGTACACGCGATGAGCCGGAGGGACTTCATGTTTGAGCAGCACATCCGAAACGATTCTCCTGGACATAGAAGCTCGCTGTCCCTTCGCGAGTCCAGCGGCTGGTCTCTCATCGAAATGATGACAGTCCTGGCAATCACTTTAACCTTGGCCAGCATCACCACGGTTGTCAGCTTGCAGCCGGTCTTGAAGCAGCAGCGCATAAATACTTCTTACAACGACATTCTGACCACCCTGCGTCACGTCCACGATCAGGCTGCGGCCGACATGCGTGTCTATGTCGTGAGCTTCGCCACGCCGGGAACCGTCACGGTTACGCAGAATACGCTCGCCGGCCCCCTGCTGCTTACCACAACACTTCCGGCTGACGTTACTTTCCATCTCGAAGCCGGATTGCCGAATTCGCCGACCGTGGCGCCCACTACCCCCGACGGTTTCGGAAGCGCGGGATTCGCCATGGATTTCAACCAGGGGATTGGGGCAGGTGGTGGCACCACGATCTACTTCCAGCCGGATGGCACTGCCACCGACATCAACGGCAACCTCAACAATGGCGTCGTGTACTTTGGCCGTCCGGGAGATCTTTATAGCTCGCGCGCTATCACGCTTTGGGGCACGACAGGACGGCTTCGCGGATGGCGACTTTATCCGAACGGTGCACAAAACGTGTGGAGGCAACAATGATCAAACCAACTTCTCCATCCCGGTTGGCCGTTAGACAAGGTGGATTCACGCTGATCGAAGTTATGGTCTCCATCGCGATTGTCACCATCACGGCCGTCAACGTCCTCAGCGTATTCTGCCTCGCCGTGGCCGCCACTCAGACCTCTCAGCAGGACATGCTGGCGCGCCAGATCGCCTCCGAAGCCATGGAGAGCATATTCACGGCCCGGAACACATCGCAATTGAGTTGGTCGGCAATTCAGAATGTCTCGAACGGTGGCATTTTCGTCGATAACGCAGTGCCCGTGAAATGTGCTGGCCCTGATGGCATTATCGGCACGGCCGACGATTCGAACTGCCTCACCGCCTCCGGAGCGGTGTGCCCCGGCGGAGCGCAGTGCATGACCGAACCCGGACGCGACGGCATTGTCGGAACCGCCGACGACATCATCGTCCCCATGAATAACTTCACCCGGCAAATTCAGATCACTCCGCTTTTCGACAGCCAGGGCAATCAGATTCCGACGTTGAACTCGGTCACAATAACCGTCCGGTACAACGTATCCAATACCGCCATCCCTAAGAGCTACGTGCTGAATGAATACGTTTCGCAGTATCACTAGGAAGGGTGCATGCGCCACAAACACACAACCCGCGGCTTCACCTTGCTGGAACTGATGGTCTCGATGGCCATCGGCCTGATTGTCCTGGGCACCGCCGTCCAACTCTTTGCCAACGCCTTGCGGGCGAGCTGGGTGACGTCGCAGAAAGCGGAGCTCCAGTCGGACTTTCGTGCCGCCACCAACATCATGACCCGCGACATCGGAATGGCGGGAGCCGGCGCGCTCGGCAATATGGGCTTGACCACACAGGCCGTTCTTTTGCCTGAAGGAACCGGTATCAATGCTGTCTATCCCTGCAATACCGTGACCTGCAACTACGTCAATGGCGCGCCTGTTGCCTATCCCCTTGAGTCCGGTGCTCGCTACCTTTATTCCATCATTCCGGGCTACAACTTCGGTATCACGGTAAATGCCGCCCAGGGTCCCACGGACATCATTTCCGTGTCCTATGTGGATACAAAACTGGCCGTGAATTGCTACGTCGGGACCTACACGAACAACATCTCGATCACCTTTACATTGCCGGCCGTATTGCCCACGACTTGCATTCTGCCGAACGGTGTAGCGGCGCCGCAGGCTCTCAATGATCCGATCGTCGGCTTACAGCCCGGCGACATGATCTTGTTTGGCCAGGTTTTCGTAGGCGTGGTCAGCACGATCGCCCCGGGAGCCGCACCTAACAGCTACTTGGTTACATTCCAAAACGGCATCAGCGATCCCGGGCACCTTGATCAGCCTGCTGCCGTCAGCGGGAACCTGGCCCAGTTTGCGGCTACGCCAGTACCCACTGCGGCGCGGCTTCTGATGATCACCTACTACCTCGACATCTCTCCCAGCGACGGCGTCACTCCCCGCCTTATGCGCATTCAGAACGGGAAGAATCCGGCACCGGTTGCGGAGAACGTTGCTTATCTCAAGTTCAGCTACGACCTCTACAACAACGGAACGATCTCCGCAAATCAGACAACGCTCCCCGCCGGTACCAACCCCGGCATGATCACCAAGGTCAATATCCTCCATATGACCTTACGCAGCCAGCTACCGGGCGTCACTGGATATCAGGGGCTCGACCTTCAGACCTCGATTTCCACGCGTGACATGACGTTTCAACAGGAGTACCCGATCAACTGACAGGGATTCACGCACGAGTGCGAAGGCTTGCTATAGGAATTGAGGAGAAACACGATGCAGAGAGCTAATTTCGGTTCACGAGGCTTCACACTGATCGCCTCCCTGCTGTTGATGTTGGTGCTGACGGGGTTCTCCCTGTGCCTGCTCTCCATGGTCAACACCGAGCAACGAGCCGGCGGCAACGACCTGAACAACAACTACACTTATCACGCTACCGAAGGTGCCATTGAGAAGATGAGCTCTGACCTGGCCAACACCTTCAAGAGCATCCAGTCGCCGAACGCCGCCCAGATTTGCGCGCTTAGCGGCCAGTATCCCACTTGGGACGCTACGGTGAGCTACCCGGTCTACAACGTGTCGCCGACGTCGGGTTGCGCCGCCGCCCTCGTCACAAACTGGGGCCAGATTCAGGCAGGGCCGGACCAGGGCCTGTATGCGCAGATTATCCCGGTCGTGATGAATGCCTCCGCACAGCGGCTGACTGGCGAGACCGTCAGCATGACGCGCACCGCGGAAGTCGCGCTGATTCCGGTATTCCAATTCGGCGTGTTCTCGGAAGGCGACGTCTTCTTCGGCCGCAGCCCCGACCTTGGATTCGCCGGTCGCGTGCATACCAACGGCGACCTTTATCTCGGTGTCGCGGACGCCGCCAACCTGGTTTTTGGCGACAAGCTCACTGCCTACGGCAACGTCATTCGTACGGTGATGGATAATAACGTCCCGGCCAACGGAAACAATGACAACGGTCCGGTCTACATCCCCACCGCCAGCCAGGGCTGTTCCAACCAGATGGCCAACGTACCTGGTGCCGCCGGAAGTTCCACCTGCGTAGCTATCTGCGCGAGTTGTGGCAGCGTGGTCGCTGGACACGGCTCCGCACAGAACACCAGTGGCTCGAC
>Ga0075030_100004475_pt1 | contig 12627 bp, 15 predicted proteins | sample LitLauG_LLR_2012_FD_71393 | JGI IMG/M metagenome (GOLD analysis project Ga0075030, IMG submission 71393) | Freshwater sediment microbial communities from Pennsylvania, USA - Little Laurel Run_MetaG_LLR_2012 | ecosystem: Environmental > Aquatic > Freshwater > Creek > Sediment | place: USA... | reverse complement strand
CGCAGAGCGCGCCCGTCCTGGTTGGCCAACGTGTGCTGGTAAAATTCGTGAAGGACGGCGCTCACCCAGCGCCCGCCCACCCGACAAACGCGCCGGGCGGCTGAGCGCTGGCGCGCCGGGCGCGCGCGCGCTAGATGCGAGCGCCCATGCTGCTCTTCACTCACCCCTCCATGCTGGGCCATCGGCCCCCGCGCGGGCACGCCGAGCATGCCGGGCGCCTGGAAGCCGTGCTTGAGGCGCTGCAAGGGCTTGGGTTGGATCGTCGTGAGGCGCCCTTTGCCGAGCGCGAAGCGCTCACCCGCGTGCATCCCGGTTCGTACCTCGATGCTCTGGAGCAGGCTTTTGGGAAGACCAGCGAAGGCATAGTCCAACTCGATCCCGACACCTTTATCTCGTCAGGTTCGCGCGAGGCCGCCTACCGCGCCGCCGGCGCGTGCATCGCTGCAGTCGATGCGGTGCTGGCAAATCAAGGCGATCTCGCCTTCTGCGCTGTGCGCCCGCCCGGCCATCACGCCGAGCCGGAGCAAGCGATGGGCTTTTGTCTCTTCAACAACGTGGCCGTGGCCGCCAAGCACGCGCTTGCGCATCACGCTCTCAAACGTGTGGCCATTGTCGATTTCGATGTGCACCACGGCAATGGCAGCCAAACCGTCGCCGAGCATGACGAGCGGATCTTGTTTGCCTCGACCCACCAATCACCGCTTTATCCCGGAACGGGCGCTGCAAGCGAGCATGGCCCGGCCAATAATGTGCTCAACGCCCCGTTGCCGGCAGGGGCCGGCGCTGAGCTCTGGCGCCAAGCCATGCAAGACCAAATTCTCCCCGCCATCGACGCCTGGAGGCCCGAACTCATCCTGGTCTCCGCCGGGTTTGACGCCCACCTGGCCGACCCGCTCGCGCAAATGGAGCTGAGCGAGGCCGATTTCGCCTGGGCAGGGCGCGCCTTACAGGAACTTTCATTACGCCACTGCAAGGGCAAACTTGTTTCCACTCTTGAGGGCGGTTACGACTTGGGTGCGCTCGCGCGGTCGGCTGTCGCTTACCTCGGGGCGCTCCAGCGCGACTAGACCCGCTCACGGGGAGAGGGCGAGAGGCGGCGCTCAAGGGTCAGAATGACGACGACCATGGCGCCCGAGGAGACGCTAGATCGCCGTTCGGCCGCACGCATCGGATCGATCGTGATCGTCCGACACGGCCAACCACACGCCGATCGCAGCGTTCGTTTAGACCGTCGCGGCTTTCGCGAATGGTGGGCCAATTACGATTTGTCGGCTTTGCATCCCGATGAAAAGCCGCCGGAAGCCTTGATGCGCTTGGCTGAGCGCAGCAACGTGCTGTTTGCCTCGACATTGCAGCGCGCCATTCACACCGCCCAAATGATCGCCGGGGGCCGCCAAATCATCACCGATCCGGTGTTCGTCGAAGCGCCGCTGCCGCCGCCGCCTTTGTGGGGCAAGCGCCGCCCCGGCGCCTGGGGGGTCTATGCGCGCGCGGCCTGGTGGGCGGGCATGAGCGACGGGGGCGAAACCCGCGCCCAGGCCGAGGTCCGCGCCGAAGCCGGGGTTGCGACGCTGACGGCCCAGGCGCTGCGCGGCCACAACGTCCTTTTGTGCGCGCACGGCTGGTTCAACCGCATGATGCGCCCGGTGCTCAAACGCCAGGGCTGGCGCGAAGTCGAGGATGGCGGCGACGCCTATTGGTCGTTTCGCCGCTACGAGAAATTGAAGTGAAATACCCAGCGAAATCGCCGTCCGGGGCCCCGGCGGGCGATTGCCGGAGCTCGACGGAACCCATACCTTTGCAGCCATGAGCCACGACGCGCGCGATCCAAGCCAGCTTTCCTTCGAAGACTCCCTGTCGGAGTTGGAGAAAATCGTCGCCCATCTCGAGCGGGGCGATGTCGCGCTGGCCGACTCGATTCGCATCTATAAGCGCGGGGCGGCGTTGAAGGCGCGCTGCGAAGCTCAGCTCAAAGACGCTCAGCTCGAAGTCGACCAAATCGTCATGGGCCCCAACGGCCCCAAGACCGAACCAGCCAAACTTGGCTGAGTTCACAAAAGACAACACGGGAACAGGAAACGCATGGCCGACGATCCACAATCCAACGCTCGACTTCCGATCGTGAGCTTCGAAGACTTTCTGAAGCTTGATATCCGCCTGGGCACCATCGTTGACGTGAAGGTGTTCGAAGAAGCCAAGAAGGCCGCCTATCAGCTTTGGATCGATTTCGGCGATCCGCTCGGCGTCAAGAAGTCGAGCGCCCAAGTGACCCAGAACTATACTTTGGGCGAGCTGCTTGGGCGCCGGGTCGCTGCGGTTGTGAACTTTGAACCCAAGCAAATCGGCAAGTTCATGAGCGAGGTGCTCTGCCTGGGCTTTCCCGATCGCAACGGCGATGTCGTGCTTTTGAACGTGGACAAGCCCGCGGTGACGGGCGGGCGATTGTACTAGCCCCTAAGCGCGAACTCGCAAGCCAGCCAAGCAAAGTGGCCAAGCAAGGGTGCAGGGCGCGCTCGGGCTCTGAACCGCAATGGAAATCCGCGAGCGCCTGCCTTCAGGGCGTGGTGGTTGCAGGCGCGCTCGGCGGCTCGGTCGGGTTGGCAGGCGCCGGCGCCGGCGGGGTGAGCTGCACCGGCGCGCCTGGCGCGGGCGCGGCTGGGGCGCTGCCTGGCGGCGGCGCTTGATCGGCAGGCTGATCGCTTTGTTCCATCGTGGTGGCGCCGGTTGTTAGGTCCGAATTTGCCTGCAATTCAGCGATCCGCCCACGCGCTGAGAGCGCGTGCTGGCTGTTGGGAAAGTCGTGCAGAAATTGCTGCAGCGCCTCGATCGTGTCGGCGTCGCTGGCGGCTTCGTAGCTGCGTTCTTCGAGTTCGCTCAGTGCGCCTTGGGCTTGGGCTTTCACCGCCCCGGAGTTTGAGGCGATGAAGGCGCGCAGTGCGGCGGGATCGTTGCGATCGAGCTGGTCGAATGCAGTGCTGCTTGCATGTTGGGCCTGGTTTTGTTGCCAGAACAAGTAGCCCGCGGCGCTTGCGCCAAGCGCTGCGACCAAGCCGGCAATGGCGATGAGAAGGCCTGTGCGGGAGCGCTTGGGCGCCCCGTCGTCAGCAAAATTGGGGCCGTCTTGCTGGGGCGCATAGGCTGGGCGCTGCGGCGGGGTTGGTCGCAATTCTTGGGGACGCCTGGTAGGCGCGTGAGGGTCGCCGCCAGCGCGTCCGGGCTCAGCTCGCCCAGGCTCAAAAAAACCCGAGGGCGGATGGGGCGCCGGGGGAGGCAATGGCGCGACGCCGGCGCGCTCGGTAATCAGCTTGGCGAGTTCTCGCCACGGCGGAAACTCGTCTTCGCCGCGCCAACCGGTGAGATTGATCGCCTTGTCGCCGCGGAATTGTTCCGGGGTTGGCGCGTTCTGCATCTGCGCATGCACGAGCTTGGTCTTGCCCCGCACCGCTGCGACATCTTCCACGATCGCCGATTGCGTCACCGAACGGGGCGACCAGAGCGCCACCGTTACCTGGGCGGTGCGCGCAGCGTCACGGGTTTGTTCGCCGGGGGGCTTCTCCAAGAGCACGGTCAATTTGGCGGCGCGAAGTTTGTCGGCGAGCGCGCGCGCTGGCAGGGCGTCCTCCGGTGCGTGAACGATCAGCGCCGTCGCCATTTGGAATTCCCCACTCTTTCAATCCGCAAGTGCAAGCGTGGCGGCAAGATTGGACCGCTTGCAGTGAACCCGCGCCCAGCCCGGCCAGGAGCGCTATGATGCCCTCAAAGCACAAACCAGGGAAGTCCACAGGCCAGCGCCCGAAAACCCCCGTCCCGAGGCCCAGGCGCGCCCGGCATAGGCACGGCGGCGGCGCTCTGCTAACGCAAACCCATGTCTGGGTTACAAGACCGCCTCAAAGCGACGGCCGAAAGGGTTAATGTCGCGCTCGACGCGCTTTTGCCAAAGGCGCAGGGCGCGGAGGCGCGCTTGCTTGGCGCGATGCGTTATTCTGCGCTCGGCGCCGGCAAGCGCCTGCGGCCGTTTTTTACCATCGAAGCCGGCTCGCTGTTTGACGCCGACCAAGGTTCGCTTCTGCGCACCGCCTGCGCCATCGAATGCGTGCACACTTATTCGCTCATCCACGATGATCTGCCTTGCATGGACGATGACGATCTGCGTCGCGGGCGCCCAACCCTCCACAAGCAATTTGATGAAGCCACCGCGCTGCTGGCCGGCGATGGGCTGCTGACTTTTGCCTTCGAGCTGCTGGCCGACCCCGCCACCCACCCAGATCCGCAAATGCGCTGCCTGTTGATCACCGCTCTTTCGCGCGCTGCTGGTCCGCTGGGCATGGTGGCCGGTCAAGCCGCCGATATGGAGGGACCCCAGATCGGCAACGACCTCATCGCCGTCACCCGCATGAACCGGCTGAAGACCGGCGTGCTCATCAACTTCTCCGTCGATGCGGGCGCGATGATCGGCTGCGGCGGCGAGGCTGAGAAGACTGCGCTCTCCCGCTATGCCCACGATGTGGGCCTGGCCTTCCAAATGGTCGACGACTTGCTCGACGCCGAAGGGGTGGTGCGCGACACCGGCAAAGCCGTTCACAAGGACAGCACCCGGGGCAAAGTCAATTTTGTCACCGTGCTGGGCACGCAAGCGACCCGCGAGCGGGTCGGCTTGCTCGCCGCGCAAGCGAAACGGCATCTGGCGGTCTTCGGGCCCCGCGCCCGCATGCTTCTCGACGCCGTCGATTTTATCGTCGAGCGAAGATACTAACCCCAAGCCCGACCTGACTTTGCAGCTCCGGGGCAGGCGGGCGGCGCTTCAAGCGGGCGCAAGTTCCTGCGCCTGGTTTTTGGCCTCATCCTCGGCGGTTGGCGCCAGCAGATGGCGGAAGAATATCGCCAGCGCGAACATCAAAACCCCTGCGCCGGCGATGATTGCTGCGTGCATGGTCCAAAACGTCTGTCCGCTCATGGTCTCGATTAAGCCTGCGATCTTGCCGGTTGCGAAATTGCACAGCGCCAAATGCAGGTAATAAATCCCGATGAACAGCCCCGCGACGCTCTTCGGCGCAGCCCGCGAATAGAGCGCCAGACCGACGGGAAACACCATCGCAAACCCGACGTCGTTTAGAATGTGAAACCCAAGCCCAATCGCCAGCGAGGCTTTCTGTCCAGTCGCCGCCTCGATGTTGCTTGCCAAGGCAAGCATCAAGGGTCCGGTCGCGGCAATCAGCGAGCCGATCGAGATTTTGATGATTTCATCGGGCTCACGCCAGCGTTTGGCGTACCAGCGCCAGAACCCCACCACCCCAATGAGCGTCACCGTGGACACGATGGCGTCGAGCGAAACCAACCAGGAGGTTGGCATGGTCTGGCCTGAAATGTTGTGACTGAACGGCAGCCAATTCGGCAGCACCGGAACCGTGAGATTGTAGTGCTTGTCGCCCCACAGCAGATAGGCATTGAAGATTTCCTGGTTGCCGAGCGCGCTTGCCGCCAACAGCGGCAACATGGCCACCAAGAGCGCCATCGCCGCCCAATCACGCCTAGTTAGACGCTCTTGGAGGCCGCGCTTTTTCTCCTCGGCGACGACCTGGCGGTGATCAACGGGCAGGTATTTGCGCCCCCAAAGGTAGACCATGAGCGCAAGCGTCATCCCGATCCCAGCCGCGCCGAAGCCCCAATGCCAGAGCGGCAACCATTGTTGCGCCAGGTAACCGGTCACAATCGGCGCCACGATCACGGCGATCTGGATGCCCAGGAAAAAGAGCTGAAACCCGTCGGCGCGGCGCAAATCGTTGGCGGCGTAGAGTTCCCCGACCTGGCTTGCAATATTGCCCTTGAAACAGCCGACGCCGACGAACAAGCAAAGAATGGCGGCCACGAACGAGACGTCGAACGCCATCAAGAAATGGCCGGCCACCATCAACACGCATCCGATGATCACCGTGGCTGTGCGTCCCAACACGCGGTCCGCAAGAAAGCCCCCGATGATCGGGGTGATGTAGACCCCGCTCGAATAGACCCCGGTGATCGCAGCGCCAATCGCAACCGGCGTCGCCAGCGGGCCGTAGACATACTGCAGCGCCGATTTTAGCGCGCTAAAGCCCCAGACGTGCTCGATGTGACCCGGCAGCAGCAGGTAGTGGGTGAGGTAGAGCACCAACAGCGCTTGCATTCCATAATAGGAAAAGCGCTCCCAAGCTTCGCAAAAGGAGAGGTACCAAAGCCCGATCGGATGACCGAAAGCTTGCCTGCCGCTCGCCGCCGGCGCAGCCGCCGTTTCAGCACTCATAGATTTTTGCATCCCGGTCAAAATCGCGCCCTGAGCGGCCCTACCAACTTGCGTCGCTGGGCGCTAGCGCCGAGCGCTGAACAGGCTGCATGGCGCAGACGCGTGCGCGCGTTACGCTAAATGCTGCGCCAGCGAAGCGACGCCACGTCAGCGTCGACGCCGCGCCCGCAGCGCGCCTATGATCGCGGCCATGATGAATACCCCGCTCTGCAGGCGCCTCGGTATCGAGTTTCCGCTGTTTGCCTTCTCGCACTGCCGCGATGTCGTTGCGGCGGTTTCGCGGGCCGGGGGGATGGGCGTATTGGGCGCCACTGGCATGAGCCCTCAGCATTTGCGTGAAGAGCTCGATTGGATCGACGCGCACACAGCCGGCAAGCCTTATGGCCTCGACCTCATCGTGCCGAACAAATTTGAAGGCAAGGACGAGGCCTTCAATGCCGAAAAGATTTTGGCATCGGTGCCGCAATCGCACAAGGACTTCGCGGCCGCCATCCTCAAACAACACGGCGTCGACCCGAGCGTCATCGAGCAAAGCCGCCGCGGCTCCGCCGGCTGGTCGCAAAATCTGCGCGAAGAAGGCGCCGCCTCAAGCCTCGAAGTCGCGTTTCAATATCCGCTGAAGCTCATCGCCAACGCGCTAGGCGTGCCTCCGCCAATCATGCTGAGCCAAGCCAAGGCGCGCGACATAGCAGTCGCCGCACTCGTGGGCGCCAAGGAGCACGCCATCGCCCAAGCCGGCGCCGGCGTCGACATCATCATCGCCGCGGGCGGGGAAGCGGGCGGTCATTGCGGCGATGTCTCAACCATGGTGTTGGTGCCAGAAGTGGTGGCCGCGATCGCCGACATGGGTCTTGACACCCCTGTGCTTGCCGCAGGCGGCATTGTCACCGGCGCGCAAATGGCGGCCGCCATGGCGATGGGCGCGGCGGGCGCTTGGTGCGGTTCAGTGTGGCTGACGACCCCGGAAGCGGAAACCAATCCGGTAGTGAAAGAGAAGATGCTCGCCGCAAGCTCGCGCGACACGGTGCGATCAAAAGCCCGCACCGGAAAATACTCGCGCCAACTTCGCTCGGTATGGACCGACGCCTGGGAAGGCCCCGACGCGCCAAAACCCCTGCCGATGCCGTTGCAAAGCATCGTCACCGAGCCGGCGCTCCGTTACATCGACAAGCTTTCCCAGTCAGGCCATCCTGGCGCCCGCGACCTCGCCACCTACTGGGTCGGCCAAGGCGTTGGGCTGATGAACGAAAGCATCTCCGCGGGCGCTGTGGTGCAGAACTTCAAGGAAGATTTCCTACGCGCCTATGAGCGTTTGGCCGGCTTAGTGGAGGGCTGAGGCGGGACCAGCAATCGCCCGCGTGCATCGCCGCCTCCTGGCGCTTGGCCGCGTCTGCTGAAAAAATCCTCTCGCCTGCGCCGTGTAGCCGCACGCAAAGGTGAGGGATTTCACAGGCCTTGGCGGCGTCAAGCGGTCGCAATGAGGCGCAAAGACCGCTAGCGTGCGCCCAACGGCCGACCCGAGGTTTCATGGCGCCCCAAGTCCCGACCACGCCCTTATTGGACCAAGTCAAGTTCCCGGCCGATCTGCGCAAGCTTGCGCCAGATGCGCTGCCCCAGCTTGTCGACGAACTGCGTCAAGAAATGATCAGCGCGGTCAGCCAAACCGGGGGCCATTTGGGCGCAGGGCTGGGCGTCGTCGAACTCACGGTGGCGCTGCATTACGTATTCGATACCCCCCGCGACATCCTCATCTGGGACGTCGGTCACCAAGCCTATCCGCACAAGATCTTGACCGGGCGCCGCGACCGCGTCCGCACGCTGCGCCAGGGCGGGGGCCTCTCAGGTTTCACCAAACGCAGCGAAAGCGAATACGATCCGTTCGGCGCGGCCCACGCCGCCACCTCGATCAGCGCCGCTCTGGGCTTTGCTGTGGCGCGCGACAAGCGCGGCGACGACAACCACGTCATCGCGGTGATCGGCGACGGCTCGATGTCGGCTGGCATGGCCTACGAGGCGATGAACAACGCCGCTGAGACCACCCGCCGCCTGATCGTCATCCTCAACGACAACGACATGTCCATCGCCCCTCCGGTCGGGGGCATGTCGAGCTACCTGGCCCGCTTGGTTGCATCGAAAACCTACCGGCGCATCCGCAAAACTGCAAAGGGCGTCGCCTCAGCGCTCGGCGAGACCGTGCACGATCTGGCCAAGAAGGCCGAAGAATACGCCCGGGGCCTGGTCACCGGCGGCACTTTCTTCGAAGAACTGGGCTTCCACTATCTTGGCCCCTTCGATGGCCACGACGCGCCAAAGCTCCTCACCATCTTGAACAACGCCAAGGAATACACCGATCGGCCGGTGCTCATCCACGTCGTCACCAAGAAGGGCAAGGGTTATGCGCCGGCCGAAAACGCCGCCGACAAATATCATGGCGTCGCCAAATTCAATGTCTTCACCGGCGAGCAGGCCAAGGGCGGGGCAGCGCCGAGCTACACTAAGGTCTTCGCCCAATCGCTCATTCGCGAAGCCGAGCGTGACCCAAAGATTGTCGCCATAACGGCCGCGATGCCATCGGGCACGGGGCTTGATCTCTTCGGCGCCAGATTCCCCGACCGCACCTTCGATGTAGGCATCGCTGAGCAGCACGCCGTCACCTTTGCTGCAGGCCTTGCCGCGGACGGCATGAAGCCCTTCGCGGCGATCTATTCGACCTTCTTGCAACGCGGCTATGACCAAGTCGTGCACGACGTCGCCATTCAGAAGCTGCCGGTGCGCTTTGCCATGGACCGCGCCGGTCTGGTCGGCGCCGATGGCGCTACCCACGCCGGCAGCTTTGATTTGGGTTATTTGGGCGCCTTGCCGGGGTTTGTGGTTATGGCCGCCGCTGACGGCAACGAACTTTCCCGCATGGTCGCCACCGCGGCGCAAATCGATGACGCGCCGTCGGCGGTTCGCTATCCCCGCGGCGACGCCGAAGCCGGCGACGGCGTCGACGCGGCCATCCCGCTCGAAATTGGCAAGGGCCGGATTCTGCGCGAGGGCGCGAAAGTGGCGCTGCTCAATCTAGGGGCGCGCCTGAGCGAGGCCGCCAAGGCCGCCGACAAACTGGCCGCCATGGGGCTTTCCACGACCCTTGCCGACGCCCGCTTCGCCAAACCCCTCGACGAGGACCTTATCCGCCGCCTGGCCCGCGAACACGAAGTGCTGTTGACCATCGAAGAAGGCGCGCTCGGCGGCTTCGGGGCCTTTGTGCTGCATTTCCTGGCGCGCGACGGCGCGCTCGACCGGGGCCTTAAAGTGCGCACGCTAACGCTTCCCGACGTCTTCCAAGATCAAGATAAGCCCGAAGCCATGTACGCCGCTGCCGGCCTCGACGCCGACGCCATTGTCGCAAGCGCGCTTTTGGCGCTTGGCCGCGGGGTCAACGAAGCGCGCGCCTGAAGCTTTGCGCCTAACCCAAGTTCAAGATTGGCGAGGGGCTGAAGCCGCCAAGCGCGCGCAGGCCGCCTTGGCTTGGGGCGCGCACGCTTAAAGCAGCGCAACAGCGTCGCTTGAACTCTCCAAAAATCGTGCAATCCTTGCATCCCCACGACGGAGATGCCCCATGGCCAAAGGTCAAATGCGGTCCAACAAGGAAAAGCGCAAACCAAAGCAGAATAAGGACGACAAGAAAAAGAAATAGCCCGCGCTTCGCGACTGCGCTGAAAGCCAAAGAGCGCTGGATCCCAAGATCCAGCGCTCTTTATTTTTCGGTCAGCCGTGCCGGGCGCCGCCAACGCAGCTCGCACCCCTTAAATCGGCATCCGCAGGATCTCTTGGTAGGCGCTGATGACCTGATCGCGAACCGCGATGACGGTCTGCATTTGGGTCTCGGCCGCGGCGATCGCGGTGACGACATTGACGATGTCAGACTGGCCTCCTGCGACCGAGAGCGCAGTCTGCTCGGCTTGGTTGGTGCTGGCGCTCGCCTGCTGGATGGCGTCCTGCACCAGCTTGCCAAAATCAACGCCGCCGCTCTGCGCCTCGCCGGCGCCGGCATTTTGCAAAGCCCGGGCGGCTTGCTGATAGGCGCGTGCGCCAGAAAGCGGGTCAATCGCCATGCGCTATTACTTTCTCAGAAGGTCGAGCGTGCGCGAGGTCATGTTGCGCGCCGCATCGATCATGTTCAGGTTGGCCTCGTAGGCGCGGCTGGCGTCGCGGATGTCCATCATCTCCACCAGCGGGTCGACGTTGGGCATTTCCACATAGCCATCGTGTCCAGCCGCTGGGTGGCTTGGATTGTACTCTCGGCGAAAAGAGCTCATGTCGAAGGTCGCCCCTTTCACGCGCACCCCCTCTGCGCCCGACGGCAAAGTGGCGCTCTCCAGCAGCGGAATGCGCCGTCGGAACGGTTCGCCGTTGGGCCCGTCGGCGGTGGAGGAAGCATTGGCGATATTTTCCGCGGCAATGCGCATCCGCGTCGTTTGGGCGCGCAAGCCGGAGGCTGCTGCGGCTATCGCCTCGTTGATATCGGTCATCTTTTATCTCCCCGGCGCCCGCGCCGCCATTTTCAGAAGATCGAGGCCCTTCTGATAAAGCGCCAGCCCGGTTTCGAATTGCATGCGCGTTTCCTGCGCCTTGGCCATCTGGTCTTCGAGCACGACGGCATTGCCATCCATGGTGGTCTCGCTGTCTTCTGCAGTTCTAATGACAGCCTCCGCCGACACCGGTCCGCCCACGACCATGTGTTGGGGATCGGTGCGCGTCATCTGCAAGCCGTTGCCAGCGCCGCCTTGTTGGGCGAGCAGCCGCTCAAACGCTGAGGTATCCAAATCGCGCGGTCGGTAGCCGGGCGTGGAAGCGTTGGCGATGTTCTCTGAGATCAGTCGCTGGCGCTCAGATAGCTGTCCAAGACGGGCGCGCAGCAATCCAAAGAAGGGCGTGTTGACGAGATCCATGTGAGGGCGACTCAAGCACTGCAACTTTTGCCTAGTCGAGCCCCATATGGTTAAGCGCGACTTAACCCGCGGCCGGAACGTTAACAACTCGTTTACCAAACCGGCCCAGCCAACCAGACGCAACTCCAGAATGGAGAGCTCTGGTGAGTTTGGTGGATTGGGGGCGCGCGCTCTTTGCGTTGATCGCCACATTGGCTTTGATCGGGCTGGTCGCTTATGGGGCGCGCCGCTTAGGCATGATCCAGCCGGGCATGGCGGGCGTGCGCCGGCTCAAGGTTTTGGAGAGCTTGATGCTCGATCCGCGGCGGCGGCTCGTGGTGGTGCGCTTCGATAATCGTGATCATTTGTTGCTGCTCTCGCCTGCGGGCGACCGAGCCATCGCCGAGGTCGCCGCCAGTCAAGCCCTTGCAGCCGAGGAGGCGCAGACGTGAAGCGCACAATTGTGATTGCGTTGATGCTGGGACTGGTCGTGTTCAGCGCAGGCGATGCGCTTGCCCAGACTGCCTCGAACCCGACGCTCAACATCAATCTGGGCACCGGCGATGGGTTGACCGCGCGCGTTCTGCAATTGACGGCGCTGATCACAGTCTTGTCGCTGGCCCCCTCGATCCTCATCATGACGACAAGCTTTGTGCGCATCGTCGTGGTGCTGTCGCTGTTGCGAACCGCCATCGGCCTGCAGCAAGCGCCGCCCAACGCGGTGATCATTTCGCTATCGCTCTTTCTCACCGCCTTCGTCATGCAGCCGGTCTGGAACCAGGCTTACGAGGACGGCATTGGCCCCCTCATGCGCAACCAACTCTCGATGGAAGAGGCTTTTCCGCGCGCCACAGCGCCCTTGAAACGGTTCATGGGCGCCCAGACGCGCGACGCCGATCTCTCGATGTTCATGGACATGGCCCATCTCAATCCGCGTCCAACGCAGGTGGAGGATGTGCCGGTCCGCGTGATCGCGCCGGCCTTTATGATCTCGGAGCTGCGGCGATCCTTCGAAATCGGGTTTATGCTCTTTATCCCGTTTCTGATCATTGATCTGGTGGTGTCATCGCTGTTGATGGCGATGGGCATGATGATGATGCCGCCAGTGACCATCAGCTTGCCGTTCAAATTGATCTTTTTTGTGCTGGTGGACGGCTGGCGGCTAGTGGCGGGAAGCTTGATCGAAAGCTTCGCGGCCGGACACGCCGTCCCGCCGCATTAACTTAGCCGCACTGAGCGCCGGCTTAGCGCTCGATGCCCAGATCGGCCATCAAGAGGGCCTTGTAATTGTCCGCCTTCGGCCGGAACAGGCGGCCGAAAAAGTCGGACAAGGATTTCATCACCAGCGACATCGTCGTTTCCCCTGCGGGTGCTCGAGCGTGTTCTACGCACGAGAGCGGATTTAGTTTCCGCGCGCGCCCATGAATCTAAGAT
>Ga0075030_100004474_pt1 | contig 12628 bp, 5 predicted proteins | sample LitLauG_LLR_2012_FD_71393 | JGI IMG/M metagenome (GOLD analysis project Ga0075030, IMG submission 71393) | Freshwater sediment microbial communities from Pennsylvania, USA - Little Laurel Run_MetaG_LLR_2012 | ecosystem: Environmental > Aquatic > Freshwater > Creek > Sediment | place: USA... | reverse complement strand
GGATCGCGGAAACTCTCGAACTGTGCTGCCAGCACGAGATAGATCAGGATGCCTGAGAGCAGGAACGTTCCGAGGAACTTGCTGCCTTCTACGCGAAGCTGCCGCGACTCACCCGCGTAATCGACGGTGAAGCCTTGGGGTAGGATTGCCTTCGCTTCGTCTTCAAGAAGGGTCAGAGCCTTGTCGAGCGGGACTCCTGGCGGAATGACGCCCTGAATTCGGACAGCGTTCAACTGCTGGAATTTCTTCAGGTCGCGTGGCTCGGTCGTCGTCTTCAGGGTGGCGAAGGTTGAAAGCGGGACGAGCTGGTTTTGTGAGCCCGTGACATAGATCTGCGATAGCTGTTCGGGTGTCAGGCGCTCGGTACGCTTCACCTGCGGAATCACCTTGTAGCTGCGTCCCTGAATGCTGAAGCGGTTCACATAGTTGCCGCCCAGCAACGTGGATAGATCCTGTCCTGCCTGGCTGAGGTCCACGCCCTGCGACCGAAGCTTGTCGCGATCGAAGACGACTTCGGTCTGGGGCTGGTCGAATTTCAAGTCGGAGTCGGCGTAGATGAACATTCCGCTCGTCATCGCTTTCTGGACGAGCTGATTGGCGAAGGTGACCAGTTGTTGCGGTTCGCCCGGTGTGGCAATCACGAAATCCACCGGGAAGTTTCCACCACCTGGCAGGGAAGGCGGGGTCAATGGAATCACACGAATTCCCGCGATCTGTGAAAGTGGACGGGTCGACTCGAGCAGTAACTGCTGAGCCGTTTTTTTTCGTTCACTCCACGGCTTGGTGACCATGCCGCCGAAACCGCCCGTCGGACTCGTAATCTGGAAGATGCTCTGGCTCTCCGGGAACGAGCGATAAACGTCGTTGACCTGGTTGGTGAACAGGTTGGTCTGATCAATCGTTGAATTGGGCGAGGCTTGGATTACGCCGAACACAACCCCTTGATCCTCCGCAGGCGCCAGTTCGCGCTGCGAGAACATGTAGAAGGGAACCATCACCAGTACAACTACCGCCCATAGCGTCAGGACAACTGGACGATACTTCAGCGTTCCACCCAAAGCTCGCGCGTACCAGTCGCGCACGTGCTCGAATTGCCGGTTGACGAAGCCGGAGAATCCGCGCTCTGTGTCCCCGGGGCGCAAGAGTTTCGATCCCATCATCGGTGACAGGGTCAAAGCCACGATGCCGGAAACAATGACGGCGCCAGAAAGCGTGAAAGCAAACTCGCGGAAGAGTGCACCGGTCAATCCGCCCTGAATGCCGATCGGAGCGTAGACAGCGGCGAGCGTGATGGTCATGGCGATGATTGGGCCGACCAGTTCGCGAGCCGCATCCATAGCGGCCTGGAACGATGATTTGCCCAGGTGCAAGTGCCGCTCAATGTTTTCGACCATGACGATGGCATCGTCAACGACGAGACCAACGGAGAGCACGATTGCCAGAAGCGTGAGCAGGTTGATCGTGAAGCCCGCGACGAGCATCAGGAAGACTGCGCCGATCAGCGAGATCGGGATCGCGACCACCGGGATCAGCACGGATCGGAACGAGCCCAGGAACAAGAAGATGACTACGACGACGATGAGGAGCGTTTCCGTCAGGGTGCTTAGTACTTCATTGATCGCGTCCTGAATGTAGGCAGTCGAGTCGTAAGGGATGCCAACCTTCATGCCGGCAGGCAGTTGCGATTGGATTCCAGGAATTTCCGCGCGCACTCGCTTGATCACGTCCAGAGAGTTGGCCGTGGGCAGAACCCACACTCCCATAAATGTTGCAGTTTCGCCGTTGAAACGGACATCCTGCTCGTAGTTCTGTGCGCCGAGTACGACATCGGCGACTTCCCCTAAACGAACGACGACTCCGTTTTCGTTTTTAATAACAAGCTGGCGGAATTCCTCTGGCGTACGGAGATTGGTGTTGGCCACCAGGTTCACCGAAACCATGGCACCCTTGGTACTGCCGATCGCGGAGAGGTAGTTGTTGCGCGCCAGAGCATCGCGGACGGTCGACGGCGAAATGCCAAGGGAGGCCATGCGATCGGGCTTGAGCCAGATGCGCATGGCGAACGTACGATCGCCAAGGATGTCGGCGCGCTGAACGCCGCTTACCGCGCTGAGCTTGGGTTGCACCACGCGCGTCAGATAGTCGGTAATCTGGTTCTGGTCCAGATCCTTCGAGGAAAAGCCGAGGTACATCGCGGCAAACTGATTGTCGGCCGTTTGAAGATCGATGACGGGAGCTTCAGCCTCGGGAGGCAAGTCATTGCGGACCTGCGCCACCTTCGCCTGAATCTGCGTCAGCGCGGCGTTGGTGTCATAGTTCAGCTTCAGGTGAACGGTGATCGTGCTCAGTCCCTGAGCGCTGGACGACTCCATGTAATCGATGCCGTCTGCGCTGGCGATGACGCGCTCCAGAGGAGTCGTGATAAATCCGCGGACCAGGTCGGCGTTCGCTCCCACGTACACGGTGGTCACCTGAACGACCGCAATGTCGCTGCGTGGATACTGGCGGACGCTGAGCGAGCGGATCGATTGCAAACCGGCAATCAAGATCACCAGGTTTACAACGATTGCCAGGACAGGCCGTTTGACAAAAAGATCTGTTAGTTTCATGACGATCCCTAAGCGACTAAAGTCGCGATGACTTTGTTGCGGGTGCGGACGGCCTAAAGGCCGTCCCTTTCAAAGCCAGAGTGCGTTAGCTTCAAAGCCAGAGCGCCTTAGCTGTCTGCAGGTTTAGGAGCGGGATTGTTTTCCGGCTGAACCTTATTGTTGACTTTTACCGCTGCTCCGTTACGCAGCTTGAAGACGCCGGACGTGACTACCTCGTCCCCGGGATTGACGCCGGAAATAACGGCGACTTGGTCTCCGCGCGAGCCGTCCACCTTCACAAACTGCTGGCGCACGCCGCGATACGTGGTGCCCGTCTTGGGGTCCTTCAAATCGGTGATGACATAAACAGAATCACCGTACGGGGCATAGCTGATGGCCGACGCGGGAAGCGCAACCACGTCGCGCGGCTTGCCAAAGCCCAGTTCGACTTGCACAAACATGCCGGGTTTCAACTTACCCTTCGGATTGGAAAGAGTCGCCTGCACCTGGATGTTACGAGTCGTCTGGTCGATCACGGAGTCGATGGCATTGACGCGAGCGGTGAACGGCTGGCCGCCGAGATCTTCTGACGTCACGTGCAGGCCATTGCCGATTCGCACCTGGGGGACATCCTGCTGCGGGACACCAAAATCCACATAGATAGGATCGAGCGATTGCAACTGCACGATCGCATTGCCCGCTGCCAGATATTGACCAAGGTTGACCTTGCGAATCCCCAGAATGCCCGAGAACGGGGCAACGATAGTTTTACGCTCGATGGTGGCGCGCGTCTCGGCGACGTTGGCTTCGGTCTGCTTCTGCTGTGCTGCCGCGGCATCGAAGTCGGCGCGGGAAATCACTCCGGCGTTGAAAAGTTGCTCGGTGCGCGCGAAGTTAGCCTTGGCCAGATCCCGCTGGGCCTCCAGCGAGGCGATTTGGGCGCGCTCCTGGCGAGTGTCAAGCTCCACAATCACCTGTCCCGCCTTCACGAATTGACCCGACTCGAAGTTGATCTTGTCGACAGTTCCGGGAAGGTCGGCGCTTACCTGAACGCCGTGAACGGCTTCCATGGTGCCGATCACGCCCATGGTGCTAGGCCATCGCTCCTGATGGGCCACGATGCTGGTCACGGCCTCAGGCGGCATCTGGAAGTGTGAAGCGGCTTGCACAGCCGTCTGGATTTGCTTGAACTTTACGAAGCCCAGTGTAGAAAGCAGGACCAACAAAACACCAAGCATCAAAACCATGCGCTTTGCCATGACTTCCCCTTAATTCCCCTTAGGAGTGCCCCGAGACTAACTAACGTTTTGTAACTAGATTCAACAACCCTGTGGTTGGATTCGGAACTTCTTGTGGTTCGTGCGCTTTTCAAGTTGCAAAATATGGCGTGGACAGGGATTCCTGACGAAGTAACGGCCTGGGAAAAGCGAAAGTTACGCTGCGGCCCTTAACGTCTGCAGGGTCTCATCACGGAATGGGGACGGATTTGCTTCTAACCGAGCAGTTGTAGTGTTATGGTGACGCTGTAAACAAAATCAAAAGCGGTTGTGTGGGCCGAGGTGGCAGCTGCCATCAACCGCCGAGGGGCGTCCATGAACGTTGGTCTCAGTCGGAAACGAAACATTTCGCGGGTAAGGAACGGAATTATCACATTGTCTTGCGGTTTCCTGATCGCGGTGTGTCTGTCTTACCCATCGCTTGCGCAGGGAACCGATAAAGCGGAACGCGTTCTGTTCCATGCGAAGGTGTTCACTGGAGTTCCTGAGCATCCTTATGCCGAGGCGGTGGCCATTCGAGGAGATAAGGTCGTTGCTGTCGGCAACATCTCGGATGTTTCTCGGGCGGTCTCGGCGGCGGCAGAGAAAGTTGACCTTCAAGGGAAAATGCTGCTTCCCGGGCTGATTGACAGCCACGCGCATCCGATTGACGGCGGCGTCGATTTGATTGGCGCGGATTTCAGTGAGAAGGAGCCATCCATTGATGAACTGGTGAAGTTTGCGGAGGAGGCCAGGAAGTCCGGGAAGGGGATGCGGGGAGATGTGCTGCGCATGAGCGGTATGCCGCTGGAGTTCTGGTCAATGACCGATGAACTCAATGCGCGGTTTAACAGCGGTACGTTTGCTGCGGTGCCTGTCTTTCTTGCGGGATCGGACGGGCACACTGGCTGGGGGAATCATGCCCTGCTGGCACGGGCCGGCGTGACGAAGGATTTTCTGGCGCATCTTTCGGACGGGCAACGGGCGTACTACGGTGTCGGCAAGGACGGAGAGCCGAACGGATTTGCCGTGGATGAAGGTCGGAACAAGCTTGACGCTGTGGTTCCAAGTCCTACTGCACAGCAAACGATCGCGGGAGGACGGGGTGCGGTTCACTACCTGCAGAGTCTGGGAATTACCGCATGGCTCGATGCGGCGGCGGATGATCCGACTTTGGCAGCTTACAAAAGCCTTGCCGAGAGTGGTGAGTTGACTCCGCATGTGGCTGCATTCTGGAAGGTCGAGCCGCGCAACGAACCGGCAAAGGAAATCGAGATTGCCGAGAAGATGCGGCGGAAATATGCCGGGATTCCGAATCTGACAATTCCGGGCATCAAGGTCTTCGCGGATGGAGTGGTTGAGTTTCCTTCGCAGACCGCCGCTTTGACGAAGCCGTATAAGAATTCCGGACGCTCCGGAGACTTGCTGTTTGAGCCGGCGCGATTTGCGGAACTGGCTACCTTGGCAGACAAGCGTGGGTTGATCGTTCACGTTCACGCACTCGGCGATCGCGCAGTGAAAGAGGCACTGAACGGAATCGAGGCGGCGCGCAAGGCAAACGGAGACAGCGGTCTTCCGCACACGCTCACCCATATTCAACTTGCCGATCCGGAAGATTTTCCGCGGTTCAAACAGTTGGGCGTAATTGCGGCATTGCAGCTTCTTTGGGCTACGGCCGACCCGGACAGCATCGAGTTGATGAAGCCTTATGTAGATCCCGAGTTGTATCGGTGGCAGTATCCAGCGCGGTCGCTGCTCGATGCGGGAGCTACGATTTCCGGCGCGAGCGACTGGTTTGTGTCGAGCCCGAATGTGTTCTGGGCCATTTACCAGGCAGAAACGCGAAAAGGTGCTGAGGGAGTGCTGGATGCCTCGCAAGCGATGCCGCGCGAGGCGATGCTGTTTGCGTATACTCGCAATTCCGCGCGCGCGTTGCACCAGCAGGATAAAATTGGTTCTCTTGCGCCGGGAATGCAAGCGGATATGGTGCTGGTCGATCGTGATGTGCTGACCGTGTCGCCCGAGGAAATGAGGGACACCAAAGTTCTCTGGACGATGATTGGAGGCACCACGGTTTATCGCGCGCCGTGACCTGCTTGCTACCCTCGCAACAACGTCTCGAAATGACCTGGGCGCCTCCCATCGTGCTTCCGGACGAGTTCAATGCCGCCGTCTATTTCATTGATCGGCACCGGCACGAAGGGCGTGCCGCTAAGACAGCGATTGAATGGGGTGAGGAGCGGATCACGTATGGAAAACTCTCTGAGCTTGTAAACCGGCTCGGCAACGGCTTGAAGAGCCTGGGCGTTCGGATGGAAGAGCGCGTCCTGCTTCTCCTGCTCGATACGCCGGAGTTCGCCGTCAGTTTTTTCGGTGCGATCAAGATCGGAGCGGTCCCGGTTCCCGTCAACACTCTGCTTAAACCTGCGGACTACCAATACCTGCTCAATAATTCTCGCGCGCGGGTCGCGATTGTCAGCGAGGCGCTGTTTTCGCTTATCCAGGCGATTCCCAAGAGTGAGTTGCGCTTCCTGGAAGTGATCGTCGTGACCGGACAAGCGCCGGCCGGAACAGTTTCGTTTCACGATCTGACCGACCGCAATCCGCCGGATCTTGAGCCGGCGCCGACTCGCAAAGACGATGCCGCGTTCTGGCTTTACTCTTCCGGCAGCACGGGTCAACCAAAGGCTTGCGTTCATCTGCAGCACGATATGGTGGTGAGCACTGAGCGCTACGCGAAAGCGATTTTGAAGATCACGGAGCAGGATCGCTTCTTCAGCGTGGCGAAACTGTTTTTTGCCTATGGATTGGGAAACGGACTGTATTTTCCTTTATCAGTGGGAGCGACCAGCGTTTTGATGCTTGGGCCGCCGAAACCCCAGGCCATTTTTGATGTGATCGAGCGGCATCGACCTACGTTGTTCTTCTCCGTTCCGTCGAATTATGTGAAGCTTCTTGCGCATCCAGCGCCGGCGGGCGGGGAATTTGATCTCTCTTCTGTGCGGCACGGGATTTCCGCCGGCGAGGCTCTTCCGGCTGCCATATTCCATCAATTCAGGCAGCGCTTTGGAGTGGAGATTCTCGACGCGATCGGTTCGACGGAGGCGCTCCACATGATGATTTCCAATTCCGCCGGCGAGGTGCGGCCGGGTTCCAGCGGAAAAGTCCTGCCAGGTTTTGAAGCAAAGATCGTGGACGACAACGATCAGCCGGTCGCCGTCGGAGAGATTGGAAACCTACTGGTCAAAGCCGACTCCGCTTGTGCGTATTACTGGAACGAGCACGAGAAAACGAAGAACACAATCGTTGGTCATTGGCTGAGGACGGGCGACAAATATCATCAAGATGCCGACGGGTACTTTTGGTATGACGGACGTTCCGATGACATGATGAAGGTCAGCGGGGTGTGGGTGAGTCCAATTGAAATTGAGCGCGTGTTGATGCAGCATCCGGCGGTACAGGAGGTAGCCGTAGTCTTCCGCCCAGATTCCGACGAACTGCCAAAGCCGTTGGCTTGCGTCGTATTGCGAAACGGCGGGAGCGGCAGCCCGGAACTGGCGCGCGAGATGCAGGAGTTCGTTTTGAAAACACTGCCAGTCTTCAAACGTCCGCACTGGGTTGAGTTCTTGCCGGAGCTTCCAAAGACGGCGACGGGCAAGGTGCAGCGCTTCAAACTGCGGAAGATGTCGGCCACTGCTCCACGCGATTCCGCTTAGCGGAATGCCATGGGCGCGCAAGGCATAGAATTGTCGATCGATTCATTCATGCTTTCTGAGCACGATCTGCGTTTCTGGAAGGTTTCTTGATGAATGTCCTCGTTTTGAATCTGGGCAGTTCTAGCCTGAAATTCCAAATCATCGCTACCGACCTTGACCGGATCAAGAACTACAAAGACGAGCGGATCTGCCGGGGGGAAATTGAAGGGATTGGCGGAGAAGCGATCTTTCGTTTCACGTACCGCGAGGAGCCGAGCCAGACGCTCACGGCATCGCTGCGTGACGTTGCATCCGCGTTGGAGTATTTGGTGCGGTACGTCGCGGCCGACAAATCGGGGGTGACCGAGATCAAGAGCACCGCCGATGTGCATGCCGTCGGGCACCGCGTTGTGCATGGCGGGGAGCACTTCACCGAGTCCGCGCGCGTCGACGATCGAGTGTTGAAGGCGATTGAAGACTGCATTGACCTGGCACCACTGCATAATCCCAACAACATCAAGGGAATTCTTGCGGCGCGCGAATTGTTTGGCAAAGATGTTCCGCAGGTCGCAGTATTTGACACGTCGTTTCACTCTTCGATTCCCGATTACGCCTATTTGTATGCCATTCCGTATCACCTGTACCGGAGGCATCGCATGCGCCGCTACGGGTTCCATGGGACCTCCCACCGTTACGTTGCATTTCGCTATCGGGCCCTCCGTGGCCTGACTCGGGAGCAGACCAACATCATCACGCTGCATTTGGGGAATGGTTGCTCGGCGGCGGCGATTAAAGGTGGAAAATCGATCGACACTTCGATGGGCATGACTCCGCTGGAAGGGTTGGTGATGGGGACGCGATCTGGAGATCTGGATCCGGCGATCGTTGGCGTTGTCGCACGGAAGGAAGGGATGTCGGCGTCGGAGGTCGAGACTCTGCTCAACACGCAATCCGGCCTGCTCGGAATTTCTGGGCTGACCAACGACATGCGTGAACTGCAAACGGAGCTTAAGGAGCATGACGACCGCCGTGTGCGGTTGGCGATTGAGATTTTTTGCTACCGGGCGCGGAAGTATATCGGTTCTTATCTTGCTGCGATGGGTGGCGCCGATGCCGTCGTTTTCACCGGAGGGATCGGGGAAAATTCGCCGGACGTTCGGGCGCGCATTTGTGCAGGCATGCAGTGGGCGGGTCTTGAGCTTGACGAGGCCAAGAATCAGCAGACCGTCGGCACCGAAGCGATGATCTCGACGGAAAGCTCGAAGCTTCGGGCTTACGCTATTCCCACGGACGAGGAACTCCTCATCGCGCGGGATACGGTGCGCGTGATCGAGGGAGTGGCACACCCGTCATAGAGCAGTCGTTGGTCGCTAGTCGTTGGTCGCTAGCCAGAGCTTGATGCCAACGACCATCGACCGACGACCAACGACGAAGGTTCAGTAGGGCCACGTCCAATCTGTTGCGTCGGGCTTGTCGACGCCCCACTGATGAGCATAGTTCCGGCACGCAATCTGCTCGTTTAAGAAGCGTTCCTTGGCGTGACCGCCGATCCGCTGTAGCCTCGGTACTCGATCCACAACATCCATCGCAAGGCTGAAGCGGTCGATGTTGTTGTTGATCGCCAGTTCCAGCGGAGTGTTGATGTTGCCTTGTTCCTTGTATCCACGCACGTGAATGTTGTGATGGTTCGTGCGGCGGTAAGCCAGGCGGTGAATCAGTTGCGGATAGCCGTGGAAATTGAACATGACGGGCTTGTCGACCGTGAACAGGGAATCGAAGTCACGATCCGACAGCCCGTGAGGATGTTCGCTGGTTGGCTGAAGCTTGAACAAATCCACAACGTTGATGAAGCGGATCTTCAGGTCAGGGAACTGGGTGCGCAGGAGCACCGTTGCCGCCAGTGCCTCTTGCGTCGGGATGTCACCGGCAGAGGCCATCACGACATCCGGCTCGCCGGCCTCGTCACTGCAGGCCCAGTCCCAGATGCCGATGCCCTTGGTGCAGTGCGTGATCGCGGCATCCATGGTGAGGTACTGCAAGTGCTTCTGCTTGTCGGAGACGATCACGTTCACATAATTCTGGCTGCGCAGGCAATGATCGGAGACCGACAGGAGGCAGTTCACGTCGGGTGGCAAATAGATCCGCGTGACATTCGCGCTCTTGTTAACGACCACGTCAAGAAATCCTGGATCCTGGTGCGTGAAGCCGTTGTGATCCTGGCGCCACACCGTGGACGTGATCAGCAGATTCAAAGAAGCGATGGAATCGCGCCAGGAGAGGTGATTGCAGATCTCCAGCCACTTGGCGTACTGGTTGAACATGGAATCGATGATGTGAACGAAGGCTTCGTAGGTCGAGAAAAAGCCATGCCGTCCGGTAAGAAGATAACCTTCCAGCATCCCCTCGAGCGTGTGTTCGCTGAGCATCTCAAGGACGCGGCCATCGGTTGAGAGATTGCCGCCATCGTTGTCTTCGGGGAAACGCTCCTCCAACCAAAGCTTCTTTGTGACTTTGAAGAGGTCATCGAGCTTGTTGGAAGTGGTTTCGTCGGGGCCGAAGACTCGGAAATTGCTGGGATTCATCTTCATGATGTCGGCCAGCATCTTGCCCAGTGGCCGCGTGTTTTCCGCCTGCGCCGTTCCGGGCTTGTCGACGGGGTGTGCGTAGTCGCGAAAATCCGGCAGCCTTAATGATTTCTTGAGACGCCCCCCGTTGGCATGAGGATTCGCGCTCATGCGCCGGACGCCCGACGGAGAGAGTTCACGGAAGAGCGGTGAGAGTTTTCCGTTACTGTCGAAAAACTGTTGCGGCATCTGCGAGCGCATCCATTTCTCGAGCGTGCGGAGTTGCGCGTCATCCGTTTTCACTTTTGGCAGCGGAACCTGGTGGGCTCGCCAGTAACCCTCAAGGAAGTGTCCCTCGATCTCGCGCGGCGCAGTCCATCCCTTTGGGGAGCGGAGCACAATCATGGGCCAACGCGGGCGTTTGAACCCGCCTCCGTTGCGCGCTTCCTGCCGGTGTTGCCGAATTTCCTGAATGCAATGTTCGACCGTCGCAGCCATTGCTTGATGCATCGAGTCGACTTGAGATCCTTCGACGAAGTAAGGCGTCCAGCCAAAACCACGGAAAAGATTTTCCAGTTCTTCGTGCGAGATACGGGCGAGCAGCGTCGGATTGTCGATCTTGTATCCGTTGAGGTGAAGGATGGGCAGCACGGCTCCATCGCGGACCGGATTGAGGAATTTGTTAATGTGCCACGAAGTTGCCAGCGGGCCTGTCTCCGACTCTCCGTCGCCAACCACGGCCGCGACGATCAACTCAGGATTGTCGAACGCCGCTCCGCAAGCGTGTGAGAGCACGTAGCCCAGCTCGCCTCCCTCGTGAATCGAACCAGGCGTCTCGGGCGTGCAATGGCTGCCGATGCCGCCCGGGAAGGAGAACTGGCGGAAGAATTCGCGGAGCCCGTCAACGTCTTGACTCTTTTCGGGATAGATTTCCGAATAGGTGCCTTCGAGATAAGTCGGTCCCAAAACTCCCGGCGCGCCGTGCCCGGGGCCAGCGAGAAAAATCATGTCAAGATCGTATTTCTTGATCAGCCGGTTCAGGTGCACATACATGAAAGAAAGTCCGGGGCTCGATCCCCAATGTCCCAGCAGGCGGTTCTTGATTTGCTCGGGGCGCAGAGGCTCTGTCAGCAAAGGATTTTCCAGCAGATAGATCATTCCCAGGCTGAGGTAGTTGCACGCCCTCCAGTAGGTTTCGACGTTGCGAAGTTCGTCCGCAGTCAGGGGAGTTTCCTTGATGGTGGATCGAGTTGACGCGTAAGGGCTCAATTCGAGAACTTCAGTGGGAAGGCTGGCTTCAATCGTGCTCATGAATTACTCCTGGAACTAGGCTATGCCCGGACCCGCCATTCGGACAAACGGTCTTTTCAAATAGTTCGAGATGGTAGACCGAAATAGGATTCCGTAAAGAGATTTGCGGTTGGAGATCTCTTCGATGGGAGTGATCTGTCGGTCGATCGTTGTCATCAATATCTGTCTACCGTCAGACACACTCCGTGCCGGACTGACACGCTGACTACCATAAAGGCCCATCTGACTGGCGTCATCTTTTTGGTAACAGACCTGCACCTCTGTAGGCGACTATAATTCGCTGTTCCCAGAGAAGCCTCTTTTGTCTCGTTATCTTGCACGCCGTGGTTGGGTTGTACTCCTGGGTTGCTTTCTGGCGAGTCTGGCGATTGCGTTTACGCGCCACACTCGAGACAACGCAGGGTCGCTGGTGATTGCCGCCGATCACGAAGTTCTTCCCGCCAACGGTTATGCGACGACTGAGCTGCGAGTTCGAGATAGCAGCGGACAAGAACTGTCTGGCGTCACTTGGCGATTTCTGAATGGGCGCAACCTCGCGGAACTGGACGGTTCCAACACGGAGTCGCACCTTCGCGCCGGCGTTACCCCAGGCACTGTCACGCTGGCGGCATTGGCCCCCGGCTTCCGCGGCACGACGATTGAAGTGAGGCTCGGGCTCGATCCTACCGACCAGTTCGGTGACGGCACACCGGATTTTCTCCGGCTCCAAAACGAAGGGGATCAGACAGGATTTCGGCGCTGGTTCGCCTTTCTTGCGGAGTCCGTCTATTTCCAGAAGGATGAAGACCGCCCTGCGGAAGTGAACGACTGCGCGGCGTTGATTCGCTTTGCTTACCGCGAGGCCTTGCGCAAACACGATGCGGCCTGGGCCAACCAGTGGCATTTGGCCCAACTGCCGGCATCCGCGTCCGTCCACAAATACGAATACCCTCACACGGCGCTGGGCGCAGGACTATTCCGAACGCGGCGGGGAGCGTTTGCGCCAGATGACGTCACAGATGGCGCATTTGCCGAGTTCGCGGACGCTGATTCTTTGCGCCGCTACAACACTTATTTTGTGGGCCGCAATGTTAGCGCGGCTCGGCCGGGTGATCTCCTGTTCTTCCGGCAAGAGGGTCATCGCATGCCCTTTCACACGATGATCTACCTCGGCGACAGCCTCTTCGGGCGGGGTACAGACTGGCTGATCTATCACACCGGACCCACCGACGGGC
>Ga0075030_100004472_pt1 | contig 12630 bp, 15 predicted proteins | sample LitLauG_LLR_2012_FD_71393 | JGI IMG/M metagenome (GOLD analysis project Ga0075030, IMG submission 71393) | Freshwater sediment microbial communities from Pennsylvania, USA - Little Laurel Run_MetaG_LLR_2012 | ecosystem: Environmental > Aquatic > Freshwater > Creek > Sediment | place: USA... | reverse complement strand
CGTCATGCGTTCGTAGTAGTCCACCGTGTCCAGCGGCGAGAACCACGGATCGCTAAGGCCATGCCAGAAAATCAATTTCCCGCCGTGGCCAAAAAACGTGTTCAGGTTGGTGAACGCCGGGCCCACGGGACTCGCGCCTCCGTGCAACAGGCCGGGAATACCCTGCGTCGATATGATCCCGGTATCGAACGAAAACCCCGGATACACCTGGCGTCCTTTCGAATCCTTAGGGCCGGCGAAGGCCTTTTCGAGCGCGGCGGCCTGGCTCATGGACAGGCAGCCATCCTGCTTGGCGCCGCTGCAGACCAGCGTCTTGGGATCGAACCGGCAGGCCTGCCAATTGAACACCATGCCGTCCTTCACTCCGTCGGCGGCATCGCATGAATTCAGCAAGCCATCGATGACCGTTTTCTTGTCGCTCTCGGATAGAGCGTTGCGCGTGACCGGCAGGCCTTTCTCGTTCTTCGGCGCGATCTCATTCAGCCCAGGCCTCGCATGCATCGGGCTGCTGGTGAGCAAGAAAGTGTCGGGTGTCTTCTTTGCCCCCCTGGAGTTGACGTCGCAAAAGGATGCGATTAACCGCACCATCGCCGAGGTTTCGCCTTAGCCTGACCGCCGCAGGCACATTCCAGTACGCCACTATGGCCGGTATTGCCCTGGCAGGCTTCTTCCTCGGTCACCTGGCGGACTCGCACGGCCGGAAATCAACCATCGTCGCCGGCCTAACGTTATTTGCTCTCTCTTCATACCTGTTTGCAGCCGAAATTCGTTTTGGTACTTCTCGGCTTTACTGGCAGTGTCCGGAATCGGCATCGGCATCTTCAAAACCGGAGCTCTCGCGCTGATCGGCGACCTTTCCAAATCGACCAAAGAGCATACCTCGCTCATGAACACGGTGGAAGGATTCTTCGGTATCGGGTCCATCATCGGACCGGCAATTCTGGTCTGCTGGCCACCGGCGCCTCATGGAAGGGGCTCTACCTTTTGGCGGCCAGACATGCTGAAAGTATGTCGACCGTAGTGGGGCGAACATCTCAAAATGATCGCCGCTTGTCCCACGAGAGCCTTCTGCGTGCGAAGGAAGTTGCGCATTGGCTAGGAGTAAGCAGAGCTTGGGTTTTTGAGCACTCAAGTGGCCGCCGTCGGCCTTTCTTGCCGTCCGTAAAACTCGGGAAGTCAGTCAGATATCGGCCAGTAGATGTCGATGCGTTCATCATCGAATGCGAACGTTTCAGCCGAGGAGGAGCCGCTTAGCGTGAATGAACCCCGCACCAAACCATCCGCAGATCTACGGACGATTGGCTCCAGGATGGTGCGTACAAAATACCAGCGTGGCAGCCTGAAGAAAATCGGCAACGGGCAGTATGTCGCGCGCTGGCGCCGATATTCGACGACGCCCAGCGGCGAGAAGGCGACCCCCCGGAAGAAGATCATCACCAAAGAACTCGCTGCTAAGTATCGGATCGGGCAGGACTATCCCGGTCCGCTCACGAAGTCTGATGCCCAGCGGCTTTTAGACATCCTCATCACAGACGACACTGGGAAGTGTTTAGCGCCAGATTTGGGCGCGACCTTCGAGCAGCTTGCGCGCCAGTACATATCCGTCAAAGAGCCAAGGTGGGGAGTTCACGCCGAGTCCACAACCAAGAGCATCATTCAGAAGCACCTGATCGGCAGCCTTGGGCATCGGCGTGTGGACGAGTTGACCGCGGTGGAGATCCAGATGTTTATCAATGAATTAGTTCGAAGCGGAGCGAGCCATTCTCTCCTCCAAAAAGCTGTCACGCATTTGCGCGCCATTCTAGACCAGGCGGAAGAGCTGAAAATTATCCAGCGCAACCCGATGCGGAGCCGCACAGTCAGAATCGAATACAAATCCCGTAAACGGAAATCAGAACGCTATTTGAGCTTGGATGAATGTCGAATGCTTCTCGCAATGCTGGTTGGTCGCGATCACCTCATTGTTCGGATGTTCATCCAACTTGGCCTTCGGCCGGAAGAACTTTTCGCGCTGCGCCGGAATGACGTTGGCAAGGAATTCGTCAGAATCGATGAACCCTTCACCAAAGGGCAGATCAAGGAAACGAAGACGGCGGAATCGGCCGTCAATGTGTACGTGCCCCCGGACCTTATGGTGGAGCTCAGCACCTGGATGAAATCCACCTCCGGCGAAGGTGATGATTGGTTGTTTCCTGCCTCGCGCCGCCGGGAATCCGCCAGCCTCTCTCCGATAAGCCAGAACAATTATCGGAACCGGGTTCTCAAGCCAGCTGCGAAAAAGGCCGGCATATCTGGCCTGGATCTTCTCACCCTCCGGCGGACGTGCGCGACGCATTTTGGGCAGAAGGCGAATACCAAGGACACCCAAGTGCAGATGCGCCACGCTGATCCGCTGACCACCTTAAAGTATTACCAGCAGAGCATCCCGGAATCGGTGAAAAGCGCGGCCGTGGCGCTCGAAGCGGAAATCCTCAAGAAAGCCAAGCGGCCAGCCAAAGCAAAGACCTCCGTAATGGCGGTCCAGTGACGCGGGATCCGTTTGCTCCTCCTATACGACGCGTTTAAGGCCTTCGGTGCGTAGCGAAGGGGGCTGCCTAGCGCTGCGGACCGCAGACAGAAAGCACACCGTGCCATATTGTGTACCTGTTGTGTACTCGCTGTTTTGGGCTGGAAGGATAAGTCTTTTGGAATGTGGTACGCCCGAGTGGATTCGAACCACCGACCTTTTGCTCCGGAGGCAAACGCTCTATCCAGCTGAGCTACGGGCGCACGCGGATTCTCTTCAATTGTAGAACAATCGGGTGCCTCACGTTGTGATACGATGCTTCTACGAGACCATTCGTTCGCCGGAGAGGTGGCTGAGTGGTCGAAAGCAGCGGTTTGCTAAACCGTCGTAGGGTCTAAAGCTCTACCGAGGGTTCGAATCCCTCCCTCTCCGCCATTTCCTATCTCTTCGCCTGGCCACACCTGCCCGGTTCCTGCCTTGGCCACGGACGCCGGTAACCGGGGGCAGCCGTTTCGGAATGAGAACTGACGCCCAGGGGCCCAAGCCTGCGCAGGCACGTATTGCGCAACCTCATCCGAACCCAAAGGTCCCCAGGCCGCCCGCCTGCGCCAGCGCAAGTTCCAACTCGTGCGGCAGTTCTCTATCCCCGAGGACCTTTTGCCCGGCACCCTCACGCAGACTCATGCCCGGTGCGGCAGACCCACTTGCCACTGCGCTGATCCCAAGGACCCCGGCCACCTGGACTGGTCGCTGACCTTCATGTCCGCCGGCAAACACCGCGTCGAACGCATCCCCAAGGAGTGGGCCGAAAGCGTCGCCGCGCGCGTACGCGCCGGGCGCGAGTTTCAAGATGCGGTGCGGGAAGTCCTAACCGCCAATGCCGAACTGCTGGTTTTAGCTCGCCAACAGAAACCGAAGCGTTCCTCGTGAAGCGCCCGTCGCTCCGCCGCCTGAAACTTTACGCGGCGGGGAGTTTGCGGTTGAAGCGCTACATCGCCTCTTGCGGTGACGGCCAGCCCCAACCGCGCCTGCCCGCTCGCGCTCTGCTGTGGGCCATTCTGGCCGGGCAGTTTCTGCGCCAGACGTGCTTCCATGCCGTCGAGGTTATGGTCCACACCGCGCGCCTGCGCAAGATGGCCGTGGAGCGGCGCTTCGGCGATGACACCCTGAGTTATTTCAGGCGAGCGTGCCGATCCGGCACCCACGCGGCAGGCCCTCCTTGACGTGCTGCACCGCGCCAAGCGAAACAAGACCTTTCAGGACGCCCCCGGGCTCGGCTTGGCTGTGGACGGAACCACGGTGGGGCGCTGTCGCGAGAATGGGTGCCGCTGGTGCCGTCCCTACCACAATGCGGAAAAACAGATTGTGGGTTATCGACACCACTTGGCCATGATCAGCGTGGTGGGGGGGCATCACGCTGCCTTTCGATGTGGAGCCGTATGGCCCCAAAGACAGTGAATATGCCGCCGGCCAGCGCTTGCTGCGACGCGCCTTGCCGGCCTTGGGGCCCCGTTTCGCTGTTGGCCGCCGCCGCGGAGAAGCGATTCTCGGTACAACGGCCGCATCGCGTTCTCAAAGACGGCAAGACTCGAGATCTGGGACGCCGACGACTTCGATCCCTGGGAAACGCTCCACTGGCAGACCGTGCGTGTGCTTCGGTATCGGCAACACAACCCGGACGGCACCGTGACACAGGGGGATTGGTTCAACAAGTTATCGAAGCGAAAGGTCGTCAGCCTGGCGTTATATCGCATGGGCCAGAGTCGGTGGGAAATCGAAAACCAAGGTTTCAACGACTGCAAATCCTACCAAGGGCTGGACCATATCTGTCATCACCACCCCACCAGCTTGCTGCTTTGCTGGCTGCTGACGCTGCTAGCGCTGCTGATCAGCCTCTATCGGCTCCGCTGCCTGCACCGCGGGACACATCCTGTGATCAGCGCCATGGATCTGGTGCGACGGTTCTGACTCGATCTGGGAGGCCCCGCTCCCTGCGATTCCGGCTAGACCGACCCGGCTGCCATGTCGGTCTTTGAAATCCCCACCCCCGGTTGAGATTCTGAGGAAATCCCGCGCTCGAAAATAGAACCATTCCCCGCCTGAGCCGATCTCCCTCCCCAAATCCCGTCTTCACCGGCTCTCGCGCAGCTACCACCCCGCCGATTCCGAAACCGCTGAAAGCAGCGGGTTCCCGCTGGAAATCCTGCTTCGTTGTTGATATCATCGTTTTCGCTCGCGCGAGTCGCCCGTCCCGGGCCCAAGGAGATGGAACCATGGTGGAGCAGATCAGCCGTAGAGAGACGTTGCGGAAGGGGCTGGCGGCCGCCAGTTTTTTGGCGCTGGTGCCCGATTGGGCGTTCCCGGCCTTGGCGGAGGACGAGACCGACGTTCCGTTTACCGACATTCCCAAGACCTTCAATCCAAACAATCCCGGCGCGCCTACCCGCATGCTCGACATCCGCAAGATCGACGGCCCCCTTACGCCCAAAGATCAGTTCTTTACCACCCAACATTTCACCAAGCCGGAAGTCGACCCCGCCACGTACAAGCTGAAGTTCACCGGGATGGTCAACAAGCCGGAGGAATTCTCTCTCTCCGACCTTCGTGCCATGAAGTCCACCGAAATCACCAACGGCTACGAATGTTCCGGCAATAGCGCCCGCGCCATGGAGGGCCTCTGCTCGAATGGCCGCTTTACCGGCGTCCGGCTAAGCTCCCTGCTGAAGCAACTGGCAGTCCATCCCCACGCCCGCGAAGCCGTCTTTTTCGGCACCGACCGCGGCATGCTGGACATCGTCTTCCGCCAGAATACTTACAAGCTGGAACAGCAGTTTGGCCGCAGCATGACGCTGGAAAACGCCCTGAAACCGGACGTGCTCGTTGCCTATGCGCTCAATGGCGACCCACTCACCCTGAATCAAGGCTTCCCCGTGCGGCTCATCGTCCCGGGTTGGTATGGCGTCGCCAACGTAAAGTGGCTGGCCGAAGTGCACCTCCAGGAAGAGCGCTATCTGGGGAACTATCAGGCCCGCTGGTACCGCACCTTGCGCGGAGTGGGCGGCACCGGCGAGGACGCCGATCCGCAGACCCAGTGGATCGAGAACGAAGTCACCCGCATGCACCCCAAGTCCGTCATTGCCCGCGTGAGAAAGACCGCCGGCGCGTATTCGGTTCTCGGATTTGTCCTGAACGACGGCACGCCGCTCAAATCGGTCGAAGTCCAAATCGATGACGGCGACTGGCATCCGGTAACGCTCGACAAATCCAACAGCCGCTATTCGTGGAAGCTGTTCACTTACCGCTGGGAAGGTGCGACGCCGGGCGAGCATACGCTGGTTTCCCGGGTCACCGACGCCAACGGCGTGGTGCAGCCGGTGGCCGCCGATCTAAAGAGGAAGAAGACGTTCCTGGAAGACAACGCCCAGTTCCCGCGCAAGGTTATGATCTCGTAGCGGTGCGGCGGGCCGTTATTCGCCGCCCTTGATGTACGACCAGCCTGCTTCCTGCTTTCGAACCAGCTCGGCCACACCCGAATCGACCTGCGCCGCGAAGGGAAACAGGTCTTCGGTGGTCACCTTCGCCGCGCGCATGGAGTTCTGACAGGCGGCCAGGATCACTCCTTTGTCGGAGGCCTCTTTCAGGCGCTGCGCGTAGTCGGCGTTTTTCTTGAGCAGCATACTCAGGCCTTTGCCGAAGAACACCGCTTCGATCTGCACGCCGTCGGCGGCAAAAACCTGGAGGATGTTATCCATGTTATGAAAGATCTGGTCCCATCCGTTGGGCGCCGGGGTGTTCAGTTCAAACACCACTTTGTGTTTTGCAGACGCGGTTCGGGTCTGGGCGCTTGCCCCAAGGGCGGCAAGGGTCCCCCCGATGGCCGCGCCGGCCGCGAGAAAACTGCGGCGGTTCTGAGGGGAAAGACTTCTCTCGTTTCTCATGTGCATCGACCTCACTTTTGGACCACGGAGTCCTTGGCGTTGCTCCACTCCGAGAAGGAGCCATCGTACATGCTCACGTCGTAGCCCAGGTACTTCAGCGTGAAATAGGATTGCGACGCCTGCATGCCGGTATTGCAGTAGGTGACCACCGGGCGGTCCGGCGTGATCCCGGAGGCTTCGTACAGCTTGCGCAGTCCCAGTTCGGGAAGCAGCGTCATATCGTCTTTGCTGGCCTGTCCCTGCATCCAGTAAACATTGGCGGCGCCGGGGATGTGGCCGGGGCGGGGGATCTCCGAGGAGGCGGCCGTTGTGCCGCTGAATTCCGCGGTCGTTCGGGCGTCCAACAACACGGGAGCTGCCGTAGGCGCGTTCGTCGCGGAATAGGAGAGATCTTTCACGGCGTTGATTTCCACCAAGACCTCCGGCCGTGGGCGGGGCGTGAACCGGCCCTGCTTCACCTCGGGAGTCTCCTTGGCGAGCGGCCGGGATTCCGACTTCCATTTTGGCAGTCCGCCGTCGAGCAACGCTGTTTCGCCATGCCCCAGATAGTCGAGTGTGAAATAGGCGCGGGTAGCCGGGAGCACGGAGGAGTCGCCGTATAAGATGACGCGCGTGTCGTCGGACACGCCGGCACGCTCGAACACTTGCTTGAGTGCGGCCGCGGGGGGTAACTCGTTGAGGATTCCATCCCGCGTCACCACGATGTCCGATAACCCAACGTAGCGGGCCCCCGGAATGTGCCCGGCGTCATAGGCCATGCGGTCGCGCGATACTTCGAGGATCACGATTTTCGGGTCTTTGAGATGTTGCGCCAGCCAGTCCGTGGAGACCAGAATGTTGCTCCTTACGGCGGGCGCCGCGGCAGCCGCCAGAGGAAGCAGGAGCAGGGAGCCGAATACTCGCGTCTTCATGGTGTAAGCCTTCCTATTCCGGTATTACTTCGATTTCTTCAGCTTCTTATAATACGCCTCGATAGGGCCGAACGGGCCGAACCGATGCTGTTCGGGCGGGAAGGAATCGGCATACGGCCCATAACCGGTATCCACCGGTTTGGCCGATTTGTCCGGAAAATCGCGATCCAGGTGGGCCATTTCCGGCCGGGGCTGCGCATTGATAAACGCCGCCACGTCGAAGGCCTGGTCGTCTGTCAGCTCGGGCTTTCCCAGAGGCATGCGCGCCTTGATGAAACGCGCAGCCGTGAGAATGCGATGCATCCCCGCCCCGTCGTTGAAGCTGTCCGGGCCCCACAACGGCGGGAACACGTACCCGTTGATCGGGTTTGCGGTCGCCGGCAAGCCCTCGCCATTTGTGCCGTGACACCGGGCGCAATGATCGGAGAAGACCTGCTTGCCGGCTTTCAAATCGGCCGAGCGGTCCGGAGTCTTGAAGGCCGGCGGCTCCGTCGCCTTGCGCTGGCCGGCGCCCATCGCGGCGTTCCGCTCGCCCAGGGAGCGGATGTAGGAAGCCATGGCGATCATCTCGGGGCTGTTCATCGGGAGAGGCCGTCCGTTCATGCTCCGTTGCATGCATTCGTTGACGCGGTCTTCGATGTCGGTCATGGCGCCGACGCGCGGCGACAGTCGCGGGTAGTGCTCGGTGGCTAGCAACAGAGTCAAACTGCCTGGTTCGGTCCCGGTGCCCAGGTGGCAGGAGCCGCAGGACAGGCGGCTTCCGGAGTAGCGCATGCGAGCGTCCGGGTTGTCCGGGCCGAGAAGTTCGGACGTCTGGGCCAGCAGACGTTTTCCATACTCCTCGGTGGCGATCAGGGGCACGGCCTTGCCGGCCGAGGGCGCGCGCCGGGGCGCCATCGTCAGAGTCGCGGCCACCGTAATCGCGCCCACGGCGCAGCATACGAGAACGACAACCGTCAGGCCACCCCGTTGGCTTCGGGATTCGTTTTCATTCATGTGGAATTGCCCCCTTTCGAACCAGAGTCGCCAAACCGGACATGGTCATAGCTTTGCACATTTCGCTGGAACCGGTACTTAGGCCGCTCGATCCAGGCGCGCAGGTCAGGCCGCACCAACCAGGCGGCGAAAAACACCGCGGCAAATACGATCGCGGAGAAGACGATGATATCGGTGATCATTGCGCTCCCTGGTAAAAGCCGCGAACGTAATAGGCTACCGCGGACAGTTCCGCCTCGTTCAGTCTCCCGGTCCACGGGGCCATTTGAGTCCCCTCCACCCCGTTGCGTAAGGCGCGAAGGCTCTCAGCTATGCTGGGACGCACGCTGCGAAAATCGGTTGGCGCGATACGCAGCTCGCCCACTGCCGATCCGTCGCCGCCGCCTTTCTCCCCGTGGCATTGCGAGCAATTGGCGGTGTACACGCGGCCGCCGAGGTCCACAATGTTTGCCGGTAAGTCCGGCTCCGGAGCGGCCTGGTGGAACCCGCGAACCACTTGTGCCAGGGCCGCGAGGTCTTCGGCGGAAAGGTCGCGCCAGGCCTGCATGGCGGTTCCCGCGATGCCGTTCCATAGAACGTAGCTCAGGCGATCCACCGTGTACTCGTGCCCGGCGAGATTCGCCGGCCGCGGGTGCAGCCCCGTGACGCCAAGTCCGTCCGCTTCGCCGCGCCCTCCGTGACAGCTCGCGCAATTGTGAACATAGAGCTGCCGCCCGCGCTCCGTGTTCCCGGCCGCCGGAAGCTTGGGAGAATCGCCTTGCCTGCGGGCGCGCGCAGGATTCCCATTGAGAGCTGCGGCGTGGAACGCCATCTGCTTCATCTCGTCAGCCGCACACTGGCACGCGGAGCGGGCGTGCGCTTCTCCCTCCGGCCCGGCTAGTTCCCGCGCGCGCCCCAGTGTGTCCAGGTAGGCGACTAAATCTCGCGCTTCCTGCCGGGGGTGGTCCGCAGATCCATCGAACAGTGCCGGAAAGGCCGGCATGACCGAATCCGCCACGATGGCCCGCGGCGCGTAGAGGTGCGCGAAATGCCAGTCTTCGGAATGCGTGGCGCCTTCCCGCGACAGGTCGGGCCCGATTCGGCGCGTGCCCCATAGATGCGGATAATCGAAACGCGTTTCCCAGGCTAGAGTGGGCGCTCCGAATCGCGCCATATCGGCGTGGAGGTAGCGGATCTGTTGCGTGTGGCAATAGGCGCAACCCTCGCGGCTATAAATGGCGCGCCCGCGCTGCTCGCTTACCGTCAGGCCGAGCGGATGCTCGGGCGACATAGCGCGGGTCTCGCCGTCCAGCACCCGGCCCGGCCAGACCCCGAGTAGCGCGACCGACATAACAAAAAACGCCACCCCGGCGATGCTGGCCACCACGTAAGACGTTCGGAGAATGCGCCCCGACCCGTTCATGACACCTCCGAGGCGGCGCGCGCCAGTTTCGGCGCGATCTCCCGAACCGGCTCCAGCCCGATGCTCTGCTGAATGGCTTGTAGGCCCGCGCCCTTCTGCCCGGTGGTCAGGCCCAGTAGAAAAGCCACGAACCCGCCTGCGATCGGAACTGCCGAGAGCGACCGAACCAGCCAGTAGGGCCGCGCCGACCGGACCGACTCCAGCCACGGCGCCGCCGACTGCCACAACCGCGCCTCCGCCAGTCCCGCTATCGTCAAATCCGTTACCATCAGAATCACACCGGCGAACAGCAGCCAGTAGGCCCAATCCAGCGCGCGCGCGTTGTACCGGGCCCAGGGAATGCGCTGCCAGGCGTGCACCAGCCCACCCGCCGCCGCAAACGTCGCGAACCCCAACATGGCCAGGTGCGAGTGCCCGATCACCCAGTCGGAAAAGTGGATCGCCTGGTTGACCGCCATCTGCGCTTGCACCGACCCCTGAATGCTCACAACAAGATAGAAGATGGTGCTCATGGCGGCAAAGCGCAGCGCCACGTCCCCCGGGAAGACTCCGGAGCCGCGTAGCGAGAGGAGAAGGTTGGCAACCACGATGATCACATCGACCCCCAGCAGCGCCGACGCCGTAATGGCTCCGATCTGGGCGCTCATCGGAATCACGGAAAATACGTAATGGTGCGTCCCGTTGAGCGGGTACAGGAAAAACAACAGCCAAAACCCGAGCATGGAAAGAAAGTGACTGAAGATCGGTCTACGGGTCGCGGCGGGAATGACGAAGTAAACAATCGCAAGGGCCAAGGGTGTCACGAAAAGACCCACGGCATCGTGAATCCACAGACCACTGAATGCCGCGCCGCGCGCTCCCGGAACCAGCTCGGGAACAAAGTTACCCATCGGGTAGGCCAGCAGCGTGAATATCAGTCCGCCGATCACATACCAACTCGAGACGTAGAGGTCCTCCAGGCCGCGAGAGAAAAACGGGGGCAGGAATTGAACGATCGCCAGCACCAGTCCGGCCACCACGAAGACGTCGATAATCATCGGGAATTCCGCCCACTCCAGTGGCTGGCTGAATCCGGCCAGCACCAGCAGCCACCCGGGTGCGACAACCGCGAAATTCCATAGCCCGAATAACCAGTGACCCAGCCGTGGGCTGGTGACGGAACGCCCCGTAAGCAGCGGCACGGCGTGATACAAAAACGCGAAGAACGCATTGCCCAGCCACGCCAGCATGATGCCCTGGGTGTGGTCATACCGCAGGCGGCCCCAGCTCAACCAGGAAGGGTTTCCGGCGAAGTCCGGGAGCAGCAGTTCGACGGACGCCAGAATGCCGAACCCCACTGAGATCAGAAGCGTCACGATGGCAGCCAATCCGTGCGCATAAACCAGACCGGTTTCGACTGGAGGCGCGGGGGTCTTCACAGCTTCGCTCATAGACATCGAACATCCTTGCATTATTCGAGCCCTGGCCGCAACGCCCTGGGCGCGGCGGAGGGCTCGAAATACACTATCATTGGTGAAGCGCCGACTATGAAAAAAACAACTCTCGCTGCAACTGCTTTGCTTTTGGTCGTGGTGTTCGCCGCTGTTTCCCAAACGCCTGGCAAACCGAAATACCAGGTGGTCTTTCAAATGACCGAGGCCCAAGGGCCTGCCTGGGATATGCTGGTGAGCCATGTAAACAATCTGCGAACCGCCCTTTCCAAGGACGGTACGGAAGTCGAAGTAGTATTTTTCGGTCCTGGACTCAACATGCTGCTGAAGAAGAATTCCGAATACGAAGAGCGTTTGAAGCAGTTGGCGGACAGCGGGGTGACCCTTTCGGCTTGCCAGAACGCAATGCGGTTCATGAAGGTTACCACGGACGACCTGTTTCCGTTTGCCTCGCAGGTGGACTCCGGCGTTGCGGAAATCGTCCGCAAACAAAAAACGGGTTGGGCGTACATCCACTAGGGTTGGGGCCAATCCACTCCCTCACGGTCGCGGTTCGGTGCCGGAGGGCGCCAGACCAGACGACGGCCTGGCTTTATGGGGTAGAATTGGTTGGGTCAGTATTATGTCTGAAGTTGTCTACCGTTCCGAGGTTCGCATCGAACGCGTTAAAGGACCGGTGCGGCGAGCCTACCTGCCGGCGGAAGCCGAACCCGTGATTTTCGGCGTGCACGGGGCGGTCGCCGAACACTACAAGGTGCCCCCGGCGGTGTTGGACCCGCACGCCACGACGTTGGACTATATCGTTGCTGCGGCCGGCGGTTGACTGACCGGAACCTTTGGAGGCGCGCTGGAAGCGCGTCAAATTGGAGCGTCCAACGATCGCCTGATTTCCGAAACGGTGGGTGAAATCGAAACGGAAGACAACGTCCTGGTCATCCGGCGGATTCACACGAAGCTGAAGCTCAAGGCTGAGCCGGTCCACTGGGAAACGGCGCAACGCGTTCACGGCTTCTTCGCGGACAAATGCCCGGTCTTTCGCAGCCTCAGAGCCGCGATTGCCATCACCACCGAATTGGTATTGGAGCCGCTGCCCTGAACTAGCGCATCGTCCAAATAGTTCTTTATGATATGGAGAATTTCTGGTGCCGGGCTGACGCTCTAGAAAATTTCTGCAAAGCGGAACGTCAGCACGGCGTTGAGCCGCTTGTCCGAGACCAGCAAGTTCTTATTCTTGACGTCGAGCGCGATGCCGCGCGGCATCCGCAGAACGCCCTTGGGTCCGCCAATCGTCCACTTAGGGGGAACATCGCCGTTGTCGTTGATGCTCCAGACGCCCACGTAGGCTTCATCGGACGACATATCTGCCGTCGGCCCCGTGCCGCGGACGCTCACCACGATTTCCCCCTTCGGCGGATACACGGCGAACGGCCCCCCAAAGGCGTAGAGA
>Ga0075030_100004470_pt1 | contig 12631 bp, 10 predicted proteins | sample LitLauG_LLR_2012_FD_71393 | JGI IMG/M metagenome (GOLD analysis project Ga0075030, IMG submission 71393) | Freshwater sediment microbial communities from Pennsylvania, USA - Little Laurel Run_MetaG_LLR_2012 | ecosystem: Environmental > Aquatic > Freshwater > Creek > Sediment | place: USA... | reverse complement strand
GCGATGAGCTAGGCGCTGGCTGAGCCCGAGCAAGTCACAGATCCGGATGAAGTGCGCGGTATCAAAGGTCCCGTTACCGGCGATATCGCGGGCGATTTCAATGTTCGAGCGGGCGTCGAGGGTGGGCAGCAGGTTGAACTTCTGGAAGACGAAGCCGATTTTGCGCTTGCGCATGCGCGTGCGCTCCGCGTCGGAAAGCCGGGCGAAGTCGTCGCCATCAATCACGATGCGGCCCGAGTCCGGCCGGGTGAGTCCGCCCAGCAAATAAAAGAGGGTGGATTTTCCGCTGCCCGAGGGACCGACGACGCTGACAAACCTGCCCTTTTCGACACTGAAAGTAATGCCACGCAAGGCGGGGACTTCGACCTTGCCCACGCGATACGTCTTGCGCAGATCGACGGCGTCGATAAAAGCAGGCATGAAGAATCCACCATACTACAGGAAGGCGAGGCCGCGTGGCGCCACCAGGGGTGGCTCAGGCAACTCCGATTTGCGACGAAGTGCTGGGTGCGCGGCTGGGACCGCGCTTTCGAATCAACAGCAGGCGGATTCGCTCCAGAAGTTCGGCGGGAACATGCATGCCCTTGGGCAGGAAGACGTCCGCCTGCGTATCACGGTCATAGATGCGGACCTTTCCGGAGAGCAGAATGGCCGGGGTTCGGGGTGAAATCGCCTTGATTTCCTCGATCAGCTTGGCGCCGTCGAGTCCGGGCATGATGAGGTCGGTCAGCACCAGGTCGATGTCGCCCCGCTTGAAACGCGCCAGGGCGTCTTCGCCGTTGTGGCAGGAGACGACGCGGTAGCCTCTGGTTTCGAGAAGCACCTTGCGGATGGAGAGAGACTGTTCGTTGTCGTCAACACAGAGGATAGTGCGTTTCGGTTTCATTCGTAGTCCCGCAGATGCCTTGCTGTCACGCTGGCTGACAGCTGTCAATCTCAACTCTGTGTACGAGCCGAAGGAGATTTTCGGAGCGACAGAAATCCTACGTGCGGATTCGAGAGCTGTAAAGTGGCGCGGATGTTAATGGGAAATTTTTGCCATTGAACTTTTCTCGTGCTTGTGCGTAATGCGCTTTTACGCAGAGATGCATTGGCAGTTAGAAAGAAATCTCTCCGCGCAGGACCTCGACTGCATTGCCGCCGACACGCACGTTAACCACACGGTTATCGTCCTTCGAGGCGCGCACGAAAATTCTGCTGGGACGTTTCATCTCCAGTCCCTGTTCGATGAGCACACGCTCGTCGGGTTGAGCGACGCCGTGCGCCACCATCCAGGCCGCGGCACAACCGGCGGCGGACCCGGTCGCCGGGTCTTCGCCATTGTAGAAAATCATGCGGGCGTGCAAGCGAGCGCCGGGATCGACGGCCTCACGGCAGACAAAATAAAAGAACTTGCCGCCCGTGCGGGCCAGGTACTCGCCCGCGGTTCTCGGGTCGATGTGCAGATTACGCAACACCCCGAGCGACCGGATGGGAGCGACGGTGAAGGGAATACCGGTGGAGATGGTCTCGATGGGCAACACCGGATCAAAGTCGTCCACGGACAGGCCGAGCACGCGGGCCACGGTTTCCCGGTTGTGTCCATCCAGGAACTTCGGGTCGACCTGCGTCATCTCTCCAAAGATCGGCGCGTCCGGTCGTTCCTCGAAACGCACTGGGACGGTGCCGACGTTGAGTTCGAGCTGGATCTCCTGGGCACCCGTTGATCCCCGCAGTACGAAAGCCGTGCCCAGCGTCGGATGTCCAGCAAAGGGGAGTTCCTCGGCCACGGTGAAAATGCGCACCCGCACTCCGCGCTCGTGCTCGGTCGCGGGGTCGCGTGGGAGAATAAAGGTCGTCTCGGAGAGGTTCGTCTCCCTGGCGAGCGCCTGCATCTCGACGTCGGTGAGTCCGCGACCATCGAGAATGACCGCCAACGCATTTCCTTCCAGAGGGGTGGCGCTGAAAACATCCATTTGAACGAGTGACAGGTTGGGCATCTGGAATCCTCTGCCGGCGCGGAGAGTCGGTCTGGCCGCGAGCCGGTGCCGGCTGAAAGTCCTTTTCGCGAGCACGTAACCCTGCGGAATTGGATGCGCGACAGTTCTCCCGCAGCGCAAAACTCGTCCCGGTTTTTTCGAGAACTGCCAGCTGGCAGAAAGAACTAGTCTGCGATTTCCCGGACGCCCCTTACCCTGAGCGCCGGGTGAGAATACATAAGGGTGTTCGATTATCGAGCGCCCCCGGGCGATGTTTCTGCATCCGCCAGGACAGCCACCGGTGGCATCGACGCTGGTGGCTGGTTTGACACAAACGCGCGCGCCCCACTAGTGTGTAGCCGTTACAGTAGGCGATAACGTTAAATTGACGACGTGGCCGGGCCAGCCCCGGGAGGCGCCAAAGGGACGAGAGGCAAAATGAAGGACACTATGAACTCCAAGAGGGTTGTCTGTTATGCGACCGCGTCCTGCCTGGTGCTGATCGCGACATTGGTGCATGCCGCCGAACCGTTTGAAGTCACGATCGAGCGGGGCGTGACGGCGAAGATGCGCGATGGCGTCGTTCTCCGGGCTGATATTTACCGCCCGAAGGCCGACGGTAAGTTTCCGGTCCTGCTCCAGAGGACGCCTTACAACAAGAGCAACGGAATGAGTTTTGGGGTTCGAGCCGCGGCGCGCGGCTTCGTAGTCGTCATTCAAGACGTTCGCGGCCGTTTTTCTTCGGAAGGTGACTGGTACACCTTCAAACATGAGTCGGATGATGGCTACGACTCGGTAGAGTGGGCAGCGGCGCTGCCATCTTCCAATGGCAAAGTGGGAATGTTTGGTGGTTCCTACGTCGGCGCAACGCAGATGCTCACGGCTATTTCACATCCGCCCCACCTGGCGGGCATTTGCCCGGTTGTCACAGCCAGCAACTACCATGACGGATGGACCTACCAGGGTGGCGCTTTCGAACAATGGTTCAACGAATCGTGGACGTCTGCTCTCGCACAGGACACCTTTAACCGGACGATAACGCAAGACACGAACGCTCTGCCAAACGTGGGGAAGCTCCCCCTGACCAGCTATCCGCTGTTCAATCTTTCTGAGTCCCCGGCGGGGCTCTACTCCACCCGCGCACTCGCGCCTTATTTCCTCGACTGGTTGGCTCACCCAAACTACGACGACTACTGGAAGCGCTGGTCAATCGAAGAGCACTACGCCGACATTAACGTTCCGGCTCTCACCGTCGCCGCCTGGTATGACATTTTTCAAGGAGGGTCTCTTCGCAATTACTCCGGAATGCGAACACGAGGTGCGGAGGCGGCGCGCTCCGGACAAAGGCTGCTTGTGGTGGTGGGCGGACATGCCGGCGGCGGGCAGAAAATTGGCGAAGTCGACTTCGGTCCCGCCGCAGCCCAGTTCGATGAAAACGAAGTCACGTTGCTTTGGTACGAGTACCTTCTCAAGGGGGCCCAGAACAGTTTCGCTAAGGAGAAGCCGGTCAAGATCTTCGTCATGGGAAGAAACCAGTGGCGAGAAGAAGATGACTGGCCCCTGGCGCGGGCCCAAAGCAGCAAGTACTTTCTGCATTCGGAGGGAAGCGCAAATTCTCTGCGCGGGAGCGGCGGCCTTTCAGTCGCATCTCCGCGCGCTGAATCGCCGGATCACTATGTGTACGATCCCGCCAATCCCGTGCCGACGATTGGTGGTCCGCTGTGCTGCGATGGTGCGCACTTGGCGCCGGGGCCGCGGGATCAACGCCAGGTTGAAGCTCGTGAGGATGTCTTGATTTACTCCACGCCCGCTTTTGCCCGGGACACGGAAATCACTGGACCGATCACCTTGGAACTGTTCGCCAAGTCCACTGCGGTGGACACAGATTTCACCGCCAAACTGGTGGATGTGGCCCCGGATGGTTTCGCCCAAAACTTGGCGGAAGGAATTATCCGGGCGCGCTATCGCGACTCTCAAGAAAAACCCGCCCTTATGAATCCCGGACAGGTTTACAAGTTCACGATCGACCTGTGGTCGACCAGCAACGTGTTTCTCAAAGGGCATGTGTTGCGATTGGAGGTTTCGAGCAGCAATTTTCCCCGGTTCGATCGAAACTTGAATACTGGGGAGGCGCCAGGCACGGGAGAGCACTACGTCCCGGCTACGAACACGATTTACCACGACGTGGAACATCCCTCGGCCTTGGTGTTGCCGGTCGTGGCAACTCCGTAAGCCTCGTCGTGACTCAGGAGGCAGCGCACGCACCTCTGTTTGAGCCTGAATTGTAAGTACCACACGGGGCAAAGACCTTATGCCAACCACCATGAAAGATATCGCCCGCGATCTGGGCGTGTCGGTGGTAACGGTCTCCAGGGTTCTGCACAACCACTCCGACATCAGCGTGGAGACGCGGAAGCGGGTTCTGCTGCGGATGAAACGCCGAGAGCGACTCAATCGCGGGAGCCGTTTCTACCGCGACGGTTCGCGAATTGTCATTATCTGGTCCACTGCAATCGACTCGAGCCGTTGTACCGTTCCGCTCGGCCAAATGATTTCAATCAACTGCACTTTTTTCCGTGGTCCCATGCCGAAGTGCACACGCTTGTCGCTGGCTGAAATGTAGCTGCCCGCGGTGCTCACGAAGGCCGTCTGTTGCAGACCATTGTCGGACACCAGTCGAACTTTCGCACCGAGGCCATCGCGGTTGCTCGCCGAACCGACCAGATTCAGGGTCAGCCAGTGGTTTCCGCTATTGCCCTGATTGCGCAGGATGATTGCGTTGCCGTCGTTGCAATTAATGGCGACGTCGATACGGCCATCGTTGTCAAGGTCGCCGAACGCTGCGCCACGGGCGGCGATCGGAGTCTGAAAAGTGGTTCCGCCTTGTTCGGACAGGTCACGAAACCGGCCGGGTTCGTTTTTCAGCAACAGCGGCGACTCGCGATAGCGAAGCCTGGGCTCGGTCAACTCGATGTTGTCCATGACATGGCCCTGGGCCACGAAGAGATCGAGCCGTCCGTCGTTGTCGAAATCAATCCATTTCGCGCCCCAGCCGGAGTGCGATATGGTCAACGTGCCCAGCCCGACGGAATCGGTCACGTCATCGAAGTTACCTTTCACGTTGCGAAACAATTTGTATTTCTGGTTAGCCAAGGCATTCACGAACACCGCCGGCCACCCGCTGCCTTCATAGTCGCCGAAATCTGCACCCATGCCAGCAAACACATGGCCATTTTGGTCGTAAGCCAGACCCGACAGCAGGGCTACTTCCGAGAATGTGCCGTCGCGGTTGTTGCGAAAGAGTTGCTCTGGCACCGAGTCGTTGGCGACGAAAACGTCGGGCCAGCCGTCGCCGTCAAAATCGTTGATCGCGATACCCAGTCCCTTGCCCGGAGAGCCCGCGATCCCGCACTTCTTCGAGACGTCGGTGAAGGTGCCATCGCCGTTGTTATGAAAGACAAGGTAAGAAATGGCATTGAATTGGTCGGGATGGCAGTAAGCCCGATAGCCGGGCTTGTGCTCGCCGCAGAACACGTTGGAGCTGAAATCCCACTCGACATAGCGGGTGACGATCAGATCGAGACGGCTGTCGCGATCGTAGTCGACGAAACAGGCGCCCGTGCACCATCCGCTCCCGCCCACGCCTGCTTTGGCTGTGACGTCGGTGAAGGTACCGTCGCCGTTGTTGTGGTAAAGAATGTTGCCGCCCAGGTTGGTCACCAGCAAATCAACGTTGCCATCGTTGTCATAATCACCGGTGGCCACGCCCATGCCGTACAGCCGTCCTTGGAGTCCTGCGGTCTCGGTCACGTCTCGGAACGTGCCATCCCGATTGTTGCGATAAAGACGGTTCCAGAAGCGAGGGTCGGACTTGTCTGGCGAGGCACCGCGCGGCATCGGGTCCTGGATTCGCGCGCCGTTGACAAAAAAGAGATCGAGCCACCCGTCGTTGTCATAGTCGAACATGGCAACGCCGCCACCCATCGATTCAGGAAGATATTTTTGACTGGTGCGGCTGGCTTCGTGCTTGAATCGAATTCCGGATTTGGTGGTTACGTCTTCGAAAAGCGGCAGAAGCGAACTTTGCGGCCGGGTTCCCGCGAACAACTTGCTTGCCGGAACCGCGGCAAGGGCACCCAATAGAAAACTTCGGCGATTCATTGTGCCAGACAAGTCTAGCGGTTTTCTCGCGGGTGAGCGCGGCGTATTTCTCGGCTAGCTCCGCCTCAAGCGCAATCAGTCCGATTCTTGGGTCTGACGTTTCGCTAGAATTGCATCAAGGACGGATATTCCCTAGCTATAATCGCACCTCGACCAGGGTCATCGCAGAGTGCGGAAGGCAAGAAGAGCTAGTTTGACAGGGCTGGATGGAGATCGTTACGGTAATGGGTAACTTATGAGCTGGGAGATCTGCTAAGTATGCCTAAAACCAATGAGTTAGTCGTAGTGACGGGGGCCGGTGGCTTCATTGGCGGAGCTTGGGTGGCATCGCTTCGGGAGCAGGGCTACAAGCGCATTCGCGCTGTTGATATCAAGCCCCTGGCTCACTGGTATCAGCGATTTGAAGATGTTGAGAATCTGATTTTGGATCTGAATGAAAAACAGAACTGCGAGGTTGCGGCTCAGGGCGCGCAAGAGATTTACAACCTGGCCGCAAACATGGGGGGCATGGGATTCATCGAGAAAAACAAAGCCCTTTGCATGCTATCGGTGCTGATCAACACCCACATGCTGCAAGCGGCCGTGAAGCATGGAGTGGCTCGATATTTCTATTCATCGTCGGCTTGCGTTTACAGCGGTGACAAGCAAAGAAACTTCGAAGCGCCGATGCTGAAGGAAGAAGATGCGTACCCGGCGCTTGCCGAAGATGGATATGGCTGGGAAAAGTTGTTCTCCGAGCGCATGTGCCGGCATTTTCGAGAAGACTACGGCCTCTACAGCCGGGTGGCGCGCTTCCACAACGTGTACGGGCCATGGGGGACATGGTTCGGTGGGCGCGAGAAAGCTCCGGCCGCAATCTGCCGGAAGGTGATTGAAGCCAAGCTGACGGGCAAGCACGAGATCGAAATCTGGGGCACCGGACACCAGACCCGTAGTTTCATGTATATCGACGATTGTCTGACAGGCGTTCAAAAGATCATGAATTCGGAGATTCTGGAGCCGATTAACCTGGGATCGAGCGAGGCCGTCAGCATCAACCAGTTGGTCGATCTGGTCGAAGGAATTGCCGGCATCCGTCTGAAGCGCAAGTACGATCTTGATGCGCCCCAGGGAGTCAATGGACGCAATAGCGATAACACACTCATCAAGAGATATCTCGACTGGGAGCCCACGATCCCGCTGCAAACCGGTCTGGAGAAGACCTACGCCTGGATCTACGATCAGTATCTAGCTCGGGAGACGGGAGCCGCGGGGGTGGTAAGGGAATTTGCCACCAGGTCATCTTAAGACTTGGGACCTGACAGGAAATCTAAACAGGACGTAACCACGGAAGCGTATGTTGTCCGGTGATGGCCCCGGTCTTCAAAACCGGCGGGCGGCACCTCTGGTGTCGCCGGTGCGTTCGACTCGCACACGCTTCCGCCAGTTTGTTTTCAGAGAGATGCGAATGAGTGAACTGGTGTCGCAAGTTGAGATCGGGATAGCAAAATAGGGCATGTGTGATAAAAACGTGATAATTTCGTCGAGCGTTTCAGACACAAGTCTTGACCAAGGCCCGTTGGGCAGAATTGCAGCCCAGTAATCGAAGACTCTGCACGTGCACCAGCTTCTGACATGGTCCAACTGCGTCAGATTGTCACTCCGATTTGATAACTTCCGTATTGCCCGTCACTCGCCAGCAACCAGTTCCAATCATAGGCCGCTGTCGCATAGCGGCCTTCGGCTACTCCATCTTTCGATGTTGGCTTCCACCTGCCACACACCGTCGCATAGCATAAGGCCACCAGGGATGCCGTGGCGCTCCGTTCGTCGTCGGGCGGATAGGGCAAGGTTCACCGTGACCTCGTGGCGCGGATAGCAGACCAAAACGAGTCCGGTAGAATGTCTGAATGTACACGAGGTGTACGCATGCGACATATCATTGCATCTGTCCTCGGGGTGTTTTTCTTTTTGCTGCCGACGACCGCGCAGACTGCCGAACTTTCCAAGAGTGTAAAACAGGTCGTGCGGGTGGATGCCGCCAAGGTTGTGCTGACTCATGTGCGCGTGATTGATGGCACAGGCGCGGCAGCGGTGGAAGATCAGAATGTAGTCATCGAGGGCGGAAAGATTTCGGCGATCCAGAAGGGCGTCGACGTTGCGGCGACGACAGGCGCCGCAGTTCTTGATCTCCGTGGGTACACCGTGATGCCGGGCATCGTGGGAATGCATAATCATCTTTTCTACGTGGGGCGGCCAAACCTGACGGCCGAGTGGAAGGCGGAACCTCCGGTGCTGCTGCCGCAGATGACGTTTTCCGCGCCGCGCCTCTACCTGGCTGGTGGAGTCACTACCATGCGCACCACAGGCAGCGTGGAACCCTTCGCGGACCTGAACCTGAAAAAGGCAATTGACGCAGGCAAGCTGCCCGGTCCGCACATTGACGTGACTGCGCCTTACCTGGAAGGAGCGACGAGTTATTACATCCAGATGCCGCGGCTGAAAGATGCGGAAGATGCCCGGCAGTCGGTGGCTTTCTGGGCGGACCGTGGAGCAACTTCGTTCAAGGCGTACATGAACATCACGCGAGATGAGTTGAAGGCGGCACTCGAGGAAGCGCACAAGCGGGGACTAAGGGTCACGGGGCACTTGTGTTCGGTGACCTATCCGGAGGCTGCCGAGCTGGGCATTGACGATCTGGAACACGGCTTTTTCGTAAACACACAGCTCGATCCGGACAAGACGCCGGACACGTGTTCCGAGAGTGAGGGCGCGTACACCCTCGCTCACATGGCACCGGGGAGTCCGGAAGCGAAGAACCTGATCGACACGCTGGTGAAACACCACGTGGCCATCACCTCGACGCTGCCCGTGATAGAGGCATGGGCCCAGCCGGGCATTTCGACTCCGGTGCGGCAGGAAATACTCGACGCGATGACACCTGAAGCACGGGAGGATTTTTTCATTGGAGAGCACAAGCCGGAATCGTGGCCGGCCCAGAAGTACGACGGAGCCACGCGCTACAAGAACGAGGCGGGACTGGAACGGGAGTTCGTGCAGGCCGGCGGATTGCTGATTGCCGGCCCAGACCCCACCGGAGCCGGCGAAGTGCTGCCGGGCTTCGGCGACCAGCGGGAAATTGAGTTACTGGTAGACGCGGGATTCTCCCCCGTCGAATCGATAAGGATTGCCACGCTGAATGGCGCCATCTACCTGGGAAGGGACAAGTGGATCGGATCGATCGCCGTCGGCAAGAATGCGGACCTGGTGGTCATCAAGGGCGATCCGTCAAAGCAGATTTCCGATGTCGAGCACGTGGAGATAGTGTTCAAGGACGGTGTGGGCTACGACTCGGCGAAGCTGCTGGAGTCGGTGCGCGGAAGATACGGGCAGTACTGAGAATGCTCTCCTTGGGAGCCAAGCAGGTCGGCCAGTTGGCGAGTCGTCGGCAACCCTTCCCTAATCGGTAAGGTAAGGTTTGCCCGTAATCGACTAGGTGGAAGGCTAGGCACGTTGGATAGCAAAACGATGGCGAATCTGGACGCCGCTCGTCACAGCATTTTACGAGCTTTCGCTGGTCTCTTGGGTGCCTTTGCCTGCTTCGAGGATTTTGTTGCCTTCTTGGTCGCCGATCTTGATGCTCGCCGTTCCCCTGGTACTTTCCCGATTCTAGGATCCCCTGCCAGGACAAGATCGCAGGCGTGCAGCGCTGCTTCCTCGAAATCCTGCGCATCGGCTGGAAGAACCTGCCAGCCCGTCACCTTCTTCCCCAACACTTGGATGGATCGCATGTTGGGGAACTCCCGCCGCAGACTCCGGTGCTGGTCTTCGGTTGTAGCGAGCCACACGCCATTGTCTGCCGTCTGATCACGTTTGTCGCGGAGGATGAGGACAATCTTGTCCTGAACGTAGATCGCGAGGCAGCCGAACATGGAGCGCGTCTTGGGCGACAGCGTAGCGATCGCGTCGAGCACGAATTCATGTGGAACCGGCTTGCGCGGCTTGACGGCGAACAGGGTGTCGTCCAGCGGGAGGAAGGACGTGTTGCGACGGGACTTTGACATGCGAGCCAAAAATCGCGCTCCGTTCATTTCTGCCCAACAGCTGCCGACTTTATATCACTGACACGTCACTTGGCGAATTGTCGGCATTCGGAAAGTTGGAAAGACTTCCATCCTGTTCCAAGAACTGGAGAATTGTTGGCGTTGCTGCTGGAGCTTCAAATTCGGACCGTAGTCTCGACAGTCAGAGGTCTACTGCACGGAAGGGGAGATGCGGGGACGCGAAGCCCGAGCCGCATCGAGAGCTTCAATCACAGCTTTGGTGTTCTCATCGAGAGCCTTCACGTACGTCGGAAGAATCTGAGTGTTGGTCGCGTGACCAAGCAACTGGGCGATTGTCAGCCCTGATGCTCGGCAGGCATTGGCCCTTGACGCAAATGAAGCACGAAGGTCGTAGATTCGTCGATCTGGAATGCCTGCCTCCCGGGCCGCCTTTCGCCATGCCCCCTTGTAGTCGGACAAGTACGCCGACGGTATTCGTGGACTGGGAAATACGTATTGAGAAAAGCCCACACCCAAGAATTCCCTCCACTGAATCAGCGTATTTCGGCAATGTCTGGTGAGCCAGACTGGGCGAACTCCAGCTGCCGTCTTCGATTCACGGACGAAAATGCAGCCGGGTTCGGACTCCAGGTCAACGTCAGACCACTTCAACGGCAGAGCTTCCTTCCTGACTCTCAGTCCCGTTTCCGCTAACACTGTGATCAACGTTGACAGCCATGGGGGGTGCGGCTTGTTTGACTCGCGCCTCTTCTTCATACGTCAACGGCCTTGCTTGTCGACGTTCTCGGCGTTGATTGAGCTTGCCAATATCGACGCACGGATTGTGGGTGATGAGGCGTAGCTTCCTCGCGCGCGTCATTGCACTGGAGAGAGTCGCAAGATCCCGGTTAACCGTAGCTTTTCCGACGCCTTCTTCAAGACGCTCTTGCTGGAATTCGGCCGCGCTGGACCAAGCCCTGGAAGATCATGCCGAACTGACCACTTTCTTCGATAGCAGCCGGAGCGAGCGCTTCTTCGTAAAGAACCTAGAACGAGTTCAGGGGGACGAGCGCGATGCGATCATCATCAGCGTCGGTTACGGCAAGGATCGAGCCGGGAATCTTCCGCTGCGTTTCGGTCCGTTAATTCCCGAGGGGGGAAGACGCAGGTTGAATGTCGCTATCACTCGTGCACGGCGGAAGCTGACAACTGTCTCTTCCTTCAGCCACCTCGATATCGACCCTACCCGCGTCAGGCCGGGATGCGGAGTCGAACTGCTCCGCAACTATCTCCAGTATGCCTCGAGTAATGGCAGGCGGCTCGGAGACGCCGAGGTGACGGGAGAACCCTTGAACGCGTTCGAAGCTGAGGTTTTCGATTGCCTGTCTGCAAAAGGGCTGAAGTTGATTCCACAGATGGGGGCCTCGCAGTTCCGCATTGATATGGTGGCGGAACATCCCGAAAAGCCCGGACGGTATGTCCTGGCCATCGAGTGTGATGGCGCAAGCTACCACTCGAGCTACACAGCTCGAGACCGCGATCGCCTAAGGCAGCAGCAACTGGAGAACCTCGGATGGCGGTTTCATCGAATTTGGTCCACAGACTGGTTCATGCGCAAAGAAGAAGAAGTTCAACGTGCGATCAGGGCATTCCAGGAAGCAGTCCACTTCGCGGGCAATCTCGATCGCGGAGTGGCTGCAAACAACCCTAGCGGTAACGGCAACCGTGGCAACCATACGTCCGGTGCCCCAAAGCGAGGACCGCGACCATCGATACCTATTCGCACTACTATTGCCGACTACAGCCAAACCGAACTTGCGCAACTGGTGAGGTGGATCGCTTCCGACGGTCAGTTGAGGACGGACGAGCAAATCGTCGATGAAATGGTTGCGGCCCTCGGTTTCAGCCGTCGTGGCAAGCGAATCGAAACTGCTATCCATCGAGCAATTGTTTGCTGGCGGCCACGATCGTCGCCCTCGTAGGCTTAAGACGGATCTTCAACACGAACCATATCGCCTTTCAAGCGGCGTTAGAAAACCCCTTCAGATTTGGTCCTTTCCGGATCGCATAAACATTAGGTCCCACTGATGCTACGAGTATTGTTAGAAAGGTTTAGTTTTCTAATCCTCATCGGGAACGATGTCGAAGTCGTGGGCGCGCAATAGACATCTGCAGCGCTACTACCCGAGGCATCACTCTGCACTCCGGTTGCGATGCCTCATTGCCCGTTGAACGCGAGGGCCGCTAGAAGTTAGTTGTCAGGCGCAACGCGAAGCTCCGGAAGGGTCCGATAGCGTTGCCCGAAAATAGCCCGCCGAAGTCGATCACGTCCACTACACTGGTCAGGTTCTGCCCATCGACCTGCAATCTCATTTTCAGACGGTCGGACGTGTAGATCTCTGCTCCCGCGGAGGCACTGACAAGCCATGTTGGATAGATGCGCCTGCGGTCGAAGTTAATTCGGTCCACTACTTGCTGGCCGTATATCTG
>Ga0075030_100004468_pt1 | contig 12633 bp, 6 predicted proteins | sample LitLauG_LLR_2012_FD_71393 | JGI IMG/M metagenome (GOLD analysis project Ga0075030, IMG submission 71393) | Freshwater sediment microbial communities from Pennsylvania, USA - Little Laurel Run_MetaG_LLR_2012 | ecosystem: Environmental > Aquatic > Freshwater > Creek > Sediment | place: USA... | reverse complement strand
GTTGAGCGGCCGGTTGTAGGACACCGACGCGGTGTAGGTCGCGTTGGGCACGTCGATGAGGTGCGCGCCCACCGCCACCGTCTTGGTGTTCTCGCTCGCCGTGACCACGGCATGCTCGGCGCTGCCGGTGAGGGCGAACTTGAGCCCCGGCGTGGCACGGTAGCTGGCCTCGATCTCGGCGCCGTAGATCTTGGCGTTGCCGATGTTCGCGGTGAAGTAGTAGCCGCAGGTCGGCAGGTAGATCTGCTGCTGGATGTTCGACCACTGCGTCAGGAAGGCCGCCACGTCGAGCGAGAAGCCCAGCGCCGGCAGGCGGTTCTTGGTGCCGAACTCGTAGGTCCACAGGCTGTCCGAACCGAAGTGGGTCGGCTGGGTCGTCTGGCCGATGTTCTGGAAATCGCCGTTGCACACCGACTGCGGGCCGAAGACGATCGGCCCGGTCGGGCCGCCCAGGCGGAAGCCCTTGGAGGCCGACGCATAGACATTCGAATTGGCCGCGACGTCGTAGGTCAGCGAGGCCTTGGGCGTGAAGGCTTCGTAGCTCGCGGTCTGGTAGTAGGGGCTGATGTTGCCGATCTGGTAGAAGCCGATCTCGGTCGAGTTGTAGTCCTCGTGCGAGACCGCATAGCGCGCACCGACGCTGCCGTGCAGGGTCTTCAGGAAGTCGTAATCCACCTGGCCGAACAAGGCGTACTGCTGCTCGCGGTAGGTGCGGTCGTCCGATTCGTCGATGCTGTTCGGGAAGAAGGCGCTCGCGCCCAGCAGCGGGTAGAAGGCGCTGAACGGCGTGCCGTTGCCGCCCCAGCCGGTGGCCGACTCCATCGGTACGCCGTAGATGCCCTGGAAGGCCTGGTTGATGCCGGGAATCTGCTGGAAGTTCGTGTTGTGGATCCACTGGTCGGCGTAGTAGATGCCGGCCACCCACTGCAACGCGGTGCGGGCGCGGTCCTCGGGCAGCGAGGACAGGCGCAGCTCCTGCGAGATCTGCCGGTAATGCGTGCTGAATTCCACCGGAGAGCGCAGCGTGCCGATCACTGAATCGTTGAGCGGCTGGTTCTGCGAGAAGACGGGGTTGCACGCCGTGACCGTCGCGCTGCAGGTGGCCGGGATGGTGTCGAGGAAGGCGGCGGCGAAGGTCGCGCTGTTGTAGAACGTGCCGTCCTCCTGGCGGTCATACTTGCGCACGTAGAGGCCGGTGATCGACGTCAGGTCGGCGAAGCCCAGGCCCTTGGACACCGTCAGGCTGGGCAGCAGCATCATGTCGTTGCCGAATTCGCGTACCTGCTTGTCCTGCTGCCACAGTCCGAGCGATGGACTGAGGATGTTGCTGCTGGTCACCTGGGTGGCGCCGCGATAGGGGTAGAAGGCCGAGTTGTCGCCGGTCACGTCGCGCTGGTAGAAGATCGCCGGGGTCAGCGTCAGGCCGCCGCCCAGCACCAGCTTGCCGACCAGGTGCATCGACACGTTGCCTTCGGTGTTCACGCCCTTGTCGTCCAGCGCACCGGCCAGCGAATAGTGGTCGATGTAGCCGCTGTCGTGGCTGTAGCCGATCGCGCCGCGCAGCGCGAACACGCCGTCCTGCATCGGCACGTTGACCACCGCCGAGCCCTGGTAATTGGTGCCGCCGTGCTTGGTGCCGGAGAGGTCGCCGGTGAGCTCGCTGCTGAAGTCGTGCAGGTTGGGCGCCTCGGTCAGGTAGCGCAGCGTTCCGCCCTCCGAGCTGTCGCCCCACAGCGTGCCCTGCGGCCCGCGCAGCACCTCCAGGCGGCTCAGGTCATAGAGCTTGGGCTGCGCCGAGCCCGGATCGAAGAAGTTCTTGGTCGTGATCGACACGTCGTCCAGGTAGATGCCGACCGTGGCCGAGCCCGACGTCGAGCTCACGCCGCGGATGACCACATTGGTCAGGCCCTCGGTGCCGCCCCAGGAATTGAACGAGATGCCGGGCACCGCGCGCGTGATGTCGTCGAAGCTCTGGATGCGCTGCGACTTGAACTCCTCCGCGCTCATCACGGAGATGCTGATCGGCACGTCCTTGACGTTCTCGGTCCGGCGCTGCGCCGTGACCACGACCGCCTCGAGCGCCCCGGCGTTGTCGCCGCCGGCTTCGCCCGCCGCGTCGGCGGCCACCGGTTCCGTGCTGCCGGTAGCGGCCAGCTGCACCGTCGGCCTTGCCTCTTCGGCGCGCGCCGCGGCCGGCACGGCGAGTGCGCAGGCGAATCCGCACGCGAGTATGCAGGCGAATCCGCAGGCGGTTGCGCAGGCGCTTCCGTCGGCGAGTCGGCGGGCCAGGGCCGCGGCAGGCAGGGTCGATTTCTTCATGGTCCAGGGCCTCCGTAATGAGATGTGCTGTTCGCACCCATGCGGGGCCTGCCGACTTGCCGCGGAACCATCCCCAGGAAGGGCAGATCGTTCCGGGCACGCGATGCGTCCCCGACATTCGATCTCCCGGGCTTTTGTCCCGCCGTGTATCCGGGTCCAGCGGCCGGCCCCATCCGACAACCCCCGGCTGCAGACGCGCAACCGCGATTCGTCGGATGGGGCCGGCTGCGCTGGACCGTGGACTGCCTCTCTCGGACCAGACACCCGGCGCCCCATTCGGCGCGGGCCGGAACCCTAGACGCACATTTGCTGCAATATCAAGCAAAGAGCGTGCCGCTGCACTCGGGTCCGCGAGATCGCGTTGCTCTCGCTCGCGCGCCAGAGGGCAGAGGCGCAAGAAGCGGTCCGGCGCGTCGCGCCCGGCGCGCGCGCTGCGCCTCAATCCGGTGCGGCGAGCCGCGGCTTGCCCCAATTGCGGTCGACGCGCTGCGTTATCCCGGTGCGCGGCCGGCCACGGTGGCCGGCGTCGTTCAGCCAGCCGGTTCCTGGGCCTGGCGCGACAGCTTCTGCAGCAGTTCGAAGTCGGTCTTCATCCCCGCGGTATCGCGGATGCGATCGAGGATGCGCCGGCGCAGCTCGAGGAAGGCCGGGCTCTGCTTCATCGGCTGCTCGCGCGCCGCCGGCAGCGGCACGCCATACAGGGTATCGATGCGGCCCGGCCGCGGCGCCATCAGCACCACGCGCTGGCCCAGGTAGATCGCCTCCTCGACATCGTGGGTGACGAAGATCACCGTGCTGCGTTCCAGCTTGGAGACGTGCAGGATCAGGTCGTGCATCACCTCGCGGGTCTGCGCGTCGAGCGCACCGAAGGGTTCATCCATCAGCAGGATGCGCGGCCGGCTGAGGATGGCGCGGGCGATCGCCACGCGCTGCTGCATGCCGCCCGAGAGCTGGTTGGGGTAGGCGTCGGCCACGCCGGTCAGCCCCATCAATTGCAGCAGCGCGTCGGCCCGGCCCAGCACGGCCTCGACGCTGGCCGTGGTGCGCTCGCGCGTGTGGGCGCGCAACTGGCGCGTGAAGCGGATGTTCTGCGCCACGGTCAGCCAGGGATAGAGGCTGTAGTTCTGGAACACCATGGCGCGTTCGACGCCCGGTCCGCTCACCGGCCTGCCGTCGACCAGGATCTGCCCGCCGCTGACCGACTCGAGGCCGCCGATGGCGCGCAGCAGCGTCGATTTGCCGCAGCCCGAAGCGCCGACGATGGTCAGGAATTCCCCGGCGGCCACCTCGAGGTCGACCTTGTGCAGCGCGACCGTCGCGGCGGCGCCGCGGCCGAAGGTCTTGTCGACGCCGCGACAGGACACGAGGGGTGCGGGCACCGGCGCATCGGCGGCATTCATGCGCCACCCCTGCGGTGCAGCCACGGGAACGCGGCGCGATGGGCCAGGCGGAAGGCCTGGTCGATCGCCAGGCCCAGCGCGCCGATGAGCAGGATCCCGGCGAAGATCTTGTCGGTCTGCAGGAAGCGCTGCGCCTTGATGATGGCGTAGCCCAGCCCCGAGTTGGCGGCAACCAGCTCGGCGACGACCAGGTAGGTCCAGGCCCAGCCCATGGTGATGCGCAGGGTATCGAGCAGCGCCGGCTTGGCCGAGGCGAAGATCACCTTCTGGACGATCTCGCCGCGCGTCGCGCCCATGGTCTGGGCGGCCTCGATCTGCGCCATCGGCACGCGGCGCACGTCCTCGGCCACCATGAGCACCATCTGGAAGAAGGTGCCGATGAAGATGATCGCCACCTTGGAGCTCTCGTCGATGCCGATCCAGAGCATGACCAGCGGGATGAAGGCCACGGCCGGCATGTAGCGCACGAAATCGGTCAGCGGCTCGAGCAGCGCCTGCACGCTGCGGTAGGTGCCGATGTACAGGCCGAGCGGCAGGGCGATCAGCACCGACAGGGCCCAGCCGGCGACCACGCGAAAGACGCTGATGCCGATATCGGCCGCCAGGGCGTCGTCGTTCCACCAGCCGGCGAGCCGTGCGAGGACCTGGGCCGGTCCGGGCAGGAAGACCCGGTCGACCGCTCCCGAGCTGGCCAGCAGGGTCCAGGCGAGCAGCGGCGCGACCAGCCCCAGGCCGGCGAGCAGCGCGTAGCTGCGCCGGTCGAGCGAACCGCGGATGGTCCACAGCGCGCGCAGGCGCTGGCCCAGCGCGGTGCGCGGCGGCTGCGCCATGGCCGGTCCTACTTCCCGGCGGCCCGCGCTGCACCGAGCAGCGAGGCATCGAGCCCGGCGCCCGGATCGGGCTTGCCGTCGATCAGCTTGTTGCCCAGGAGGAAGTCGGCGATCGCCGGGGTGACCGCGACCAGGCCGGTCGCGCTGCGCGGGTCGAAGGCCGCGGCATTGGCCGCGGCGTCGAAGAAGCGCGTGCCGGGCAGGAACACCTTGTAGTCTTCCGGCTTCATGCCGACGACCTTGGCCATGATCTGCACCGCCTCGTCCGGGTGGTCGCGGATGAAGGCGACGGTGTCCCACCAGGCCTGCACCATGCCGGCCAGGTCCTTGCGCCTGGTGCGCAGCGATTTCTCCTGGGCCACGAGCAGGTCCGGGATGAGGCCCGGCATGTCGCGCGAGGTGAACAGGGCGCGGCCCTTGCCGCTGCGCTCGATCTGGCTGATCCAGGGATTCCAAAGCACCGCGGCATCGACCCGGCCGCTGATGAAGGCGGCCGCCGCGTCGCCGGCGGACAGGTTGACGACCTTGACGTCGCCGGGCTTCATGCCGTTGCGCGCCAGTGCCGTGTACAGCACGAAGTGCGAGACGCTGTACTGCTCGAGCGCGATGGTCTTGCCCTTGAGGTCGGCGAAGGAGCGGATCTTCGGCCCGGCCATCACCGCGTCGTTGCCGGCCGAGTTGTCGTTGACCAGCACGGCCTTGAGCGCGATGCCCTTGAACAGCGGGCCCAGCGTGTCGGACCAGGTCTGGCTGTTGGCATCGAGCTGGCCGGTCGACAGCGCGGCGATCGAGTCCGAATAGTTGGCGAACCAGACGAGCTTGACGTCGGCCCCGTGCTGCTTGAAATAGCCCTTCTGTTCGGCGACATACCACGCCACCCAGCCGGTCCAGTCGGAGACCCCGACCTTGATCTGGGCCCGCGCCGGCGCGCCGGCAAGGAGCAGCAGGGCGCCCAGCGCGAGGAGCAGGCGGCGCGCGGCGCGGCGATGGGCCCGCGCGGGACCGGTTTGCGGAACGGCGGCGTCTTTTTCAGGAAGCATGGCGGATGTCCTTGGTCGTGGCGGTTGCCGGGTTGGGTGGTCGGTGCGATGGACGTTCGCGCTGGGCCGGCAGTGTGCGGCGCGTCAGTTCGCCAGGCTGGCGAGATAGGCCCGCCAGCCGCCGTGCTCGCTGATGTCGCGCGCGCCCGCGATGGCCCGCGGCTCGGCGACGAAGCCCGGCACCGCCGAGCCGTCGTCCAGGGCCAGGGTGCCGATGGCCAGGGGCGGCGGCACCTCGGCGACGAACGAGCCGAAGGCGCCCGGATCGAGTTCGTAGACCTCGATCTCGATCGCGCGGCCGTCGTCGCCGACGTGCACCAGGGCCGGCTTGGGCGGCGCCGTGCCGGCCATGGCATACAGGCGGTACAGCGGTGCCGTGCGGGCGCTGCGCACCAGGCGCGCGCCGCGCGCGGCGAGCTGGTGGTGCAGCGGCATCCCCGCCAGGTGCGCGCCGACCACCGCCAGCCGGATCTGCGCCGCCCGCGGCGCCAGGTCGAGTGGCGGCGGCCCGGCGTCGCCGCCCTGGCGCGACGCGGTCTCGAACTGGGCGGCCAGGCCGAGCAGCGCGCGATCGGCCCACGCCGGACCGATCAGGCTCACGCCGAAACCGGTGCCGTTGGCGCGGCAGCCGGCCGGCACCGACACCGCGCTCATGTCGAGCAGGTTGACGAAGTTGGTGTAGATGCCGAGGTTGCTGTTGAGCAGCACCGGCTCGGCGAGCAGCTCGGCGATCCGGTAGATCGTCGGCGTGGTCGGCAGGACCAGCACGTCGATCTCGCTCCAGAGCCGCTGCGCGGCGCGCCGGTGCTCCTGCAGCGCGTACTGGCCGCGAAAGGCGTCGACCGCGGAGTAGCCGCGCCCCGATTCGATGATCGCCCGCACCACCGGGTGCACGGCGCCCGGGTGGCGGCGCAGGAAATCCTCGATCACGGCGAGCCGCTCGGCGACCCACGGCCCGGCGTACAGCAGCTGCGCCGCGGCGAGCAGCGGTGCGATGTCGACCTCGATCCGCGTGGCGCCCGGCGCGCCGAGCCGCGTCAGCGCCCGCTCGTAGAGCGCGGCCGATTGCAGGTCGCCGAAGAACTGGCGCTGGTCGGCGCGCGCGATGCCCAGGCGCACCGGCGCGCCCCAGCCGGCGGCTTCGGCGGGGGCGCGCCGCGAATACGGATCGGCCTCGTCGAACGACGCCAGCACGCCGTCGATCATCGAGGCGTCGCGTGCATCGGCGCTGAAGACGCTGACGCAGTCGATCGAGCGGCAGGCCGGCACGACGCCGCGCGCACTGAAGCGGCCGCGCGTCGGCTTGAATCCGACCAGATGGTTGAAGGCGGCGGGCACGCGGCCCGAGCCGGCGGTGTCGGTCCCCAGCGCGAACGGCACGACGCCGGCGGCGACCAGGACCGCCGAGCCGGCGCTCGAGCCGCCGCTGATGAATTCGCGGTTGTAGACGCAGGCCGGGATGCCATACGGGCTGCGCGTGCCCACGAGTCCGGTGGCGAACTGGTCGAGGTTGGTCTTGCCCAGCAGCACCGCGCCGGCCTGTTCGAGGCGTTCGACCACCGTCGCCGAGCGCTCCGGCAGGTAGGCGTAGGCCGGGCATCCGGCGGTGGTCGGCAGCCCCGCGGCGTCGATGTTGTCCTTCACCGCGAAGGGCACGCCGGCCAGCGGCAGCGACTCGCCGCGGGCCCTTCGCGCGTCGACCTCGAGCGCCTGGCGCAGCACCGCATCGGTGGCGCGGCGCTGGATCCAGGCCTGCGGCTGGACCGCGTCGTAGGCATCGGCGCGGGCCAGCGCGGCGCTGGCGGTGGCCACGGCGCTGCTGCGCCCGGTCGTCACGTCGCGTGCGATGGCCATCGCGGTGAGCGGATCAGACATTTGCCTCGCCTCCGTCGGTGTGATCGTCCGGTTGCAGGGCGGCGATCGGCATGCCGGCCTGGACCGCCTCGGCCGGCCGGACATAGATCTCGCGAATGAGGCCCGCGGCCGGACTGCGCACCTCGCATTGCATCTTCATCGCCTCGATCGAGGCCAGCACGGCGCCCTTGGCCACGCGGTCACCGGCGCCGACCTCGATCTTCCAGACCACGCCGGCGAGCGGCGCCTCGACGAACTCGCTGCCGGCCGGGGCGACCGCCAGCGCCGCCGGGGCGCGCTGCTCGCCCGACTCGGCCAGATCGCGGGCCCGTTCGAATTCGTGCCGGCTTTCCCACTGCGCGCGCTCGGCTTCGAAGGCCGCCTGGCGCCGGCGCTCGAAGCGTCCGATGTCCGGCGCCTGCTCGACCAGGAAGCGCCGGTAGTCGGCCAGGCGGAAACGCTCGGGTTCGATGCGGATGCGCCGGCGGCCGTACGGGAATTCGCGCCGCCATTGCGTCAACTCCTCGTGGCTGACCGGAAAGAAGCGGATCTGGTCGAAGAAGCGCAGCAGCCAGGGCTGGCTGTCGGCGAAGCTCGGGCTCGTGTCCCAGGAATTCCAGACCTGGATCGTGCGGCCGAACAGCTGGTAGCCGCCCGGGCCCTCCATGCCATAGATGCACAGATAGGCGCCGCCGATGCCGACCACGTTGGGCGGCGTCCAGGTTCGCGCCGGGTTGTATTTCGTGGTCACCAGGCGGTGGCGCGGATCGAGCGGCGTCGCCACCGGCGCGCCCAGGTAGACGTCGCCCAGCCCCAGCACCAGGTAGCGCGCGTCGTACACGATGCGCCGGACCTCGTCGGCGTCGGCCAGCCCGTTGACGCGGCGGATGAACTCGATGTTGTCCGGGCACCATGGCGCGTCGGCGCGCACCGAGGTCATGTAGCGCTGCACCGTCTCGACGATCGCCGGATCGTTCCAGGAGAGCGGCAGGTGCACCACGCGCGAAGGGATCTCGAAGTCGTCCAGGCCGCCCAGGCGGTCCTCGGCGCCCGCCAGCGCGTCGAGCAGGCGCTGCTGCGGCAGGATCCGGTTGTCATAGTGGATCTGCAGCGAACGGATACCCGGCGTGACCTCGCGCACGCCCTCGAGCCGCGCCTGTTCCAGCCAGAGCATCAGGGCGTGCACGCGCAACCGCAGCTCCAGATCGAGCACGATCGGACCGTATTCGAGCAGCAGGTGGCGTTCGCCCTGGCGCCGGTACAGCACGGCGGGCCGCGCACCGGCCGCGGGCAGCTCGGCGAGCACCGGGCCCGAGCGTGCGGCGCGGGGCTCGCCCACCGCATCCCACGCGGCGGCGCCGGCGCCGGCGACGGACGCGAGGACCTTTTGTCGCCCGCCCAGCCCGCCGAGCCCGCCCGGCCCGCCCGGCGCGGCCGATCGCTCGGCGTCGCCGACCGATTGCAGGAACTGCTCCTGCGCACGCTCCAGTGCCGCCGCCTGGTCCGCCTCGATACACGCAAAGCGCACGGTGTTGCCCGGCGCCAGCTGGCCGATCTTCCACTGGTCGGCCTGCGCGACCACGAACGGGCAGACGAATCCACCGAGCGAGGGCCCGTCCGGGCCGAGCAGGATCGGCATGTCGCCGGTGAAATCGACGGCGCCGACGACATAGGCGTTGTCGTGGATGTTCGACGGATGCAGGCCGGCTTCGCCGCCGTCGCGCCTTGCCCACTGCGGCCGGGGTCCGACCAGGCGGACTCCGGTACGGCTCGAATTGTGGTGCACTTGCCAGGGCACCGACAGGATCTGCTCGATGTCGGCGGCGGTGAAGAAGTCCGGCGCGCCGTGCGGGCCGTAAAGAACCCGCAGGGTCCAGTTCGACGGCAGCTGCGGCCTGAGCGCTTGCGGCAGGGCGAGGCCGGGCTCGGTTGCGGCGCGGCGGCTCCGCAACGGGTCAGGAGTGCGGTCCCGCGGGTCGCCGCCCGCGCCCGGGCCGGCGCCGGCCGGTGCATCCAGGTCGCCGCCAACCGGTGCGTCCAGGCAGCGCAGCACGTCGCCGCTGGCCAGGGCGCGGCCGGCGTGTCCGCCCAGCCGGCCCAGGGCGAACGTGGCCCGGCTGCCGAGGTAGCGCGGCACGTCGATCCCGCCCTGCAGCAGCAGGTAGGCGCGCAGCCCGGCACCGCGCACGCTGCCCAGGCGCAGGGTCTGCCCGGCGTGCACGGGCCAGGGCGTGCAGGGCTCGAGTTCGATCCCGTCCAGCGTCGCCTGGATCGGCGCGCCGGTCAGGCAGACGCGCACGCCGCGCAGGAATTGCAGGGTCGGACCGACGGCGGTGATCTCGAGGCCGGCTGCGCCCTCTTCATTGCCCAGCAGCCGGTTGCCCAGCCGGAAGGCCAGGGTGTCGAAGGGGCCCGACGGCGGCACACCGACCTGCCAGTAGCCGACCCGCCCGGGAAAATCCTGCACCGTCGTGGCCACGCCGCCTGCCAGCACCCGGATGCCGCGCGGTGCGTAGGCCACGTCGGCCAGCGACGCGGTGGTCGACTGCCCCTGCACGAAGAAATCGCACCGCACGACCTGGCGCAGCCACTCGAGATTGGTTTCCAGCCCGGCCAGTTCGGTGCGATCGAGCGCCCCCTGGACCGCTTGCACCGCGCCGGCGCGGTCATCAGCATGGACGATCAGCTTGGCCAGCAGCGGGTCGTAGTGCGTGCCGACCTCGGAGCCGCGTTCGATCCAGGAGTCGACCCGCACCCGGTCCGGCAGCGCAACCTGCGTCAGCGTGCCGCTGCTCGGCCGGAATTCCTGGCTCGGGTCCTCGGCATACAGCCGCACCTGGAGCGCCACGCCGCGCGGCGCCGGCACGCCGGCGTCGAGGAAGCGGTAGTCGCCGGCGGCGCCGCGCACCATCCATTCGACCAGATCAATGCCGCTCACTTCCTCGGTGACGCCGTGCTCGACCTGCAGCCGCGTGTTGACCTCGAGGAAATAGAACTCGTCGCGCTCGCCGTCATAGAGGAACTCGACCGTGCCGGCCGAGCGGTAGCGGACCGCGGCGCAAAGCCGGGTCGCCGCGGCGAGCAGCGCCGCACGGGTCGGCGCCGGCAGGTTCGGCGCCGGGGTCTCCTCGACCACCTTCTGGTGGCGCCGCTGCAGTGAGCAGTCGCGCTCGCCCAGCGCCAGCACGCGCCCCGCGCCGTCGCCGAACACCTGCACCTCGATGTGCCGGCCGTGCCGCACGTAGCGCTCGAGGAACACGCCGTCGTCGCCGAAATGGCTGCCCGCCATGCGGCCGACCGCGGCATAGGCGTCGGCCAGCGCTGCCTCGTCGGCGCACACGCGCATGCCGATGCCGCCGCCGCCCGCGGTCGACTTGATCATCACCGGGTAGCCGATGCGCCGCGCCTCGGTGAGCGCCGCCGCGGCGTCGCGCAGCAGGCCGCTGCCCGGCATCAGCGGCACGTCGTGGGCCTGCGCGGCGGCGCGCGCGGTGTGCTTGCGGCCGAAGGCCAGGATATTCGCGGGCGTCGGGCCGATGAAGGCCAGACCGGCCTCCTCGCAGCTGCGGGCGAACGGCGCGTTCTCGCTCAGGAAGCCGTAGCCCGGATGGATGGCCTGGGCGCCGCTGGCGCGCGCCGCGCGCAGGATGGCGGCGCCGTCGAGGTAGCTTTGCCGCGCCGGCGGCGGGCCGATGCACAGGGCCTCGTCGGCGCCGCTCACGTGCAGCGATCCGGCGTCGGCCTCGGAGTACACCGCCACCGAGCGCACGCCCATGCGGCGCAGGGTGCGCTGGATGCGGCACGATATGGCGCCGCGGTTGGCGATGAGGACCTTGTCGAACACGCCGGCCCGCCGCGTCTCAATCACCGGCGATGCAGATGCGCACCGGTGTCGGGTTGAAGCCGTTGCAGGGGTTGTTGACCTGCGGGCAGTTGGACACCACGGCGATGACGTCCATCAGCGCCAGCAGGTCGACGTACAGCCCGGGCGCCGAGATGCCGTCGACGATCCCCAGCGTACCGTCGGCTTCGACCGGCACGTTCATGAACCAGTTGATGTTCGACACCAGGTCGCGCTTGCCCAGGCCGTGGCGGCTGCCGGCCTGCAGGAAATTCTCGACGCAGGCGTGCTGGCCCTTGGTGTGGAAGCCGTAGCGCAGCGTGTTGCTCTCGCAGCTGCAGGCGCCGCCGATCGTGTCGTGGTAGCGCACCGAGGTGCCGGTGATGCGGGCCATCGCCCGGCCCTCGTTGGACAGCAGCGTGCTGCCGGTGCGCAGGAAGATGTTGCCCTGGGCGCAGATCGTGTCCTGTGCGCTGTAGCGCTCGGCCTCGTCGTCGGCGCAATAGAGCAGGAAGTCGACCGCCTGGTTGCCTTCGAGGTCGACGATGCGCAGGGTCTGGCCGCGGCGCAGCCTGCCGCTCCACGGCGCGCGCGCCGGCACCACCACGTCGAGCCGCACCACCCCGGCCAGCGCCGGCGCGGCGGTGCCGTCGCCGCTCATCGGGGCGCCTCCTGGCGGGGCGGGCGCGGCCGGCGCCGCGCCGCCTCAGCGGCGGAAGTATTCATCGCTGTTCCACAGCGCGCGCCGCGCTTCCGGGCTGCTGGCGCGCAGCGTGTCGTCGGGCGCCGCCGGCGCGCCGCGCCAGGCGCAGGCCCGCACCGCCGAGACCCGGTAATCCGGGCGCGGATCGAGCGGATGGGGGCAATTGGCCAGCACCAGCAGCACGTTCATTTCGGCCCGCAGGGTCAGCGACCGCCCGGGCGGGTAGGGCCCGACCTGGACCTGCGTATTGCCGTCGCGGTCGATGCGCACGCCCTTGAACCAGCTCACGCAGGGGTGGATGTCGCGCCGCGCCAGGCCGAACTTGGCGCAGCCCAGCAGGAAGCGGTCGCGCGCGCTGGGTGTCGGGCCCCAGTTGGCGCCGGCGCCGTACTTGCGCGCGTTGCCGGCCTCGTTCGATGCGCCGCAAAACGTGTCATGGGTGCCGGCCTCGTCATCCAGGATGCTCATCAGCGCGCGGCCCATGTCGGACAGCAGCAGGCGGCCCGCGCCAAGATAGGCGTTCCACTGCACCTTGACCGTGTCGGCGACGTTGAGCCGCTCCACCGGTCGCTCGGCATTGAAGAGCAGCATCGCCACGCAGGCGTCGCCGTGCAGGTCGGTCAGGCGCAGGCGGGCGCCGCGGTGC